>Ga0209542_10001954_pt1 | contig 47290 bp, 43 predicted proteins | sample RifCSPhighO2_01_FD_184028 | JGI IMG/M metagenome (GOLD analysis project Ga0209542, IMG submission 184028) | Soil microbial communities from Rifle, Colorado - Rifle CSP2_plank highO2_0.1 (SPAdes) (version 2) | ecosystem: Environmental > Terrestrial > Deep subsurface > Rock core/Sediment ...
AACGGGGCAACGCCTGTTGCTTGCGCAAAAACAAATATTAACCCAAAAACTAAAAGCACCAAGACAAACGGGATTAAAAACCAAAGCTTAGCTTCCCATAAAAATTTTACAAGGTCGCCAGCTTCGCTGCCTCTTGAAAATAATCCCCTAAATATCTTCATCTGAAATCCTCCTTCAAAACAATGTACTTTTCCAGAGCCAAAATATCAAGCCCTGATTTTTTAAAAGTATTAAAAGCATTCTGGGGCGTATTCACAATCGGCTCACCCTTTAGGTTAAATGAAGTATTCATAAGAACGTAAACTCCGGTTTTATTGCCGAATTTTTTAACAATATCATAGTAACGGGCATTTTGTTGCCTCGAAATAATCTGCAGTCTCCCCGAGCCGTCAACATGGGTTACAGCGGGTATAACTCTGCGCTTATCAGCTTTAACCGGAAAAACCCCCAGCATAAAATTTGTTAAATGCTCGTGCTCTAATCCTTCTAACTCGAAATAATCTTTTGCTTTCTCAGCAAGTACCACGGGCGCAAACGGTCGGTAAGGTTCACGAAATTTAATCTTTGTATTAACCACTTCCTTCATCTCTTCCCTCCTTGGATCCGCCATAATGCTTCGACTCCCCAGTGCTCTTGGCCCCCATTCGGCCCGGCCGTGATAAAAACCAATTACTTTACCGCGCGCAATTTCTTCTGCCAAATAACTTGTCAATTTATCTTCCGAATTAATCTTTCTATATTTAATCTTCTTTCTTTTTAGAAATCTCTCAATTTCGCTTTCTGTGAAATCCGCCCCGAAATAACAATGATCCTGTTCAAAAATTCGCTTTTTGCCCCGTACAGCAATCATGCGGGATTTACCAAGAAGCTGATGGTAAGCGTAGAATGCAGCCCCTAAACTCCCGCCGTCGTCTCCGGCTGCAGGCTGTACAAATATGCGCTTAAACGGACCCCTGCGAAGCAGAATCCCGTTCACCACACTATTTAAACCAACGCCGCCTGCAATACATAGATTCTCCTCACCCGTTTTTTTATGTATAGTGTTTGTAATCTCCAGAATCACCTCTTCTGTGAATGCTTGAATGGATGCTGCAATATCTGCATATTCTTGGTTCAGCTCGCAAAGCTCATCATAATTATTGGGTTTCTCTCCGAAATAGCTTGGATATCCGCTGGCTTTCGTAAAAAAATACATATCTCTTGGTCTTGGTCCACCAAAAAGTTTTTTGAATTTCCGCCCATAGGCCTGCTCCACCGATTTATGAAAAGTAAAATACTCCATTCGCAGAGCAAATGAGCCATCCGGATATTTTTTGACAAGCTTTTTCACCTTTTCCAAATACTTTGGCTTTCCATAAGGCGCCATACCCATAACTTTGTACTCGCCATCATTAACTTCAAAACCTAAAAATGCAGTAAAAACAGAATAGAGCAGTCCTAGGCTGTGAGGAAACTTAATTTCTGCCTTTATATCTAAATCTTTACCGTTTCCTACTCCATATGTCGCCGACGTCCACTCACCAACAGCGTCAAGAGTTAAAACAGCAGCCTTTTCAAACCCAGACGGGTAAAAAGCGCTGGCAGCATGTGAAACGTGATGAGGCACAAACAAGATTTTTGCCGGATTAACCTTCAACTTCTCAGAAATTATCGAGCGCACCCACAATTTATCTTCTAGCCAAATAATCATTGATTTAGGGAATAATCTTATAGACTCTGGATAAGTAGCCAGAGCCGACATTAATATTCTCTGAAACTTCCAAAAAGGTTTTTCGTAAAAAACAACGTGGGATAAATCACCTGCCTTAATCCCGGCTCTATCTAAACAGAATTTAATTGCTAGTTTTGGAAACTCACTATCGTGCTTTTTACGGCTAAATCTTTCTTCTGCACCGGCTGCTATTATCTTCCCGTCTTTTAAAAGACAAGCTGCAGCCTCATGATAAAAACAAGAGATCCCGAGTATATACATAAAGATAAATTTCTAATTTTTCTAATTTCTAATTGACCTAATCAAATCCCAATTTATAAATTCTTAAATTAAAAATTATTTAGAAATTAGGTTAATTAGAGCAATTAGGTTAATTTGTCTCAATATTGTTTCCTCGCTTCATCGACATCCTGTTTAGGATGTACCCACTTCTCAAAGTTTGATTTTTGGCGATTCAAGCTGGATTTTTTAATCTTTAGAACATCGCTAAATAGCCGTATTAGTATTCCGAGTGGCAAAAGAATAATTAAATAAAAGACAGTCATAATGAACTGCCCCATAAAGTTTCCCACTGACTGGGCAATCGGTTTATAAACTTTCCAAATTCGTTTAAATAAATTCATCATTGTAAGTGGAAAACTTTATATCCAGAGGAGCACCATTGGCATGACCGAAGGGTACCAAGGTGACCTGCTGATTTAAAATTGCCGACAATTTGCGCCAGTCGTAGCCACTTGCGCCACAAAACTTTAATAAATTTCATTGCCAGTTAAAGATAGTCTCGAAGCTTTTTAGCGCGAGTTGGATGCCTTAACTTACGTATAGCTTTCGCTTCGATTTGCCTAATACGCTCCCTTGTTACTCCAAATTCTTTACCAACCTCTTCTAAAGTTCTTTGCTTCCCGTCTTCAAGTCCAAATCTGTATTCCAAAACCTTAGCTTCGCGTGGAGACAGTGTATCCAACATCTCACTGATATGATCTTTAAGAAGTGCATGAGTTGCTTGTTCTGTAGGGCTTGCGCCAGCATCTTGAATAAAATCACCAAGGCGGCTGTCTTCTTCTTCGCCAACCGGAGCTTCAAGTGACGCGGGCTCTTGAGAAACTTTTACAATCTCTCGAACCTTTTCAACCGGCACTTCCATTTCAAGCGCAACTTCTTCCGGTGTAGGCTCCCGTCCGAGTTCCTGCATCAACTTTCTGGAAATCCTGTTGAACTTATTAATGGTTTCTACCATATGAACAGGAATTCTAATTGTTCTAGCTTGATCTGCTATCGCCCTCGTGATTGCCTGTCGAATCCACCAAGTGGCATACGTAGAAAATTTGTAACCTCTGCGCCAATCGTACTTAACAACTGCTCTCATCAACCCAATATTTCCTTCTTCGATCAAATCCAGAAGAGTCAAACCTCGATTAACATATTTTTTGGCAATAGAAACAACTAATCTAAGGTTTGCATTAATTAATTTTTCTCGAGCCCGTCTATCATGTTTTTCAACCCGTTTTGCAAGCGCTACTTCTTCTTCATATTTCAAAAGCGAAACTCTACCAATTTCTCGCAAATACATTCTCACCGGGTCAGAAAGATAACCCTCTTCCATAGTGGCTAAACTTTCTAGCTCTTTTTCAAGTTCGGTCGCCGATTTAGATTCGTCGATGTCAAATTCTGTCGTATCGAAAACATCTATACCGTCGTCTAAAAATTTATTGTAGAGATCGTCGACTTCTTCAATATGTTCTTCCGGTTTGGGGAATATTGCCAAAACTTCTTCTTGTGCGATAAAACCTTGCTCACGGCCTCGCTTTATGAGTTTGCGAGTTTCAGCCTTTATGTCAATTTCTTTTTCATCTACGCCTTCTTCAAGCTCTTCTATCTTAGGCTTTAAAGTCTTAACACTTTTTTTAGTCTTGCTTGTCGCTTTTGTCTCTGTAGTTTTATTTTTGGGCATTACAAAGATTCCTCCTTCAATGTTTTGCTCATTTGGTCAAATTTCTTAGTTAAAGTTTCAATCCTTTTAATCTCTTTCTTGGCTTGAGCATCTTTAATTTCCCGCGAAATCCCAGCTAATTTCCTCGCAATAGCAGCTTTTTTAATCCTATTTGCTATTTTAGCAAGTTCGTGAGCCCAAATTTCCCGATCAGCAAAAACTGGGCTTATATTAACCAGGTACAAATCATCAACAAATTCCTTGAAATTGCCAGGAACTTTGTCAATTACCTTTTTTGTTGTGGGCTGTTTTAAGTTTCCAATTATATCACGAAGCCATTTCCAAAAATCTTGAACTTCACTATTTGCAAAATCTTTTGGCTTAACGAAATTCAATGCTTGCTTATAAATCTCATCTTGAAACAGATATAGCGCGGCAAAATATTTTTCGATGTCTAATGATTTTTTAGAGTCTTGAGAGAATGTAATCCTATTGTCTGCAAATTCGCTAACCTTCTTTTTCTCTACAGCTCCAGCAATCACATTAACATCAATCTCCAAATCTTTAGCCAGTCTATTAATATAGTGGGCTCTCACTAAATCATCGGAAATTTTAGCGAGAGTAGGCAGTATTTCTATACCAATCTTTTTCTTTCCCTCGGCGCTTTTGGCCTCATACCTATTTAGCGCAGAATCTATAAAATAATCGTAAATATTCTCAGCGCTTTTTATGGCTTTTTTAAAGCCCACGGCATCTTTCTGCGCAAAATCATCAGGGTCTTTATATTTGGCTTCAGACAAATCCGCGCCGCCCGACGACGCAGTCCGAGGTGGACCATATTTACCCAGCCTAACTACCTTTACCTGCAATCCTGCTACGTCAAGAAGTTCGATCCCGCGTCTGGCTGCTGCATCCCCCGCCACATCTTCGTCAAAAGAAAGAATAACATTCTCACAAATTCGAGAGAGAATTATAACCTGTTGTTCTGTTAACGCTGTTCCTTTAGAAGCAACAACATTTTCAACTCCGGCTTGCGATGCGCTCATAACATCAAATTCCCCTTCAACAAGTACTGCTTCATCCTTATCTCGAATCGCTTTGCGAGCTACATCCAAACCAAAAAGGAGTGAGCCTTTGTTAAAAATCGGTGTTTGGGGAGAATTAATATATTTGGCCTGCCCCTCGAAGCTCTTTGAGCGAAGTGGGGCTTCGTTGCTCTTCCCCTCATCGATCAACCTCCCTGCAAATCCTAAGATAGTCCCTCGGCTATCGCGAATAGGAAACATTAAACGGTTGCGAAACCGATCAAAATATTCCTGCCCGGCCCTTTTTTGCTTTGCTATTATTAATCCCGCATTTGCGATATCTGCAGCGTTGTATCTGCGCTTTACTAAAAACTTAAATGTATTTTCCCAGCCTGCCGGAGCGAATCCAACTCCAAATTTTTTCCACGTCGCATCTTTTATACCCCGCCCTTTTAAATACTTTCTTCCTCTCTCACCGAGTGCATGTTTTTCTAAAATGTAAGAATAGAATTTTGAAACTAAATTATTAATTTCAACTAATTTTTCTTTTTGTTGGCCTCTTCCGCTGGGCGCAATTTTTTTCAGTTTTATTCCTACTCTGTTAGCAAGTTCTTCAAGCGATTCTCGAAAATTCCAACCTTCAATTTTTTCCAAAAAAGTAAATACGTCCCCACTTTCCCCGCATCCAAAGCACTTAAAAACCTGCCGCTCGGCACTAACCATAAAAGAAGGCGTTTTTTCCTGGTGAAACGGGCAAAGGCCGGCAAAGTTGCGGCCCGCCTTTTTTAAAGGTAGATAAGAAGAAACAATTTCTACTAAATCTACTTTTGCTTTAATCTCGTCCTTTTGATCCATTGTCAAATGCGGAGCATGTGGGTCTGGGACCCAACGCTCCCATAGTCACCTGAGCGTTATTGTACCAAATCGGAGAGGTATAGTGTCTCACATCCAAGGCTAAATGAGACAAATGAGACACTATAAAAAGGATGTCTCATTTCCTATATAATTATCCCATAAACTTAAATCACTCTCTGATACAGTTTGATATATTAATACTCCTGCCTTTTTATCATGGAAACGACAGGGGAAAAGAAATACAACACCTTCTACAAAACGCGATTCAATCTTTTTGTAAGGTCCTATATTGGTTACTCCGTCCAGAACTACTTGAAGATCAAATACAAAATCGATAGTAATCTAACAGAACCTCAATTACGTCAACAGTTTTCCAGAAAAAGAGCGATGCCTGAGATATCCAGACTTTCACGAGCATTAAACCTAAACTATCAATTACTTTGGCAATTTATGGTACTTGGTAGAAAACGAAAAATGAATACTAAGATAAATCCTCAAGACAAGCTAAAAGCGTATCTAGGAATAGAAAATGAAATAGTGATCCTTAAAATAACGAGACAAGAGAAAGAAAACATAATCCACGAAGATTATGAAAGAGCACTTTTATCTCCTGCAATAGAAAGAGCTGCTGGCAATAGTCTTAAAAATATTAAAGATGATTTGATATTTGAAAAAAAGCTAGAAGAACTACAGAAAAGGTATCAACGTTGGTATTATGAAATTGCTCATGAATATAAATTGCCCACACTGGTAAATTTTCATTTCATTCTGATACTAATCAGCTAATAGAATCTCGATGTATAATTCACAAATGCCTGCCCAAAACATATGGAGAATCTTCTGGGGATTACGCAAGCCAAAATTAACCTTTTCAAATCCTTATTTAGAGGACGTATAGATATTTATGCGAAACTTTGGAAGAATCCAATAAATTCAAAATCCGGTTATGCTCCAGTATTCACATTAAATAGTGGCTTTGCACTAAATGATTCTGTGATAAAGCAACATTTGATCGGCAAGGAAACTATTGGCATCTATCCTCTTTTGCACAACAATACCGTTTATTTTTTAGCAATAGATTTCGACAGGGAAAACTGGCTGAAAGAATCTTTGTCATTGATTGAAGCAGCCAATAAATACAGTTTGCCTTGTTATCTCGAAAGGTCTAAATCCGGAAATGGTAGCCATGTTTGGCTCTTTTTCGAAACTGAAATACCAGCTTGGAAAGCAAGACAACTTGGAAAATATCTATTAAGCAAAGTATTATCAACTTCACATAAAGCTTTTGACCGCTTGTTTCCAAGCCAAGATGAACATTCAGGTAAAGGATATGGCAATTTAATTGCCCTGCCGCTACAAGGAGAATATTTAAACCACGGCAACAGTTCTTTTATAGACCTTAATGGCAGTGCTTACGAAGATCAATGGGCATATTTAAATTCCCTCGTTAAAATCTCCGCTTCAGATATTGATAAAATACTAAATTCTGTGGAGATAATCCAGCCTAAACCAAGGACGAGAACAGATACGCCAGTTGGGGAGATAAATGATGACGAAGAAGATACATTTATAAAGACAACTCCCTCACCGCACGCGAAACTAATTTTGTCCAGCCAAATATATGTTCCATCAGCTTTTCTGCCAGATAAGTTATACAAATTCCTAAAAAGTAGACTAAACTTTCCAAATCCTCAATTTTACGAGTTGCAAAGAAGAGGTTATTCCACTTGGAACACACATAAATTTCTTAAGAATATTGAAGTCATCGATAGCGGTATTTTGGTTCCTGCCGGAATTCTGGATGAAATACAAAATTTTGCCGCAGAAAACAATTTAAAGTTAGAGATTGATGATCAGCAAGTTACCATAAAACCTAGTAGTTTCAAAACCACTTTAGAACTTAACCCTGAACAATTAAGGGTTGCTAGAGAATTATTAAGGCTAAATCGGGTTATCCTGGAAGCAAAGCCGGGGTTTGGAAAAACCTTAGTTGCCCTTTACTGCGTTAGCCGCAGAAAGCAATCTACTTTAATTGTTGTCCACACCAGATCGCTGCTTCATCAGTGGCAAAAACAATTGCAAACTTGGTTTAGCCTAGAAAAAGGAGAGCTCGGTATGATCGGGGAGAATAAATGGAAGTTAGGCAAAAAGGTTACTGTTGCTTCATATTACACTTTAGCAAAGCGTGGACTTGATGATATTAAAGATAAATTCGGATTTGTAGTAGTTGATGAGTGTCATCACGTACCAGCCAATACGTTTACCCAAGTTCTGAAAAGCCTACCTGCAAAATATGTTCTTGGACTCACAGCCACAGCTTATAGCAAAGATAAACTCGAAAGACTAATGAATTTTTATATCGGGCCAGTAATTCAATCGAAGATTAAAACCCGTACCATAGTAGAAGAAAATACCGAGAACAAAGTAACAACCCATTTAATTACTAGAAAAACCAATTTTACCCCAAAAGAAAAAGGTTCTGATTTCAACGAGATAAGCTTGGAATTAGTCGAGGACGACGAGTGTAATCAGCTGGTAATTGACGACGTGGTTGAAGCTGTTCAGTCAGGTTCCAAATGCTTGGTGTTAACTGAACGTGTTGATCATTGTAAAACCTTATTAGAACTCATGAGAAAAAACCTTAAGGGGATTCACGCGGCAACTTTTACAGGTAGGGCTACTAAAAAATCGCGGGAAAATTTATTTAAGCGAATTAGACAAGATAGGTTCCAAGTATTAATTGCAACAGGTAAGGTAGTAGGTGAAGGATTTGACTGGCCCGAACTTACCCATCTCTTCTTGGTATTCCCTTTTTCATGGAAAGGCAAACTTATTCAATATATCGGCAGGGTGCAAAGGCAAGCAGAAGATAAACAAGCTGCCTATGTTTACGATTATGTAGATTTTGAAGTACAAATGCTTAGAATTATGTATTTTAAACGTCTGAGAGCTTATCGCAGCTTAAACTTAGTTAAAGAAAAAACGATTAGTGCAGTTAAAAACAAAGTTTCAGAAAACCAATTGGCGCTTATATAATCGGGGGATAGACCCAATAAAGCTCATCCATGGTAAAATACCCCTATGACTACTCAACTAGTTAACAAGAATAAAGGTCTATTAAAAGCGTTCAGACGCTACAACAAGCGTTATCTTGCCGTGGGTAAAAAGGTGAATGTTAAAAAACTTCTACCTGATGACCTTTATTCTACTATGCGTCTTGAGGGAGAAAAAATCACCAAAAAAGAAGCTCGAATTCTCTTTAAATAATCTTCTCTCTAAACTCGTGTGGCAAAATCAACTAAACCTAAATCTGCAACGAACTATAAGCAGAGCTTTACTACGTATAGAGAAACCGCTTTTGGTATCCTTCCACGCGCAAAAGTTGTCGAATTAGAAAAACAAGGCATAAAGAAAGCTCAGCAATATATTCTTAAATTAAGCGACAAGAGAACAAAAATCACACCAGAGCTAGTCTGCAATGTACACAGAAAAGGATTCGGCTTCATATTCCCCGATTGGGCAGGAAAGCTCAGGACTGAGGATGTAACAGTAGGAGAATACGAACCGCCCCACTATAGCAAAATCCCAGAACTGATAAAAAATCTCTGTGAAGATCTTGAAGAAAGGCTCAAACATATATCGCCTTTTAAAGAAGAGAGACATTTTTTGACCCAAATAATATCGCTGCTTTCATGGTTCCAGCATCGTTTCGTCTGGATTCACCCATTTAAAGATTACAATGGAAGGGTAGCAAGATTACTTACTAATCTTTTAGCGCTTAATTTGGGATTGCCAATTTTGATAATAAAAGCAGACACTGGCAAAGACAGAGATCGTTATATAACAGCCTTGAAAGCGGCAGATCAACAGGACTATTCCAAGTTAGAAAAACTTATTACAAACGCTCTTAAGGAAAGTCTAGAAAAAGTATAATATTAACTAGATTAATCTCTCAATGAGAATAAGTATTGCAAGAATTATTGGGTTACTTAATATAATTTTCGGTCTTATCATACTAAGTTTTCTTCTGTGGTATCTATATTCGCCTGAAAAAAATTCATCAGGCGATGTTTTTTTAGAGGATTTACTTTGGTTTGTTCCTGCTTATCTACTGCTTGGTGTAGGTTTACTATCATTGTATGGATCCAAATTATCTCTTAGAATTGCTGCTTGGTCTGCATTTCTACTGATAACTCCTTCAATTCTTCTTACTCTAGTTTATCTTAATAGAAGTGGCGAGTTAATTATCTTGGGAGCGATAATTTACGGAATTCCCTTGTTTTTAATTTCCGGTATTTGCGCTTTTTTCTTGAATAGAGAGTCAAATAGGATAGTAGAAGGCGAAGGATTTCGAGAAAAATCTACCTTGGTGTTGATGATCTCTACGATGGTGCTTGCACTTTTACTTTCTATTCTTCCAATCAAAAGAGTAGTGGCCGATGAGGCTTTTAGGCAAAAAACAGAGACATTAAAAACCAAAACTTCTATATCTAATTGGAATGACACTTTAGTTTCAGAAGAAAATTCTGCAGGCTGTACCCAGTTGCAATTAGCAAAAAAAATTCAGGTGCACTTTGACATAGTTGTTCCTGATGGTGAGCAGCAATTTATACTTGATGTACTAAGGTCACAACGAGGAACTGGTGTGAGTCAAGCTTTTAGTGGGAAAGTAATGACGGATAATTTCCAAGAAATGATCTTTGAGAAAAAGGGGATAGATAAATCTCTCGTCGGCGGCACACATGCTTTTACTCTTGAAATTAGTCCGTGCCTATTCGAATCTGACACAACTGCGATATCGTATCTTATAAATGTGGAGCTACATCCATTGGGTGCGAAGTATCTAGGTACTAATGATCTCTTATACAATTCAAATCGAGGTCAAGATTTTGTAACCAAAAAATATTCTGTTGAAGAGTTGCGCTAGTTTATGAACTGGTATTACTTGGAAAAGAGAAAGTTTAAAAAGCCAAAGATCTTCTAATTAGCCTTATTTAAAATCCATCCGACCATAGTAATTTTGCCTCTGGATATTCACAACCGTTGCGGTATCCTCCACCACAAACATGGATATCAATCGGCCAATCAACTATTGCCTCTACGCACGTAAATCCTCCGAATCAGACGAGCGACAAGCAATGTCAATTGACTCCCAGATTAAAGAAATGCAAACGGTTGCCCAAAGAGAAAACTTGCTCATTAAAGAAATCCGGGAAGAAAGCCATTCGGCAAAACAATCAAGTCAAAGGCCTGTTTTTAATCAGCTTATCATCGACATTGAACAAGATGAATTTTCAGGAATTTTGACTTGGGCTCCTGACAGATTAAGCAGAAACGCTGGGGATTTAGGAAAATTGGTTGACCTAATGGATCAGGAAAAGCTGGCGCAGATTAAAACCTACTCACAAACGTTTAGTAATAACCCAAACGAGAAATTTCTACTTATGATTCTCTGCTCTCAGGCCAAACTAGAAAACGACAATAGAGGGATAAATGTCAAAAGAGGCCTTAGAGCCAAGTGTGAAATGGGTTGGCGGCCTGGAGTTGCACCAATTGGCTACAAGAATGTGATGGCAAATAACAGGATAAGCCAGGTTGTCATAGATGAAGAACGGGCACCGGCTATTAAACAAATGTTTGAACGGGTTGCCGAAAAGGGACACTCCGGAAGAACTATCAGGATGTGGCTAGATAGGATTAAATTTAGAACTAGACATGACAAACCACTCGCACTGAGCAGGATTTATGCCACTCTTAATAATCCCTTCTACTACGGTTATTTTGAATTTAACGGCCAACTTTACAAAGGAAACCATCCGGCGCTTATAACCAAAACAGTCTTTGATCAGGTTCAAAAGCAATTAACAGTACCACCTAAAACATGGCACAAAAAGATATTTCCATTTAAAACCCTTTGCATCTGCGGATCCTGCAAGGGCGGAGTGACGGCTGAGGAAAAATTCAGGAAGCTGAAATACGGTGGCTTTACAAAACATACCTACTATCACTGCGCAAGGTCAGTTGACTACGAATGTAATGAACCGTACATAACAGAAGAGGATCTAATTCGCCAACTTATTGGCCACATCGAAAACATTAATATTAACGAAAAATTAATTACATCCAGAATTAAATTGGAAATTGAAAGATTTCATAATTTAAGATCACATGTACTTCATAAAGAATATCTCGAGGGGAATCTTAATCAATTCGATTACCCGGAAAATGATCCGGTTAATGAAGAAATGGCCAAAACATATCTCCGGCACTTACTAAAAGTTGGCACTTCTGAAGAGAGACAGCTAATTCTCTCAACGATTAGAACCAGATTCGTCCTGACGCAAGGTGAATTACTGATTCAGTAATGTGATATTATTTATTCGGCTGGAACTCGAATAGTTTGGCTAGCTCAGCTGCTCCAAAAACTTGTCGCAAGATAGTCACGTATTTTTCTACAAGTGTTGTCAGTTGAGCTTTTTTGTAAACTAAGACCCCAATATCTTACAGGCTTTACCTCTCAAAGCTAAAATCAAGGTAATTTCATGAGTTTTGAAGAGAAAACAAGAGTAAAAAGAGGCTTTTCAAGTCTTTTTAACTTTCACTTCTCCAGGATGTAAAACTGAAAAATGTTGAAATTGAGCGTTTTTAGCAAGCCCAATTAAGCTAATCCGCGGTAGTGCACGGGTCGCTTAGACATTATAGGGTTCGGCGGAGGAGGTGAGATTCGAACTCACGAACACCTTGCGGTGTTAGTCGTTTTCAAGACGACCGCACTAGTCCACTATGCGACTCCTCCTTCATATTCGGATGTACGCTTACGCGTAGTATAGTACCTTCCATCAAGCCAAACTCGATTTCAGTTGCACTATAGCAGCGATTGCACTGCAATCCTGATATATCAGAGAACTTCGTTCTGCTGATATAAACGAACCCACGATGACGTTGCCGCCATAATCGTTTTCAAGACGATCCCGTTAAACCACTCCGGCACGCCTCCAGCTCCAATATTTTACCAAATCTGTGAATATTAGTGTCTCAAGTGCAAGGCTAAATGTTTACGCTGAGCGTTTACCCTGAGCTTATCGAAGGGAAGTCGAAGTGAGACAAATGAGACACTATATCGCTCTTGCGATACAAGAGCAGATGTAATCTGCGATTATAAAAAAGGGTGTCCCATTTCTTCTTACTTACTGCTGGTTGCGGATTATTGACAAAATATTTGAGATTATAATAATATATACGTATATTGTATATACAATAATGAGTTCACTCAATGATGTTGCAGGATTTGAATGGGATGAAGCAAATATAGCTCATATCGCACGTCATAATGTTACACCAGAAGAAGCAGAAGAAGTGTTCTTTGATAAAGATAACGCCCTTGACGAAGATATTAAACATTCGACATTAGAAAAACGCTTAATCATTATTGGAAAAACACAAAAAGGAAGGCTGTTGTATCAAATCTTTACTAGAAGAGGAGACAAAATTAGAGTTATTTCTTCACGCGACATCAATAAGCAGGAGCTTGCGCTTTATGAATAAGCAGAGCTTTTCGTTGAATAAAGCTAAAAAAGGAGGTGAATTTATTATGAAAAAGCAACTCGTCGTACCAAAGTTTAAAAGTGAAGCAGAGGAAGCGGAATTTTGGGCTAAGCTTGATTTATCTCAGTACTTTGAACCATCAGACTTCAAAAGAGGTATGGTCTTCCCAAGCCTCATGAAAACCAAACGGCTAATTTCAATAAGGTTGCCGGAACAGCTGCTTCTCAAAGTAAAGGTAGAAGCAAGTAAACTTCAGGTACCATATCAACGCCTCATCCAAAAATATATAGAGAGGGGTGTCAGGTCAAACTAACAATTGATACACTATATCGCTCTTGCGTTACAAGAGCGCGCGATGTAATCGCAAGCGATTATAAAAAAGGGTGTCCCAAAACTCCTGCTGATGATCTAGTTTGATATATTTATAATTCAACCTGTTTCCTATCTGAATCAGAAATAGTTATCTCAATTTTTGAGTCTATCTTTGGATACTTCTTGAGAAGCAGCTTGTTTCGGGCAACCCTAGGATTTTATGGTATCCTAAACACACTTTCCTTTAAAAAACTTTATGGAGCCTCCTGTTCATTCAAAACACCATACTCTTATTAAAAAAGCCTTTTTGTATATTTTTCCTACTCTCTTTTTACTTTTAGCCGGTATAGGTTTATACCTCCACTCTACTTATCCCACTGTTTCTCCTTTAGTTTCCGGACGATACATGCTTTCTAATTTAGGCCATTCTCATGCTCAAATGCAAAAAGATGTAGTCGGGTTTTTACCCTATTGGAATTTAGATAACTCAAAATACCTGCACTTTGATCTTTTATCAGAGGTTTTCTTTTTCAGCTTGACTGCCGATGAGAATGGGCAAATTATTAAGATAGTCAACAACGAAACTGATCCCGGCTGGAGGTGGTGGAGTTCTCCCACAATCCAAAATTTAATTGCTAAAACTCAAATCACAGGAGCAAAATTTGGTTTAACTATTGCCATGCACAAGAACAAAACTCTGGAAAGCTTTCTTGATAACCCTTCGGCACAAAAAACTCTTATCAGTAACCTAATCCGGATTGTAGAGTCAGATAAGATTGATGGACTAAATCTTGATTTTGAATATGACGGAGAGCCGGATGATGAATATAGACTTAAATTTACTAGTTTTGCTAAAGATCTAACCTCAACTTTTAGGACCCAATCTCCCAAAACAGAGCTGAGCATAGATTTTTTCCCTTTGTCTGTCGAAAACCCCAGGCTTTATGATGTAGCTTCCTTGGCGCCGCTTTTCGATAAAGTGATTGTTATGTCTTATGATTACTACTCAGGCTCTTCCGACCTTGCTGGTCCAGTGGCTCCTATCTTTGGCTATATTGCAAGCCCTTCCGCCGACCAAACAAGTTATTTCTTCGATGTTAATACCACTTATAACGATTACCTGAAAGTGGTGCCAAAAGAAAAATTGATTATGGGAGTTCCTTATTATGGCTGGGATTATCCGGTTGAAGACAATACTACTATCCTAAGTAAGGTTCTTCCTCAAAATGACCAGAACGGGTATCCTGAGGTTATTTCTTACGGGAGAGCCAGAACAAACACAGATCTGAAGACGGAAAACTGTCAGTGGGATGATACGGCCAAAGCAACTTGGTGTGCTTACACAGACTCAAACAAAATTCAAAGAGAGGTTTGGTTGGAAGATAATAAATCAATTGAGATTAAGTTTGATTTTGCAAAAACAAATAACTTAGGAGGGATTGCTATCTGGACTTTGGGATATGACAAAGACTATCCGGATCTTTGGAATTTAATTAAAAACTACTTCACTAAGTAGCCAAGGCTACCTTTGCTCCCTGCTAGAAAAAAGCTGGCGGACGTGGACGCTATTCGAACCTATTTTAATACTACACACGAACAATTTAATATACTTAATTATGCCTAGTTAAAATATCCATTGATATTGGTAAATATCCTTGCTAATATGACTATATGAAATGGAAACTACTTGCTTTGTTACTTCTATTTCCACTCTTTTCTCCGACGGTTTATGCAGCAAAACCTACTCCACCAGCCCCAGTTCCAAACTCTGTATGTATCGATGCGGGACATGGGGGTACAGATATAGGAACAAGGAATAACGACCTCACAGAAAAAGATGTCAATTTAGATGTTGCTAGCCGTTTGGAAACTAAACTTACAGAAGCTGGCTATACTGTATTTATGACAAGGGAAGGTGATGAAACGCTTTCAAATGCTGACCGATACAACCATTGTAATAACCAAAGAGCAGCGATACTCATTTCTGTTCATCATAACGGTTCTTCGGATAGCAGCGTTGACCATACAATGGCTTTATACATGAAGAAGTCTGACCAAAAACTTGCTCGAACTGTTGCAGAAAAAGTTTCATCACAATTATTACTTCCAAATCAAGGGATATCTCGCTTTGCATCAGGTGTATTATTAAAAGCTGATATGCCTGCAACTATTTCAGAAGGGTTTTTCCTAACTAATACTAATGAGTATAATCTTATTAAAACCACAGACAGACTAGACCAAGAAGCAAACGCTCTTTTGTCTGCTGTTCAAACTTACTTCGGTAATTAAAAATTTTTACTAAATCTTTCCAACCTGCTGGGAGTAGTTGATGATTTCCGAACTTTTGGTTGGTTCGAAACTATCAAATATCCAGAGTTAGTTTACCAAAAATCAGCACAGCTACTTCAATTTGCTAGTGCCAGTTAGAGAATAAATCGAATATGAACTTGGCACCAACGAGCAAAATAGCGATCAAAACAATTTTACGAAAAACTGTATAAGGAAAACACTTCACAATTTGTTTTCCAGTAAATGACCCTGCAATCGCAATAATAAATAATACCGGAAGATACCAATAATACTGTCTTTGAAGAAAACCCTCACTAAGATATACAGGTATTCTAGTTAAATCAACTGCTAAAGCTATTGCAGCTGCAGTTGCGATGTATTTATCCTTAGGTAAGCCAAAACCGGTTAAAAACGCTCCTCGCAAAGCACCGCCTGTTCCAATGAGACCCGCGAGAAACCCTGACAAACCACCACCGACAATTACAGTTGCAGTTGAAGCTTTAATACGAAAATTTTCCTTCCAAAGAGAATAAAGTGCGTACGTGACAAGAAATATTCCTAATATACCTTTTAAAGCATTTTGCGGTATGTAGGACACAAGCAACGCACCGATAAGTGTGAGAATTATGCTTGGAACGCCAAACTTTATTAGAAGTGTTTTATCAAGACCTTTTTTGAAAAAACTTATTCTACCTATATTTCCAACAACATGGAAAAACGCAACCAAAACTAATGCTGTTTTAAAATCAAAGAAAAGCAAGGCCAGAGGAAGAAAAATTGTTGATGAGCCAAATCCTGCTATTGTTCCAAGAATTTCAGCTATAAAAGCAGAAAGGAAAAACAGGAGCAAAAAGAGGTTTTTTAAGCTTTATGATTTTTTACTTCTCTAGGCTTCAAAACTGAAAAATGTTGAAATCAAGGGTTTTTGGCAAGCCCAATTAAGCTAATCCGCGATAGTGTGCGGGTCGCTTAGACGTTTCAGGCTTCGGCGGAGGAGGTGGGATGTTTGCTCCGCAAAGAATAGTGCGCAAGCTTGCACTATTGACGAACCCAAATGGGTTCTCGACACCAACCCTCTTTAACAAATTTAGACAAAAGCCTAAATTTGTTAAAGGGCGGAGGAGGTGGGGTTCGAACCCACGATACCCTTGCGGGCATACAGTCTTTCCAGGACTGCGCACTAGTCCACTATGCGACTCCTCCTGATGGACTATAATTATATCGCATGAATAAAATTATTTATGCGGACGACGACACCACCCCGGTAAACCGCCTAATAAGGATGAGGCTTCCTTCGTTAATTATTGGCCTCACTCTCGGTTTGCTTCTTTCCTTTTTAACATCAAGGTTTGAAGAAGTATTGTCTACAAATATCGAGGTCGCTTTTTTTATTCCTTTCATTGTTTACATGGCCGCTGCTGTCGGTGTCCAAACACAAACTATTTACACTAGAGATTTAAGAACCGGAAAAGCAAATTTTCAAAAATACTTGATTAAAGAAACACTTTTAGGATTCTTTATAGCCTTAGCATCTGGTTTGATTGTGGCCGTGGTTACCCTGGTGTGGTTTGACTCCCCAAAACTATCCCTAGCGGTTTCTCTTGGAATGTTCGGCACAATTGTTTTGGCGCCGCTGGTTGCTTTAATCGTTACCGAGCTACTGCAACTGGAAAAAACAGACCCCGCAGTCAGTGGCGGACCAATTGCCACGGTGATTCAGGATGCCTTAAGTATTATGATTTATGGCTTTATTGCCAGCGCAATTCTGCTTTAAATAATTGTTAATGGTTAATCGCTTGCCCTGAGCGAAGTCGAAGGGCCAGTTGTTCAATGCGCTTACGCGCATTGCCCCACATTTCCTTAGTCGCCTTAAATGTCAACTGATCCTCGACCTTCTCTATCGGCAACCATTTCTTGTCACTAACTTCAAAAGCGGTTGTTGCTTCACCCTCGCCAACATATTTCATAAAAAAATAATTGACTGTCTTTAAAACTTTTTCTCCTTCATCATAATAAAAATATTGCGTCTGTCCGGCTTTTTCTAAAACTTCCGCCTTTACCCCAACCTCTTCTTCTACCTCACGAACTGCTGCCTGCTCACTGGACTCCGCTGTCTCCAAGTGACCTTTCGGGAAATCCCAACCTTTGTGTTTAGAATGTTGAGTAACTAATACTTCCAATTTACCAACTTCTTTTTCCGATACCGTTTCGTCAATTTTCGAAACGGTATCGCGACCCGAAGCCGACTCGGTTCCTCGAGTCTGAGTGGCTTCAGAACCGAAGACCTGAGCCTCACGGTCGAAGACTTGTCGGATGGGTCGAAGAATTATTCCACCGGCGCTGAAGATTCGCTTAATAGCCATCGCTCAAGATTTTAGCAGATAATATAATTTAATTGTTATAATACTTAATTCAAGCGCCTATAGCTCAGTGGATAGAGCGATCGCTTGCGGAGCGATAGGTCGGGTGTTCGAATCACCCTAGGCGCACACTTCGATAAACTCAGTGTAAACGAGGAAGCGTCGTATACTTGCCCGCCCTTTGGCGGGGTGGACTTCCGCCAGAGGCGGATAAAAGTGCGCTAATTATTGGAGGCGTGCCGGAGTGGTTGAACGGGCTCGTTTCGAAAACGAGTATCGGGGAAACTCGATCGCAGGTTCGAATCCTGCCGCCTCCGCCCTTCGACAGGTCTTCAACCCTGAGGGCTCAGGCCCGATGGGCTCAGGACTTCGGTGGGCAGGCAACCAGGCACCATTCTTGACATAATCTAATTTCTTAGCTAAAATTAGCTAACTTAGCTAATTTCAAAGATTAAAACATGCAAGTAATTAACATACATCAGGCAAAAACTCAACTTTCCAAGTTAATAGAAAAGGCTCTTGTTGGCGAAGATGTAATTATTGCCAAGGCTGGCAAACCTGTTGCAAAACTTACAGCTTACAAAAAACCGCTAAAGCCTCGCAAGCTTGGTTTATTAAAAGGGAAGATCCACGTTCCAGATAATTTTGACGATGAGGATGAAGAAATAAATAAGCTTTTTTATGGTGAATAAGCAAAGCTTTTCTTCGAATAAGCAAAGCTTTTCTTCGAATAAGCAAAGCTTGCGGTCCTCCCCCACAAAGCGGGGTGCGGGCCTAAGGCTTTTCTACGGTGAGTAATTCCCAAGGTTATCTTCTTGATACTCATATTTTCCTTTGGTCACTTGACGAAACCGAGAGATTGTCAAAGAGGGTTACGAAAATATTGAAAGACCCCAAAAAGCGCATATTTGTAAGTGTAGCTACGGCATGGGAAATCAGCATTAAGCACAAGAAAGGTAAATTACCTCTCGAAACTACTCTGGAGGAATGTTTTAGAAAAACCGCTTTCGAGATTTTGGAGATCAAATTACCTCATATATTACAGCTTGAGAATTTACCTATTTATCATCATGACCCTTTCGATAGAATGCTAGTTGCCCAAGCCATCGTTGAGAAACTTATGATAATTACTGAAGATGAAAAAATTAAAAAATATGACGTGAGTGTCTTGGCCTAAATTGTGTTTTAAAATTGGAAATTCGAAATTATTCGAGGTTAATTCTTTCCTGAAGGAAATTTGCCCACTTATCAAAAAGAGTATGCACAGGCCCTTCGTGGTAATGAAGATGTTCTTCCAAAATATCTAGAAGTGTTCGCTCACTTACGGAATTTAAGATAATAATTAACCGGGAAGGAAACCTTAAGTGCGTTTGCACAATAAGCAAATGGTCATCTCCTTTTTTATCAAACCAAAAAGAATCAAGTTCGCTCCATAAAAATGATTTACCTCCCGAAATAATCCCCATATTTGTTACCCTGTGTTCAATCGTCATAGGCTCATGTGAGGCGAGTACATAAACTACAAACATTACAGCCAAAATCACTCCAACCAAGAAAAATTCTTTCAAAGCAATCGCCAGTAAAATAAAAATTATCCCGTAAAGCGCAACTTTTACAAAATATTTTTTACCTCGCGCTTTAAAAACTCTGTCTGGGGATTTCCAAGAAATCAAAGATTTTGCCTCAAGTGCGGCAACATGTTTGGTATCCAGCTCCTCTTTAGAAAGTATTTTTTCTATGTGATGAACTCTTTCGCTTTTGTGAAATCTGGGCATAGGCAAGTCTGACTTACCTAATCGAGTCTGACTCGATAGGCAGTATTAATTAAAGTTTATCATAAGAGCGGAGGAGGTGGGATTCGAACCCACGTGAGCCTTATAGGGCTCGCGAGTTTAGCAAACTCGTGCAATGGACCAACTATGCGACTCCTCCTTAGTCCCTCGAAGCTCTATTGAGCGAAGTGGAACATGTTGCGTGCATATTTTACCAAATATATGTAAAGTAAAATAAATTAATTCGTGACTTTAAAAGAAAAAAGGCCTAATTACTTAAATTACACATTTATATTTATATTAATTTATATATCTTTTATTAATATCTTTGTTATAAAAACCACTCCCGAAATTATCTTTATCCAATTCGCAATCTTAGTTCTCATTTTTAGGAAAATTCGCTTCAGGGAATTTTCCAAATATTGGATTCCTTTCATAGCATTTTTTTTTATATACGAATTTCTAAGGGGATTTGCGGACAATTTTGCACCATTTTACAATAATGTCCTATTTTGGGTTTTCGGGTTGGAAAAATCTTTGTTTGGAGAAATCCCAACCCAAGTATTGCAGAAAAAGTTTCCTGTCGACCATATAGTTACCCAAACATCGATCTTTTTCTACAGCATATTTTTCTACTTCTCATTCCTAGTAGGTTTTATCATTTGGCTCAAAAATAAAAAGTTATTTAAAAAATATGCGATTAAATTCCTCCTGCTTTCATACATTAGTATTACATTTTTCTTCCTTATACCTACTGCACCCCCATGGCTTGTAAACGAAACAGTAGATTTAGGCATAGAAAGGTATCTTCTTCATAACTCAATATTCCAACTTTTTTCCTTTTTAACAATATGGGGGTATCTACTGTACGGGAATACTGTTGCCGCTCTACCCTCCCTGCATGTAGCATGGCCCGTTTTTACCTGCTTTTTCTTGCTAAAATATTTTAAAAATAGGTTCCTTTATTTACTTCTAATAATTCCTATTCTGATTGGATTCAGTGTGGTATTGACGGCCGAACATTTCGTAATTGATGTCTTATTCGGCGCCATCCTTGCAGTTATTCTTGTATTTTTCGTTTGATAAACTATTTATGTTTTTTAGCCAAGCGCAACGACCATTGCCCATACACTCCTCGCGCCGGCTTTTTTCAAAATTTTTGCCGCTTCCATCATCGTTGCGCCAGAAGTGAAAACATCGTCGACAAGTAGAAACTTTTGTCCTTTAACACTAGATCCTGAATCAAGTCTTCGACCTCCTCGAGTCTGAGCGACCCCGGAGTCGATGACGTGAGGCTCAGACCGAATCGGTTCAGGATGACGGGTCGGGGTGATGGAAAATGCACCCCGCATATTCTCTATCCGCTCATCCCTTTTTAACCCAACCTGAGTTTTAGTCTCCCTGTTTCTCACTAAAATATTTGCTTTGCTGACATTAAATCGCTGGGATAAGATCTTTGCCAGCAACTCTGCCTGGTTAAACCCACGCCAGTTTTTGCGTCGAAAATGCAAAGGGATCGGCACCAAAATGTAATCATTTGGCAAACTAAATCTCCACAAATTGGCAACCAAAAGATCCGCCAGAACCTCGCCAATGTCGTAAATCCACTTATATTTAACTTTGGCAATCGCGGCCTTTACCGGTCCACGGTAACGGCAAGCAACAACCAACCCGTCCAGCCCCAACCTGCTCGCGCATCCCGGGTGGGTTTTCCCGCCAACCGCCTGTCTCTGGCACACCGGACAAACGGGGTTTTCTACAAACTCGATCTTGCCAAAACAATCTTCGCAAAAATATGCACCAAACTTACTGCAACCTACACATTTTTTGGGAAAAATAAAATCAAGGAAATTAAACATCAGCTGCCATTTTAATATCAGGCAGTTTGTTTAAAGCAATTGTCTTGTGTCGGTGTCAATGGTTGTTCTGCAACATTCGGCCATCTTTGACCTTTGTATTTTACTTTCGAAGGGCGAATATGTGATTGAGCCTCAACTCTTCTCAAAAACGGATGGACAACCCTCTCTACGCCTTTCTTTACACTTTCTCTCATTCTCTGCATTTCTTCTTTGGAAACATATCTTGGTTCTTGTTCCATAACAACATTATAATAGTCGTGTCAAACTTTTTTATACGTCATCCTGAACGCAGTGAAGGATCTAGATTCTTCGTTCCGCTCAGAATGACACGAGTGAAGAGCTCAGAATGACAGAAACCTATGAGAATTTTCAACCGTAAAGCAAGATTCAAGTATCAAATTCTGGAAAAAGTAGAAGCAGGTATCGTCTTAACAGGCGCCGATATTAAGTCAATCCGCGCTAGCCGCGCCGATATCAACGAATCCTTTGCCAAAATTAAAGACGGCGAAGTCTGGTTGATGAATGCCCACATTCTCCCATGGATGGGCTCCCAAAAATTTAGTGATTCGCGCCGCGACCGCAAACTTCTGCTTCACAAAAAACAAATACTAAACTGGCAGGGCAAAATTTCTGGCGGGAACTTAACTTTAGTCCCGCTTGCAATTTACGTAAAGCACAACCTTGCCAAGGTAGAAGTTGCCCTCGCCAAAACAAAATCAAAATTCGACAAACGCGCCGCTTTAAAGAAAAAAGCAGTAAACAGGGACATCGAACGCGAAGTTAGAGGAGTGAAAAATTAATACCCCAAAGCTACGATACCGTATCGTCACAAGTTATCGCTTAGCGCGATACGGTATCGTGCAAGGCAAACACAACTAGTGGAGATGGAGGGCTACGAACCCTCGTCCAAGACTACTTTTCAAAAACTTCTACAAGCTTAGTTTCAGCCAGTGGCTGACCCGCCTATGGCGGGAATCTTTAAGTTCTCGTTTAAGCCTTAGCCGATTAACAGGCAAAACCTAAACAAAGATCAAAGTTTCGGGCTGAAGTTTGATCAAAACTGAAGTCCTATCCCGGCTAAATTGTTGCCTCAAAAACCTCACCGAGAAAAGATTTATGAAACATAGCTATTACTACTTAAGCAGTAGCGTAAGCTAAAGGCTGAGGATTTACTACGTCGCTAAGTGCGGCGAGAAAATTCCTTGCCCCTTGTGCAAGTTTATCTTTTGCACGTAAGTTTAATTCAAAGCCTAACGCACTTTAGAATCATGTTCGGCCTGCAGTTTTTAAAGAGCAAATCCTGTCGAAACGATACATCCCCAGAATCGAAATTGTATCAAAAATTACCTTTAAAATCAAAGATCTGCCACTAAAACTTTATTTCCCCCTGCAATATAAAACTTCCCGGTTTCTTCATCAACCACTAAACCGCTCGCTTTTCCAAAGTCCGCGGATTGATAAGCTTTTTTGTAAACTCCATCTTTACCCACTACCAACATTGCTGAATTAGTTTTATCAATAACATAGACATTATCTATATTATTGTCTGTATAAATTTCCCCAAACTCTCCTGCCGCATCCAGTAACCCGGAGATTGTGAAATCCTGCTTATCTCCTCTTAAGTATTTAAAAACGTTACTCCCGTTTGTAACCCAAATCGAACCGTCTATGGTGAACTTAGAACTTGTGCTGAATTTCTCTTTTTCATTTAGATAATTAGCACTTTCGGCATAACCGCCCTCAACCGGAACGTATTTGTATATCTGGTCTGACCCCAAAAGGTAAACATTGCCCAAAAATACGCTTATATCCTGCGCTTCATGCCCCCCAAAGATTTCTTCACCGGCTCCACCGACTAAATCAATCCGCCAAACGCTTTTGCCGTCAAATACAAAAACGTTGTTGTCATAAACAGCTGAATCGCGTGTTCCGCTTTTCCCGTCAAACTCCGCCGTAGTTTCACCTCCAACATCAATTACGTAAAGAGCACTTTCTGTCACCCCAACCAAACTATCATCACCTTTCGAAAGAGAAACTAAACTGCCGTTAACTTCACTAATCGTCGAGAAGTCGACACTTGCTAAACTTTCAGTTTCTTTAAGCTTTGCGGCAATTTTAGCCTCAAGTGCTCTCGCTTCCTCATCTTCTGGTTTAATTCCCAGTGCTTTTTTAATTTCACCGTCTGCTTCAATAAATATCCCTCGTGCTTTTTCCCGATTTAGATCAATTAGTGCAAACCCTTCTTCATACTTTGCGCTTGCACTATCCAAATAACCCCTAAATTCATTTATCTTTTCGCGATCCGCACCACCCTTTAACGAAAAAAGAGCCGAACCGGCAAGAATCAAAAGCGCCACTGCACCCAAAACAACTACTGTCTTGCGGTTTTTAAAAGAAGCGATATTTATATTGGTTATCTTATTTTTTACAAAGATACCCGGTGCAAAAATTGGGTTTTTAAATTTCGACAGACTTGCCAGTGCCCCCGGCTGACTCTTCTCGGTATCAGATGCTGCAATGTGTGATTCAACAATGGCAGCATCTGGGGGGGCTATCTCATGCGAAGTATCCAGCTCTTGGGTACCCTCGCCATCATCTACAGCTGTACTTGTTTCTTCGCTGATCTCCTCTTCCTTTTCATCATCTGCTGCAACTCCTGCTTCTGCACTCTCACTCTCTTTTACTAAAACCAGCGCAGCTCCAATTTCCCCCTGATCATCCTTTGCAGAAATTTCCGTCGCAAGCCCATCAACAATCTCCTCAAGGTTCACACCCTCTTCTTTCAAAATGTCGCTAATGTCAAAACTGCTTAAGAATTTTTCTGTAGCGATCAAAATAATCTGACCATTCTTCAAATGACCCGAACCGTGCCCAAAAGAAAGCTCTTGAGAATTAGAATTGGCAAAAACCCAAACTTTAACCTTATCTCCGCTACGGGAGATATATGAAGCATTTTTATAAAAAAGAGTTAGAGAAAAACTTGCATCAAGATTTTTAGAGGAAGTGAATTCCCTGCTGGATTCGCTCGCTTGCTTTAATGCTTCCAAAGAACCTGTTTGCGCTCCCTCAAGCTTTTTATTGGCAAGATCAAAAATATCCTTTACAACAGTTGCTCCATCCCCACTGCCGGCGCCTTTAACCAATATACAGCTAACCAAAGTCCCAATCGTTCCGTCTCCAAAAGAAACCCTTGCACTAAAAACACCGCAAGATGCCCTCTCACTTGCTTGTCCGGTTATTTTCTCGATTTGTAAATTAATTTCTTCCATCTAAAACAATCCTATCACTAAGAACAAAACAGCAATGGCCACCCCAATATTTAGAATAGACAGAAACCTTAAATGTGGATTAAGTACCGTTGGTAATTTTCTGCTCATGAATTGAATTTGTCTGTGAAGCATTAGTGAAAAAAAAGCATAAAAAATCAGAAATAAAACGATGAACACCTTTGCTCCAAAAACAAAGGTAAATCTGTTTAAAATATCCAGTCCCCCTTCAATCGGCATCAAGAGACCTCTCCCGGCTTTTCGGATTCCTCATGTCTCACCTGTTCAAGAATTTCCTTGGCAACCATATCAGGTTTTTCTACAGCATGGAAATCAAATTCATTTCTTGCCGCAGCCGTCTGAATGAAAACGTCACCAAAATTAAAATACGTATGGAAAAAGCCAACAACTTTAGGGGTTACATCCTGAACTTGATTTAAATTAGCGTACGCTGTTTCTTTATGAGTAATCCCCTTAAAATCAAAGTCGATTATGCGCTCATTCGTTAACAAATATACATTAAAGTACCAAAAAATAAATTTATAAAAAGTAAAACCGAATACAAAAATATACCAAACCAGAAGAACCCAAAAAATCTGGCTCGCACCAAGCGCAGAAAATGGATTAACCCCCACAAAATTTAAAGTGGCAGCCAAAAACGGCAAAAGTGCCAAAAATGCAATCTCCAGTATTGCCGGAATCAACGTTATAATATGTGCTCTAAGAAGAATAATTATCTTTTCCCCTTTATGTTGGGCTTCGAATGAAACCCCGGCCGGCTGCGGTGCAAACATAGCTAGCGGATTCGTTGAATAAATGCTGTGAATAATGTCTTTTGCTACCTGTTTCACTTTGATTAATAAACTTCCGAGGACTAACAGTCCTCGGTGTATCTAGCGAGCGAATATAAATTTGATTTATTCAAAATTATATATCAGCCCTGATCACTTTGCACTGCAAAGCTAAAATTGCCTGTATTTCTAATTATCAGTTTCCGCTAACCAAAACCTTTGCTATCTCATCCTCATAAATTACTTCCCAATTTCCAAAACATTCAATATCTTTACCAGCAGGGAATATTACGCTTTTTATCTGGTATTGTGACACAAGGACGCAGTCTCCTTCGCGAATTGCCATATAGTCGCTCAAAATACTTTTGCCTTCAAACTTCCAGCTCGCCATTCGGCCGTCAATAAAAACCTTTTGCTGTGGTAGTTGCCAATCGATAAATCCACCCCATCCGTATTCATTAAACACATTTTCAAGCACTCCCCTTTCTTTTATAAAACGAGTTGCTTTAAGAGGATATTTATCGTAAATCATTCGATTCTCAATGTTGCCAAACTGTAAAACTTCTATAAAAAAATTTAATACCAGTGCCAAAATCACCGCAGTGGTAGAAAAGTAAAGTGGAATCTGTTCAATCTTCTTAATATTTAATTTAAGACCTAATCCGGCGTGTCTGGATGCAAGAAATATAAAAATTGCTGCCCAGAAAAAGGCAAAGGCTACAGAAATAAAAGTGAAGGCGAAAATTAATGATGACAAAAAAATCCAGGCAAAATCAATTTTTAAACCTTTTGCTTTTAATATATAGATATAGATTGCTCCGGAGAGTGCAAAAATTATATTGACGGGGAAAACCAAAACTATTGGTTTCCATTCGGTAATATTCATAATATTTTCAAAACTAGTTGCATCGCCTATTATTCCCGACTGCCAAGCTCGTAAGCCAAATGGATTAACTATTGTTGCAAACAGTGCTGCCCCAAAAGTTAAAGTTGGGAATCTTAAATCGTGTCTAATACCTTTAAAATAATTTGTAAAATAATCCGCTAAAACAAAAGCTGCAAAAACCACTAAACCCACTAAATATCCTCTGTGAATATTCCCCCACAACAGAAATAAAATAAACCAAAAAATAATATGCGTAGGTTTCTGGAAATATCGCCTGTCGAGTGCAAAAATCAAAACAGAAAAAAATAAAAATGAAAATGTGTGAGGCCTAATTCCTAAATTAGAAGTTGCGATAGCCACACCCAACCCCACGACCAGCAACGTAATCAAGTTTACTTTTTTGGAGAGCAAAAAAAGTATCCCGGCTGCACTAATTAAACCGAAAATAGTAACAATAAGCGCAAAATTAAGGTTAGCAAATAGGACAGAAACAAAAACTTCATATAAAAAATAAGTATTGCCCCACAAAAAGTGCGGCATTGTCCACGAAAATTCATCTCCGCGAATCACGCGGCCTGTTTCTAAAAATTCATTTCCAATTGCCAAATGCCAGCCCAAATCCGGATCGATGTTGAAGCGAGTAAGGATTAGGAAGGAAATTAAGAAAATTAAAACGTGGATTTTATATTTCATATCAAAACATCGAAGTGGGAAGTTGGAAGTGAGAGGCTAGAGACTGAGGTGAGACGTGAGAAGTCATATAATCGCACTTCAAAATCCAGCTTCCCATCTCTCACTTCTCATTTCTGCTCTGTGTTAAACAATGGCCCAACTATCTGAATATTGGCAGGTGCTCTAAGATTAAACATATCCTTTAATTCACCACCAGTTAAAGAAACACTTCCGGCGTCTCCACTTACATTTACAGAAGTTATTCGTCCGCCTGAAAAATCAGCACCCACATTGACGCTAGAAACGGAATTATATGCACTTATCCCCCGGTTTGATAACTCTTGTCTTACTCTCGCTTCATCCCAAGTTTCCCCTCCATATGGATGCGGTTTGTCCGGTTGATATAAATGGTCTCCAGTAGAATTATCCGCTTTGAATAGTCTTAACGAATTCACAATATCAGCTACTTCCGAAGGCTTTAACCAGGCAGTACTGTTGTATTGAGACCGTGATCCCCAATCACAGTAAAACCAAGGAGAACTTCTATCATACGCATTTGCTTGTAAATCTCCAAAACTGCCTGCCGACCCACTTGTTGTATCGGTTGCGTGCTTTGTCCATGGTGTTGCTGACCAGCCTATTTCATCAGACCTCAAAACGTACCCGCCATGAGTCGAAGAATACCAGGCTGTAATTACATTGCCGCCGTTGGTCATTACTTTCCCTTCGGTTGCTTTAACCGCCTGTTCCCAGTTACCACCCTTATTTCCACCCTTGTAAACTTGGCAATTTTGTGAAGTACAGATAGATTTAGTTCCGTTATTAGTATATGAAAATGCATATGATCTGGCCGCAATCGCCTGTGCTTTCAAAACTTCCATCGGCCAACTATCCGGGACTTCATAAATCCCAAGCATATATGTTTCCAGTGGCATTTCCCCATAACCATCTACGCTAATATTAATATTCGACCTTGTTTCAAAATTTATCCCCTGATAGTAAGCGTTCAAAATCTGTTCATGGTTTTGGCCTGCTTCTGCCCGACCTTTTGCTCCGTATTGATTCAACCCGACCCTATTCGGAACTCCAAAAGAATAGAAGGCAAATCTAGGAGAAAAACCGGGGTTAACTGCTCTATCGTCAGTACATCCAGATGCGGATGTTGCCGCCGACCTGGGTAAATTCAAGCTGGATAATCTGGAAGATAAAATCTCCTGCTGGCGGGCGGAAAGTGCAGCAATTTTGCCCTGGACTTCACTCTGGAAAGATTTAGCGCTGGCAATCTCGCCTCTCAAAACTTGTCGCTGTTTGTCAAGTTGAGATTGGGCAGCAGCAAACCTAATATTATCTTCCGCAAGCTTTGCAACTTTTTCGGTGATCGAACTAATAATGCTTCTGTCTGTCTTGCTGGAGTTTTGCTGGAACGTAATCAACTTCAAAGTCTCCGCGGCATTGCCACTAGTAAAAAACGTTAAAAGCGGAATGTTAACAAAACTCTCAATATAAAATTTTCTAACAGTAGCTGCCAAAACTTTCTTCTGATGCGCAAGATCTTCTTCGCTCTGCGCTAAATCCTTTTTAATTTCTACCAGTCTTGCGTCGAGTGAAGAAATTTGTGCATTTAGGCTCTGCACTTCGGTTTCTAAGGGAGTAGTCGCATCGCGAGAAGCATCCAGCTGTTCTTGCAATTTATTAATCTCGTTTTGGATATCGGAAAGCTCATCCGCTTTTATACTACTGGCAGAAATAAATAGGGAGACAAAAACAATTAATATTAATCCGATTAACTTTCGCATCTTAAAAAGTGCACCTTAAATTTTACCAATTTATCAGTTCAACCCGCCAGAGGCCTGCTTCGACACGTCGCCGAAGGCGAACCTCGCCAATGGCGGGTCGAAGACGAGGCGAGCAGCAAGGCCGAGCGAGACTCGCCCAAATAAGGGCGGCAATCTAGCAATTACTTTTAAGTACTTTTAAGGTCCGACCTTTGAGCTTGCCCAAAAACCTCTCCGTAAGTCATTGCGAGGAGTCAGCGACGAAGCAATCTTAGACTAAAGACAGATTGCCGCGCTTCGTCGGGTCAGATCTTCGATTCCGAGGTCACTCAGATTCGAGGAACTCGACTTCGCCCGCATTGACACTCATATATACTATAGTATAGTATAGTATAGTCTTATGATTACCATTAACGCCCTCAAAATCCGCACTAAACTGGGCGGTATTTTAGATAACGTTTCTCAAAATGGCGAAACGTATATTGTTGAACGCTTAGGCAAACCTATGGCTGTAATTGTTCCCTATGAAAGTTTCGACCTCAACAATCATGAATCAAAGGAAAAACAAAAGAGAACCCAAGAGGCAATCAGATCTATTAATTTCTGGCGCAAGAAAAATGTCAAAAAATACTGGACGACAGATTCAGCCATTATCATCCGCAGGATGCGTGACCAGCGCTCCAAGCACCTCCTTGATGTTGTTGAAGGAAGACAATGAATGTAGCCTTGGATGCTTCGGTAGTTATCAAGTGGTTTTTTGAAGAAGAGGGCACCGACGCCGCTCTACAACTTCTTGAGGAACATAAACTCGAAAAAATTCAAATTAATGTACCTGACTTGTTATTTTTTGAATTCGGGAACACAGTTGTTAAGAAATTTAGAGAAGATATAGACACGCGGAAAGAATTCAATCGTAATCTAACTGATTTACTAGCCATAGGACTCAATTTCGCCGAAACTACACCAGATTTACTTAAGCTCGCTTATTCTGTTGCCAATAGATATGAAATCACATTTCATGATGCAACTTATATTGCGCTGGCTAAAAATCTCAAGTGTAATTTTATAACAGCCGACAAAAAACTCGTCGAGGCAACTAAAAAACTCAAGTTCGTCAAACTCCTCTAACCCTTTGTACCATTACCAAGCCATCTTTGAAAACAATTTAACAATCTAGCAATTCAACAATGTAACAATTACTTTTTAAGGTCCGACCCTGTAAATTGCTAAAGAAATCTCACTTCTAACCTCAAAATCCACACTCCCATTTCTCAGTTCCCACTTCTAATACGAAGGGCTTGTCCTGCCTGCCCACCGAAGCCAAGTCTGACTTGGCGAAGTGGGGAGCGCAGTCGAAGGAATTTAACAATTATCGAAGTAACCCGAAAAACTACCACTTTCCAAACCTAACACACTCCCGATGTGTGTAGATAGCTTCTTAACTTTTGCGTTAGTCGTTGGCTTTAGTCTTTAGGCGCCTTTATGTAGTAAACTGAAATTAAATCTATGAAAACCATTTTAAAAATAGCTTTCGCTGTCTTTACCGCACTTTTGACTACACTCATCAACTATTCTGTAACAAATGCCGCTACACCCCCAACAATTAACCCAACCACTGTAGACGAATCCACCTTCACGATTACTATCACCTTTCACGATTTAATACCCGGCGCACAATATTATCTTTGTCCTATCAGTGACGATTGCGACACATTCCATGAATATAGGGCTTTCCCAGTTACGCCGGATGGCACGTCTATAACAGTTGACAATCTATGCGGGTCTGAAAATAGAAATTTTAAAAGGGGAGACAATTGCGGGGATAACGATTATTTTCAAGTAGGGACATATAAATATCATTTATATGGTGCTGATGGTTCAAAAGTAGCAACTGCAAACGTAGATGTCCAAAATTTTGTACCTGTTATCGACCTTTCACCAAGAACCGGAATTACACCTTCTACACAACTTACAGTAACAATTAATGGAACCCGCAGGCCACACAACGAACCTAATAGAAATAATTACCAAATAGATGTAGAAGGCGAAAATGGATCGAGTAAACCAAATGGTATTGAGCAATGTTTCCCGGTTACACCCACCACACCCGTATCCTACATGATCGGCCCTTTTAACGTAGGCGATTATCGAATTGAAGTAACAGAACAAGTAGATGAAGATTCATTTTGTAAAGATAATACTGTGTACTACAAAATGAATCTTCACACAGTTAGAAACGACGGCGGTGAAATAACCGGCGAAGAAACGCTGGGAGAAGACGGCACAAGCGTCACAGGCCCGCCGGGCCGCAACCCGTGTGAAGATGGAACTTGCCCAACCGCATTAGGGAACATATCGACAGATATAGCTTCTTTTTCCACTCAATTCCTTTCCATCGCAATCGGGATTGCCGGGGGAATCGCGCTTGTTTTAATGGTTATCGGTTCAATTCGCGTATTAATGTCTTCGGGTGATCCTAAGGGGATTGGCGCCGGCCGCGACATGATTATTGCCGCGGTTGCCGGCCTGCTGTTTTTAATCTTTTCGGTTTTGATTCTTAAATTTATCGGCTTAAATATCTTGGGTGGCATAATTTAACATGATCAAAGTTTTCAGCCTGATAATAGTTTATATATCTTCATTTTTTATTTTTGCAGCTGCCTACAACCCTGCTTACGCCCTCCCCTGCAGTATTTCTTTTCCGTCTTCAGCCGACGCAGGCAGTACCATAAATATTCAAGTGGCTGGTCAGGCTAATGGTTTTTTCCAGGCTGTTCTTATAAACCAAGATAACGTTCCGTTAGTAACTAACAGTAGCGGCGCCGACTCAAGTGGACACGCAACTATAACTATCCGCCTTCCGAGCGAACCTTCTTCTGCAGATGTTTCTTACACTATCGGCGCTTGGGACGCATCAATTGGAGCAGGGAACCCTCAAGATGAAGCTTGTGAAGGAAGAGGGCCAATTGCTATTGGGACTAATATCGGATCGTGCAGCGGTTTTTTGGGATGTCTTGGCGGCATAAGTACACCCGGCTTGAATTTTTCCAGTCCCGCAACATTTATTAGTGATTTAATTTCTAAAATTCTCCCATTCGTACTTGGAATCGTTGGCTTTCTTACAGTCATTGTTATTGTTATTTCCGGCATCCAATTTATTACATCTTCCGGCAACCCGGAAGCCGCGGGTGCTGCCCGAGGTAGGCTGCAGTTTGCCCTGATAGGCTTTATCATCGTACTTCTTGCTTTTGCTATTACCCAGATTGTCGATGTAATATTTTTAGGAGGGTCAGGCGTTTTCTAGGAAGAAAATGCCGGAATTACTAATTGACCTAATTACGTTTAATTGAAGTGCGAAGTTAGAAGTGCGAATATAGATATCGAAGTTGGGAGTGGGATTTTCTCACCTCTCACCTCAGAATCCATTTTCCCATTTCACACATCTCACTTCTAAACTGAGGTTAGAAATTGAAATTTATTTAGAATTTAGGATTTAGAGTTTAGAATTTAAATTACTATGCAGCTCGCATTCAGCATCAAAGAAGTCTTTCCTCCGGCGCGCCTTTATGGCGAAAGCGGCGGCGAAGTTACCGGTATTGCCAAACTAGCCGGCGATGTCCTTTTGATATTAACCGGTGCGGCCGCAATAATTGCCTTTATCTTCATAATAATCGGCGGCTTTAAATTTTTAACTTCCAGCGGAGACGAAAAGAAGTTAGCCAGTGCAACCGCAACTCTTACCTATGCTATTATTGGTTTAGCAGTCACAATCCTCGCCTTTATAATTGTCAGATTAGTGCTGTTTTTCTTAAGAGCGGAAGTGCCTGGATTATGAACAGATGCAAAAAGCTAAAATGACTAATTATTTAAAATTGACCTAATTGACCTAATGACTAATTGCTCTAATCAAACGCCAATTAATAAATACCCAAAAGAACTGGTCATTGGAGCTTGGGATTTAATTAGAAATTAGAGTACTTAGAAATTAGAAATTGATTTATCTATGGATAAATTACTCGCCCAAATAGGCACAATATCCCCGCCTCCGGGTACTCCCGACTCCGGCGGTGATCCGACCGAATTTATAGCGGGCACCGTTAGGGCGGGAATCCAGCTTTTGCTTATTGTTTCTTTTGTGGCAGCACTCCTGTGGACGATATTTGCAGGTTTCAGATTTGTAACATCCGGTGGTGACCCTAAATCGACAGGCCAGGCTTGGACCCAAATTTACATGGGTTTAGTCGGCATGCTCATTATTGTCGGTTCCTTTGCTATAATCAAATTAATAGAAGGATTTTTCGATATTAGTATAATTACTAATGGCTTAATCTTGCCTCAAAGATAGCTTTGGGAGGAGGTGAATTGACACATATGCTAAGTGTACCTAAAAGAATTATGGGGACTGCACTTTTGGAAGCCACAGCATTAGCTGTTCCGGCAGCTGCAGCCGCGCAAACCAATCTTGTTCCAGAGACTATAAGACCGATCAACGACATCGTTCAAGTAGTCAGAGGAGCGATCCAATTTATTCTTGTGGTTGCGTTTGTTCTTGCGTTTATATTTTTAATTATCGGTGGTATCAGATGGATTGTTGCAGGGGGTGACGAAAAAGGTGTTGCCGGCGCAAGGGGAATGATCACCGCCGCTCTAATCGGTCTTGTCATCGTATTAGTTGCCTACGCTATTATCCGACTGGTGGAAATTTTCTTTGGTGTCGACATTATTACCGGCGGTGTTAATATCCCTACATATAACGGCACTCCATAAAACGGGTATTTTTTAAAATACTTAGTAAAAATTGTGTCGGTTTGCGGTGCGCCTTTTCATGATGCAATCTTTAAAGAGCTAGTGAAGGTTAATTAAATGAGAAAAATCCTAAGTCTGCTCTTTGTCCTGATTTTCGCTTTCTTATTTCTTTTCGTCTCCCACACCCCTATTTATGCCGCATGTAGATATACTCTGGCAACCGATTTCATCGCGCCAAACAGCCCCATTGATATCATAGTAACCGGTACTTCGAACTCCTTCTTTAATGTCACCATTAAAGATTCTGACGGTAATTTTTCCCCCGGAGCCAGTGGCGGGATCGGCACCGGCGAAACAACAACAACTATTACGGTTATATCACCGGCGACTCCCGGACGTTACATAATTGAAGTTGAGGAACAGGTAATAGATCCCGGTGGTGGAGGTTTTTGCGATCCCAGAATCGCAACCTTAGAAGTTAGCGGCTCTGCCCCGACAGTAAGCGACCCTAATGCTCCTGCAGAGCTGGGTGCAATTGTCAAAGTAGTCGAAAATATAATTAAGCTTTTAGTGCCTGCTGCCGCTGTTGCTTTTTTTATAGTATTGATTATCGGGGGGATCCAATTCTTAATGTCCGGCGGCGACCCCAAGGCAGCGGCCGGTGCCAGAAATACTTTAACTTACGCCATAATCGGCATTATTTTAGTCGTCGTCTCCTGGCTCATATTGCTGGTTGTCCAAAATATAACCGGCGTAGACGTAACTAATGTCAGCTTCCCAATATCGGAGTAGAATCCCCACATTTTAAAGTTAAAAAGTAAAAGTTACATTGCGAGCTTCCTCCCTCACCGTCATTGCGAGCGAAGTCGAGTCTGACTCGACGAAGCGAAGCAATCTCTAAAATTGACCTGTGACAACCAAAAACTATTTTGTTTACATAGCCACAAAACTGAGGAACGAAGTGCTCCTCGCAATGACGAAAGGTGGTGGGTATAATGGAATTATGCCCTTGCTGCCCATGGCTTTTCGGTCTGTCCTAAAATCGTTAATTGTAAATGGTAAATGGTTAATAGTTAGCTTATTGTTAACTTTTCTATTCACTATTCACTTTTCACTATTCACTAGCTCTGCTCACGCTCAAGAAGAACCAGTCTCTCTCCCTTGTCAAAACCCGATTGTGCCGAATGAAGAAATCCTTACCCATCACTGGCTTGCAAACGAAAATAGGGAACCTCCGGCAAACTTACATCGTATTAGGCTAACGGTTATCTCTCCACCTACTGATAACTATCATGCTAAGATCCCAATCTCAATTCCTATCGATTTTTCCGAGCTCGGAGCACTATTTGGCCCAACTAATTCCAATTACAATGAAGGTAAATATCAAAATATCGACCATAAGCAAGAAAACATTGCCGGGGCTGACCAAGTTACCATCAGCACATTCAATGGCCCCGGCCAGAAAGCAGGTCCTCAAGTAATGCTTGATTTACAAAGAATTAAATACGTTAACTACGTTTGGGAAAATTCACATCTTCCGGAGGCATCGGATGAGATTACCGATACAAACGGCGAAAACCCGAGAAGAATTTATGACATGGTTGTTGATTTTGGCGGTCTACCGGATACGGATCCAGGCAGTGAATCTCCTACGCCGCCAAGCTTCGGCGGTGATAAAGACGAGTGGCAAGAAGGTTGGGGGAAATACTGGGGCAAAATCCCCACAACCTACGACGAATTTTATGAAGCATACATTGCTTTCCGCGAAGAATCTAATTCCACAGGCAGGCATATCCAAAGAGTGCTCGATCGTGAATACTGCCCGGATTGGCTGCCGCAGGAAATAACCTTTGTCGTTCCAAGATATTTCCGAACAACTACAACTACAGGCCAATTAAACCAAATTATAGTACCCAAAGTTGCCCAATCACACAACAGCAACGATCTTATTCTAGGAAACAAAGACGGTGCCTTTTTGGATCAATTTAGATCCTCGAATGGGATTTTGGGCAAAATTATCGACACCTGTTTAAAAGCGTTCAAGAACAACCCTATTTCCAACGCCCTCAAAAACGTAATCAGTTCGACATTAGACCTCATTAAACCCATTCCCGATGCTTTTGCCCAGAGTAATCAAAGTGATCCACCGGATCCAAATGACTGCATTAGGGTCTTAATAGACGGCAAAGAAGGGCAAGACCCCTATTGTGCATTCCCGACTCAACTCAATGATGGCTTGGAATATACGTGCGAAAATCAAATTGACCAGTATAAGTTAGATACAGATAATGAAAATGTCATCTGCACTTTTCAGATATATTGGGAGCCTAAGCATAATCCTATGAAAATTCCGGATGTGGGGCGGGGAGAAAAACAATGGGACGAATGCCACATTGTTGATCCAACGATACCGCTTTGGAGCTGTTCGGTAGATGTCTCTATCTGGCCGGTTTTCAAAATCCCGTGGACCACCGAAATTTGGAACAATACGCTCTTTTCGGATGTTAAAAATAATGAACCGTTTATCGGCTCTGAGGACTTTCAGATTAAAGGCCGGCCCGGCACTTATTCATTTTTCACCCCGATAACTATTTTTGAAGAAAAAATTGAAGAGTTGCTGAGAAAATGCCGGCCCGAAGTTGATCCAGATTCCAACTCCTGTAATGAAATAATTAATATTTTAGGGTCCAGTGAGAGAATAGCCGAACTTGGACTCTATGGAGACTATACCCAAATCGAATTCTGTATTACTAATTATTTATTAGATAAACCAAGACTGGTTACATGTCTTGAGCAATTCCTTTCTTCGGTGGAGAAAAAGAAGCCAGGGGAAACTGACCTAAATAGTGATAACGATCTTTCAAGGCGTTTCATCGGCGGTAGTGATTGCAGTAAAGAATATGTCTGGCACAACGCCCTTTACCCGATTGCAGCGCAACAAGTATACGGTATTAAAAATGCCTGCCCGGTCGAAACTGCTGCAGCGAGTGATACTCGTATTCCACCTGATTTACCGCCCGGTTTTGATTCTGATACCTTAGACTTTTATATCAAATATGGGGATACTTCTATTGTGGTTGACCCAAACATAAGAACAGAAATCACTAATATGGCTAATAATTCTTGGCCAGGAAACAATATCGATCAATGGGATTTTGTTGTATCTGAAAGTTTAGCGAGGGGAATCAGCCCTGCATTCACTATTACAATTTGGTGGGAAGAAGGTGGATTTGGCGGTGCAGGTGCGAATAGCGAATTTGGCTGTTTCCCCGGAGGTGATACTAGCCAAGTTGTAAGTTTTAGTGATAGTTTAAATTGTTTCTTGAATTTTACCGCTAATGAGCACCCCTATGATCCTGTTAACCCTCAAGATTCATTTATAGAATGGGTCGCCTTCTTTTGTGGACCAAATGCAGTTCCTTTATGCTCAAACAACCCCGGCTTTTTAAGTAGACTTAAAAGTGTTTACAATACAGTCGCCCCTGGCGAAATTGAATTTACAAGTGGAAACATCTAACCTACATAAATCAAGAAAATTGCTGCAGTTTGGTCTAGTTGCAACTTTTATATTTATTGCAGTACTCATCATTGGAATAGTCATTACTCAATTTAACAAACCAAAAACTAAAAGCAGAAACGAAATCGTATTAGAACTTCCCCACATTACTGCAGACTATTCAATCGTATACTCAGATAATAAAGATCAGATATATATAAATGTAATTAATCCGCCCTATGATGAAAACCGTAAAAAAGCTGTTGATTGGTTACTATCTCAAGGTGCAGACTTAAACTCCCTTAAAATAAAATATCTTCCTTAAAACGAATTCTAGACAAAGACTACTCTTGATCATTGTGCCCACCCCAACAACCCTTCTAAGGCCCGACCTTTTAAACTTTTAAAAAACATGAGTTGACAGCTAAATCAATTGGAGTAAGGCCCTTAACGATAAGAAACCAGAGCCGAACCCCAAGCCCAAGTCCCCCAAGTCGCTACAATCTCCGATAGCTAATCATGCGGTTTATCCATAACCACACCCGATGTGGGTTACTATTGGCACATCGGGATTTTAAACTAATTCTTGATTAACTGCTGACCAACTATTGATCAAAAATTCTTCAAATGTTAAGCTAGGTTTAGTAACTCTAATCTCATCGCGGGGAATGAGGTGAGTCTTCCATAGCTTCATGCGAAGGAGACAACTCCTCAACTGTGCCGCAACGGTGATTACGTGCAGGAATTAACCTAATTGCTCTAATTGCACTAATTGGTCTAAATAATTTAGAAATTAGAATAATTAGCCGCCAGAGGCGAGCCTCGTCTTTGACGGGAAATTAGAAATTTTTCTCCGTATCAGTCCGAATACCGCATGGGATTATTTTACCCCGAGCAGGGCCTGTTGCTAAAAACGACTACATACCTTCTCGGGATTCCCGAGTTTTTTATCGGGAAACCCGAATCGAGTTAGACTCGATCGGAATTCATGAGGAGGTTTTTTTGATACCGGAGCGAGCACTCATCCAGCCAGACCACAAGACTGAAATCCGAAAAACAGACCAATTTCCAACTTACCCCACTCCCGATGTGGGTAAATATCGCCAGGCCGAAAAAATTCTTGGCTATGACCCTCTTTTTGATATCAACGCTTACAAAGGACTGGCAGATCTCAAGCCTCAGGTTTCAGAAGAAGAATTTGACAGACGCAAAACCCAACTTAATTTGCGCACCCGCCACAACTTAGAAACCGCCCTTGGTGAAAGATTCAAAGTCGAAATCTCACAAGTAACCTACCAAGTTATTGACGGCAACTTGCAAAGCCCCGAACATGACGAACGCTTTATTGAGATTATCAAGCGCGGCCAAAGATATCGCCAGAAAAACGGTTCGAAGGAGACTGCGCGTGAACATGCTGAAGTTGAAGGTTTTGCGCGCGCCGAAAAAATTCTAACCGACCCACGATTTGATGGAGTTAAGATTATAATCATTTCTCCTCGCGGTCAAAACGACTCAATGTATCAACACAACTTCTTCGATATCTGGGAAAAACATGGTGATTGCGTCACCATATCCAGATACACCACTTCAACAACCTATAAGCAGTTCATGAAAGCTGCCGCAGCTTTTGACCAGTTTAACAATCTCCCCCAAAATCCCTGTGATGCCGATTTTCTAAAAACCCCACTGCTTACTTACAAAAGCCTTGAGCCAATACTTGCTCTTTTTCCTCCAGACGGAAACACAATTACCCGCCAAGAGCTTGAAGAAATCACTGCGATCTGCAGTCAGCTTATCATCAACTACGTTAATAATCCGTTACTCAAAACATACAATGCCCTTTTAAACTTCGCCGATGCATTGGCCGGAAAAGCACCAGGTTTAGAAGCTATAATCCGAAAAACAGCCCATTTCCAAACCTACTCCACTCCCGATGTAGGAAGTCTGGTAAACTATTTTGGAAGCTTTCCTGTTCGCCAGGTTGCAGCCGGCTGCGGATTACAAACAGACTTCTCGTCAATTGTCAGTGGTCAATTGTCAGTGGTTAACTCACCCTTCTCTGTTGCCGAATTTGGCAAGAGTTGCCCGGAATGCCAAACAAGCGCTGATCACTTCCATTGCCCTCGCGAAAAAGGCGGCTGTGGAGGCAAAATTCCTTCTGGCGCTGGAATAACCAAGTGCCCGCATTGCAGCTTAACCAAAGAACAAGCAGGATCCAATTGTGCTTGAACTGATATAATGAGTACAATCCATGAACCCAAAAACCAAAACAACCAGTCTTGATGGAAAACAAGAATATGAATGGGAAGAATTGGAAATGTCCTTGTCAAAAAAAGCTACAGCAAAAGAACCAGCATACAAACTCGAAGACGTAATGAGCGGTAAACTGTGAGCTTGCCCAAAACCTCTCCCTAAGTCATTGCGAGGAGTCAGCGATGAAGCAATCTTAGACTAAAGACAGATTGCCGCTCCCTCGACTCGCTTCGCTCGCCTCGATTCCGAGTCGGAGCGGGCTCGCTCGGGATCGCAATGACAAAAAGTTCGTTTGTTGCAACAATCTTTTCCCATGAACGTGAAAGCTAGTAGGTTTTGGGCAACCTCTAAACTGTTAACCGTTGACTGTAAACTCACTTTAGTCTTAAGATTAGATTAGGAAACGAGTTTTTTATCCCTCGAAGTCCCGCTTTGCGGGACGAAGTGGGATTTATCCTCCGAAACTTTAGTGAAGGAGGACAGTCTGCAATGATGAAAATAGCCTGCTTACCGCTTAACGCTAAACCCGCCAAAGGCGAGGCTCGCCAAAGGCGGCGCTTAACGCTGTTTATGTTCATATCAATATTTCTCCTGTTCTCTGGTCTCTGGTTGCTGGCTACTAACTCGTATGCCCAGGAATGCGAGGCTGATCCTGACCTAACCGTCCAAGAGGCAATCGACCAAATCAACAAGTGTGCGATTGAGAAGAATGTTTTTGATGACAAAATTTTTAACTTGAACCAGATAGCCGGGACTACAGACAGTCTCTTTAATTTACTAACTGGTAAATCCGATCTTCACCCGGACACCAATTCAGTTACCCAAAATACCGGTGCACTTGCCGCAACCGGCAATTTAGTCGCCTCAATGTACTCAACACCGCCAGTCTCCGGTGTGGAATACTTCGCCCAAAAATTTAGAGACATTAACCCTGTCCAACCGGTCTATGCGCAGGCTGGAACCACCGGTTTTACTGCCCTACAACCCGTGCAAAAACTTTGGTCGGTATTTCGAAACATCTCCTACGTTGGCTTCGTCATCGTATTTGTCATCATGGGCTTTATGATTATGTTCCGCGCCCATATCTCTCCGCAGGCAGTAGCCACTGTCCAGGATTCAATCCCCAGAATAATCATCGCTCTTATTCTGGTCACTTTTAGCTATGCAATCGCAGGCCTTCTAATAGACGTGATGTTCCTTGTGCTTAATATTTTGATTCGGACGCTGGAGGCAGCAGGCTTGCTAACTGGTGGAGATTACGTCTTTCGTGAAAACGTATTTGGTATAATCTTTGGCTCCTGGAAAGGTGTCTTCACATCTGTTTTTGATTCGGTCAAGGGTTTAATCGATCAAGTTCTTGATCTTCCTTTCAAGCTGGATAAAGTTATCAGCTTTTTTGGCGGCACTGTAGCAGGGTTAGTCATTGGTATTGCTCTTCTATTTATCATGTTTAGAATTTTCTTCATGCTCTTGATGGCCTACGCGATGATCATCATTTTAACTATGGCAGCCCCGTTCTTCTTCTTAATCCAGGCCCTGCCCGGCAGAAACGGCGCCGGCGAATGGTTTAAACAAATGGCTTCGCAAGTTGCCGTATTCCCAACTGTTGCCATGATGTTTATTTTTGCCGGTATTCTAGGAGGTATTGAAGGTCTCGGTGCGGTTCCAGGTAGTGGTGGGGCTATTGAATCAGATCAAGTCGTAGTATTCCCGCTTCTTGCCGGTAGAATAGATCCGGGCGTCATCGGTGGCCTTATCGGGATTGGAATTTTACTTCTCACCCCGCAAGCTGCCGAACTGGTTAAAAATGCTATCGGTGTCAAAGGCCCGCAACTTGGCGCAGGCGCCATGGCCGGCGCAGCAGCAGGCGGAGCCGTAGTGGGTGCAGGGTTAGGCAAAGCTGGTCAGTATGCAGGAGGATACGCAAATAGATACAATCCTCTTGCAAGAGGAGCTAAGATGCGCGCTGCAGAAGAACAGGAAAAAATAGCAGAAGATACTGAAACTGGTATTTACAGCAAACGATACGGGAACGTGCTTGGTCCACCAAAAAATAAAGGCCCTAACTAATCCTCGATTTTATCTTTGCCTACCACTTGCCTGATTAACTCCCTGCTTCAGAAATTCCGTAAAACCTCCCCAGATAAAACCGAACACTGCAAAAAGCGGCAGTACCAAAGGTACGTGCTTTGCTTCCCAAGCTGATTTTCTACCAAACTCCAAGCCCTGCCTCAACCTCCTGAATGGTGTTGTGCCAAGCATCGCCCCGAACGCACCCGGCGTTTCAAACTCACCTACTTTTGGCACACCCATTGCCCCACCTACTTTCATACTCTTGAAACCCAGCAGTTTTCTTTTTTCGTGTTCAACTTGCTTTCTCTCCATATCCCCCCGCGATTGCAAAGTTTCTGCTGTATGTTCGGCAGCTACAGAAGTTAAGTTATCTGTGTCAAACAATCTTCGCCTATGTTTACTGTTGACATCCCAGTGAGCTCTAAACGCTAAAGTCATAAAGGGGAACTGCCGTGCTCCACGTGTTGAATAAAAGGTCTTTGTTTTATCATTAAGTTCAATAAATCTCTCGTTTGTAGGATTAGCCAGATACGCCTGGAAAGCTTGCGGTCCTGCATATTCTTTATGTTTATTGCGGTCAACGAAAACGTCAATCATCTCAAATTTCCTTACTTTTCCTTGCTTCATAATTTCACTAAACTTTACGTTGTTATCTGCAGCTGACATTGAAACCTCTCCGCTTTCGATCATGTCCATCATTGCCGCGTTTCTCATCCAACCTACGTAATCCTCGTGATATTTTTCATTGTCAAAATCGTACTGTCTCATCATTTCCTCTGTTCGCCTTTGAAGTGTAGCTTTTTGCTCAGCATTCATAAAATGCTCTGTCCACCTGACCATCGTAGAATTTTGGGGGAATAGATAATGGTGTTTGCCGGGCAAATACTGTTTCCAGATTCTGTTAACATCATTTTCCTTCGGCCGACCGCGATTTTCGTTGGTGTCATGGTAAAACTCCCAAATATGGTCAATATGCCTGCCATAAAACATATTCGTATTTTGATGGAAAACCAAACTTTCAAAATCGTCATCAAGATTGCTTACAGTGTCGCGACTGTAAATACGGATTCCATCGTAATTTGACCATTCAAACATCCAGGTTGTGTAATAGGCGTTCGAATCAACGGATTCTAAAAATCCTGATTGCATTAAATCTACAAGGTCAAGTTTGCGCGTAGTGCCATCTTTCAAATCAACCCGTACATCCTGCTCATTTAACTCTTTCTCGAGTTCTTGAAGCATTTCACCGCGCCTTATTTGCAGGAAATCCTTGTTCAAAAATTCCCCCCTAGCTTTCTCAAAATCATCCTTATTACTGGGGTCCATCCCAAAATGGAGCATCAAATCTTTCAAATCTTTTTCACTAACATTCCCAAAAGCGCCCTGCAGCGTTTCTTTAGCACTCCAGTCTTGAACAATTTGATGAGTAATGCCATAAAAACCTCTGAGGCATTCAACGCCGTTAATTTCTCTTTTTCTTCCCCAAACTTCATCTACGCTGCGTCCTTTTAACTCCTGTGTCTCATTAATTTTTTCTTGAGTTTTCCTGACAAAATATTGGCGCAGGTTTTCAAGATCTGCTTTTTGTTCAATTGAGAGCCTAATGCGCATTCCTTTTTCAATTTCGCTAACAGCACCTGCACCTAACGGATTTTCAATTGCATGTTTAGTCAGCTCCTCGACCATATTCATTTTTATTCTTTCCTGCCTTAATCTTTCAGAATACTGAGAAAAGGCAACGTCAAATACATTAATATTCTCGCGTGCAGCAGCATTTTCATCTTTCGTGACATTTCCTTTATTGTCTAAGAAGTCCCCATGCTCATCTTTTTTAAGAACTAAAAACTCCCTTGACCGAGAATCTTTAGCAAATCTTTCAGCAAAATGCTGCCATGTTTCATCATCAAAATATTGCTTGAAAATTTCTAGCATCCTTTCGGGATCCATGTCATTCCTTTCCATCGTTATTCTCATGCTATGAAAGCCCCGAAATGCTTCCAGTTGGTCAACCAACTTATCTCTTAATTCCCTTCCCTCAGGATCGTCCGGAGTAACCGACCTGACTAGTTGAATAGCCTGACTGGTAACAACCTGCAGCTCCTCTACTGTAAAATCCATACTTTCCATTTGCGTATAAACGCTCGCAAGTTTATCCGGCACCTCCCGCCAAATTACAGGAGTTTCCGTAAGCTGCTGAACACGAATAGATTCATCTAAACTTTCAATTGACCTGAGAGCTCGCCACTCACGAATACCCTGAGGATCTTCCCCTTGAGCTCTTTGCCAAATGGACCTTTTAGCCCGGTCAATACCAACACCGTAACCTGCAGTTATTTGCTTCAGGTAAAGTGCAGCATCACTATCAATATCACCAACCAAAGCATGTGGTTCTTGTTTGTTTTTCGAATTTAATAGTGCCTGGAACTTATGATCCAAAGTCTTGAGATGAATTTCCGCAGATTTGAGTTCATTTCGGATAGTTTCATCAGGCAATTTGTCAAAACCGTCGATATTTCTGGCAATAGCATCTCTAATCCCCTTGGTAATGTTGTGAGCTTGACCGTAGTTTTTCGGCTCAGGAGCACCTGCTAAATCCTTAACCTGTTGAACCATTTCTTTGACATTTTTGAGAGCTTCATCCCACTCAGCTCCGGTTGCCCTACCTTCTTTTGCAAAACTGAGAAGCTTATCAGTAGCCTCTTTTGCATTAATTTCTAACTGATCCTTTTCAAACATCGGCACTCTCCCCAGCTCATCTTCGAGATAGCCAGCCCCTCTTGAATCTCGCATTGCTTCAACACCAATATCGTTTATGCCCTTTGACAATGCTTCCTGAACCTGCGAAATTGAATCCTCGCTTGCCGCAAGCCCTCCTCGCAATTTGGCAGTCGTCAGTTCCTGTTCTATGTTTTGAAGGGCGCTATTTTTGTCTTGACTGGATCTTGCGCCTGTAGCAATTCTTTTTATCTCTCGAATGTAATTGCCAAGATCACCGCTAACAGCACCTTCATCGGGCAAATCAGCTAAGAAATCATTAACTTCTCCACCTCTTAAAGGGGTAACAACTGTAATCCCTTGTTCCCGAAGCCACTGTCTTTGAGAAATTTCACTACGTGTTCCCCAATCGCCGGGAAACACAAGATCGACGTTTATCCCATGTTCATTAAAAACTTTTTGCAGACTTACTTTATCAAAACTGGTAATTCCGTTAATCAAATATTTATCCTCACCAGTTTTCAAAACTTCTACACCATTATGGGGAGATGTTTTTTTTAGATCTAATCCTCGTACTTTCTGTTCTTGAGGTTTTTGGCTAGAAGGTTCACTTGCTTGCAAAGCTTCTCGCAGTGGTGCTAGTGCCTGATCTATCTTAGCTTTATCAACTTTTCCATTTTGCTGATCATCTTTTTCTTTAGCCGACCGCTTGCCATGATCAGCATCATCCTTCTTTTCATCGTGTCGGGATTCTTCTTCTAATTCGACGGGGCGATCGTCAATACTTTTTTTTTCAGCTGGTGCAGGCATACTGTTATTTTAACATTTATAAACTTCCGAGGGCTAAAAGCCCTCGGTATTGTCTTTAAGTTTACATGAGCAAAGAAAACCACAATAATATGTTTAATTTTTATCCCTCGGAAGTATGTATTCGCTTTTATGCATTCATCCACGGCCTAAGAGGCCATGGACATCTAGCAGCGAATATAGATCCTTCGCTTTCGCTCAGGATGACAATGTGATAAGAAAAAACCTAAGCAACAATTCAACAATTTTGCAATTTAACAATATAGAAACATATCAATTTACATCAAAAAACCCCGTGAAAAATTTTGACTATTGCGTCCATGTTTCATATGGTATGGTGGCCGTAGGCCAAGCTTTAATTTTAAATTTACAATTTTAAATTTTAAAAATTAAAATATTTGAAATTGATTAAAAATTGAGAATTTAGAATTTAGAATTTCTTAAGGTATGCAACAACATCCTGTCCCTCAAAACATCGCTTCGTTTAAATTTAAGCTGTTCGGTAATTTAACAGCCCGGCAGTTTTTCACCCTCATAATCCCTTTATCTCTCGCGGCCGTTATTTACTTCTCCGGCATTCCTTCCATAATCCGCTACCCGGTTTCATTTGCAGTTGGCGGCTTTGCATTTTTTATTGCACTTGTCCCTATTGGTGGCAGACCATTTGACAAATGGGCTGTTGCGTTTATTAAAGCAGTTATGTCTCCAACTCAAAGAGTATGGACTAAAGAGAAAAAAATCCCTGATTTTCTAACCATGATCATTACCCCACCGATTGCCGAAGATAACATACCCGAAGAACTTTCCAGCAAAAAGAAGGAGAGGCTCATGGCTTATCTTAAAACTCTCCCAAAAGACAACGCTTCCCCTTTGGATGTTAAAGAAGAAATTGCGCTTCAGGATATCGACTATTCGGTTCAGCCGGCTATTGGCGTGTCAGCTTCTCCTGCCGTACCGGCAGAGAAACCGCCGCCGCCGATAATCTGGCCAAAAAATCCTCTGCCTAAGCAAGAAGCAATTAAAATCGGCTCCCCGGAACCGGTTGCGCAACCCAAAATTACTTCGTCTGCTGATAAAATTGGTCCGGAGCCACGTATCCCCAGCGCTGCTTCTCCCCGGTCGTACACTCTAGATTCCGGCTTTAAGCAATCAAATGTTCAACTGCCCCCCGTACCTCATTTAGAAGACATTGCCCGACCGCAAGCTAAAAACATGAAAGTCGAACCTCCTCCTCCACCTATAATCGCACCTCATGCTAAGCCGTACATTTTAAAAGGGGTAGAAAAAAGAATTGCTACACCGCCTCCGCCTCCGCCCGAACATGAATATGTTGAACTTATAAGTGAACCGGCTGTAAATTTGGCTTCCGACACTAACTATTCTATCGACAATATAATCCCGGTTAGAACTTGGGATAATAAAATAAAGCTTGTCCACGGAATCGGCACAACAAGGGCCCGCAAACTCCACTATGCGCCCCCGGTAAATTTCGATATCTCAAAACTACCAATTCGCGGAGAAAAAAGATTTGAGATATCTGATGAACTTAAGAAGCGTTATCAATTCGAAAATACAAACCCCGCCGTTGTTTTACCGATAGAAAGAAGGCCGAGCCCGATCCCAAAAGTTGCAAGTCAACACATAAAGCCAAAGCCTCAGAATATACCCCAAAAAACAAAGGTTGCGCCCGGGCCAACAGGGCAGCAAGTGCAAACTCCTCCACCTACCGCTGCGGCTACCAAAATAAGTAACAACCCCGTATTTTCTGTAACTGACCTTAAAAAACAAGAGGTGGGGAACAAACAATTGTCCAGTGCAGCAATAATACCCTTAACCAAAACACCAAACGTAATTTCTGGGCAAGTTGTAGATGCAGGAAGCGGACCAATAGACGGCGCCGTCCTTGTTGTCCGGGATGAAAACGGTATTCCCGTAAGAGCACTTAAAACCAACACCCTCGGCCAATTTCTCTCGGCAACACCACTGTCAAGTGGAACTTATACCATAGAAACCGAAAGCCAACTTGCTAAATTCAATCCATTTTCAATTACTCTTAAAAACCAAATCGTTCCACCGATAGCAATTAACTCGGAAGGAGAACTAAATGGCTAAAGATAAATCCAAAGCCTCGACTCAAGAACATTTGGATGTG
>Ga0209542_10001955_pt1 | contig 47279 bp, 58 predicted proteins | sample RifCSPhighO2_01_FD_184028 | JGI IMG/M metagenome (GOLD analysis project Ga0209542, IMG submission 184028) | Soil microbial communities from Rifle, Colorado - Rifle CSP2_plank highO2_0.1 (SPAdes) (version 2) | ecosystem: Environmental > Terrestrial > Deep subsurface > Rock core/Sediment ...
AAAAAGAAACAATATCTCTTCCTGTAGCATTCATTTTCTGCATGAGAAAATAAATAGTTAATTTTTGTTGATTATCATAAGTCTTCTTTGAGAATTTACTAAAATATTTTGGTATTCGCTTAGCAAACTCCATTGCAGAATCAACAAACTTTAAAAAGTCTATATACTCTTCTTTCATAAAGATCACCTTCTTTTAGATTTAATATCTAAAAGAAGGTTTATTTTCTATAAAAATATTAGGATTGCACCAGAGCCGGAATTAGGAACATTTATAAATCTTCGTTTTATTTCGTTTATTTATATGGATAATATTCAATTACCTAAAGAAATGCTAGAAAAATTAGAAAATATGAAAAAAAAAATAGATTCTTTAAGTAAACTTCTACAAAAAGAGATTGGGGATTATCTAGTTGGAATTAGTGTTTTACCACCTTATCAACCAAGAGCAGGTGAGCCTCCATTATCTGAGGAAGAAAAAATAGAGTTACAACAAAAGGTTAATGTTCTAGTGATGATTAATGCCGAAGCACAGAAAGATGGCTTGAAATTAAGAGATGAATTAACTGTTAAGATAAATAATGCTTCTAAAAAAATTGATTCTGAATTAGTTATCAGGGTGATGGATGTTTTAGAATTAAAAGATGCTTGTTATGATGCTAAATATGATTTAATTGAAGATGTTGCTCTAAGTGCTATTTTTTATGATCCAAAAGATTTTTTAGGTGCCTTTAAGATTATGCAAGTACATAAAAGTATGGTTCTTAAAAAATTTGAAAAATATATTGTTGCTTATGTTGCTAGTGGTTCTTTATTTAGGGGAGATGCAACTTCAAATGATATTGATATCTTTATTGTTGTAGACGATACTGATGTAAAAAGGTTGAGTAGGATGGAGTTAAGAGATAGACTATATGCTATAATAAGACAAATGGGCCAAGAGGCAGCGCAGATAACAGGTATTAAAAAAATGTTTCATATACAAACATATATTTTAACTGATTTTTGGGAATCAATTAAAGATGCTTCTCCTGTAATTTATACTTTTTTAAGAGATGGAGTTCCAATTTTTGATAGAGGGATATTTATGCCTTGGAAATTATTATTAAAAAATGGAAGAATTAAACCCTCTCCAGAGGCTATTGATATGCAAATGGAAACTGGAGAAAAAATGATTGAAGCTACTAAGAACAAATTAGTGAATTTAATTAGTTGGGATTTGTATCACGCTATAATGAATCCGGCACAAGCAGCTCTTATGCTATATGGAATTGCACCTCCAACTCATAAAGAAACTGTTATTTTACTTGATGAAATTTTTGTAAAAAAAGAAAAAATATTAGAGAAAAAATATGTTGATATTCTAGCTAAGGCTTTAAAATATTTTAAAGACTATGAACATGGTAAATTAAAAAATACTACTGGGAAAGAGATTGATGATTTTTTAAAAGACGCAGAAGATTATATTAAAAGAATGAAAAAATTATTTGAACAAATTGAGATTAAAAAAGAAAAAGAAGATAGTGAAGAGGTTTATAATGAATGTATTAGATTAAGTAAGGATATCTTAGATTTAAATTGTATACAATATAATGAAAGTAATATGTTTTTTCAATTTAAGAAGTATGTTATTGATAAAGGTTTAATTGCTGAAAAGGATTTTAAGACATTAAAGATTGTTGAATCTGTTTACAGTAATTATCGAAAAAATAAATCTGTTCCTGCTGATTTTGAAAAGATTAAAAAATCAGCTAGAATATTTATTAGATCTGCTTTAGATTATATTCAAAGAAAGAGAAATTATGCTTTAGAAAGGGCTAAAATTAGATTTAAATATGGTGAACAATTTGGAGAGGTTATAATTTTAGAGAATCAAGCGTATATTATTGAAGATATTGATGCTAAAGAAAGAATTATTTCTATTGCTGAAGTAACTAAAGATGGTATAATCAAGAATTTAAAAAAAATTTCATTAGGAGAATTTGAAACAGTAATCTGTAAGGTCAATGTTCCAGAAAAGGTGTTTATAAAAGAGAATACTTTAGCCTCATTAAAAAGCTTATTTGGCCAAGATATTGAAATTTTAATAAATTACTAATAATTACTAAATATATTATCAATTTCTACTAATTTTTTTGCATATTTTCTAGATTTATCAGGTCGTATACTCTCTTTTATAGAAAAATATAGATTTTTTAAAGTTTCATATTCAATTAAAGCTTCTTTATATTCATAGCACTTTAGATGTTTTTTGACTTTTAATATTTCTTGGTCTAGTGTAAATGTTTGTTTATCTACTACATGAAAAATAATAGCTGCTTTTAAAAGTCTGTTTTCTGATTTTATAGGCATATCTTTTAGTATACTTCTTGTTGTTATTGTTAAAATAAATAAAATTGAAAAAAGAATAACCCAAAAATATGGGATTAAAATAAATTTAATTATTTTAAGAAAAATACCTTTTATTCCATCAAGTGTCAAACTTAGAATCACTTCTGGATCTTCAAAAGGGCTGAATTTTAATTTTCCTTTTCCATCTAAATCCATAATCACTCCTTCATCTGTAATCATTCCTGTAATTGACCTTAAATTTTCAGGTTCAATTAAATCGAATGGTAGATCTAATGGAAATTTAGGTAATAAATCTACTAATGGTTCTTCTTCTGGTTCTTCTTCTGGTTCTTCTTCTGGTTCTTCTTCTGGTAGTTGATTTCCTCCACCTATATCATTGTTTGAACCTCCTCCACCATCACTACTTGAACTAATAGAAACCGTAAAGCTTACATTTGTTGAATTTTCATTAGAAAATGTATCATTTGTATAGACAGATACTGTGTAAGTTCCAGTTGTTAAACTACTTAAAGTTGTACTAAAACTACCAGTATTACAAGTTAAGCTTGTATTTGTTTGACCATTATTTATTGTATACCAACAAGAGTCTAAATTAGTGTCTCCTACCTGACCTTCTAAACTAACACTTGAACTAGAATAAGTTGTTGATGTGGGACTAGTTATATTAATTGTAGGAAAAGTAGCATCTATAGTTATCCATCTTGTTTCTGTGAAATTTAAATTATTTGAAGTGTCATTTACTGTTACGTTATAATAATAAACACCATCAAATATATTAGATGACCAATTAAATGATAGATTTACTGTTGAACCTGCTGTTAGTTTACGTGTTGTTTGGTTTAAAATACCTGAATTATTATATAAACCAAATATTATTGAATCTGGATTAACTTCTATTAAAGAAATATTAACAAAAATAGAACTATTATAATTTATTAAAGTATTATTATTTTTTGTAGGATTAATGAATGATGGTATTGGTTTTGCTTCATCTAAATTTCCAAGATAGTTAAATTTTGAATTAGATATTCCCATATATAAATTATCAGTTGAATCATCATAGATTGTAGCTGTAAATGATTCTCCTCTAAAAATCCAAGATGCATCAGCGAACGTATAATTTAATGTTGTGTTTGATGATAAATTATACATAAATAAGGTGTAAATGCTATTACTTGTATCTGTCATACTAAAATAAAGGTTATTTGTATTATTATCATAAGACATGTCTGCAACATTTTTGGTTAAACCAGACATATTATTACCTAATAAATTATATGTTGTATTTGATGTAATATTGTAATAACCAAATTCTGCTTGATTATCAGTACTATCTACTCCACCATAATAAAGCAGGTCTTCATTCTCAGAGAAATACATTGTATCTATTTGTCCATTTAACCAGTTGTTTGCATCTGTACCCTTAAGATTGTAAGTCTGATTATTTGAGAAATTATAATAAGCAAAAAGACTTGATCCACTTCCATCGCTTCCTCCAAAATAAACAATATTCCTATCTACATCATATGCTGCAGCTTTAATGGTAGAACCCATAGCAACTGAAATACCTGTGTTTAAAAGATATACAGTAGTATTATCAGTTAGATTATAATAACCATAAACAGCATTTAATCCCTTTGTACCTACAATAAATACTATATTTGGGCTAGAGCAATAAATTGCATCATGAAGGGTTCCACCATAAAAACTATTTCCATTATCTGAATTTTTTAAATTGAATGTTTTATTTAATGTTTGATCATATAAGGCAGCAAAACTCCCTCCTGTAAGAAGATAAGATTTATTTGAATCGAAATAAGTTACAGCTGTTAAAGAGGTAGTACCTAAGAAATTTTCAAGATCAGTATCAGAAAGATCAGTAAATAAATCTGATGTAATATTATAGAAACCAAATCTGCCTTGATCTGAAACTGCAAAAATTATTTTATTATTATTTGTTACTAGGTCTGTAATTGAACCCCCCGGCCACCTATCTCCATCATTTGTCATTCTATATGATAAATTTGTTGATTCATTATAAAAAAAGAAGTAATCGTTTGCTCCGCCTAGATAAATATTTTTAGAAAAATTATCATAAACTAAAGTATAAGCAGTTCTTATTAATGTTGAAGAAGTATCGTTTAAGGAAGAAGATATATTTGATGTGAGATTATAAGAGCCAAAATAATCTGCTCTAGTTGTTCCGAAATAAAGTAGTCTGTTATCTGAATTAAAAGCAAGGGGTGGATGACCCCTTGTAAGAGCTAACCAACCATCACCTGTGTTATTTAAGGTATAGGTTATATTTGAAGAAATATTATAAAAACCCCAATATTCTTTATTTGAACCATGACCAAGATATATTAAATTAAGGAAAGGATCATGGGCTAAACCCAAATAAGTTCCTATTCCATTCATCCAAGATGCAGTACCAGTAATATTATGAGTTATATTAGTTGTGACATCATAATAATAAAATCTGTCTTTACTACCGGCCATATAAACCCTTTTGTTATTAGAATTATAAACTAAAGCTCTGATTGAACTTGTTGCTCTTGATTCTACGCCTGTATTTGAATAATTTATAGTTACATTATTAGATATATCATAATAAAAATTATTAGCAAATATTTTATTTGAATCATTATCATAAACTAGACTATACGAATTTACAGCACCCATTCCTGTAGAATTATATAGATTATCTACTCTGTCAAGAGTGAGATTATAAACACCAAATTTATCTGCATTCTCTTCTGAGTTTGAAACAAAATAAACACTATCTCCTGCACAAGCCATTGCATCTATATTTATTGAAGATAGCCAATCTTTTGGATCTTTATTCATTAAATTCATAGTAACATTTCTAGTTGTATTATAATATCCAAATCTACCAGATTGTCCTCCAAAAAAAACTAATTTGTGCTGAGGTAGAGAACAAGAAGTAATAGAATTTGTACTGCCCCACCATGCTGTATCATTAATTATTGGTAAACTTATAGTTTTATCATATAATGTAGCACCTGAAACTAAAGAAATAAAACATATAAAAATTATTATATAAATTTCTCTTTTTATCATATGAACTAAAAAACTATTTTTTTTATAAATATTTCTTTATACTTCAAAATCTAACTCTTTTTCTACTTCTTTTTCGTCTATAGTAATTTTTCTTATTAATTTTCCTTTTCTTTTTCCATGTATTCTAGCTAATTCCGCGTTATTTTCATATTCTTTAGGTATAATGATTTCTTCTACAAAAATATCATGTTTTAATTCAATTTCTTTAAATTTATCTGGAAGATCAAATAAAAAGTCTGATTTAACAGCATTAAAATTTGTTGTTTCAAATGTAGCAAAATTTTCTTTATAACTACCTCTTGGATTATATAGTGAAGAATTTGTTTTTAAGTTATATTCCTCAGACTGAATATTTAAAAGAAGGTGTTCATTTTTGAATTCTTCATACAATTCTTTTAATTGATTTGGAAATAGTTCTTTATCAATAGTACCCACATAAAATCCTTTTTTCTTTTCTTTATTTTCAAATAATCCTTCTTTAAAATCTTTTTTAGAAAAGACTTTACCTTTTACTTTTGCATTTGTTTGAATATTTTGAGTAATTATTCTAATCAAATCATTAACACTTTCAAATCCAGATTTAATTTTAATTCTCTTATTTTTTTTTATTTTAATATAAAATCTATTTTTATAAGTACCTTTTCCAAATCTTATGAATTGAAGATGTTCTGTTTCTCCTATTTTTTTTTCAAACAAGTTTTTGATTATAGTCATCTTTAAACTTTTTTTCTCCAAGAAATATCCAATAAATAACTAAACTAGAAATAATTAATAAAAAAATTAAAAGAAAGTTATCCAAAATAACTCAACTCTTTTTTTTCTTTTTTAGATAATGTCTCTTTTTGTACTGGAGCAGGTATTGGTTGATTCTGTACCTTTTCCATATATTTTTTAAGGTTTAATTCGAATTTTTTTGCTGCATCTAATAATGGTTTAAAATCTATATTTAGATTTAAATGCTCATCTAAAACTTCTACTATCCTAGCTGCGGCTTCACTATCTGGTAGCTGTGAATGCGTTTCTGCAAAAAAACAAGTTATTGGTACTTCTTTTGATTTTAATAACATTGCTGCAGTTACCCCCATAATAATTCCCTCACTAAGTGGCATTGCTTTAATTTTAGATTTATTTTTTGTTGTATAACTATAAATATTTAATTTTTCTTCATGACCTGGCATGCCTTCAATAGTAATTACTTCTTTAGCCTTTAATTCTCTTGCTAATTTTAGAATCACATCTGCTAATTCCCATTCTAATCCCCTAATTTCTGTTATCGCTTGAATTAAAACTAAATTATATTTTTTATTAAAATAGATTGTAATTGGATCAATTAATTTAGTCTTGTGTATTGCTGTCAATGGAAATAAACGATCAGAATCAATTTTTCCAATTTGTTCTACATCTAAATGATCTATCAAAAATTTTGTTGCAATAGTACTAACTAAACCAAGACTAGGAAAACCTTGTATTATTATTGCACTTTTTGGTTTTTTTGTTAAAAAATATTTTACTGTCATTTAAAATCCTCCTTTTTTTTTAAAAATAATTTGCTAAAAAAGCCTTTTTTTTCTACTTCTTTTTTTTGAATTTGTTTTGATAAGATTGGCGCCTTTTCAGGTTTTATATCCTGTACTATTATCTTTGGTTTTATTACTGGAATATTTTTTTTTAGAGTTACTTTTGTTGGTAAAGTTAAACCTTCTGCCTCGTTGATTTCTTTTATTAAACTATTTATGTCTTCTTCACCCATCAAATGAGCTTTACAACCATCCTCTATTGTTTCCATAGAAGAAGCTTGACATCCCATACAATGAAGTCCGTATTTAAACATAATATTAATAGAACTAGGATGATTTTTCATTACATCAGTTAATAACATCTCTTTTGTTATTTTTTTCTCAGTTTTTTTTATTGTCCTCTTTTTTACTTTCTTTTTCATTATTCCTCCTCTACAATTACCTCTCCATCAGATAGAGTTGCTTCACAACTTCTACAACCTATACATTTTTCAGGATATTTAACTATAACTTTATTATTTTCTTTAACAAAAACACTGACTGGACAAATATCTAGCAATTGGTCTAAGTCTATTTCATTCTTTACTTTATTTCTATGAATTGTAACTTTATAACTCATCTTTATTATTCCCTTATTTTTATTAATATTTTAGTTTATAAGTTTTACTCTATACGTCAACAAAGCTCTGTTACATTTTTAATATTAAAATATTAAATAAACTAAACCTAAACTGATAAAACAACCTAAAGAAAGAAAAGGCATTGCTGGGTAAAATTTCTTTTTTTCTCCAAAGATAAATAAGCTTAGTAAAGCTATACTTGTCACAATTGATGTTATAATTGCTGAAATCATTCCATAGTTTAAAAGTATAACTCCGGAAAAAAGTAAAGTAAAACCTATATCGCCTCCACCAAGAATAGCTTCTCTTAGTTTCTCTGTTTTCCTCTCTTTGTAGGGAATCATAATTCCGGCAAATATTCTTGACTTATTCTGAAATTTTGCTAGTTTAATCATGTGTTTGCTTTGCCAAACTGAAAACATATCATACAAAGAAATCAATATTAATAAAATACTTATTGAAAGAATATTGAATATTGGAACAAAAAGAGCAGCTAAACCTCCATATAAAAATAACTCAGATAAATTATGAACAATAAAATTTGGTTTAAGTATTCTCCAAGTGGAGATTATTATAGCTAAACTTAGAGCTAAATATTGCCACAAAAATGCTCCAAAACTTAGGGTTAAACTAAACACCATACTTAAAAAAAACCAAAACTTCCATAATCTTATTGTCCTGAATTTAATCATAATCAAGGCTATTATCGAAGAGATTAGAATAGCTATAAATATTGGGATATAGGATGTATTTTTTTCTTTAACTTGGATATTCTGAACTTCAAATGGTAGGTTTTTAGTTGTATAATGCTGAACTACAATTAAACCAATAAAATGTGCACCTAAGAATAATAGAATTAAAAGTAACATTACTTTAATGTTGTGTTTCATATTTTAATTGTTAAATTAAGGATTATAAATATTTAGTTTAACTTTATAATAATAACTGTTGAAATAGATATAAATCTTTAAATATTTTAAAAATAGAGTAAACTTATGGAAGAAAAAGAGGTTATGTGGAAGTGTATACGCTGTGAAAATATTGAATATGGATATGAAAAACCAGAGTTTTGTTCTAACTGTAGGGCTCATACATCTGATATCGTTAGATTAGAAGATTCAGAGATAGAGGATGAAGATTAGCTTTCTTTAAAGGTACAAAACTTTTTTCTTGACCAATAAAAGTAGCACTTATCTTTAAATATTTTCCATTTATTGCAGTTTCTACACCCATTACTTGCCATAAATAAAGGAATTATATGATATATTTTAGGTTTAGTTACCACTAAAAGATAGCGAAAACTTTATAAATTAATACTATCTTTAAAATTGATGATAAAAAAGTGGTTTTATTAAAATGATAATATCTGAAACAGTAATCAAGAGAATAAGAAGTGCCTTTGATATTAATATCTATGAGGTAAAGGTGTGGGTAGCTTTACTATCTAAAGGCGTGGCTACAGCAGGTGAATTGTCTGAATTATCAAATGTCCCTAGATCTAGAAGTTATGATGTTCTTGAATCTTTAGAGAAGAGGGGATTTGTTATTATGAAACTTGGTAGACCTGTTAGATATTTAGCAGTTAAACCCTCTGAGATCCTTGAAAGGGTTAAAAAAGATATAAAGAACAAAGCAGATGAAGAGGTAAAATCTTTGGTCGAGGTAGAGCATTCTGATGCTTTTAAAGAACTTGTTTTATTGTTTAGTAATGGTATAAAAAATATAGATCCTGCTCAAATAAGTGGTATTTTAAGGGGTAGAAATAATATTTATCTTAATGTATCTAATTTAATTTCTAAGGCAAAAAAAGAGATTATTATTGCAACTACTGCAACAGGTCTAGAAAGAAAGAGTGAAAGACTATTAGCTGTTTTAAAGAATGCAAAAATAAGGGGTATTAAAATTAAATTTGCTGCACCCTTTAATGAAGAAATTTTTAAAAAGTTAAGTAGTATTGCTGAAATTAAAGATATTAATCTAAATACAAGATTTGTATTAGTTGATAGTAAAGATTTGATATTTTTAACAACTAGTGAAGAAGAAGTACATGAAAAGTTAGAGTTGGCTCTATGGGTGAATTCTGAATTCTTTGTTGGTTCATTTAAACGATTATTTGATAATTCTTGGGGAACAAAATGATAAGAAATGGACTATATGCAATGTGTTTAGGTGTTCTTCTTAGTTGTTGTTCTAATGATTCACTTTCAACAAGGGTTTTTTCTAAAGTTGGAACAGATAGAGGTGAAATTAGAATGAATTATGTGGATAATAATTGTATGGTTCATTATGAATCTGGACCGATGATTGTAGGTCTAGGGATCAGAAACATACCAAAATCTCTTTGTGATGTATTTTATAATGCAATAAAAAGAGATATAGAAAAGGGAGAAATTCCAAGTTTTAATCCTATGCTTGAAAAGAAAAATAGTTTGTACTAAAAAAATTAAAATATTTAAATATATAGTATTGTCTATAATATCTGATGAAAATTTACAAAAGTTTTAAAAACAAACTTTAATTCTAATTGTTAATGCAAGATTTAGTTAAGAAATTACACCCATTAGAAAGAAAGGTTTTACCTAAGATATTAAATTGTATCTCTTTAAACGAATTAAAAAATTTAGTTGATTTGCAAGAAATTGAGATCATGAGGGCATTACAATGGTTGAAAAATAAGGATTTGATTTATATAAATAGTGAAGAAGATGAAATTATTGATTTGGATTTAAACGGACAAAAATATTTAAAAGAAGGTTTGCCAGAACAAAAATTTATAGAAGCTATTGGGAATAAAGTCTTAGATCTAAAACAAATAGCAAATGATAGTGGTTTGAGTAATGAAGAAATAAATGCTTGTATTGGAATTTTAAAAAATAAGAAGGCTATAGAAATAACAAAAGATAAAAAATATTTATTAACTAATTATGGTAAAACTTTAATTGGGAAGAAATCTATAGAACAAGAATTATTAGAAAAATTACCATTAAATATTAATTTATTAAATAAATTAGCTTTTGATAATTTAAAAAAAAGAAAGAATATGATTAAAATTGAAAAACAAAAAGAGATTTATGCAAAAATTACTGACAAAGGAAAGAGATTACAAGAATTTAATTTAGATGAAGAATTTCTAGAGAATGTTACTCCTGAATTGTTGAAAACTGGTGATTGGAAGAGAAAAGAATTTAGATATTATGATTTACAGGCTGAGGTTCCTAGGATTAATAGAGGAAAGAAACATTTTGTAAACGAAGCTATTGATTATGCGAGGAGAATATGGTTAGATATGGGTTTTAAAGAAATGTCTGGGACAATAATAAATACCTCATTCTGGACTTTTGATGCTTTATTTGTTCCACAGGATCATCCAGCAAGAGAGATGCAGGATACCTTTTTTATAAAAGATCCAAAACTGGGAAAAATTAATAATAAAGAATTGGCAAAAAGAATAAAAGAAACACATGAAACTGGATGGACAACAAATTCTAAGGGGTGGCAGTATAAATGGGATGAGAATATTGCTAAAACATTAGTACCTAGAACACATACTACAGTATTATCTTCGCAAACCTTGGCTAAATTAAAAAAAGAAGATCTGCCTGCAAAATTTTTTGCTATAGGCAGATGCTATAGAAATGAAGCACTTGATTGGTCACATTTATTTGAATTTAATCAAACAGAAGGGATAGTTATAGATCCAAACGCTAATTTAACTAATTTAATGGGCTATTTGAGAGAATTTACAAAGAAAATGGGATATCCTACGGTTAGATTTAGACCTGCTTATTTTCCTTACACATTTTGTAGTTTAGAAGGAGACGTTTATGATCCTATTCACAATAAATGGATTGAGTTTATTGCAGCAGGAATATTCAGACCTGAAGTTGTGAAACCCCTTCTTGGATTTGAGTGCCCAGTTCTAGCATGGGGTCCAGGTTTAGATAGGATGATTAAAGCAAGCTATGGATTAAAAGATATTAGGGAATTATACAAGAATGACTTAAAGCAATTAAGAGAAATCAAGGCTTGGATGAAGGTTTAGTTGCCAAATTGACAAAAGTTTATAAATGAAAAAAATTACAGAAGAAACATTTATAAGATTGCTAATTTACAAATTTAAATATGCCAACACTAAGATTAAACAGAAAAGAATTTGAAAATTTAGTTGGAAAAAGATTGTCTGAAGAAAAATTAAAAGATAGAATTTCAATGCTTGGAACAGATTTAGAAGAAGTTAATGATAAAGAGATTATTGTAGAAGTTTTTCCAGATAGACCTGATATGTTATCTGAACAGGGGTTCGCTAGAGCATTTTCTGCATTTATTGATGTAAAACCTGGATTAAGAAAATATAAAGTAAAAAATTCTGGGGAAAAGATTATAATTAAAGATTCTGTAAAAGAAATTAGACCATATACAGTTTGTGCTATTATAAAAAATTTAAAATTTAATGATGAAAAAATAAAAGAAATTATTCAGATTCAAGAAAAACTGCATGTAACCTTTGGAAGAAAGAGGAAAAAATTAGCTATAGGAATTTATCCTTGTGAAAAAATTAAATTTCCAGTTACTTACTTTGCTGAAAATCCAGAAAAAGTAAAGTTTAGACCATTAGAATATAAAAATGAACTCAATGGTTTACAGATATTAAAACTACACCCTGTGGGAAAAGAATATGCTCATCTGTTAGAGGGATGTAAACAATTTCCTTTTTTTAAAGATGCAAATAACAATATTTTATCAATGCCTCCAATTATCAATTCTTATGATACTGGAAGAATAACTGAAGAAACTAAGGAGATATTTATCGAATGTTCAGGATTTGAATGGCATAATTTAAATTTTTGTTTAAATATAATTGTGACTGCATTGGCTGATATGGGCGGAGAAATTTATTCTTTAGAATTAGATTATAAAAATAAAAAAGAAATCACTCCAGATTTAAATCCTAAAGAATGGAATTTAAACATAGGAAATGTTAATAGACTATTAGGCTTAGACTTGAAAAAAAATAAAATTAAAGAATTATTAGAATTTATGGGTTATGACTATAAAAATAATAAAGTTTTAGTACCTGCATATAGGTCAGATGTGATCCATGAAGTGGATATTATAGAAGATATCGCTATTGCATATGGCTTTGAGAATTTTAAAGAAGAAATTCCAAAGGTGGCTACAATAGCTGAAGAAAATCCTTTACAAATATTAAAACGAAAAATTTCTGATATACTAATAGGCCATAAATTAATAGAAACAAATTCGTATAATTTAGCAGATAAGGAAGATATGATTACAAGAATGAATAATAAAATCAGCTGTATAGAGTTAACAAATCCTGTAAATCAAGATTATAATGTTATGAGGCCATGGGTTTTGCCATCTTTAATTAAAATTTTATCAGAAAACAAACATAATGAATATCCCCAAAATCTTTTTGAAATGGGTGATATTTTTAAAAAAACAGAAAACGGTACACAGATAAAAGAAGCAATAAGACTTGCGATAGTTTTGTGTCATGAAAAAACAAATTTTACTGAAATAAAACAAATTCTAGATTCTTTGATGAATGCTTTAGACCTAAGTTATACAATCGAAGAGACAAAACATAATTCTTTCATTGAGGGAAGGGTAGGTAGAATTTCTGTGAAGAAAAAAGAGATTGCGTATATAGGCGAGATTCATCCACAGGTTTTGGTTAATTTTGGTTTGAATTATCCTGTTGCTGCTTTAGAATTAAATTTAACTGATTTATTGAATTTTTGTCTAGAAAGTGAACCAAAACCTTTAAAATAAAAGATCTCTTATAAAAAAGAATAATAATTATTAAAAAATAGGAGGTAAAAATGAAGAAGTTTAAAAATAAGATTGGTATTTGGTCGTTTATTGGGGGTTTAGTGATTGCAGTGATTATATCTTTAATTGGTGCTGCCAATGCTCCTGCATGGGCATTTTTGTTAGTTGCATTGTTAGGGATAATAGTTGGTTTGTTAAATATAACAGATGAAGAGTCAAGGGGTTATCTAATTGCATCAATAGCATTTTTAATGAGTTTCCAAACCTTAGCATCTGTAATATCAGCATTAGCTTTTAACTGGCTAGGAATTTCAACATTCTTTGAATTAATGAGTGTGTTTGTTGCACCTGGTGCTGCAATAGTTGCTGTAAAAGCATTATTTGCTATAGCAAGAGATTAAATTTCTTTTTCTTTTATTTTTGGTTTAATATTGTTTTCTAAAATATAAGCTTCAATAATATCTCTTATTTCTTCATATACCAGATCTAAACTTTTACAAGCATCAATCAGATAATAAGGAGTATCTTTTAATTCTGGAATTTTACTATCTTTAAGTTCATCAATAAATCTTAGATAATTAACCCTTAGTGGTTGCATAAATTCTAAGTATTCATATTTACTTTTTCTTTTACTCCGGCTTAATGCAACTTCAGCCTCGCAATCCAAAAAAAAGATCATATCTGGTTTTTCTAATTCAGAATATCTTGTTAAAGTTCTTATAAGTCTACTTGGAACTCCTTTAACTTCTGCATAAGGTATTTGATCTCCCCAAAATCTTTTCGAAATCAAAATATCATATTTAGCTCTCCATTTCTTTATCATTCCACTTTCTAATCTATGTGATGCAGCAAAGATTAATTCATCTGTATATGGGTCGCCATGGCTTTTTCCTTCACCAGAAAGGGTAATCATTTCTGTAACCCAATTATGAAAAGGCACTTTAAAATTTATTATTGTATACCCTTTTTCACCAAAATAGATTTCGAGCTTTTCCTTTAAAGAAGTTTTGCCGGTGCCATTAATCCCTGAGATGACTACCCACATATAAAAATATAAAAGAATAAATATTAATAAGGATTATACTTCTCTAGCATATAAATTAAAATTCCCATTTTTCTGCATAACGTCCTATAATTGGAATTGGTTCTTTTTTTTCTTTTAATGTATTATATATACCAAATATCCAAAGGATTATACAAAATAATCCACCTAATGGTCCTAAGATAAACCAACCTAAGACAGGAATATATGCTGAACCCCATACAATAGTTATTGCAATAAATAACATTAACCCTTGTTTTGCATGATAATGTGCAAAGACGTCTTTCTTTTTTATTAATAAAGGTATTAAAAATAAAACCCATAAATAACTAATAAGTGCAAAAACTTTACTATCTATAGATATTTTAACCATAAAATCACCATATATTATAATTATCGTATATATTTAAAGTTATTTTTTACTTATTTTAATTTCACCAAAATGTTCTTCTTGATTTAAAGTTATTCTTTTTAATGTATCTAAATGAAGTAATGGTATAAATGTATTTATTATCTCTTCTTTTTCTGGTTTTTCTGTAAGTAAATTTTTAAAGGTAATTACATCAACTTGTTTTAAACAGATCTCTATTTTATCAAAAATATCTTCAATTAATTTATTAATATCTATCTTTTTTTCTGGGATTACCAGATCAGTAGGAATTCTTTCTAATTCTTCTCTTTTGATTAAACGTCTTGTATTAACCTCTAATGCCTTTTCTAAAGCTTCTATTAGGTCAGTAATACAAACTCGTTTTTTCCTTGCTTGCGGGGTTTTAATTGTTAGTTTTGGATTTCCTTCAAAGTTAAGTTTTTTTTGATCATTTAAAATATAATCATCCATATAATCTAAATCATCTGGAGGAAACATTATTTGGTTTAAAGAAGCGAATCCTTCTGTTAGTAATTTTTCACTTTTTAGTTTTAATAAAATAGCAGAGGCTAAAATCATTTTACCTGAAATGAAGAAATTCATTTCTTGCATTTTTTTAATTTCTTTTAGATATTCTTGAGCTAGCCAACTAATATCCACATCCCATGGATCTATTTCCCCTTTTTTTATTAGATCTTGGATTAAGGCTTGCCAGGTAACATCATCTTTTTGGATTAAGATGTCGTATAGTTTTTGCTGGGTTTCCATTACTTTAAAATATATATAAAGATTTATAAAATTAACTTTAGAATTCACCTAGATTCATTTGTTTCTTTTTTTGTGAAACTTCTTTATATGGTGCCCAAGTTTTTCTAAAGATTTCTGGATGTTTATCCCACTTGTCTTTTAAGAATTCTTTGGTAATAGGATCGGAAGGATAACCACTACTGAATTGGCCATAAGTTTCTTTTAGTTTTTCTATTTCTCTATCTCTTGTAACTTTTGCTAGAATTGAGGCTGCTGAACAAATTACGAAATTTTCATCTGCTTTATTTTCACATATTAATTTAACATTATCCTTTAAATATGCACTTAAATGCTCGGAATAAGCTCGAGTATTATTTGAAGGACAATCCACAATAGCAACATCTGGCTTTAGATAATTAATAACCATAGCAAATTTTATGCTTTCCAACCAGTTTAGATTAGTTTTAGGAGATAATATTGCTTGATCTATCTCTTCAGCAGGAATAATAATAATTTTATAATTTTTTACTAATTTTATTATTTTATCAAAAAGATATTCTCTTCTTTTTGAAGTTAATTGTTTAGAGTCTTTTATTCCTAAAGCACTAAGTGAAGGGAGTCTTTCTTCTTCTATTACTACTCCTGCTATTACCATTGGACCGATGACAGGACCTCTTGGCAAGTTTAATTAAAACTTTCTACCAGCGTCATCAGTACCACATACTAAAGTCATAGAATTATAAAATTTGATTAACTATTAAAACTTTTGATAAAGCTTTAAATAACTTTTTGTAATGTTACTATTATGGACTATTTAGATAGATTAATTAAAGGTGAAATAAAACCCTATCAATTAGAATCTTTGTTTTTAGCTGAAAGAAATGTAAGTAGGAATGAATGGATTGAAATAGAAAAAAGAGCCCAGTTCCTAAGAAGAAGATATTATGAATTTTTAGTTAAAAGAACAGAAAATTTACCAAAAATATGGGATTTAGAGGATAAGTTAATTGCTCCTTTTTCTTCTCCAGATTGTAAACCTATAGGAAAACCACAGATAGAAAATTGTCTTATTGGATCTTATGGTTTTGTAGGGCCTGTTATAATTAATGGTTGTTTTGCTAGAGGAGAATATTATCCTGTTCTTTCTACATCTGAAACTCAATTAATTAGAGCAGTTAATGCTGGTGCATCTCATGCTAAAAAATTTGGTGGAGTGGATACTATAGTAGAAGATTATGGAATGACTAGAGCTCCTTTATTTAAAGCAATTTCTATTGAAGATGCTACAAATTTTATTGGGTTTGTTAAAATAAATATGCATACGATGAAAAAGATTATAAAACATACAATGAATCATTGCCGTTTGATGGATATTATGCCTTTTGTAAGTGAAAGGGATATTCATTTAAGGATGAGATTTAATACAGGTGAATCAATGGGTATGAATAAAGCAACTTTTGCTGCTCATAAATTATCCAAATGGTTAGTTAGCCAGTATGGTTCTAATGTAAGTTACAAATCTGTTTCAGGGAATATGTGTACTGATAAAAAACAAACTTTAATTAATGTAATTTTAGGAAGAGGAAAAAGAGTATTAACTTTTCTTAGTATTCCTATTGATTATTTAGATTCATATCTTGCGAGAGATGAAAAAACAGTAAATGATTTTATAGATATTGTTGATTCAAAGAATATGGGCTCTGATAGGGCTGGGGGTATGATTGGTTCCCATAACACTCATGTTGCAAATGTTATAGGAGGTATGTTTCCTGCGTATAGGCAAGATAATGGACATATTGTTACTAGTTCTATGGCTGATAAGGATGTAGAAACAAATGGAAGATCTTTGATTTATTCACTAGATATGTATTGTTTAGAGGTTGGTACTGTGGGTGGAGGTATAGAATATGAACCTGCAAATACTTTATTACAAGCTTTAGGTTGTAGGGATCTTAAAACTGCTAAACCATATAGATATTCTGCTCGTAAATTTGCTGAGATTATAGGAGCGACAGCTCTTTGTGCTGAACTAGGAACAGATTTGGCTTTAACTAGAGGAGTATTAGCAGACTATCATGAGGAAGCAACTAGAAGATAAAATTAGCGGGAGAAGGATTTGAACCTTCGACCTTTACCCATATTTTAAATTAAATATTCCGGGTATCCGAAGGCACAGTGCAGTACCCTTATGAGCCATCCGCGATATCCCTTTAAAAGAGATAACCTCGACGGGCATACAGGAAATTTCTAACGAATCAGAAATTTTCTCCTAACTGCCCTATCCCGCTAAGTTATCAATAATAGAAGTAATATTTAAAGATATTTCTTATTATACAACTACTAAAAAGTAGATACAATCAAAAGATTTAAATAGAAGCAATATTTTGAAAATATATAATCAAAAAAAAGAATTAAAAGAATGATGATCCAATACAAGCAATTAAAAGAGTTAGAAAAAGAATTACTTAAAGGAATTTCTTTAAATAAATCCAATAAAGAGTTTAATACTATTACTGGAGTTTATATATTAAATACTAGTAAAAAAATGATTTGTGCTGCTGTTACTTTAAATAAAGATTCTCAGCAAATTTTAGAGAAAAAGTATAATACTGTCGAAGAAGAGTTACCTTATAATATTGATTTTATTCCGTTTAGAGAAGGTCCAGTTGTTGTTGACATTTTAAAGGGTTTAAAGATTGAACCTGAATTAATAATGATTTTGGGTGATGGTGCAATACATAAAAACAAATTAGGTTTAGCATCTTATGTTGGAATAATTTTAAATAAACCTTCTATAGGGGTATCTAAACGATTATTAAATGGGGTATTAAAAGAAGATAATATATATTTTAAAGAAGAAATAAGAGGTTTAGCTATGAAGTCGAAAGATTTTGCAAATCCAGTCTATGTATCACCTGGTTATGGTTTAGATATAGAAGAAGCTATAAATATAACTCAGAAGTTTTGTTTAGGAAATAAGCTACCTTTGCCTTTGCATATTGCACATAAAAAGGTTCTTAAAATAAAAAAAGAACTAGAAAAAGAATAAATTTAAAAGTAGATAATAAAGAAATAAAGGTATGAAGAATTTTGTTAATTTAACACCACAAGGGTATAGAAGGATAAAGATAGGAAGAAATTTAAGTACATCTAATATAGAAATTAAAGATTTAACTAAGGCTTGGTTTTTTGTTTCTTTAGCTTTTGCAATAGTTTTGGGTGGGTTTAGTTTTGCAATTTTTAAGTCATTGATAATAACAGCTATAGTTGTTGGTACTGGTTTTTTATTGCATGAGTTAGCACATAAAATTATTGCTCAAAGATACAAAATGTTTGCAGAATTTAGGGCATTTAATGAAATGTTATTTTTGGCTTTAATCATGTCTGTATTTGGTTTTGTTATTGCTGCACCAGGAGCAGTAATGATTACTGGCCATAAGATAAGTTTAAGTAAAAATGGGAAGATTTCAGTAGTTGGACCCTTAACAAATTTAGTTTTATGTATTTTATTTGGTTTAGTTTATTTTATGTCTAGTAATTTTATTCAGCTAGTTGCTGCTTATGGGGCTAAAATTAATATTATGTTAGCAATGTTTAATATGATTCCTTTCTCACTTTTTGATGGTGCAAAAATCTTTAAGTGGAGTAAAATTATATGGATTAGTGTGCTTGTATTGAGTATTGGGTTATTTATATTGAGTTTTAAATATATAATAATATAGGAGGATAAAATGGTAGTTAATAGGGAACAAAGAGTTGGTGTTTTTGTTGATGTACAGAATTTGTATTATTCTGCAAGACATTTATATAATTCTAAAGTAGACTTTAAAGAGGTTTTAGATGTGGCTGTAAGGGGTAGAAGATTAGTTCGGGCTTTAGCTTATACTATTATTGCAGATATGAAAGATGAAGATACGTTCTTTAAGGCATTATCTACAATTGGTTTTGAACTCAGAGCAAAAGATTTACAGGTCTTTCATACAGGGGGAAAAAAGGGAGATTGGGATGTGGGTATTGCTATAAACGCTATAGAAATTGCTCCTAGAGTAGACGTAGTTATATTAGTTTCTGGTGACGGAGATTTTGTGCCTTTAGTTGAACATTTGAAAAGAGTATTTGGATGTAAAGTAGAGGCTATGAGTTTTGGTAGAAGTTCATCTTCTCTTTTAAAAAATGCTGTGGATGAATTTATTGATCTAGATAAATCTCCAAGGTTTTTAATTAACCCTCAAAAATTTGGTTATAAACCAAATAGACCATTAGTTCATGAAAGTTATAAAAAAGGAATATTACAAAAAATTTTACAACCTAAAAAACCAGAGATTAAATTAAATTCAATCCAACAGGCAATGTTAGAAGAACAAAAACTAGAAGAGATACAACCAAGGATTTCAGTAGAAGAAAAAGATATAGTATTACCTAAAGAAGAAAAGAAACAAATTATTAAGAAAGTACTAAAGAAGATTAGTAAAAAAACACTAAAGAAGATTGTCAAAAAGACAAAAAAGATTTAATTTTTTATTTTTTTAAAAATTGAATATGAAGCAATAGCTCCTTGGCCAACTACAACAGATAATTGTTTAATGATGGTCTTATTACATGAGTCACCGATACAATAAACTCCTTTTATATTTGTAGAAAAAAGATCATCAACTATAACTAAGTTATTTTCGTCCAGATTGATCCTTAAATCTTTAATTAATTTTATTGAAGATATTGTTTCTTCTAAAAAAACACCATCTACTTTAACTTCTTTATTATCTTCTAAAATAATTCCATTTACAAATTTATCTCCTTTTATTTCTTTTATATTTTTTACAGAATAAACATTTGATGCGTATTTTTTAAGTAAGTCTATATTTTCTTCTCCAATTATCGCAACATTTAAGTTTTGATATAAAGGTGCATCACAAGAAACACAATAGCTTACTCCTTTTCCTAAAAATTTTTCTTCTCCAATTATTTTTTCTTTTTTATTTATTCCTAAAGCTAAGATTACATTTTTCGCTTCTATTGAATTATCTTTATAATAAATTTTAAAATAATCCTTTATTTCTTCTATTTTTATAACTTTTTCTTCTATAATTTTTATTTTAAAATGATCTATTTGTTCTCTAAAGTGTTCTACTAAATCTATTCCTTTTATTGGCTTTACACCCAAATAATTTTCGATTAAAGGTGCTTTATTTATTGCACCTCCAAATTCTTTACCTATTATACTAAAATTAAGTTTATAACGTGCTGCATAAATAGCTGCACTTAATCCAGCTGGTCCTGTTCCTATAATTATTAAATCTTTCATAAATTATACATATTTTTAATTATTAATAAACTTTGTTTTAAAAGATAAATTGTATTGTATAAATTGTATAATATAAACATTTATATTAATAAATAAAAATTGACTATTATGGAAGTAGAAAATTTAGCAAAAGGGGTTGTAGGTTTAATCTTAATCTTAGGAAGTATCTGGATAATTGCTCTATGGTGGTCTGCATTTTTAACTATTGTAAAGGGTTTTTTACCTGTTTTTTTAATATTAGCTGGCTTAATTTTTATATTATTAGCCTTTGAGAAGTAAACTTTTATAAAACCAACTTTATTTAAAAAGATATGATTTTTACTATAATAGAAATATTTTATATTTTAATTACTGTTTTAGTAATTGGGTATATCTTTAGTGGTTATATAAAATTACCTCCAAAAAAAGATGATTTTATTCCTATATATAACTCTTGGTTTGACTGGAAACTTTTTAAATTTTCTATTTTAGTTGCTGCACCAGCTATAATTTTACATGAAATGGGACACAAGTTTATAGCTATTTTAATGGGTTTAGAGGCTCATTATGAAATTTGGGGTATGGGTTTAATAATTGGACTTGTTTTAAAGATTTTTAATTCTGGATTTATGCTATTAGCACCAGGATATGTAACTTTTACAAATGCAACTAAAATACAGATAATTTTAACTGGAGCTGCTGGTCCTTTTATTAATTTAATTTTATGGATAGGTGCTTTTATTACTTTAAAATATAAGAAAAATTTAACTAGATTAAGTTCTTTATTTTTAGTATATACCTCTCAAATAAATAAATGGTTATTTATCTTTAATATGCTTCCAATTCCCCCTCTAGATGGTTCTAAAATAATTCTTCCTTTACTTGGAATAAATCTTTAAGAATTTTATTTCTTTTTTATTTTTGTTTTCTTTTTTATTATTTTTGTTTTCTTTTTTATTATTTTTGTTTTCTTTTTTATTATTTTTTTTGGTGGTTCTAGTGGCACTTTTTGTACTTCTTTACTTTCCAATAAAATTTCTATCTCTTTTTTTTCTTCTAGAAGTTTTTGCATTCTTTTAAAATTATCCTCTGGATTTGTTAAGTCTCCACATTCAGGACAAATAAACTCATAGTCCATTGCAGTTTCAATAGGCATACGCATACATTTGTTAATACAAGAATAATAATCAAAATTTTTTTCTTTTTCTATTTGTTCTTCAATTAATTTTAATCTTTCTTGTTTTTTCTTTACTAAAAGTTCTACTAATTGCTCTTTTCTAAAAGTCCAGAAATATATATACCATCCCTTCTTTCTATCTTTTTTTCTTGTAAATTTAACTAAATTAAATGCGTCGAATTTGTATAAAATATTTCTTATTTGATTGATTGTTAGTTTTAATTTTTCTCCTAATAAAAATTCACTGACATTTTCTTTATTCTCTAGTTGTTTGTAAACTAATAATGCTTCTTTACTTCCAATTTCAAAAATAAGATCTTCAATATATTTAGATATAACTTTCATATTTTATAGTAATTTTTGTTGAAAGTTTAACTTAAAAAGGTTTACCTTTTTAAGTTAAAACTAAGAAGTAGTAAGAAACCTTTTTAAAATCAAAATATGAATGTAAATAGGTATTATAAAAGGAGGATGATTTAGAATGGGTTTGTTTGGTAGTAAGAAAAAAGAGGATTTGAAGGGATCACCTCCTCCTATGAATATTAGATTAGTACAGCCTCAATTAAAATCACCTGCTTTTCCTGAAGTACCCATACAAAAGGTACCTGTTTACGAACCTATATTAAAGGATATAAAAAAAGAAGTACAAGCACAACCAATAGATAAACCTATACTTTCTGATATGGATATAGATGATTCTTTGGATATCCCAATGAGAACACCCAAAACAACACAACCAAGGGTTATTCCAAGATTTCAAGATAATTTCAAATCTGATTTTTCCGAAGAATTTGTTCCTACAACCCAAATGAGTGTAAACCAACAGGCATCTATAACTGAAAAACCTTTGTTTATTAAAATTGAAAATTATAAAACTGCTGTTGAAGAAATTCATAGTTTAAAAGAAAAGATTCATGCTGTAGAGATTGTATTAAATTCTTTAGATGATTTAAGAAGAAAGGAAGATAAAGAGATACAAAACTGGAAGAGTGAATTAAATAGATTAAAAAGCAAATTGTTAGTTATTGATAAAAATCTTTTTGGTGGGTGAGTCTTTGAAAAAGAAGAAAAAAGAGATCAAGAAAAATGTTTCTGGTGTTCATGTAATGTTAGAGAACCCTAAGTTTGCTCGTAAACAAATACTTAGTTATGCTATTGATGTTTTGCAAGTGATTCAAAGATATGAAACATTGAAGAATATAAAGAAAGAAAAAGATAATGTGTATAATAAATTGAGAGATATGTTTTATGACTTAAAAGATATTGAGAGTAAATTAGTTAGATCTCATGTTTTTCCAAGTTTAGAGAGCTTAGGTTTGATAGAACATAAGGTAGAAGAACAAAGAGAAATTAAACCCCCCTCTGTTGTCGATTTTAAAGAGAGTAAAGAAATAAATGAAAATTTAACTTATGATAGTGAGATTGAAAGATTAAAATCAGAACTAAAAGATATTGACGAAAAGTTAAAGCATTTATAAAATGGTTTTTGACAATATAATCATTGAACTTTTAACAAAATATCAATTACTTCTTGTTTTTCTTGGATCTTTTTTTTTTGGTGAGAGTGTTATTATATCTTCTGGTTTTTTAGCTGCGCAAGGTATTTTAGAGATACCATATGTTTTTGTATTTTCATTTTTAGGTACTGTAATTTCTGATTCTTTTTGGTTTTATTTTGGCAAATTTATTTTTTTAAGGAAAAAACAATTAATAGACCATCAAAAATATAATAAACTAGTTAAAAAAATTGATAAGATAACTAAGCATAAATATTTTTGGGCTTTATTATTTATAAAATTTTTATATGGTACTCGGATTTTAACTATTGTTTATTTATCAATTAGAAGATTAAACTTTTGGATATTTACTTTATTTAACAGTTTAGGGACACTTTTATGGTTAACTGTAATATTAACTATTGGTTGGTTAGCTGGAAAGGGATTTAGTAATGTAATTCTAGTATTTAATGAAGTAAAATATTTATTAATTAGTTTAGTCTTTTTATTAATATTGTATAGGGTTGTCTCACAATGGATTACGCAAAAAATAACAAGAATATAACTGCAATAGTTCCAGCTTATAATGAAGCAGAACGAATTAGTAAAGTTTTAGAGGTTTTAACGACTTATAAACAATTTAAAGAAATAATTGTAGTTGATGATGGATCTACAGATAATACTGAAGAGATTGTTAAAAAATTTAATGTAAGATATATTCGAAATGAATCCAATAAAGGAAAGGGAGCTTCAATGGATATTGGTGTTAAACATGCTGGAGGGGAAATTATTTTTTTCTGTGATGCAGATGTTTTAGGTTTAAATCATAAAATTCTTGAAGAAACTATTAAGCCTGTGTTTGAAAATAAAGTGGAGATGTTTATAGCAATGCGCAATCGTAAATTATATTTTTTAAGTTTTATATTAGTTTTCGTTCCTTTACTTGGGGGAGAAAGAGCATTAACTAAAAGGTTATGGATCAATTTACCAGATAAATATAAAGATCGTTTTAAAATTGAAACTGCACTTAATTTTTATGCTAAATATTATTATAAAGGATTGGACTATAAAGTTTTTTCTGGTTTAACTCAAATTATAAAAGAGAAAAAATATGGATTAAAGAGGGGGATTAAACAAAGATTCGGTATGTATAAAGATGTTCTTAAAGCTGCTTTTGAATTACAAACCTTAGATTTACCTAAAAACCATAAACATTTAAGGATTGCAGTTTTGAAATTAATAACTAGTATATTTAGCTTAATAATCGGGTGGTCAATACTACTTGTAATTTATTTTGGACCAGTCAAGTTTTTGTTTAGACTATTTAATAATCATTTAATGAAAAACCCTGACTCTCCAATAATTTTATTTTTATTGAATAATATAGGAAAGGTTAGTACAAATTTTTTAATATACCTAGGAATATTTATTATAATTTTAAATATTATTTTTATTATATTGAATATAAGACAAATAATAAAACTAGCTTATAGAAATTAAAAATTCTTGTAGAATAATTATTTTACGTGAACATATTTATAAACTTTTTTTATAAAGGACTTATAAAATTACATCTAAACAAAAATTAACGATTGAGAAATAAAACAAACATTTTATCTATGAACAAAAAATCTCAAATTAACTAGAAATTTTATCTGCTTGAGTCTGCTTGTCTCTCTAATTCTAGTTTCTTAGAAATTGCCTGGCTACCTTGGTCTGTTTTGTATGCTTTAATTATTTCATTAGCAAGACATCTCTCAATTTTAATTTTTTTATTATGAGATGAATTAAAAGAACCTTGAATCATTTGTCTTAGAGCAATATCAATTCTTCTTTGCGGACTACACTCCACTGCTTGAGGATAACGTGCACCTCCATATTCAATTGTAGTTATTTCTTCTCTAGGTGCTGCATTTTCTACAGCTTTAACAAATACTTCAATAGGATTTTTATTTAATTCTCTTTCTATTAATTCAAAACATTTTATCACTTTAAGATAAATTGTGGAATATTTACCTGTACAATGACCAGAACTAAATTTATGTCTCCTCCCCTTATGACCTGGAACCATCATTTTATTAATTAATCTTTCAACAATATGATATTTACTTTTCCAAAACCTATTTGATGCATTTTTTCCACTACTCTTTGGAACATATCGCGCATCTAGTGTTATATAGTCCCTTAAACCAGGATCTTCTACTTTAATATCTACAGTATCCCACTTTCCAAATAATTTTATCTCACTCATCTTCTACCTTTCTCTATTTTACCTTTTAATAAAGCATCTAAACTTTGATCATTAACTTTTATGATTTGCCACCTTACACATGGAATATCTCCCTTAGCTCTACCCATTTTCCCTCCAATACACTCAATTAAAACTTCATCGTGCTCTGTAATAAATTTTTGAGCGTTATCTCCGGGAATAAATGCTGTAACTTGTTTACCGTTTTTAATTAATTGAACTTTAGCACATTTACGCATAGCAGAGTTCGGCTGTTTAGCTTCTCTTTGAATCTTTTCTAAAATTATACCTTTTGCTTGGCTACTACCTTGTAATGGATCTGATTTTACTTTTAATTTTTGAGAACTTTTTACAAACCATTTGTCTTTTTGTCTGTTTATCTTTCTACGATTAGATAATTTATTTCCAGCAAATAAACCATTACTTTTCTTTCCCATTTTAAATTATTTTAATTTCCTTAATGTTATGATATTTTTTTACTAAATCTTGGATCCAGTATAGATTTTCTCTACTTCTACCATATACTTTACCTTTGATTCTAGTATCTTTTATATAAATTTCAACTATTTCTTCTTTTTTTTCTATCTTATCGACTTTAAGAGGGTATAGGAGGTTATTAATAAACTTTACTACATCGTTAGAAAAAGCTATTAAACGTACTTTTTTCTTTAAAATCCCTTCAATACGTTTCAAATTTATATTATCCTTACCTAATGCTTTTTTAATATTTCCTTCTTCAACTAAAAAGGTTATTAGATCATTTCCTTTAATACAATCTTTAATTTTTGCTCCAGTGAGTTGTTCAAATAAATTTATAGTTTGAATAGTTTCTAAAGTTAGTTTCATTTTTATTCAAAGCATAAGACGCTTATTGAAAACCTCTTTTTACACAATACACCTATCTCCTTATTTGTTTCATCTAATTCAAAAGAATTAATTCCAAATATTTTACAATTTTTTAAAATATAATCTTTTTTTGGACAATTAGATGCTAAATAGACCACAGAACATTTATTTTGTTTTATAAAATTTATACAACTATTAAAACCATAATACACTTTTTTTTCTTTTAGATCTTTTTTAAGGTTTTTTATTGTCATTCTTCATTCACTTTGTTTGTTTCTTCCCTAATCACTAGGTTTGGTAAACCTGTGCCAAGAGGTATTGGTTGATTTAAAATTACATTTTCCATAACACTATTTAGTTCATCTATCTCGCCAATAAGACTTGCATTAATTAAATGTTTTGTTGGTGTTTCAAATGAGGCTCTTGCAATTACACTTTCTTTTTCACCTGTAATTCCTGTTCTAGTGACTCCTTTAAGTGTACCACTTCGTGTCATTATATCTGATAAAAACATTATATGTCTTATATCAACATCTAGTCCTTGACCTTCTAAAACCTTTTGAGATTCTACTATAACCATTTCTCTAGCAGCTTCAATACCCAAAACTTCACTAACTTCATAAATATTATTGCTCATAATTTTTTCTGGATCTATTTCCTCTATAGTCAAAGCCTCTTTTAAATTACTACCTGCACAATGTAGAACATATTCTCCTCTGTCATTTTTTATTGGTATAACTTGAATTACCCCTTTAATACCACAAACTCGAATATTTTTTGTTTTTTCTTTTAATTTGTATACATCTAATAATGTAACTTCTTCTTTACTTTTAATATTAAATCCTTCCTTTGTCTCTCTTATATCAAAACCCTTTAGACTCTCTTTAATGATTTTTAAGATTTGTTTTGGATCAAGATTATAAATTTTTAATTTTTGTTTATCGAAAATAGCTTCAACATTTAGTTTAGCTAGATTCATATTAATTTCTTTTAAAATTGTTTCCACCTTAGTTTCTTTTATTCTCTCAGCAATTTTCTTGATATTATCAGTTGTTTTGCTATATTTTGATTTTAAATAAAGTTCCATTCTTGGTGTACTTGGAGATTTTCTTGCATCAAATATTTCAATTAATCTGGGTAAACCCATTGTTATATTCATTTCAGCTACACCAGCAAAATGAAATGTTCTTAGGATCATTTGTGTACTTGGTTCACCAAAAGATTCTGCAGTAATTACCCCTATTGCTTCACCAGGATCAATTCTCGCATTAAGATATTCTTCTTCTAATTTTTGAAAGAATTCCTTCTCTTGTTTTTGAGTCATCTTATATTTTTTAACTGCTTGCATACCCTCTTCTTCAAGGTGTTTAGGCAACATTTTTATCAACTCCTAAAACCTCTTTAGCCACCCTATCTATATTAATTTTTCCACCTTCAGTTTTAGATACATCTAAACCATCTTCACCGTAAATAAATTGAATTATATTACCTTTAGCATCTCTTATAGAATAATCATATTCTACTCTAAGATCTTGTAATGCGCTAGAAAGTCTTCTATAAAGATAACCAGATTTAGGGGTTCTTAAAGCTGTGTCCATTAAAGAATCTCTACCTGTCATTGAATGAAGAAAAAATTCTTGCGGGGTTAAACCTGTAGCATATCCTCTTTTAATAAAACCCTTAGCACTAGGCTCTAAATTACCTCTCTTAAATACTGCAAGGGTCCTCCCTCTAAAACCATTAGGAATTCTTTTTCCTCTTAAAGCTTGTTGACCTACAATAGCAGCCATTTGTGCTAAATTTAATATATTTCCTTTAGCACCTGAGTTTGCCATAATAATAATTGGGTTAGTTTCATCTGCGCTTTCTGAAATAAGTTCACCTATTTTATTTCTTGATTTGTTTAGTGTTTCTAAAATATTAATCTCCAATGTATCTTCAACACTTAATCCTGGTAAAGCCGCAAGTTCTTGATTATTATATTGTTCAATAGATTGTGAAACTTTTTTTTCTGCAGTAGTTATTGATTCTTTTACTTTTATTACAATTTCTAAAGGTAAATCAACATGAGAAGTAGATGTTGTAAAACCCTCTCTAAATAAAATTTCTATACCTAATCTAAACATTTTACCTAATGTTTTTATACCTGTATCTTGATTATAATTTGCAAATAAAGCCCTAATTAATGTTCCTTTATTGTTTCCTATAGTTGCTTTGTCTATATATCCCTCTTTAAGTTCTCCATTTTTAATTATAATAACTTCCTTTGTTTTTGTTGAACCCCTAAAATTAAAATCTAAAGGCAGTGTTGCACTAAATATTTCTTTACCAGTTACCTTTGATTTAAATTTAGCAAATCTTTCTCGCTCATTCACACCAATAGAATATAATATCTGAATTGCCTCATCTTTTGGATATTCTAATTTTTTAGTTAATAAAAAATTACCTGTAATTGCATCAATGTCACATCCAACTACATTTAAACCATTTTTTGGTGTAATCAATTGATTTTCCACACCCATTAAAAGTTCAACTTCTGCCCTTGCTTCTTCAGTTTGTGGTATATGGAGATTCATTTCATCACCATCAAAATCTGCGTTATACGGGTTACAAACAGCTGGATTTAATCTAAATGATTTACCGGGTAAAACTTTAACTCTATGACCCATTATACTCATCCTATGGAGGGATGGTTGTCTATTAAATATTGCAATATCCCCATTTATTATATGTCTTTCTACAGTATAACCGGGTTGTAATTCTTCTAATAATTGTTCTTGTGTTTCATCGCTTATTTTTTTCTTCTTTCCATCTGTTCGAATGACATAATTACTACCAGGATATTTTGTTGGGCCATTTTCTACAAAACTTTTTAGTCTTTTTAAATTCCATTCTGTAACTCTTTCTGGAACAGTCAATTCCATAGCTACGTTCAAAGGAACCCCAACTTCATTTAGTTCTATTTTTGAATCTGGAGAGATTACTGTTCTTGCTGCATAGTTTACTCTTTTACCTGCTAGATTATGTCTAAATCTTCCTTCTTTACTACTAATTCTTTCGCTTATTGTTTTTAAGGCTTGACCAGATCTATGTCTTGCTGGAGGAACTTGTGCAAGTTCATTATCAAAATAAGTAGTAATATGATATTGTAATAAATCCCACAAATCTTCGACTATAACTTCTGGAGCACCAGCATTTATATTTTCAAACAATCTTTGATTTATTCTAACAATATCACTTAATTTATGTGTTAAATCATCTTCACTTCTTTCTCCAGTTTCTAATGTAATAGATGGTCGTATGGTTACAGGTGGAACAGGTAGTATAGTCAAAATACCCCATTCAGGTCTTGCTTTTTTAGGATCCAAACCCAAAAGAAATACTACTTCCTCACTTATTCTCTCTAATCTAATTTTTATTTCGATTAGTGAAACTTTTTTATCGTTTTCTAAAAATGTAGAGGGTTTTTCTAATTTAATTGTGAATTGTTTTGCCTGGCAATGTGGACATTTTTTTGTATTTCTAGCGCTAGTAATTAGACCCTTAATATGTTTTTTAATTGCTTCTTTAGATAAAATTCCCTCTGCTTTTTTTACTTTTTTTTCATCTAATAATATTTTTCCACATTCTCTGCAAGTTGACCTCAAAAATGCTAAAATCATATCAAGATATTTTATATGAACTACGGGTCTTGCTAATTCAATATGACCAAAATGACCAAGACATTCCTTTAATTTACCACCACATGTTTTACACCTTAAACCAGGATCTATCACACCCAATCTAATATCCATTAAACCACCATCAACAGGATATCCTTCTTTATCATAGAGTTCTGGAGTTACAACTTTAGTGCATGACATTTTTTTAATTATTTCTGGACTTAACATACCAAATTCAATAGCCTTTATTTTTTTATAGATCTTTTCCTGCATTAAAATTTTCCTCCTAATACTAATTTAGGATAAATGCATAATGATTTTAATTCATCAACCAATAATTTAAATGCATAAGCTAATTCTACTGGTTCAATTTTTACTTTACTACCACATTTAGGACAATATTCTTTATTTTTATAACTATCAAATACTGCCCACATACCACATTCTTCACATATATATACTATTGTTTTATCAGAATCAAATCTTTCTTTAAGAGCCATAGCTGCACCATGAGCAACGAAACAATCTTTTTCCATTTCACCTATTCTTAATCCACCACCCTGAAGTCTACCTTCTATAGGTTGTCTAGTCAAAAGTTGTACCTTACCTGAAGCCCTAGAATGCAGTTTGTTTGCTACCATATGTTTTAATTTTAAATAATAAATGTTTCCTACAAATATTTTTGCTGTATATGGCTTACCAGTTGTACCACTATAAAATACTTCAGTACCATCATCTCTAAAACCCAATTCTAATAATTGTCTTCTTAGTTCTTTTTCGGGAGTAACATCAAATACAGTACCATTAACTTGTTCACCTAATAATGCTCCTGTTTTTCCAGCAATTACTTCTATTAAATGAGATATTGTCATCCTAGAAGGAATTCCATGGGGAGAGAATATAATATCTGGAACAATACCTGAGACAGTAAATGGCATATCTTCAGGTTTTACTAAATAACTAATTATACCCTTCTGGCCATGACGAGATGCAAACTTATCTCCAATTTCAGGAATTCGTTGTTCTCTTAATCTAATTTGTATAAATCTATTACCCTCTTCATTTTCTGTTAAAAGTACCATATCTACAATACCTTGTTCACCATGTTTTAAACTAACTGAACTTTCTCTTTTAGTATTTGCAGCTATACTAAACTCTTCAAATTCTCCTAAAAATCTTGGTGGACTAATTTTTCCAATTAAAACATCATCAGCTTTTACTTTAGCACTATTATAAATAATTCCATCATCTTCAAGTAGCTTATAATCTTTCTCTGATCTATATCCTTTTACTTCTTTATCTGGTATAGTAACCTCATCAACTAAACCACCTTGATATCTTTTTTCTTCTGTTGAAAACGGTTTAAAATATGTTGAACGACCAAAACCCCTATCAACAGAACCTCTATTTACAATTATCGCATCGTCCATATTATAACCTTCAAAACTCATAACAGCGATAACCACATTTTGACCAGAAGGATGTTGTTCATATTTAAATATATCATGCATAAAGCTTTTAGTTATTGGTATTTGTGGATAATGTAAAATATTAACATCTGTATCCATCCGTAATAAAAAATTAGATGTATAAAGACCTAATGCTTGCTTCTGAATCTTACTTCCCCTGATTAATCTAGAACTACCACTAAAATTGGAATACGGGACAAGAGATGAACAAAGACCTAAAATTACAATCGGAGATATTTCAAGATGGGTATGCTCATTAGTTAATTCTTTTTCAGAAAGTGCAATATAACAATCTTCTTCTTCTGCTGCATCAACATATTCTATGATTCCTTTTTTAATTAAATCTCTCCATTTTATATTCCTTTTAGTTAAATCATCTAATAATTCTCTTGTAAAAAGAGATTTACCATTTTCTACAATAATCAATGGTCTCCTAGATCTCCCTTTACTTGTATTTAAATAAATTTCATTATGTACATTATCATAATAAATATTTAATTCGTTAGAAAGAATTCCCTTTCTTCTTTCTTTTTTTATTTTCTTAATAAATTCATTATGATTATCAATACCACCTAAAAATTTTTCATTTAAAAAAATATCAGTCATCTTATTTAACTCCAAGTTCCTCTAATTGTTTTTTTAGGGTTATTTCATCTAGATCTCCAGTTGTTACATCACTTAACAAAGCCATATTTTTTCTTAGACCTATTGGTGTACCTTCTGGAGTCTCTATTGGACAAAGTCTACCCCAATGTGTTGAATGAAGTGCCCTTGCATTAAAATTTTCTTGAGTAGATGTTAAAAGACTAACTACCCTCTGTAGATGTGAATTTGATGCAATAGCATTAGTCCTATCAATATTTTGACTTATACCTTTTCTTCCACCAGTCCAAGACCCAGTTGCTAATGAACTTTTTAAATTAGATGTAAGAAGTTCATCCCTTATAATTATTTTAATAGATTGAAACTTACCTCTTTTAACTAACCTTTGAAAATTATATAATATATCCTGGACCAAAGATCTTAAGTTTGATCTAACTAAATCTTCAAGAAGATCCCCACTCAATTTTAATCTTTTATTCATATAATGGTCTTTATCTGGATAATCTTCTCTATTTTGTTGTAAAACCATTTTTAAAAATCTTTTTAATATCTTACATAAGTTATATGCTTTACATAATCTATCTTTTGGTTCTAAGCCTAAATGTGGCAAAAAGTATCTATCAATTTGTTCATTACATTTTTCTATTTTTATTTCTCTTGGTTGGGTTACTCCCATTTTTCTGCCAAGATATTCCAAAGCATCATCTTGAGTTTTTATTTCTGCACTTTCATAAAAATTTATAAACATTATATCATTAAATTCTTCAGACACTATTTCTTTCATTATATCTTGCTCTTTAGTTAAACCTAATGCTTTTAGGGCAGTTATTATAGGTATTTTATTAAATCGTGTAAAAGAGATATAAATTATTCCATCTTTCATCAATTCTATATTATGTGGAATTCTATAACTACCCATTTCTGAAAATAGTCTTCCACTAATTTCTTCACCCTTTTTTTCTTCAATAAATAATTTATTAGATGCTAAATCCTCTACAGTTATAAGAACTCTTTCATTCCCATTAATTATAAAATATCCACCTGGATCATATGGGTCTTCTCCCTTTTGGATTAATTCTTCTTTTTTTAAATTATAAAGATGACAATGTTTAGACTTTACCATTATTGGTAGTTTACCTACTAAACATGTAAAATTTTCCCTTTGAATATCATCAATATATGCACTTACTTCTAGATAGATTGGTGCTGAATATGTTAAACCCCTTAATCTAGTCTCATATGGATAAACCTCTCTTTTGCTACCATCTGCTTCAATGATAGATGGTTTTTCAACCCAAATTTTTTTGAGTTTTATTATAAAACTTTCTACTTCTTGTGGAATTATTGTAGGAATTATATCTCCGATTTCATCTATCAATTTTTGCATACTTTTTTCTAAAAATGTATTAAAACTTTTTAAATTAGCGCTTCCAAAGGGATTTTCTTCAAAATGTGCTTCAATTAATGCTTGATAACCTTCAACCATTAACTACCACCCTATAGAATGTAGTTTGTTTAGCAGTTGGACTTTTTCTTTCTATTTTAATTACATCATTATATTTAATATCTGGTATATTTTTGAGAGCAGGATCACTAGACCTTATAAAAGCTAACTTTGATAAGTTTATATTATAATCTTTAAGTAATTTTTGTTTTTCTTCTTCTGATAGTTTGATATGTTTTGGTACAAGTCTATGTTGTGTTATGTCAAAATCTATCATTTTTTTAGTTTATTTATCGGGCCGGACGTGACACACCCACCAGTTGTAAGACCAACATGATGTTTTGAACACGCGACCACCTGATTAAAAGTCAGGTGCTCTACCAAGCTGAGCTACCGGCCCAAACGCCCTGACCGGGACTTTCAAACTTGGTTTTACCAGCCTTTTGAACCCGGGTTGAAGCCTCGACAGGGCTTCGTGCTAGACCGGACTACACTATCAGGGCATAAGACCCTCTAATGACCATATTTTATTAAAAAACTGTGGTAAAATTAATGCGATAGGGATTTCTGTTGTCATCTTTAGAAGAGTCTCCAATCATTTGGGAAATGTTCTCATTTATAAATGTTATGTTTTTTGTTACCTTTGTTTTTGTGTAAAAAATATCCCCGCTCCTGGACTTGAACCAGGAACCTCACGGTTTTGGCTATCTGCTCTTCATTTATAGCTAGTGCTTAATCTGGCAGTGATTTTATCTACAGCCGTGCGCTCTAACCGATTGAGCTAAGCGAGGTTATAAAAAGAGAAATAAAGAGCTATTTAAAATTATTCTTTAGATAATTTAATAAACCTCTTAGAATAACTAAAATATCTTGGAGGTTTAAAAATGGAAAAAGAATGTAATCATAGCGAAGAATTCAATCAAGAAGAAATAATTCTAGAAAATAATTTTTGTTTAAATGGTTTGATTGATATTTTGATTGATAAGGGAATTTTTACTAAAGAGGAGTATGAAAAAAAATTAGATCAATTAGAAGAAAAACTAATGAAAGAAGAACAACATTAAAAAAGAGTAAATTAGTTACTTAGTTATGGACCAGTTAATAAATTCCTTTTTTAATAATTATTCTAATAATTATTTAAACTTATTTATGAGTATATTCAGTTTTATTGGTAGTGAATATATATTATTACCATTAAGTTTAATTGTTTTTTTATATTTATTATATAAAAAGAAAAATGCATTTATTTTTTTTGCTACAATGACTTGTGGTTTTATATCTTTTATTCTTTTAAAAGAAATATTTCATAGGGTAAGACCAGATAATAATATTGAAGTGGGATATAGTTTTCCGAGTGGCCATGCAACAATGAACATTATCTTTTTTTCTTTAATTATTTATTTCTTTAAAGATAATATTAAAAATAAAATTTTAAGAATTAGTTTTATTTTTAGTTGTGCGTTAATAATTTTTTTAATTGGTTTTTCTAGAATTTATCTACAAGTACATTGGTTTAGTGATGTTGTTGCAGGATATATATTAGGTATTTTTTGGTTTATTATTTTTAAATCTAAAAAGGTAAAATATATTCTATTTAATTTCTAAGATTTGGTACTATATTGTCTATTTTTATATGTACATTTTGCTCTTGCTGGGCTAAAAATTAATCTTGCTTTAGAAATATTAATATTTTCATCTATATTATAAATTATTGTTGTTGCTTCTCCCTTTCTAAGCTGTAAAGCCCAGCTTAAAGTAATGCTATTTGTACCTATGCCTGTATGTCTTGGGTGGGGACCTTTTTCTATATAAGGTATTTTTGTTGTTCCTGGAATCTTATCAGAGATTGTAATATCATCTAGATTTTTGTTTGAAATATTTTTAATTTTTAATTTTACTTTTAATTTTTTATAATGATCTTGACCGCCTTTTAGGCTTATAATTGCTTTGCTAAATCTTATGGGTTTATATGTAAAATAATAAATACTATATGCAAGGAGTATTAAAATAATTAGAATAAGTAATGATAATCTATAGCTTGTTGTATATTGAATATTAAATAAATCCCCGGGTTTAAGTTCAATATTCCATGTTGCTATACCGTTTTCATATTGATTTGGAGCAGGTTCAAATTTTGTAAATTTAGAAGCAATATAAGACAAAGTCTCTACATGTTTTTCATTCAAAATATTATTACCATTATTAATATATTCTATTGTCTTTACTGTTTTTAAAAATGATTTTTCTGTATTTGGTTTGTTTTTAAGATCTTGATATTCTTGAATACTTATTGAAAAGTCTTGACTAATTTGTATTTCATTATTATAATTGACAAAAATCATAGCTGGATAAGAACCTTCTAAAGTTTTTGGTTCTATTATTATAGGAAATTCAACTAATTTTTCTTCTTTTTTAGAGAGATCAAATGTTTGTTCAAGTTTAAATAAATCCTTATTTTCTATAGTAAGTTTAACATCTTTTAAATCTACATCATACGGATTAATTACTTTTATACCTATATTTGTTGTTTTTTTAGGATCCAAAGTTGGTAATGAAAAAAATTCTAATTTAACAATTTTTGAATAATCAATTGGATTTACTGGTAAAATTTTTTCATATCTATTATCTCCAACTTCAATTATTAAATTAATTCCCTGCTCTTTTCGTTGAATTTCTCCTAATTGTTCATAACTTATTGGAATATCAAGTAAAGTTTCTTTTTCTAATAAATATAATTCTCCCTCTTGTTTTAATATCCAATTTAGATCTATTGATTTAAGTGAAATCATATAAGAGATATCTTCCTTATTTTGAAAATGTAAAATATATATTGGTTGTTCTCCTAATAAAAGATCTCCTTTAATCGTTTCATACTCAATATCAATATTTGCAGCAAATACTAAATTTGAGAAAAATATTATAAAAAATATTAACATTTTCTTCATATTTTCTTCTTTAGAAAGCAACTATATAAAATTTGTTCTAAAAGAGAATCTTTATAAAGAAAACATATAAATAGAATATAGAGGTGATAGTATGGTCTCTGACTTAGAAATTAGAATATTACTATATGTAATTTTAGGTTGTATATTAGGGGTAGTATACAGTTTAAGAAAAATTTACTCTGTAGAAAGAATTATAAAAAGGTTAGAACTACAAATTTTAATTAAAAAAAAGAAACGTTAATTTTATATATCCTTTTATTTCTTTTTTATTAGTACCTATGATTGGTTAGGAGGTCAAAATGAATTTAGATGCTGAATTGCCAAAGGAAATTATAGAAAAAGCTTATGAAGCAATTGAATTAGCTAAAAAGACTGGAAAATTAAAAAAAGGAGTTAATGAAGTTACTAAATCTTTAGAGAGAGATCAAGTAAAATTAGTTGTAGTTGCAAAGAATATTAATCCTAAGGAGATTTTAATGCATCTACCAGTATTATGTTCTGAAAAGAATGTCAGCCTAGTTGTTGTCCCTAGTAAGGAAGATTTGGGTGCTGCAGCTGGTTTACCTATTGGTACAAGTGCTGTTGCAATTATCCAAGATGGTGAGGCCAAACAGTTAATTAAAGAAATAAATGATGCTATGAAGGGTGATTAAAATGTCTATTCCTAAAAAAGAAATATCTGGAAAGAAAGAATCTACTCTTTTTGTTTTAGCAGTTCCTGCTAGAGTAGAAGAGCTAATTGGAAGAACAGGAAATAGGGGAGAAGTAATTCAAGTGAGATGTAAAATTTTAGAAGGAAGAGATGTTAAAAGAATTCTTAGAAGAAATGTAAAGGGCCCTGTAAGAATTGGAGATATTTTAATGTTAAGAGAAACCGAGATTGAAGCAAGAAAATTATCCCAAGGAAGAAAATGAAATGCACATTTTGTGGCCAGGAAATAGAAAAAGGTACTGGTTTAATATATGTATATAAAATTGGAAAAGTTATTAATTTTTGTTCAAAGAAATGTGAAAAAAACCTATTAAAGCTTAAAAGAAAACCAAAAAATATAAAGTGGACTATGGAATTTAGAAATGGAAGGGAAGCTAAGAAAACTCATTGAACGAAGTCTTGTTCTTATTAAATCTGGTGGTGTTGAGAGGGGTTTGATAGGGTGAAATTATTAAGAGATTTGAACAAAGAGGAATGAAATTAGTTCAAGTTGACATGGATTTTGGTAAAAAACATTTTTAAAAAGTTTTATTAACCTTTGGAAGAATTTATCATTTCAACTCTAGTTGTAGTAACGGTGTTGATGCTGTAGCTAACATTCGTAAGATTGTTGGGGTACAGAACCTTGTTCTGCTTTACCTGGAACAATTATGCGCATATTACTTACTGGTATGCTGATAAGAAAGGAATAGCTATTAAGAATTTAATTCATGCTTCTAGAATCTCTGAAGAGGCTGAGCTTGCTTTATGGTTTACTGAAAAAGAATTATTTAGTTTATGAAAAAAATATTATAATTTCTTTCTTTTTAACAATAATGAATTTGTTATTACTGAAACACTTGATAGCGCCATAGCACCACCAGCAATTATTGGAGATAAAAGCCATCCTGTAAATGGATATAAAAGGCCTGCAGCAATTGGTATTCCTAGAGAATTATAGAATAAAGCCCAGAACATATTTTGTTTTATTTTTTTTATTGTCATTGAACTCAATTTAATTGCTCTATAAACATCAAATGTATTGTTATTCATTAAAACAATATTTCCTGTTTCCATTGCTACGTCTGTTCCTGATCCTATAGCTATCCCTATATCCGCTTGTGCAAGGGCAGGAGCATCATTAATTCCATCGCCTACCATTGCTACTTTTCCTTTTTTCTGTAATTTTTTAATATGATTAGCTTTATCTTGTGGAAGTACTTCTGCAATTACATGAGTTATATTTAATTCTTTAGCAATAGATCTAGCTGTTCTTTCATTATCTCCTGTTATCATATATACAAATATTTTATTTTTTTGTAATGCCTTCACAGCCATTATAGAATCTTGTCTTATAGTATCTGCTATAGCTATAACACCTATAATTTTTTCCATAAAAACAACAATAACTGTTTTTCCTTGTTCTTCTAATTCAGTTATTTTTGTGATGTCTTTAATTTTAGTTATTTTTTGAATAAAATCTGGTTTTCCAATTATTAATTTTTTCTTTTTATATGTGCCTTCTACACCTTGTCCAGCTATTGCTTTAAAATTTTTAATTTCATATAGATTAATTTTTCTTTCTTTTGCTTTTTCTACAATTGCTTGTCCAAGAGGATGTTCACTATTTTTTTCTATACTTGCAGCAAGTTTTAACAATTCATCATCTGTATTTTCAAATGGAATTATATCAGTAACTACTGGTTTACCCTGTGTTAAGGTTCCAGTTTTATCAAAAACTACAGCGTAGAGTTTATGTGCTGTTTCTAATGCATCTCCTCCTTTAATTAGAATACCTTTTTTAGCACCTTTTCCTGTACCAACCATGATTGCTGTTGGAGTTGCTAAACCTAAAGCACATGGACAAGCAATAACTAAAATAGATACGGCAATAACCAATGAAAATGAAAAACTCATATCTATAACAAAATACCAAATACTAAAGGCTAAAGCTGCTATAAATAAAACTACAGGAACAAAATATGCTGAAACTTGATCAGCAAACCTCTGAATTGGTGCTTTTCTACCCTGTGCCTCTTCAACTAATTTTATAATCTGTGCAAGGGTTGTATTTGCGCCGACTTTTGTTGCTTTGAACTTAAAAGCACCATATTTATTTATTGTTGCTCCAATAACATTATCTCCTTCTTTTTTTTCTATTGGCATACTTTCTCCAGTAATCATACTTTCGTCTATTGCAGAAGAACCTTCAATTACTATGCCATCCACTGGTATTTTTTCTCCAGGTTTTACCACAACAATATCATTAACAATCACATCATCAATTTTAATTTTCAATTCTTTTCCATCTCTAATAACAGTAGCTATCTTTGGTGACAGATGCATAAGTTTTTTTATTGCTTCACTTGTTTTTCCCTTTGCTATGGCTTCTAAATATCTTCCTAAAATTACAAAAGTTATAAGAATAGCTGCTGCTTCAAAATATTGTTCTTCCATAGAACTAGAAAAAACTACAACAACACTAAAAATATAGGCAGCGCTTGTTCCAATTGCAATTAATGTATCCATATTAGCAGTTTTGTTTCTTAAAGCACCAAGTGCACTCTTATACATTCCCCATCCACCTATAAATTGAACAGGTGTAGCTAATGCAAAAAGAATATAGTTTTTATAAGGAATATCAATACCTATCCACATAAAAACCATACCTATAAAAAAAGAGGGTATAGCAAAAATTGCACAAAAGATTAATAAATTCCTTAGCTCTTTTATTCGTTTTTTCTCTTCGAATTTAAGATTATCTTTATCTCCAGTTATTTTAGCTTTATAACCTAGACTTTCTATTATTTTAATTATTTTATTTATAGAAATTTTTTTTTCATCTAACTCAATGGTAGCTTTCTCTGTTGTAATGTTAACATTGCAATAATTTATTCCTTTTTCTTTTTTTAATCGTTTAGTAATTAGAGTACTACAACTTTGGCAATGCATTCCTTGGATATTTAAGTTTATTCTCTTCATTTTTAATTCCTAAAATGTTCAAACGAATTTTTTAATATACACCAACAAAATTTATTTGATAAACTATAACTTTTATTCTTTCCATTTCGCTCATATATAAGTAAATCTGAATTATATAATAGCTTTAATTGGTGGGATATTGCTGATAAAGTTAATTTTTCTTTTCCTATACTATTATGGATTTCATTCACAGTTTTTGGTCTTTCTATTAAAGTTAAAATTATTTTTAATCTTGTTTCATCCGCAAGATTTGAAAATAACTTCAACATTTTTTCCAATTCTGTCCTGTTAAAATTTAATTCTTTTTTCATATATTTGAATGATTGCTCAACTATTTAAATGTTTCTTTTATCCCCCGCAACCACAACCTCCGCTACCACCACAACCTCCAGACCCACAAGCAGCTGTAGTTGTTGGTATATTATTTAATTCCTCTTGTACTTGTTGGTTAGCCGTATCTTCTGTGATAATAAATGTTCCACGCAACATTCCCATTCTGCAACTCCAACTAATTGTTCCTATTTTTTCAGGTGTAAATTCTATTATTTGTTCTCCTTGTTTGATATTAAAATTTAAATTTAAATCTGGTACTACTACAGCACTATTGCATCCAGTAAGTTCTTTACCATTAATAATCCATTTAACAGGAATTCCTTTTTGTAAAACAAATTTATTTGGATTCCAACCACTTCTTGTTACATCCATTCTTATTTCTTGATAACCTCCGTTTAAAGCTGCTACATTATCATCAAGAACAGCATTTCCTGTAATTGTGTTGTTATTTGGGAAATATTTATAACCTAAAAAGCCTATTAAAAAGATTATAATTATTATCCAGATAAATGTTGTATTTTTCATTTTTATATTTCCTCCTTTAAATTTTCTTTAACAATAAAAGTCCCTTGAATCATTCCCATCCAACAACTCCATCTAATTGTACCTGTTTTTATTGGAATGAATTCTATTACTTGTTCTCCTTCTTTAATATTAAATTCTAGATTTAGTTCAGGCACTTGTATTGCTCGATTACAATTAGTAAGTTCCTTTCCATTAATAATCCATTTTACTGGAACACCACTTTGTAAAATAAAACTATCTGGTTCCCATCCATTCTTTGTTACATCCATTCTTATTTCTTGATATCCATCCTTAAATAAGGGCATATTGCTTATTTCGTTATCAGTACCTACTTTAAGGTTTATCCCTGATAGATTAAGCCCATTATTTAGCATTATAATTCCTAAAACAATTACTATTAGTCCAGAAAATCTTAATATTTTGTGTGTCATCTTTGCTGAAAATATTGCAGCTAGATAACCAAAACCTAACATCACAGGGAGTGTACCTAGTCCAAATATAAATAAAATTTTTGCTCCTTCTAAAGCACTACCTGTTCCAGCAGCCATTATATAAAAGGCTTGCAATGGGCCACAAGCAATCATTAAACCATTCAATAACCCGATTATTAATGGATTTGAATGATGTTTAGTTTCTTTTCCTACAAATCTTGATACAAATCTAGGAGTTTTAATTGAAAACCAATTTAATGATGGAATTATATTTAACATTTTTAATCCAAAAATAAGTAAAAATAAACCAGCAATTATACCCGCAGTTCCTCTTATTAATGGAGTAAATGTAATTAATGATCCAATTAGACCAAATAAAGCACCAATTAGTGTATAAGAAATTAATTTACCAGATCCATAAAATATATGTGATAAATGATTTTTTTTGTCCATCTGTGCATTCTTTGTTGTATAAGATAAAACAAAACCACCACACATAGCTATACAATGAAATCCGGTCAATAAACCAACTAAGAATAATAAACTATAACTCATATTTTTAGTTATATCTGGAATATTTACTCCTCCAATAAATTTTAATAAAAAATAACCTACAATTATTAATCCTAGTGCTCCAAATATCCAACCTAAATTATTATTTTTCTCTGAACAAGTGTAACCTTGTGATTCTATTATTTTAGAAATATCTCGAAAGGTTAATGTACTATGTTCTTTCAAGTTTATTATACATTTACCTGTTTTAAAATTAATTTTAATGTCTGAAATATCTTCTTTTTTTAAAAGTTCTTTTTTTATTATTTTTTCACAACTTTCACAAACCATACCTTTTATAACGAAATTATATGTTTTCAATATCGTATCCTTCTAACTTTATTTTTTCAATAATCTCATTTAAATCTGTTTTTGTATCATCAAATTCTATTTTCAATAGATTTGCTTTAAATTCTAGATCTATTATTCCAGCTAGTTCAAATAATGCGTCTTTTATCACTAGCTCACAACTATGACAATGCATGCCATTGATTTTAAGTGTTTTTTTAATTTTCATAAATTCTGAATATAAATTTTATTTAAAAATCTTATGAATTATAAGTTTATAAGGTTTAAAAATAGTTGTTCAACTATTTATATGTTTAAACTCTATTAATAAGAAAATAAATTCATAAGGCTTATAAATTAATTAAATGTTATCTTAAATATGATACTTAACTTTAGAGGACCAATCTGGTTTTTTGGATTTGATGTTGCTATTGAAATAATTTTAACTTTAATAGTTATAGGATTAGTTTTTTACGGATATAGAGCCTATAAATTAACTAAAGAAAAAAAATATTTTTATTTTACGGCTGGTTTTGTAATTATTGTTTTGGATTTTATAATTCATTCTTTTGTAAATTCATATATTTATTATAATTTGCTAGTTCATAATTTTTGTAGTGTAAGCTGTCAAATGAATACTTTACTTCGTTTATTTGGAATTTGTTTTTGGATTTATGCTGTAATAAATCTTCTTGCTTATACAATCCTTGCAATTACATTTACAAAGTCAAGATGGAGATTTGAAATATTCTCTTCAATCTTTTTGTTATCAATACCCACTTTATATCTACTTAGAAGCTTTTTTATATTGAATTTATTTGCATTTTTATTTTTAATACCTATAATCTATGTTACCTATTGTAATTATCATAAAAAGAAAAGTTTTGATTCTTATTTGGTTTTTGGAGCTTTTTCATTTATATTTTTATCTCATCTATTTTATATATTTGAGTTTTTATCAGGCATATTTTATGTTTTGGGATTAAGTTCTCTTTTTATTGGTTATTCTTTGTTGCTATATTTATTAATAAGAGTGAAAAAAAATGTCTAAAAAGCGAGAGAGGCTAGATATCATATTAAGTATTTTAGAATCCATTCGAAAAAAAGGAGGGATTAGTAATCCTACTAATGTTATGTATAAAAGTAATTTGTCTCACAAAAGGATGCTTATTCTTATAGAAGAATTAAAAAATAAAGAGTTGATTGAAATTAAAATTAATAATAACAAGAAAGAATATTGCTTAACTAAGAAAGGATATGATATGATTGATGAAATCAAGAAAATAAAACAAATTTCTGATGCATTTGGTTTATAAAAACTATGAATAAAAAATCAAGATTAATTATTCTTAATATATTTATAATAAATTATTATTAAAAGAATATGGAAATCTTAAAAATGATAAATGGTGAAAAGGGCTTAATCATAGTAAATATGCAACTAATTTTAGAAGAACCAAAGGTTTATAAATGGCTCAAAAAGGATTAGTTTATGTTAAGACAGCCGATTTGCTCGTTTTTAGGGCATGTAGATCATGGGAAGACAAGTATTCAGGATAAGATTAGAGGGACGGCTGTTGTTCTAAAAGAAGCTGGAAAAATAACTCAAAGTATTAATGCTTATAATCTAGGTTTAAGTACTATAAAAAAAATTTGCGGAAACTTACTTAAGGATAAAAATTTGACTTTACCTGGATTGTTATTTATTGATACCCCTGGGCATGCAGCATTTATTAATTTAAGAAAAAGGGGGGGTAGCTTGGCTGATATTGCTATTTTAGTTATAGATATTAATGAAGGCATAAAACCTCAGACTATTGAAAGTATTGAGATTTTAAAAGAAAATAAAACACCTTTTATTATTACATTAAATAAAATTGATCTAATTGATGGATGGAAGAGTAATAATAAAAAACCTCTAATAGAAAATATTAATAGTCAATCTGAAAAAGTAAAAAAAAAATTAGATGGAAAACTATATACTTTACTCGGTGAATTCTACGAAAGATTTAATTTAAATATAGATAGATTTGATATGATCTCTGATTTTACTAAAGTTATTTCTGTTGTACCTATTTCAGCTAAAACTGGTGAGGGAATTCCTGAATTACTATTAATGATCACAGGTTTAGCACAAAGATTTTTAGAGGAGTGTTTAGAGTGCGATAAATGCAGCCCAGGAAAGGCAACTATTATGGAGGTTAAAGAAGATAAAGGTCTTGGCGTAACTTTGGATGTAATTCTTTATGATGGTTGTATAAAGATTGATGACAAGATTATTATAGGAAGTTTGCAAGAACCTGTTGTTACTAAAGTTAAAGCAATACTTATTCCTGGAGAGAAAAAACTAAAACCCTTGAAAGAAGCTAGTGCTGCAATTGGTCTAAAATTAGTAGCACCTAATATTGGTAATGTAATTCCTGGAATGCCTCTACGTGTTATCTATTTTAATAATGAAGAAGAGCTTAAAAAAGAGGTTCAAAATGAAGTTAAAGCAATTACTTTTGAGATTGAACAAAATGGAATCATTATTAAAGCAGATACCCTCGGTAGTTTAGAAGCATTAATTAATTTATTACAAGAGAGGAAAATTAAGATAAAGAGGGCTTCTGTTGGAGATGTTACTAAGAAAGATTTAGCTGAGGCTATTTCTGAAGATGATCCTTTAAATAGAGTTATTTTAGGATTTAATATTAAATCTTGTTCTAATGCCCAAACTAAGATTATTATAGATAATGTAATTTATAAAGTTATAGAAGATTTTGAGGATTGGAGAGATAAAGAGAGTAAAAAGATAGAGGAAAAGGCTTTAAAAGATTTAAAAAGGCCGTTTAAAATACAAATTTTACAAGGTTATATTTTTAGGCAATCTAACCCAGCAGTTGTTGGTGTTGAAATTTTAGCTGGTATTGTTAGATCTGGTGTGCCTTTAATGAAAGAAGGAATTTTTCTTTGTGAATTAAAGACTATTCAAAAGGATGGAGAAAATATAAAAGAGGTAAATAAGGGTGATTGTGTAGCTATTGCTTTACCTGGGGTTATGGTTGGAAGACAGATAAACGAGTTTGATATCCTTTATTCTGATTTAAAAGAAACTGATTTTATTAAACTTAAAAAATTAAAAAAGTATTTAAATAGAGAAGAAATTGAAATTTTAAAGGAAATTGCTGAAATTAAAAGAAAACAAGAGCCCATGTGGGGGGTATAGATGGAAATTAAACTAACTATTAGTGATATAAAAACTGGAAAGAGTTATGATAAAAAATTAGAGTTTGAACAAAATCCCTACCTAGGAAAGAAAATCGGAGATCTGCTAGATGTTGATGGATTGAATGGATATGAATTTCAAATCACTGGAGGTAGTGATAGTGCTGGTTTTCCTATGAGAGCTGATCTTAAGGGGTTTTCTAAAAAAAAGATATTAAGCGTAGCTTCTACAGGAATACATGTAAATTATAAGGGAATTAGGGTTAGAAAAACTGTTGCTGGAAACACAATTCATGAAAAAACCTCTCAAATTAATTTAAAGATTGTAAAGTACGGTAATAAATCTATTAATGAATTCTTTGAAGAAAAAAATAAAAGTATTCCTACGGTAACTTGAAAAAGAATAGAATAAATCTCTTTGTCTTTTATAAAAAGATATCTAATTTTTTTCATTTTTTAATCAACTTTATTAATTGCTAAAGTTTAATTAATTTATGAATAAGAAAGGTAGTTTTGGAATATTTATTACTATTACTACAGTTGTTTGTTTCTTTATTGGTTATGTTATCTGGCCTATTAATACTATAGAAATAATAAATCCAATAGAGACTTATGATGATATGAGTGAGAATTATATTCATGAATTAAATCTAATAAAGAATAAAGCAATATTAGAGGGTAAAGATCCTAATTATGAAGCACAAAAGTTTACTGATCTTTATTTAAAACAAATGCAAGAGGTTGATCCTAATTTTGGTGTAATTACAATCTATAAAGATCTTGTTACTGGAAATATTATAATTAAAAATTCTATGCTATTCTGAGAATTGGATTACTATAGAAAGTGATGTTTTAGAAGGAGAAGGAATATTATTATCTGGATATGATCAAATGGAAGGAAAAATACAAGTAGGTGGTCTTATGAGTTTTAATGTTGGCACTAATTTGAATACCTATGGAGAAGAATTAAGTACTTTAAAGGTTAGTCCTGATGCTGAATCTATTAAAATTTGTTTACCTAGTTATGATGCTTGCTTTGAAGTTTGGAACACTTGTAAAGATAACCCAGATCCAGGCTGTAAGGATGTTTGGAATAGTCAGACTGTTATAGTTTCTCAACTTTGTCCTGAAGGTTACCAAACAGAGGAAATATTTGAAAAAGGTACAAAATCTTCATACGGATGTACCCAAGAAGTAACATATATTAGTGATTAATTTTCTATTGCATAAAGTATTGAAATAACTCGCTCTGATTCAACACCACAAGTATCTTTAGCATAGAATTCAAATCTGTGAGTTCCCAGTTCAAAAAAGCTATCCGTATTAATCTCTTTACAGTTAAAGTCTTCTGCTGTAAACCAATATTCATCATCTATATATACATCATAAAAACACATATCTAAATTTCCATCAGGATCTTCTGCTCCTTCAATAATATACGCAACCATTTCATCGTCTAGAGTTATAGTACTTCCACTAGCTGGTTCAGTTCTAGCATAAATAGTTGGTGGATGATTATTAGCACAAGGATCTGTATCTTCTTGTAATAAATCTTCTAAATGTAAATCTATAGTAGCTAA
>Ga0209542_10001957_pt1 | contig 47269 bp, 62 predicted proteins | sample RifCSPhighO2_01_FD_184028 | JGI IMG/M metagenome (GOLD analysis project Ga0209542, IMG submission 184028) | Soil microbial communities from Rifle, Colorado - Rifle CSP2_plank highO2_0.1 (SPAdes) (version 2) | ecosystem: Environmental > Terrestrial > Deep subsurface > Rock core/Sediment ...
TGCTAGAGTCACTCCTAGGAACAATGCAATTTGGGTTGCGAGAAAACCAATTCGAGATGAAGTAATAAGGACAGAACCTTTTAAGAAATAACTTCTCTGCTATACTTTTAAAAGTGAAAGTTCCCAAGAGTGTTGCTTCCTTAATCGAAGCCTTTGAGGCTTTACCCGGAATTGGTCCAAAAACTGCTGCTCGGCTAACTTATTATCTTTTGCACGCACCTGATGAAATATCTCGGCAATTGTCAGAGGCCGCAGGTGAGTTGAAGCAAAAGACCAAAATCTGCTCTGTTTGCCAAAACATTACAGAGAGTGACCCTTGCGATATATGCAGTGATCCAAACCGTGATAAGTCAGTTATTTGCATTGTTGAGGATCCTTTGGATGTTTGGTCTGTCGAAAAATCTGCAAGCTTTAACGGTTTTTACCATGTTTTGCATGGGGTGATTGCGCCTTTGGAGAATATCGGTCCGGAAGAGTTAAAGATCTCCGAGCTTTTGCCCAGAATAAAAAAAGGCCAAATAAAGGAAATAATTTTGGCAACGAACCCTTCGATGGAGGGTGAGGCCACAGCAATGTATATTCAAAAACTGATAAAACCGCTAGGGATTAAAACCACCAGAATTGCCCGCGGTATTCCGATAGGCGCGGAGATCGAGTATGCGGATGAGGTAACCGTCCGCCGTGCATTTGAAGGAAGGAAGGATTATTAGTTAGAATAGAATTATGCAGGATGATAAATCCGGCAAAGTTCACAAAAGCTTAAGCATGCAGCTTTCGCGAATTGCCGCCGAAAAAGCCGCCAAGAGTGTCGATTCTCTCAAAAAAGTCCGTCAGTCGGTTGCTTCGCAGGTTTTTGGCCCTAAAAGCAGGTATGCGCAAAGTAATGATCCAGCTCAAACAGTTGCCCCTAAGCCTTTTGAATTCGGTTTTTCGGTTTTGAATGAATTAAAAAAAATAAATGTACTTAAAAATCCCATGTCCAGGCCTTCCTCTCTTTCCGAATATCTTGCTAACAAAAATGCAAAACAAAATCCGCAGACCGCAAAAAGCAAAACAAGCACCAGTCCCTCAAAAAAAACTTTAGGCTATTCCACAAAGCCCTAGATGAAGAAAGTTCCTGCAAGTTTGTACAATTAAATTATGGATGACTTTTCTGATTTTACCGATGAAACCATAGGTGAACTGTCCAAATTGGGAAAAACCGCCCTGGACCAGATCACCGGTAAATCTCCTGCATCTGATCTTAGCTCTAAAATTAAACAGCAGGCCAGTCAGAAAACACCGTCTTTATGGAATGAAATTGCCAAATTTGCCCAATCGGCAACGGCTCAGTTTTCCGGTGACAGGCCTGTAACTTCTTCAGAAATTGCCAAAATGGCCAAAAAAGACGATAAGTTTTCGCAAGGGGGCCAGGAAGAGATAAGACAGAAAATCCTGCAGATTTATAGGGAATACGAAAAGAAGAAAAAGCACAAAGAAACGCTGGAGGCGCAAACGGAAAAGCAACAGGAGCAAAAACAGCTTTCGGAACTTCAGGAAAGGCAACAGGCAAAGGCAATTGTAAATCCTCAGGTCGGAAAAGCCCGAGCCGAAATCGGCAAAAATTACGGGTCGGAATAGCCTAATTGATCTTCTTGTTCTAAAATATCTTCATGCGGCTTTTTAATTATTTAACACGCAAGATTGAACCTTTTGAGTCTAAAGGTAAACTAGTCGGGCTTTATACCTGCGGGCCGACGGTTTACGACTATGTGCATATCGGCAACTGGCGCACGTTTGTTTTTGAGGATATTCTGAAGCGGGTTTTAGTGTTTAACGGCTATCAAGTTAAGCATGTGATGAATATTACCGATATTGAGGACAAGATTTTTAAACGGGCGAAAGAAGAAAATGTCAGTACTGACGTTATATCCAAGAAATACGAAAAGGCTTTTTTTGAGGATTTGCAAAAATTAAACATCAAAAAAGCAGATTTTTATCCGCGCGCCACCGAAAGTATTGATTCAATAATTTCACTTATCGAAAAGCTTCTTGATAAAGGAGTAGCTTACAAAAAAGAAGGCTCTGTTTACTTTTCAATTTCTAAATTCAAGGATTACGGTAAGCTTTCCGGCACGAATATCAAAGGGGTCAAGGCGGGGGCGAGAGTTGATGTTGATGAATACGATAAGGAAAATCCTTCTGATTTTGCGCTATGGAAGAAATCAAAAGCAGCAGAAGTAGAATTCGATGCGCCTTTTGGCAAAGGGCGGCCGGGCTGGCATATCGAATGTTCGGCGATGAGTATGAAGTATTTAGGTGAGAGTTTCGATCCTTCGACTAAGCTCAGGATCGATCGTTTTAAGACGATCGATATTCATACGGGCGGAGTTGATCTTTTATTTCCGCATCACGAAAACGAGATTGCCCAAAGTGAGGCCGCAACCGGCAAAAAATTTGTTAATTTTTGGCTGGAAGGAGAACACCTTCTGGTCAACGGTGAGAAGATGGCCAAGAGCCTTAAAAATATTTTTACCCTTGAGAATATCATCAAAAAAGGTTTTGATCCTTTGGCACTTCACTATTTATTTTTAACCGCCCATTATCGTTCTAAATTAAATTTCACCTGGGAGAGTTTGGAGGCGGTGCAGAATGCTCTATCTAATCTGCGTGACGAGATTCCGACTTGGGATGCGCCAAAAATAGGTCGTTCAGACTCTGAGAGTCTTCAGACTCGAACGAGCTGTGCGGAATTTGAGGGAGACTTTAAAGAAGCAGTAAATAATGATCTTGATATGCCCCAAGCGCTGTCCGTAATGTGGAAAATGGTAAGAAGCGATTATCCAACATCTGCCAAGCACCAATCAATTTTGAAAATGGATCAGGTTTTAGGGTTAGGTTTGGAAAAACTTGAAAAGAAGGAACTTCCCAAGGGTGCAAAGGAGTTGATAGAAAAGAGGGAAGAGCTTAGGAAAAAAGGAAAGTTTGATGAATCGGATAAATTGCGAAAAGAACTTTTAAAAATAGGTGTCGAGGTTGAGGATACTTCAGATGGTCCGAAATGGAAAGTTAAAAAAGATTAAAGGGCGGATAGAGAGGGGGAACAAATTAACTTCATTATATCATTATAATGAAGTTATCAATCGGGATTATGATTCAGGTTACCAAGGTTAAAGATTGGGCTGAGGGTAATGAAAAAGCGCACGATATTTTAAAAAGGCTTGTTGATGATAAAACTCTTCTGGCTTTATCCGGCGGGACGTCGGTTGATTATCGTCTGATTCTTGGTTCGGGTGACGTTCTCTGCGGTGCAATTTGTGCAATAGATGAAAGATACGGCAAACCGTTTCATAAAGACAGCAATGAACTTTTACTCAGAAATCAGGGTGTAAAGGATTTTGCAGACAGAGAATGTATCGAAAGCCACAAAATTTTAAAAGGCAAAGATTTTTTGGAAACTGCAAAAATTTACGAAAAAGAAATTGAAGAATTGTTTAAAAAATTTAAAAAAAAGGTTGGAGTGATGGGGATTGGGACAAACCTTCATACGGCAGGTATATTTCCGTACAGTGTTGCTGCAAAATCGCCCAATTTTGTGGAGGCAGAGGTTGTCGAGGACAAGTTTCCAAAAAGGATTACGTTGACCTTAAGAGCGCTTGGAGATTTTACGAATTTTGTAATTTTGGCATTTGGCAAAGAAAAAAAGGTTGCTTTAAAAAAAGTTTTGGACGACAAAGAAAACGACATACAAAAATATCCGGCAATTTTTTACAGAAAGTCAAGAATAAAAAGCTATTTGATAACAGATCAAAATTTATGATCCAGCCCCACTTAAATATTGGCAGGATTAACAAGTATGTTCTGCTTCCGGGCGATCCTGGGAGACTCGATACTTTTGCAAAATTTCTGGAAAGAGTTAAAGCAGTTTCTTTTAATCGTGAATATCGGGTCATTGAGGGAAATTATAAAGGTCTTGAAATATCAGTTGTGTCAAGCGGAATGGGTTGTCCGTCAGCCGCAATCGCAGTTGAAGAGTTGGCAAACATTGGGGCAAAAGTAATAATCAGAGTGGGAACTTGTGGAGGATTGTTAATGGGAATGTCAGCAGGAGATCTTGTAATTCCAAGTGATGTTCTTTGTTGGGATGGAACAACAAAAGAGTATAAAAAGGGAATCGATAGTGTAAAACCCAATAAGCAAGTATTCAATTTACTGCAAAAAAGTGCAGAAAAAAAGAAATTGAATTTTTTTACCGGGCTTAACCGGACGCATGATGCGTACTATGAACCAACTGAGAATTTTTTAAAGCTGAAAGGCAAAGGAATTGTTTCGTCTGAGATGGAGGCATCAGCCGTACTTTTAATTTCAAAGTTAAGAGGGGTAAAAGCAGGATGTGTTTTAATTGTAAAAACTCCCGAACCGCCTGAGCTGGTAGAAAAAGATCCGAAAATGATTTATAAACTAATCAATGAGGAAAAGGTTATTAAAGGAACAGATGATGCAATTTATATCGCGCTTGAAACTATTAAATTGCTTGACAGAGGAGAAGTTTTATAAATGAAGCTCGGATTTATTGGTTTGGGTAGGATGGGTTCGAATATGGTCATCAAGCTACTAAATGAAGGGCACGAAGTGGTTGTTTGGAATCGGACGCGGGGAAGAGCGGAAGAACTTAAATCTCAAATTTCTGGTAACCAAACGAGGAACGACCTTGCGGGATCAGACCGCAAGGTACGCACCTCGTTTGAGATAGCAGATTCAATCGAAAATTTAGCATCGAAATTAAAACCACCGCGAGTCGTCTGGTCAATGCTGCCGGCAGGAGAAGCAACTCAAGAGATACTTGATGAGGTTGAGAAATATGTTGATAAAGATGACATTGTGATTGACGGCGGGAACTCCAAATACACTGATACCCAAAGGAGATTTGAAGAATTTTCCAAAAGGCAAATTAGATTTTTGGGGATTGGAGTTTCCGGCGGGGTAATTGCGGCGGTTGAAGGTTATCCGTTGATGGCAGGCGGTGACCGGTCAGCATATGACGCGATCAAACCGATTTTGGATTCTTTGGCAAAACCCAAAGGCGGACATGAATACTTTGGCGAAGGCGGGGCAGGGCATTTTGTAAAAATGGTCCATAACGGCATCGAATACGGGGTTATGCAGTCAATCGGCGAGGGTTTTGGTGTTCTTTCAAAATCTCCCTACAATTTAGATCTTTTAAAAGTTGCCAGACTTTATCAAAAAAACACTTTGAATTCGGGGTTCATGATGCAAAGGACAATTGAAGCTTTAGAAAAAGATCCGAAACTTTCTGAAATTGAAGGATATATTGATTCTTCAGGCGAAGGGGAATGGACTATTGAGGAGGCAAAAAAACTGGATGTCCCTGTTGCAATTATTGAAGAATCTTTTAAGTTTCGTCAAAGGTCTCAAAAAGACAATAAAATCTCCTCAAGTTTTGCGGCTCGCTTAGTTGCTGCCCTCCGCAACGCCTTCGGCGGTCATGAGGTCAAAAGGAAAAATTAAATCTTACAAATAGTCAGATATGGTGCGAGCCAGACGTGGCCTTCGCGCATCATAAATTGATCGGCTTCCTGCGGTCCCCATGAACCCGGTTTGTAAGTTGCCAAAGGCGGTTTGCCGGCATCCCAGGCTTCTCTTATTGGATCAATAACTTTCCATGAAGCCCCGACTTCGCCGATAAAAAGCGTCTGATCCCCTAAAATTACATCCATCAAAAGCCGCTCGTAAGCATCCGGTTGAGGAACATCAAACGAACGCCTGTAGCAAAATTCCATGTCGACCGGCTCAAGCGCAGTCGTAAGACCTGGTTTTTTGGCAACCAAGCGGATACCGATTCCTTCTGCCGGCTTAATTTGGATTGTGATGTGGTTGGGCTGTGGATTTTGCCAGAAGTTTTCAAACACCTTGTGTTTCACTTCCTTGAATGAGTAAATGATTGAGGCAACATCACTGGCCAGTTTTTTGCCGGTTCGGATATAAATAGGCACATTCTGCCATCTTTTGTTGTCAAGGAATAGTTTTACTAGGGCGTAAGTCTCCGTTTGCGAATTCCGATCGACATTTTCCTCATTCCGGTAGCCTCCATATTGGGCCCGAACAGTATATTTTTCAACGTCGTTTTTTTCAATTTTTTTAATGCTTTTAATAATCTCGATTCTTCTCTGGCGAAAATCCTCATGCCCAAAACTCTGCGGCTCTTCCATCGTGGCGATTGCCAGAAGCTGAAAGAGGTGATTTTGAACAACATCGCGAAGAGCCCCAGCTTGGTCGTAGAAAGCCCCTCTTTTATCAATGCCACCGTATTCTGTGAACGTGATCTGGATATTGTCGACATAGTCATTATTTAAAACCGGCTCGAAAATCTCATTGCCGAAGCGAAATGCCAAAATATTCTGTACCGTTTCTTTTCCCAAAAAATGGTCGATTCTGAAAATCTGTTCTTTTTCGAAAATTTGGGCGATCTGCGAATTTAACCGTTGCGATGAGGCAAAATCGTAACCAAATGGTTTTTCAACAACGACTCTGGATTTGTTTTTATGAATCAAGCAGCCGAAGTTAAGTTTGTTTTGGCCAATATTTTTTAGAGCCGCTTCGTAAATTGTAGGGGCGATGGCAAGGTAGAGAATTACCTTAATGCAGGCACCGGCCTCTTTTTCGATTTCCGAAAGCCTTTTTGTGATTTTTTCAATATTTTTATTTTCGGCAATGTCGGAAGAAATAAATTCTATTGTCTGAAAAAATTCCTGCCAATTTTTAGTGTCTTCGGAAGCGAGGGATTTTTCAGTGATTTCTTGGAATTTTAGAGTCGTATGTTCTGTTCTTGAAGTTGCGATAATCTTAAGCTGCTTTGGTAAAAGATTGGACTTGAAAAGCGCAAACAAAGCCGGAAACAGCTTTTTCTGGGCCAAGTTACCGGTTGCGCCGAAGATTACAAAAACAGTCGCCTGTTTTTTAATTTTCTCAATGTCTTTGGGCAAAGCCATTTATAAAGTAAATAGTTAATAGTCAATCGTAAATCGTATCCAAAATGCCAATGAACGATAAACAATCTACGATCAACTTTTTTCTATTGTACAACAATAGGTTTAGAAAGAAACTGGGACGGAGTCAGAGTAGCCGCTTTCCGGAGAATGGACTTCAAGGGTCCCAAAATCACCTGCGGGATTTTCAAAAACTATCGAGGCTTCAAACGGACAGGGTGTTGAGTCAAAACAGGCCGAGGCTTTGGATTTCCCTAAAACTTTACCGTTTGCGTTTCTAATTTCGACAATTACGGATTCTTCGGGCACATTGGCAAGACCCTTGATTTTAACAGGTGATGATACCTGTGATTTATCGTATGGCACGGTAATCTCAACTCCCAAATTTACCGAAGCCGTATCCGCACCTGCCTGCGGCTGGACACTCGGAAGGGGTCCGCCGGTTTCTGATTCACCCAGCGTTGCAGGGAAATTGGAAATAGGGCTTGGTGTCGGAGACGGAGTTACTTGCGTTAGGACTTTTTGCTTCTGCCAGGCCCAGTATATTCCGGCTGAGCCTGCAGCGACTATGATAATTATCACCAAAGCTACAATCAGGTTATTTCTCATGAAGCGTCCCAAAATGTACCACAACGGCGAAACAAGGTCAAATCGAGCCCAGCTTTTTTCCCAAAAAGCTGGGTGAAGACCCCGTAAAATCGCAGCATGAGTCGTGTATGAATAATACTGAAAAGACGAATGCTAAGATTCGGCGGGGTCAGCGGGGTTTAATTGGGAAAGCTACGAAGTTAACAACGGTCGAAATTAACCAGAGTAAAAACGCACCGATTAAAGCAGGAATAAATCCGCGGACTTCAAAACCGGGGACAATAAAAGCCGTTGCCCTGATCAAAAAGGCATTGATCACAAATGTAAATAGCCCCAGAGTCAGGATATTTATAGGCAATGTCAAAAGCACAATAATCGGTTTGATAAAAGCATTGATGATTCCCAGAACTAGCGCAACGATAAGCGCTGTCACAAAAGAATTAACATTAAACCCCGGCAGATATTGGGAAATTAAAAGTATAGTTAAAGCCGAAAGAATCCAGTTTGCAAGAATAGCCATCATAAAGTTGAGTATATCACTAATGTAAAGTTCTAGCATGGGAGTTTTTGGGTATTAATCCTTGAAAAATTTCCCCAAATCGGCTAAAATGCAATCGCTTTAAAAACTGAATATTGGGGCTTGCAAAGGCAAGCTCGAAAAAGAGTGATGCTAGAACTGTCACGTTCAGTTCACATGAATGTGACAAGCGCGCAAATACTTCCTGCGCAAATCTACCTTCTCAATTTTTGAGAACTTTAATTAAGATTTGCAGCTGTAATCAAACAGCGATGAATGGTAGATCAAGCATCCGACAACCCGACAATTCAGCGACGGGTGCCAAGGAAGCGTTATTATTTCTGTCCTTAAGACTTAAATACGCGTTTGAAACCTCTTAGGCATCGGGCCGAGAGGTTTTTTTGTTTTCCCCCTTGTTCGCTTCTTGTTGTGCGTTTTGACGCGCAATTTTTGGCCCCTCTCGGTGCATTGCCATGAAAGAAAATGAGATAGGTATCTCCTCGCACGGAATCAGTCAGCAGGAGTTACCAAAAGAAGACAAAATTGCCAAACCGTTATACGGAGCGATTGCCTGGGCCGGTATTTCTGTCGGAACTTTGGTGATGGCTTTAACATTACCAAGGTATGAATCTCAAAACGTTCACCAGGACAATAATAACCCTCAAGTAAAAAGCGAGTTGCGGATTTTACCTTCTGAGCGTCGCGAGATTCTGCTTGATGAGAAAGATGACCATTCCATCTTCGCAAGTGAATCGGGAAGTTTTCAGGGGCAAGTTGAATCGGAGATCGAGCTTAAAACCAAAAACAGACTTCTTGAAAATAGCCAACTTTCCTCATTGGAGGTTCTAGATATAGTGGAAAATAATCCTGAGGTTTTTTCAAAACAAGACGCAGTTGATATAGAGTTATACTATCCGATTTACAAAACGGCTGGTGACAAATTTAAGGTCGACTGGTATCTTTTGTGGGTTATGCACGAGGAGGAATCAACGACGTCACGTAACCCTAATGCTTTCAATGGTTCGAACGGCTATGTCGGTGCAATGCAGAGAAATCCATATTTTTATCCAGAAGAAGTAGTTAATGAAGCATCGAAAGGATTAGAAAATTTAGCGGTGTTACCACAAAGACACCCGACAGACTGGAGAGAGATAGCATTTGCGGCTTGGAAGATCAGTCGCGATCGAAAAGCTGCCGAGGAAAAAGGCAGGAGTCAGCCACTACTTGCGGCACTTGAGTCTTATAGTCGGCTTGATCATGCACACAACAGATGGGAGAAATATAACGACCTGAGATCAATTTTCAGCTGATGATATTATCCTTCAATGATATACTGTTGGCAATAATTCCATTATATTTTCAAAATAATAATGCTACAGGGTTGTAGTATTTACAAATCACAACCTGTTCTGATAAAATTATAGGTCTTAAAATAATTTATGAAGAGTCCGAAAAGTTTATTTCAAAGAATTCCTGCACCGCTCAAAGGCAAAAGGGCAATAGCTGTCGCGGTTGCTATTTTAATTTTGTATTTTTTCCTAAACCGCGGCGCCGGTGATCTGGACAAAATCACAACAGTCAACGTTTCGCGCGAAGATATTAAGTCCCAAGTTTTAGCTTCAGGCAAAGTAACCTCCGAAAACTCGGCGACTTTGCATTTTGCGGTTTCAGGAAAAGTGGTTTGGACGGGGGTAAAAGAGGGGGATTACGTCAAACGCGGACAGACCATCGCTTCTCTGGATCGCGAGAAATACGAAATTGCTCTAAGGCAAGCCCAGCAGGATGTGATTGCCGCCGATGCGGCCCTGGAGAAAGTTTATGACGACATTGCCCACAGCTCCGCGGATACTGAAAGTTTTGATGAAAAGATCAAAAGAACGGCGGCCGAAGCCACCAAAAATAAAGCATGGGACGCCATGCTTTTGGCCCAGAGAAACTTAAAAGATGCCACGTTGACTGCACCTTTTGCCGGTTTTATAAACAGTATCGATATCAAGCAGGGTCAGGAAATTTTTGCCACCACCGAAGCCGTAAAGATTGCGGACAATGATTTTCTTGAATTCACGGCCGAAGTTGATGAGACCGATATTCCCAAGGTCAAGACAGGCCAGGAGGCCCAAATACTTCTAGATGCTTTTGAAGGTGACAGTTTTGACTCCCAAGTCTCAAAAATTAACATCCAAAGCATCCAGACATCAACAGGAGCAACTGCCTATGAAGTAAAGTTTGATTTGCCCAAAGAGCGCGATTTTTTCCTCGGAATGTCCGGCGAGTCTCAAATTACCATACAGGAAGTTGCCGATGTCTTGACGGTTCCGATTGAGGCAGTCATTGATGATAAATATGTTTATGTCAAAAGAGACGGAAATTTTCTAAAAAAAGAGATTGGTTTGGGAATCTCCTCTGACACAGATTCCGAAGTTACATCAGGTCTTTCCGAAGGCGAGGAGGTTGTAACCGCAGGTTTTGACCAAATAGACAAAAAGTCGCTTCTTCAAAAGTTTTTTAGCATTTTTTAATGTGAAGCCACTGATTCAAATTGAGCATGTAACCAAAACTTACGGCGAAGTTCCCAACGAAACTTATGCTTTAGATAACGTTTCACTTGCTGTAAATTCAGGCGAATTTGTAGCCATAATCGGCCCCTCGGGATCCGGTAAATCCACATTAATGAATCATATAGGGTGTCTTGATAAGCCGACTGAAGGACGCTACTTTTTTGAAGGAAAATCGACCTTTGAGCTTTCGGAAAATGCTTTGGCCAAGATCAGAAATGAAAAAATCGGTTTTGTTTTCCAGTCTTTTAATCTTTTGCCGCGAACAAGCGCTTTAAAAAACGTGGCCATGCCGCTTTTATACGGTACGGTTTCCACAGAAGAAAGGTTATCTCGTGCAAAATCAATGCTTGAGAAAGTCCGGCTTTCGGACAAACTTGAGTCAACTCCTGCCAAGCTTTCCGGCGGTCAGCAGCAAAGGGTGGCAATTGCCCGGGCTTTGGTTAATAATCCGGCGGTAATTCTGGCAGACGAACCGACAGGCAATCTTGACAGCAAATCGTCGGCGGAAATCATGGCGATTTTGGCAAAATTAAATTCCGAAGGCAAGACGATTATCATGATTACCCATGAGCGCGAAATCGCCTCATACGCTGAACGGATTATTGAAATGAAAGACGGTAAAATCATCTTCGACCAAAAACACAGGAGTAAAAATTCAAGAATAAAAGAAGACGGTTTCTTAAAAAGGAAAGGCTAGGAATGGATTTACAAGAGACATTAACGGCGGCACTGGAAGCTATCAAAATCAATAAGCTAAGGTCGGCATTGACTGCGCTTGGGGTGATAATCGGCGTGGCCGCAATTATTCTTTTGATTTCAATTTCGGCCGGACTTCAGGGGTACATTTCTGAACAGTTTGAAAAATTAGGTGCAAATTCCTTGTTTGTTATACCGGGTAAACTTGAGGGTTCTTTTGGCGGCGGGCCTCCAAGATCTGTTAATAAGCTGACCTTTAATCTTATCGATAAACTGGAAAGGTCGCCAAACCCTTCAATTGTTGATGTCTTTCCAATTATAGAACTTGCGGTAACCGCAAGCTACAGGAATGAGTCCAAAGTTACGACTTTAGATGGCCTAAAGGAGAATTATTTTGAAGATGCGGATCTCGCGGCCCAAAAGGGGAGACTCTTTAGCGCCAAGGAAAATGAAATCGGAAAAAGAGTTGCCGTAATTGGAGAGACACTGGCGAAGGATTTATACGGGAATAACGATCCAATCGGTAAAAATATCCAGATATCCAAAAAGTCATTTACAGTTGTCGGCGTTTTGGAAAAACAAGGCAGGGTTGGGGGGGTGGATGCGGATAATGTTGTTTTTATTCCACTGAACTCAGCCAGAAAGTTAACTGGGGCTGATCAGGTAAATTCCTTTATCGTCAGGACTGCGTCAACTGAAGTGATTCCCCAGGCCAGAGAGCATGTAGAAAAAATCTTAAACAGATCGCTTTCCGAGGACGACTATACGATTCTTTCGCAGGAACAGCTGCTTTCGACGATTTTGCAGATTCTTTCGGTTTTGACGGCGGCATTGGGCGGAATCGCGGCGATTTCTTTGATTGTCGGTGGGGTGGGAATTTCCAATATTATGCTCGTTTCTGTGACAGAAAGGACACGCGAAATCGGTCTTCGAAAAGCGGTTGGGGCCAGGCCGCGCGATATACTACAGCAGTTTCTGGCAGAGGCGGTAATTCTTTCGGTTTTCGGCGGGGCAGCAGGCGTGCTTTTAGGATTTTTAGGGTCAGTTGCCATTTCCCGATTTATCCAAACGGCGGTTCCGCTGTGGGCGGTTCTTTTGGGAATCGGATTTTCATCTTTGGTTGGTATAATTTTTGGAGTGGTTCCGGCCATCCGCGCTGCACGCCTTGAGCCGATTGAGGCATTAAGGCACGAATAATATTTCTTTTTTTAAAATGCAAGAGACAGACCCATCATACGGAAAATTACTCGCAGATCAGTTAGATAGCGCATTGCGGAGTCGGCACCTCGGTGAAGCTGAAACTGAAACTGGATTAATTGATGATTTGGCAAGCGGAAAGAAAATCCTGTTCTGTGCTACTTTCTTGACAAATTACTCTTCAAATAAATTGGATGGTTCTTTGCCAATTTATTATCAGGCAGAAGAGCTGAAGGCCGAATTTAACAGCTGGAGAGATACAAGTGCCGTATGTAAATGTTCAGTTTGTAGAATGGATGATGAGATTAAAAAATCAATAACTTTGAGCGATTTGTATACTTGTGCAGATATTGAAGCTGAGGCGTTTGGGAATTTAATGAGAAATTATCCAATTGGAAGCAACCCGTACGATTATTTCAGAGCGTTAGCCGATCAATGGTCCAGAATAGAGGAAATAACAGAGGCGGCTCTGGACGTCTGAGATTTAAGTTGCCTGCAATTTGCTTTGCGTCGAACGTTTTAGAGTATCTTTCAAAATTTCATCAAACCTTGTTTCGGTCTCGGGATTAAATTCGGGCATTACAATAGACATACTTGTTGCGTTCTCTCTTAAAAATTGTATACGAGTTTCAACACTTTCTGCAGGTACGCTAGTTTCTGAGTCGCTTGGGATTATAAATGCGCGTTGCACTCGGTCATTCGGGAAATTTATCCATTTTATGTTGCCTGGACTTAATTTTATCCGCCGCCCGATTTGTCTTAAGAGTTTTTGATAAATACCCATTGTTTTTCCGTAAGCAGTCGAAGGGTCACTTAAATCTTTTACACTTGTATCTTTTTGGTCGCTTATGATTCTTTTAACAACAGCTGTTTGAGATCTTTTAAGCTCTCCCTTCTCCAGTCTTCTTTTTACAGCTTTTACTGTCTCCCGTAATCTTTCAACAGAATCGGGCTGCACCAAAATTGAGAAATCAACGCCATCGACATTGTATGATAAAAGACAATCCGGCTTTGCAAAATACGAATAATTTGGGTCGTCTTCTACAAGACTGTCAAATCTTTCGACAACAATTCTTTGGGCAATATCCCTAATCGATTCTTCTGAAGCTTTTCGGCCTGAAGGAAGCAAGACATTTCCTCTTTGGTCCATCACATGCTGGAGTTCGAAAGAATCAAGCTTGAAGTTGCCGGCAATTTCATTCCATAGAGGAATCAGCCGTTTTTTAATGGCGCCTCTTTCAAGCTGTGAATTGCCTGGCCTGAGCGGGTTTTCCTTAATGAAGTCTTTTCGAAAATATGTCAGAATTTCGAGGTATTCATCCCGTTTGTGACCTGTCGGGTAGTACATACCTAATACATTGGCAAGATCCCACTCCCTGTCGTAGGTGGGGTCATTCGGATCGAAGCAGTAGTCAGCACGATATCTGTAAATAAATTGCGCAGGTACTAAAAAATAATCAATAGCGGATCCGATAGCTGTATTTGCACTAATGGGACCAGAGGTTTCAATCCCTTCCTGCTCATAAATAATTTGTTCAATCCGAGAGAAAGTTATTATTCTTGGTGGTCTGAGTTTTCGCTCCAGTTCAGGCGGCTCACCGACGGGCTCCGGTGCCGTCCACGCGTTGCCTACATCAACGAATGCAAGCTGATTTTTCGGAATCCTTTCCATAAACAGAGGATTATACTCTGTTTTGCAGCCTTTTTCTACTTGGCTCTTACCTGTACTATCTGGAAATAGTTACCGTCAACATCTGCAAACGTTGCAATATAACCGTAGCCCTCAACATGATAAATATCCTGAATTTTTTTGACCTTGGCTGCAGTTAACCTTTTTGCCTCTTTTTTAATGTCGTCAACCTCCAGATTAAAAATTATCCTTTCGGGGTTTTTATTTTGGCCTTTGACTTTTGAATGGTCCATAATGCCAAGCTCAGGTCCTTTGCCGATTTTAAAACCGAAATAATTTTCGCCGCCTTCACCCATTTCCGCTTCCATTGTCTGTTTAAGACCAACGACCTCGCGGTAAAATTTGGCCAGTTTTTTGGCATTTTCGGAAAATAACATAAGCGACTCGAGTGCTCTAATCAAACTAATTCACCTCCCTCCGGGCCAGAGGCCCTATGGGCCGGAGGCCTTTCGCAAAAGATGAGTTTAACTTATGAAATTTTAAAAAACAATACGTCAAGGTTTTCGTATAATGGAAACAAGGATGGATCAGCAAGTAAAAAGATGCCCGTGGGTAGGGGAAAATCCCTTGATGATTATTTATCATGATAAAGAGTGGGGAGTTCCGGTTCATGATGACCGAAAGCTTTTCGAGTATTTAATTCTGGATTGCTTTCAGGCCGGACTTTCATGGAGCACCATTTTGCAAAAAAGAATAAATTTCCGCAGGGCTTTTGACAATTTTGATCCGTCGAAAGTCGCCCGTTATAAAGAGCCGGAAATTAAAAGACTTTTAGCAGATCCCGGAATTGTCAGAAATCATTCAAAGATTTTCGCAACCATTGTAAATGCCAAGAAATTTTTGGAAATAAAAAGAGAGTTTGTTACATTTGATAAATATATCTGGGGTTTTGCCGGCGGCAGGCCGATTATTCATGAATTTAAAACACTTGACCAAATGCCGGCAAAAACCGGGGAATCGGACAAGATGAGCGCAGATTTGCAAAAGCGGGGCTTTACTTTTGTCGGCTCGACTATTTGTTACGCTTTCATGCAGGCGGCGGGCTTGGTCAATGACCACTTGGTTGATTGTTTCCGATACAGCGAAGTTTCATGAGTTCACCCGAGTTTGTCAAAGGCCAAAAAGTTAGGATAGCCAATTCGATTAAAGAAGAATATCCTGAGAGTGGTTTAGCCGATTTAATCGGCGATGTAGAAGGCACAATCCCGCCGGAGAGTCAAAATCCGTACCGAGTTATGGTTAGGATTGACGGGAGAGCATTTATAAATATTCGGCCAGAAGACCTTAAAAAGGTTGACTCGCAATAGTTCGGTTAGACAAGCAATGGTTCGGATTCTTTCTTTCGCCAAACCGCCAAAACCCCCAAATTCCCTGAAATTATGGCATCGGCTCCCGCTTCAAGAGTAGGAATTATTTCATCTGAATAATCAGCTCCGTACACAAATACTTTTAATACTTGGCGCGTGCGGAGGGTTTGAACTATATCTTCTTTTGCTAGGGCAAAATGCAAAGAAACGCCCTGCGCTGTCCTTGTCCTTTGCTCATCTATAAACCTTTCAAGATGCGCTTGAGTCTCTATGGCATAGAAAAGATTGCTTGTCTTTTTAGTTTTTTCGGCTATTCGATCAAGAGCTGTCCATTCTCCAGTATACGCGGTCCGATTTGATAATCCATGATCATCGACTACTCTTATTACACCATCTGCCGATTTTTCTTTGAGATCTAATAAAAGTCCTTGATTACTTAAAGCCGAAGCTTTAATAATTTCTGAAACTTGTGGAACCGATCTGTCGATTCCTAAAAACCTTAGACCATAATCTATTATTGGGGACGGTGGAGAATCACCATGGGATACGGATAATTTTCCCCGATACGATCGGACGTCCGCTTCCACGTAGTTGATACTTGCCATTTTGGACATTTCAAGATGTTGGGGGCTGTTGCCGCCTCTGTGAGCAATAGCTAAAGGAGAAAATTGCGAAAGCAGATCTTTCGTTTTTTTATCAATATCCTCAAAATAGCCGAACTTTTCATCATCGGGAAAAATAAATTTTGCTGTTTCGGAAATGCTGTAACCAATCCCCAAAGCAGTAGCCGCTTTTAATGGCGTATGCACGACACTACGTCTGGAAAAATGGGGGTTTGTCAAAAGCCATTCAATAAACCTCTCGTTCATTTTCACGAAAATTGTATCAGTTATTCTAGCCAACTCAAAACTCAATGTGCTCTTGATGAAAGATAATCAAATCGGGTAGTATCTTCTTGTGAAGCTCAGCCTGGATTCCAAGCTTTCGATACCGAAGCTTTCAAAGTTCCACAAAGATTTTATCGGTTTTTCTATTTTGTTTGCGTTTATTATGGTGTCGTTGGCTTTTTTAACATTAGCTTTGAATTTCAAAATTTTAGAGGAAAAATCTTTTCAAAAGGCAAAAGCAACTCAGGTTCAGGAAGAAAATAGTCAAAAACCCGAAAGTCCGAAGCCCAAACTTCCGGGTAAACCCCAGACACAGATAGTCCAAAGCAAAAACAGTCACCCACTATGTAAGGGCGTGACGGAACCGTGGAAATTGGTACCGGATCCGGAAAAAGAAGGGCAATTCGTAATCTGCAACAGCCAGACGGGGAATAAAATGGCGGCCGCAGATGAACTTAATTCCGTCTTAAATAATTACCGTGTTGCTCATGGATTAAATGCGCTTAAAATCGACGGGACTCTATGTGCAATTGCCGGTGAAAGAGCCCGAGAGGTTTCCCAAAACTTTTCCCACGACGGTTTTGAAGCAGCAGTTGAAAGGCATAATCTGCAAAAGTCAGCCGGTGAAAATATTGCTTCCGGTCCATTAACTGCGGTTCAGTTTGTGGAATGGAGCTGGGACAAAAGCTCGGGGCATCAGGCGAACATGCTTGCGGATTGGACCGAGGGATGCGGGGGAGTAAACGACAGATTTGCCGTTTTCATCTTTGCGAGATGACTTTTGGCGAAAAACACAAAAATCTCCAGAAAACTGCACTTTTTTTCTAAAATCATTAAAAAATCGGGGAATTTAGGGTATATTTTTAGCAATTTTGGGAAATTTAGGGGTTTTTTAAAAAAACGCGCCAAGCGCGTATAAAAGAATTATACCAAAATTTTCTTAAGTCTGGGAAGGGGGCAAATTGCATCAAGCCTTCTTGATTCTAAGAGTTAAAATGGTATGGTGACAAAACAGGCAGACGAAGTTCTTGAAAATATTCAAAAGGCTCAAAAACACACTTTTTTGCCGATTATCGGCAAAGACAAAGGGCAGGTCTTGGTAAGAATTGTCCAGAGCGAAAATCCCCAAAGAATTCTGGAAATCGGCACGCTGGTTGGATATTCTGCAATTTTGATGGCCAAACATTTGCCAGAGGGCGCAAAAATTGTGAGCGTCGAGGTTGATAAGAATGCCGCAGAATCTGCAAGGGAGAATATCGAGGAGGCAGGACTGGCAGAAAAAATCGAATTGGTTGTAGGTGATGCCAGACATGAGATCAAAAAGCTTAAAGAGAAATTCGATGTCCTTTTCTTGGATGCTGCCAAGGAACAGTATTTGGAGTATTTGAAACTTGCAGAGCCAAAGCTGAAGGAAGGGGCAATAGTTGTTGCCGACAACGTAAAAATTTTCAAGGATGACATGGCCGATTTTTTGGAGTATGTGCGTGAAAGCGGCAAATTCCGTTCAGAAACGATTGATTTTGGCCAGGACGCGGTTGAGGTTGCGATCAAACTGGACTAGTAAACTAAACCCCGCTTGTAATTTTCCAAAAAGCCAAACATAATTAAGAAGTTGCCAAAAAATGGGGATTTCATTAACCAAAGTTACATGGTATTCAAAGGTGGCTGCAGCCATTTGTTTTATTATTTTCCCGCTTTTGGCTTTTAGATTTGGGGTTTGGTATCAGGAGGTTGTTTCGGCAAGCGATATTGAATTTTCCGGAAACGAGTATCAGGCAATAACCAAACATCTTGAACAGATTAAAACAACCCAGCAATTGAATATTGCAGACTGCGCGATATTGGTTGATTTGTCAAGCAATTCCCAAAAAGAGAAAGCGAAAGATTACTTTTCCAAAAACAAACTTTCAACCAAAGTTTTAGAAACCGATTATGTCGAGGTAAAATTTAAAAATTTTGACACTTTGAGTCTTTGGAAACAAAAGATCCAGGATGATAAAACTGGCCAGGTTACGTCTATTAATTCAAATTGTGATTAACTGAAAATAGAGTATAAGATTTCTCCAATAAAATTATTATTGACTGCTCCAGTAACCTAAATATATCCGTGTTATTTTAATGATTTCGAGCGATTTTTTCTGAATTTTTCTCTTCGGTTTTCCCGGTAGATCAACTTCCAGAATTTTAAAAATTTGCGGAGCAACTGGAAGTTGTACTACCGGGTTTTGTTCGGTCTCATGTTACAATAAATTTGTCATGCAAAGAGGTATTGCGACTTTTACTTTAGATTATGGTAAATGCCCGCGCTGGCTTTTTGAAAAAATGGTCAAACTCGGCCGGGAGATGACCGAAGTTCTAGTCGATGAATACGGGCCCGATGAATTTGTTAAGCGAATTGGAGATCCGGTTTGGTTTCAGTCTCTGGGGACGGTTTTGGCATTTGACTGGAATGCTTCGGGCCTGACAACGATTCTAACTGCCGCATTAAAAGAGGCAATCCGCGGACAGGAAAAAGATTTGGGGATTTTTATTGCCGGCGGCAAAGGCAAGACTTCCAAAAAAACTCCTGATGAAATTAATTTGTGGGGTGAGAAATTAGGGTTGGCCGAGTCATCGGTTAACAACTTAGTTTACAACAGCCGAATGTCGGCAAAAGTCGACAGCTCTTTGGTTCAGGACGGTTTCCAGATTTATCATCATGCCTTTTTCTTTAGCATTAACAGGCGTCCTTCGACAGACTCAGGACCTACGGCATGGACGGTAGTCCAGCAGGGAATGAATGCCGAAAATGTGACAGCCCGCAGATACCATTGGCACAGCGCAAATATCACAGATCTTGTCTGCGAACCCCATTCCGGCATTGCTTCTCAGGTACGCCAGAATTCGGTGCTTAACTTAACTTCCAAAAAAAGCACAAAAACCCGAAAAGTAAGTACCGATTTGGTTTCGTCTTCTTTCAACACCGTCATGCGCGACATTGAGATATTGAGAAAACATTCGTCAAATCTGTCAAGAATGATCTCGATGCGAAAAGGAGAGGAAGTTCTAACGCTTCTGGAACTTGCCGACACCGAATTTTCTTACCATCCGGTAGTTTCTGAAGATTTTTCAAAGAGTAAATATCTGGAAAAAATTTTGCGAAAAGTAACGGAAGAAAAACCTAAAAACTATGAAGAGTTTTTGGCAACCGAAGGAGTAGGGCCAAAGACGGTGAGGGCTTTATCTTTGGTCAGCGAAGTAATTTACGGTGCCAAACCTTCTTATGAAGACCCGGCCAGATATTCTTTTGCCCACGGCGGTAAAGATGCGACACCATATCCGGTTGATAGAGAAACCTATGATCAAACAATCAACATTTTGTCAAACGCAGTCCGCAAATCCAAAATCAACCCTGTCGAAAAAGACAAAGCCCTGAGAAGATTACAAGGTCGGACCTTGTAGCATTAGTAGTTTGTTGCTAATTTTAACCTCTTAGCATAAAATTTCTATCTATGTCAGTTCAAGAAAGGGGTAGGTTACTCCCCGGAGTTTTGAATATTCCTTATATTCCCGGCGGCTTCGGGGGCTTCCTACGTATAACACGTAGAGACCGGGATTTTACTCAAAAAGAGTTATCGCAAGGGCTGGGGTTTAAAGATACTGACACATTGAGGGGGGTTGAAGCTGGTTTGTCTTCTGTCGACCGCCAAACTTTTAATCGATTATCTGGAATTCTAGATTGGACTCCGGAAGAGAGAGCACTTGCTTTACTTTTGGCGAAAATTGCACCAACAGATGCGGAGAAAACGCAATGGTTAGAGCAGATTCGAGAATATGTAGAACTTGAGGGCCCACCTATTTTTGCAAGAGATTATACGGGTCAAATACTTTTACCCAGCGAAGGATTTAAGAAGTTAATTAGATTCTCAAAGTCCTATAGTGAGGAAGAATTGCCGAACATGTGGCAAGTGTTTGTTGATGATGATATTTTACTGGTTGAGGGTGGTAGCCAAGCTTACAAAAATAATGTTGCCCAGTTCAGGTATCAGACTATGCCATACAAAGAGCAAAAATGGAGAAAGGATCTTCTAATCAAATTTGCCTGCTCAGATTTGTTCTTAAAAACGTGGTCGCAAACAGATGATATAGCGGTGGAAGACGAAATTGGGAGTAGCCGCATGTTTCATCGAAGAATTATGTTACCGTCACCAGATGGATCAGAAATTTTGACTTTAGTACAGATTACCTGTCCTGCGACTTTAGATTATCGTTTTCAAGTTGAATTCTTAGTTCCTTATGGCGCTTAAAAGATTATACAGATCCAAGAAGAATAGGGATGTTTGCCGGAATATGCGGGGGAGTCGGGGAATATCTTAATATCGATCCGGCGCTGATTCGCCTGATTTGGGTTTTGGTTGTAATCTTTACAGGATTTTTCCCGGGAGTTTTAGCCTATATCATTGCCATTTTTATTATCCCCGAAAAAAGAAGCTAGACCGCCCATTTTTTCTCGTAACTTCATTATATTAATATAATGAAGTATTTTAAATTTGCGCTTTAAATTTTGATTAGATGACTATTTTTGTCTAAGATAGACAGGTGGCGAATTTGAGAAAAAACATTTATCTTGGCGTCGACGGCGGGGGAACAAAAACAGAAGCAGTGTTAATTGATGAGGAGGAGAAAGTTATTGCCCAAGGTCAGGCGGGCGGTTCAAATCCGGGGGTTATTGGATACGAAAGGTCTGTTGATAATGTTTATCTGTCGGTTAAAGATGTTGTCAAGGATTTTGAAATCACAAACGCCTGTTTTGCAATAGCCGGAGTGAATACAAAAGGAGACGAGCAAAAGTTTAAAAAAGTGATTCAGGCCCACTCAAAGCTTTCCAAAATCACGAAAAAATTTTTTGTGGTTAACGATACTCGAGCAGCCCTTAGGACAGGAACCGCAAGGAAAAATGCGATAGTCTTGATTTCCGGCACCGGTTCAAGCTGCTGGGGAACCAACGATAAAGGATACCAGACAAAAAGCGGAGGCTGGGGTCATATTCTTGCCGACCAGGGCAGTGCTTATGCAATTGGCCTTTCGGTTTTAAAAGAGGTGACGCGGGAGCTGGATGGCAGAGCTCAAAAAAGTTTGCTTTCAAAAGTACTTCTGGGCCAATTGAAAATATCCTCTTTTGAGGAGCTTGACAATTTAATTCACAAAAAACCGTGGAATAAAACGGATATCGCAAACGTTGCTCCGGTTATCGATGTTGCTTTTGGCAAAGGCGATAAAAAAGCCAAGGAAATTATCGAGAATGCGGCTCGTGATCTTTGCGATATGGTTTTTGCGGTTTGCAAAAAACTGGATTTTTTAAATCGTAAATTTACTTTAGTTATAACAGGCAGCGTTTTTAATATTGCCGAGATGACCAGAGTGGTAAAAGAAAAGGTTTTAGAATTTAATCCGAAGGTTGAGATAGTTAAGCCAAAAATTTCTTCAGCATACGGTGCGGCGCTTTTGGCAAAAGAGTTGGAAAGTTAATCTTCGATATTTTTATTTTTTCTAAAAATGCCCAGAATTTCCAGTTTGTGATTTAAAAATACGAGTGCCAAAAATATGAAAGTTGCAACAATCGCAATCTGGAATTTTCTAAAATACGGCTCCAGCGCATGCCAGTTTTCGCCAAAATAAACTCCGACATAGGTTAAAAACCCGGACCAGATTAAAGAACCCAGAAATGTATAGATTGAAAATTTAAAAATATTCATTTCCGAAAGTCCGGCAGGAAGCGAGATAAACGTTCTGACGCCGGGTAAGATCCTTGAAAAAAAGGCAACCGCATCGCCGTGTTTTGAAAGCCACCTAAGCGACCGTTCATATTCTGAAGTTGTTAAAAGAAGGTATTTGCCCCAGTTTTTAAGATGTTTTAAGATAATGTGCTCTTCCAGATAATAGCCAACGCCGTAAGCAATCAAAGACCCGAAAAGATTGGCAAAGGCGCCCGTCAAAATCACAAGCAGCAAGTTAAGTTCACCGCGCTGGACCAGAAAGCCGGCAAAAGGCATGGTTATTTCCGAAGGAATCGGGATTAAAGCCGATTCTAAAGTCATTAAAATAAAAACACCGAAGTAGCCGGTATTTTCGATAAACTGGATTATGAGATTTGTTGCAAATTCGATCATTTACAAAATGCGTTATCCTTCAAAAATAAGGCTTGATAAATAAATTGTTAAAATTCCCAAAACGAAAATCAAAATACTGCCGATATCCCTTTTGCCGCGGGATTTTTCGTGAAGTTCGGGAATTAAATCGCTTGCTGCGATGTAGATAAAATGCCCGGCAGCGACTGCCAAAAAAATATAGAGATATCCTTCAATTCTGCCCGCCAGCAAAAACGCCGCGATTGCCCCAATCAAAGCGGTAATTGCCGAAAGAAAATTAAAAATTAGTGCCCTTGCCTTTGGGAGGCCGTTGGCCAAAAGTACTCCCATATCGGCAATTTCCTGAGGAATTTCGTGGGAAGCAACGGCAATTGTGGTGACAATGCCAAGCGGAATGCTGACCAAAAAGGCAACTGCAATTGCCACGCCGTCGACAAAATTATGGATGCCGTCGCCTGCCAAAACCAAAACCGTACTAGGTTTTTCTCCGTGGCCGTGGTGGTAATGGAAAAGTCTTATGTATTTTTCGGCAAAGAAGAAGGAAACAAAACCAAGTAAAGAAAATAAGAAAATTTGCGGGCCTTCTTTTAATTCGGCAGCTTCGGGCAAAAGATCCAAAAAAGCAGTGGCAATTAAGGCGCCGGCCGCAAAACTGATCAGTTTCTGGGAAAAATTCTGGGTGATTTTTTGCTTAAGGAGCAGAAACAGGCTGCCGAAAAGAGAGAGAATACTGCCGATTAGGGTAAAGGCGATGATATAGACAAGAATCATCTAATATTTTTAGCATACGACACAACGCGGTTGCAACAGACTAGGGGTCAATCTTTCCATTTTATTGAACAGCCAAGAGACGGATACTGCGGCTGGGGCGGGGGACTGCCCGAGAGCAAATTGCTGAGTGCGTCTTTTAAATCCTCGCTTTTGACCTCTTTTGGATTTTGCCAGTTGTCGTTTATTCTGCCGTGATAATAAAGTTTTCGATTGTCATCATAAACATAAATATCCGGCGTGCAGGCGGCCTTGTAGGCTCTGGCAACCTCTTGAGTTTCGTCTCTTAAATAGGGGAAGTTGATTTTCCAATCTGTGATTCTTTTTTTCATCTCGGAAAAACTGTCTTCCGGATACTGATTTTCGTCATTGGGGTTTATGGCCACAAACGCAATACTCTTATTTTTGAATTCATCAGCCATTTTTATTAAAAGCGGCCAGGCAGCTCTGGCATAAGGGCAGTGGTTGCAGGAGAAGACAACGGCTAGGGCTTTTGCTTCTTTGAAGGATTCGGCGGAATAATTTTTGCCGTCCGCAGCCGGCAAATCAAAGGGAATAATACTCGAACCGACAGGAACGCTGAATGATTCAACAGCCATACTTTTCTATTTTAACCTTTTGGTGCAAAAAGAGTTATTCCGATTCGCCGGAGTTTAGCCCGTTTTCTTTGGTTTTTTGGTACCAGACAAATGCGTTGTATGCAAACTTGTTAAGTTTTTTTAGCTCCGGAACTACCTCATCCCGAATCTGCAAAGTTGTAATCTTTTTCCGGCCTGAAGATTTTGCCCATTTTTCGATTTTTAAAGCAAGCTCTTTTGCCTGTTTTTGAGAAAGGCCTGCGGCTTTTGTCACCCTTTCGATTTTGTCCTTTTCAAAATCCTCCAAAGACCCGTCTCTTTTAATAACCTGAATCGCCATAAATATTGTCTTTATTGTCTATCATACGCTGGCATTTTATCAATGGGCTTTTTTAAATTGACAGCCCTATAGCACTGCTCTATAATCCTTTTTACTTTTAATCCCTGCTCCAAATCGCTCGATGTTGCGAAGATTACTGACAGCCGTTATTTTTTTCTCATTTGTACTTGTCCAGATTTTTGTCCTCAGGCAGTTTGTATTTGCCGCTCCGCCCGCGAACTTCCAAACAACACAGATTATAGGATCAGGGCTTTCCGAGCCTTCAGGGTTTGAAATTGCTCCTGACGGGAGAATTTTTATTTTAGAGAGGGCCGGCAAAATTAAAATTTACAAAAACGGTCAATTGCTTGCGACGCCGTTTGCCGATTTACCATCGGTTGCCTCGGGCGACAGGGGCTTAATAGGAATTGCTTTTGACCCTGATTTTGCCGCCAATCATTACGTTTATTTTTATTACACGTCGGCAGACGACCTGTTAAACAGAATTGTCCGGTTTGACGCTTCCGGTGATGTCGGAGGTGGCGGTCCGTTTATTATTTATCAGACAACGTCGCCTTCTTTGAGTCTTCATGTTGGCGGAACTCTTGCCTTTGGGCCGGGCGGCAAGCTTTATTTTGCTGTGGGGGATAACGGTTATCCGCCAAATGCCCAGGATCTTTTCAACCCTCACGGAAAAATTCTAAGGATCAACAAAGACGGTACGATACCTTCTGATAATCCATTTGTCGGGCAGGGAGGAAAGCTTGGTGAAATTTGGGCCTATGGATTTCGCAACCCGTGGCGTTTCCAGTTTGACAAGGCAAACGGCAGAATTTTCGGAGGCGATGTTGGGGAGGAAACAATCGAGGAGGTTAACCTGATTGAAAAAGGCAAGAATTACGGATGGCCGCAGTCGGAAGGTCCCTGCGGGTCTTGTCCGTATGTCAATCCGATTTACTCCTATCCGCATAACGGTGAAAGCAGGGCGATAACAGGCGGGCCCATTTACCGGGGCAGCATGTTTCCAAGCCAGTTTCAGGGCAGTTACTTTTTCGGCGATTACGCCGGCGGCTTTATTAAAAGATTGACACTGGATGCTGCAGGCAACTCGACAGGTGTTTCTGATTTTGATCTTGGGGCAGGCAGTGTTGTTGATATGAAGGTTGCAGGCGACGGGTCGATGTACTATCTTGTTTATTCCGGAACTCTTTTTCGGATTTCTTATTCGACCACCAACCAGGTTCCGACTGCCAGCGCCTCGGCTGATGTCACAAGCGGTGAACCGCCTTTAGTTGTTCAGTTTTCTTCAAGCGGATCGAGTGATCCGGAGAATGCGCCTTTGACCTATGTCTGGGATTTCGGAGACGGCACGCAGTCAACCGAAGCTAATCCGACTAATTTTTACAGCAAGCGCGGCACGTATACTATTCAACTTACTGTTTCTGATGGAGTCAATTTTGCCCAAGCAGCGCCAATTACCATTCAGGTGGGTACACCGCCATCGGTCTCTGTCGGGTCACCGGCTGACGGGGCGCTTTACAATGCGGGGGATACAATTTCGTATTCTGCCTCTGCAGCAAGCGGATCGGGAGCACCGATAACATCATTTACCCTGGACGTAGTTTTTCACCATTTGACTCACATCCATCCGTTTCTTTCGGATTTGCCGGGCGAGAGCGGGCAATTTACCGCTTTGGATACGGGGGAAGTTTCAGCCGACACTTTTTATGAGCTAAAGTTTATAGCCACTGATTCTGATGGTTTGAAAACTACAAAATCCGTTCTTATAAATCCCAGAAAATCAAAGTTTACTCTGGCTTCTTCGCCTACCGGACTTAAACTTCTTTTAGACGGAATACCGGTTACTTCACCGGACGTAACGGAGGGTGTAGTTGGTTTTAGGCGGGAGCTGACGGCACCGGTTTTTCAGGAACTTTCGGGGGAATACTTTCAGTTTGTTTCTTGGTCAGATGGCGGGGCAATAAGACACCAAATCACAACGCCGTCTGCAGATTCGACCTATACGGCAAATTATCAGGAAGCCGTACCTTTTTCCGCCGAATACTTTAGCAACCGTACGCTTTCCGGGACGCCGGCTGTTGCAAGACAGGATAAAATTATTGACTTTGTCTGGAACGACGGTTCTCCGGATCCGGCAATCACCACTGATAATTTTTCGGCCCGCTGGACTACTCGGCAGTTTTTCCCAAACGGAGTTTTTAGGTTTACCACAACGGCCGATGACGGAGTCCGTCTGTATATTGACAATCAGCTGGTTGTCGATAAGTGGATAGATCAGCCGGCAACAGCTTACATTGCCGATATACCGCTTACTGCCGGTGATCACGATATTAAAATGGAATACTACGAAAACTCAGGCGGAGCAATTGCCAAGCTAAAATGGGAAGTTACGCCGCGCTCTGCCGAACCACCACCGTCTCCTGCGCCTGCGGGATACCAGGCCGATTATTTTGATAACATGACTCTTTCGGGAACTCCTAAGATTAGCCGCACCGAACAGGCCGTTAACTTCATCTGGAACGACGGTTCTCCGGATCCGGCAATACCTATCGATCACTTTTCGGCAAGATTTACCAAAGTTGAAACTTTAACCAGCGGCAATTACGAGTTTACTGTAACAGCCGATGACGGTGTCAGACTTTATGTCGATGGGGTTCTTCTAATTGACAAATGGATTGACCAGCCTTCAACGACCTATAAAACAACTAGAAATCTGGCAGACGGCAGCCACAACATTGTTCTTGAATACTTTGAGAATGCCGGTGGAGCGGTTGTTGCGCTTGACTTTGCAAAAGTCGATACACAACCTCCCGAGCCTCCTCCGGCGCAAGGCTATGGAGCAAGTTTCTGGAATGTTCCCGGTACATCGTCATCACCCCAGATCCCAAGTACCGCTCCAACACTGACCCGTGTTGACCAGCAGATAGATTTTGACTGGGGTCATCTCTCACCGGACGGGGCGATTTCAGCGGACCATTTTGTGGCCAGGTGGGTTGCGCAAAAGACTTTTGATGCGGCAACTTACAGATTTGCGACAATTTCGGATGACGGTATTCGTGTTTATGTTGATGACCAGCTTATTATCGATCAATGGAATGATCATGGTTCAACCAAATATGAGGCAGATGTTGTTATGTCCGCAGGTGATCATAATTTAAAGATCGAGTATTACGAAAACGGCGGGGGGGCGGTTGCCAAATTCAACTTTGCCAAAACTACCCAAGAAACCGGCGCATTTGCGGCCGATTATTTTAACAACATGACGCTTTCGGGAACTCCCACAATCAGCCGCAGTGAGCCCCAGATTAGTTTTGTCTGGAATGACGGCTCACCGGATCCGGCAATTCTGCCTGATCATTTTTCCGCAAGATTTACCAAAGTTGAAACTTTAACCAGCGGCAATTATGAATTTACAACTACTGCCGATGACGGTGTCAGGTTATTTATCGATGGGGTATTGGTAATAGACAAATGGATTGACCAGCCTTCAACGATCTATAAGGCAACCAAGGCACTTACAGACGGCAACCACACCATAGTCATTGAATACTTTGAGAATGCCGGTGGGGCAGTAATAATCTTTGCCAAAAACAAGCTCTAGCAAGACATTTTCTTTTTAGGCGTATTTTTGTTATAATTCTGCAGATATGGAGCGCCCTAGCGACACTCCTTTTTTTGTGGAAAAAAATGCAAACAGGAGGCACGGTTTACGCCTCGTTCACGGTAGTGGAGAGGAGCCCTTAGATCAGGTAACAAGACGAAAAACCGCTGATGGCCAGATTAGGGAGGGGATTATCGTGCGGTTTTTGGAAGAATCGGGACTTGATTCTATCGATTCAGGGAACAATACTGTTGATCCTTATCAACTCGAAGAAAAATTCGCCAAATTTATCAGAGTTCAAAGAAGAGTTGCACCGCGGGGATTGAAAGAAATTGTAGAGTCGGTGACTTTTCCAGTTGTTGCCCATCACTGCAAAATTTACGCGCGGCGCTGTCGCAGAGAAATCAGGGAACTTCCGCCGGATGCACCTCAAGAACTGCGTGACAGTGTATTTCCGAAAGCTCGCCTTTCGGCACAAATAAACCATATTGTGCAGGAAGCAGTCTCCATGACCGTATCCCAAAAAGCTGCCAGCCGAAATATATTCATTGTCCAGCCTGACGAATCTCCTGACGAGGTTTGATAGAAAATTGCCCGCCGCGCCCAATAAAATTGTCGCGATACTTATTCTGATGTTATTATCTTTTTGTGATAATCACCAAAACCGTACCTTTTACAAAAAAGGAAGCAATAAAACTTCAGGAAGAATTCCAAACCTATATAAAAACGGTTATTGATGTTAAGAAAAAAATTTGCTCGGCCGGGGCAAATAGGCATTTTGAATCGGAGCAAATCTTACTTTCTCAGGGCTCAAAGCAGAGGGATTTATGGGGAGGGGGAATAGATTTGGAAACGAAAGTAATTGATTTTAATTCATTTATAAATATCAGACCCAATGATGAAAATACCAGCAATGAAATTCAAAATGATAAAATAAGAAGAGAATACGAAAGACTGACGAAGTACTTCTTTAAAGAATTATTATGAATCAAAATAAAATTGCCATCTCTTCACTGGCCCTTGATTTAAAAAGAGTGGCGACCCTTTATTTTGCAGGATCCGAAAAATCGGCGCAAAGATTCAGCCAAGAGGCGTTAAAAAGAGCCGCAGAAATCGATCGGGATAAAATTCCGCAATATATCAATGAAGCGCTGAATAAAATAAAGGTGGTTCTTAAACAAAAGGCAAAATTAGATAAAGCAGAAGATGCTCTTATGTACAGCACTATTTTTCAAAACTACGTTTTAAAATCTTAAATCGCCCCAGCTCCTTTTGTCTCGCTTGCACTTCCGAAATTTTTGACGAAGGAGTGACTTTTTGGCAAAAAAAGAGTGAAAGTCAAAACAGGTTTTTCCCATAGAATTTATCTTCCAAAGCTAAAAGTGTTGAATTTGACCAATCAATAATCATCAAATAAGCTAAAATGAAACCATGATCTTGGAATGGAAAATTGATTATTACGAAACAACTGCAGGTAAATATCCAGTCAAAGAATTTATTGATGATTTAGACGCAAAAGCAAAGTCTAAAGTGGTCAATGCTCTAGACTTATTGGAAGAATTTGGAATCAAAGTAGGACCGCCCAAAGTAGAAAAAGTACTAGGTACCGACCTTTGGGAACTAAGAATAGTCGGAAGAGATAATATAAGAATTTTTTATGTTGCAAAAACCAGTAAATCATTTTTGCTTCTGCATGCATTTTTTAAGAAAAAACAAAAAACAGACAAAAAAGAAATAAAGATTGCGCAAGATAGGTTAAAGGATTACAAATCAAGAAGTGTTTGATTCTTGCAAATATCACAATATTGTGATAAAGTTACAACATGGATTGGAAAACTCATAGAGCGCAATTATTAAAAGATCCCAAAGTCAGAAAAGCACTAAAGGAATCGGAGCTTGAATACCAAATTGCCAGAGCAATTATCAAAGCAAGAATTGAAAAGGGTTTAACTCAAGGGCAGTTAGCTTATAAGCTTAAGACAAAACAATCGGTAATTTCCAGAGTAGAAAATGCAAAAACAACGCCATCGCTTTCGTTATTAAAAAAACTTGCAAGCGCCCTCGGTGTAAATTTATCCGTGCAGTTTAAGTAAGTTATATCTTCCTAATTCCTTTTTTATCGCTTGCACTTCCGAAATTTTTGACGAAGGAGTGACTTTTTGGCAAAAAAAGAGCGAAAATTAAGCTCGGTAAAGTGCTATAATAAATTGAAATAAAAAGCCGCTATGACTAGTAAACTTGATTATGTAATTAAATTGACTTACGACAAAGAGTACAAAGGTTATGTTGCCGATGTCTTAAATTTATACGGTTGTATGAGTCAGGGAAAGACTAAAAAAGAAGCTTTGGCAAACGCAAAAAAAGCGATAAAAGCCCATATGGAAGCAACCACAAAAAAAGTCGGCAAAAGCGCCGAACTTACCAAGGCCTCGGTTTATACTTCGATTGCCGTTAATTAGACAATGGGCAGATTTGCCAATATCTCCGGGAAATCTGCGGTTAAAGCCTTCAAAAAATTTGGATATCTACACTCGCATACTTCTGGAGATCATGCCATTTTGTAAAAAGAAGAGTCGCCTACACTTTCGATACCTCTGCATAAAGAGGTTGCCCCAAATCTTTTAAGAGCACAAATAAAAAGAGCCGGAATTTCTCAAGAGAAGTTTTTAAAAGAAATTAAATAAGTTAAGGTTACATTTTATCCCCCCTCGACTTTTTTATTAAAAAGAGCGAAAATTAAGCCCATAGATATGAAGGTTCAAGACGATATTTTGTCCTATCGCGAAATGTGTGACATTGAAAACGTCCAAACTTTGCAGCGTGGCATGAACTTTAGATTAAATCCAAAATATACAGTGATCTTAATGTCTCAAAGATTGAATGCGCCATACAAGGACAAGATTCATGACGATGGGGTGACAATTGAATATGAAGGGCACGATGTGCCCAGGAGAAATTATCAACATAATCCAAAACAGGAAGACCAAACCTCACAGTTACCCTCTGAGAAATTGACCCAAAATGGGTTGTTTATTAAAGCCATTGAAGATTTTAAAAATGGTGATAGGGAAGCAGAAATTGTAAAAGTTTATGAAAAAATTATGCCTGGTGTTTGGTCACTTAAGGGAATTTTCGAACTTGTTGATTATAAAATTGTAAACGATGATACAAGAAATGTATTTAGGTTCATTTTGAAGTTGACTAATTTGGAAGCAATAGATGGAGGAAGTCGAACAAAAATAGAAATATCTCACACAAGAATAATTCCAACGGAAGTTAAAAAAGAAGTTTGGAAAAGAGATAATGGAAAATGTGTAAAATGTGGAGATAATAAAAATTTACACTTCGATCATGATCTACCTTTTTCAAAAGGTGGCACAAGTTTAACCGCAAAAAATGTAAGATTGCTTTGTATGAAACACAATTTACAAAAATCAGCAAAAATAGAATAAGTGATCTTGATGAATAAGAAGAGAAAAATATTTTTTGTTGTAGCTAGCGGAGGACACGGAACCGACAGACATTATCACGATACTATTGAGAGAAAAAGGTCTGTTGATGAATCAGAGAAATTTTTACCTGCACAAGAAATAGAAACTCTAAAAAAGAAATATCATTCAGGGCCCTTTGCAGTTTGGGGTGCAGTCCCTGGGTCGGGGAATATTAGAACATGGGAGACGATGGAAGCTGGTGATTATGTGCTGATCTATAAATCGGGACGAATCATTTTTGCTGCAGAAGTGGCATTAAAAACGAAGAACGAAGGCATGGCAAAATATTTATGGGGAGAAGATGAGAATAAAAAAACTTGGGAGTATATGTATTTTCTTGTAAATGCAGAAAAAGTGGATTTTCCAATAGGTGTACTTAACAAATATTTGGGGTATAGCGAAAATTATTTCCCCCGAGGGTTTATGGCAATCGAACAAGAAAAAGCAGATAGTCTTCTCGCTCGGTATGGAGATTTGCTTTCTGCCTTAAAGAGAATGGAAACGGGACAGGTTCTTGCAGCGGTAGCTGAGGCGACAAAGGTAGAAGAAGAAGTTTTAGAAGAAAAAGTTGAAAGAGCAAGTACTGAACATGATGAGATGCAATGGAGACTAATTCGGCTTGGGAAAAAAGCAAAAGTTGATGTTTGGGTTCCCAAGAATGATCAGAATAAAAGTTATGGAGGGCATGATTTTAGAAAAGATGTTTTAAGTGATTTTCAGGAAACACTTGACGTACCTGCATATATAAAAAATATTGACGTAGTTTGGAAGTTTGGTTACTCTATTAAATCTGCATTCGAGATTGAACATTCGACCTCAGTTTATTCCGGTATTTTAAGATTATCTGATTTACGTGCCCTTACGCCTAATTCTGTTTATCCACTTTTTATTGTGGCTTCAAGAGAAAGAAGAAATAAAGTTTTTAGCGAATTACGAAGGCCGACTTTCAGCAACCCTTATTTCAATATGAACGAAGTTGTAAGTTTTTTATCTTATGACAAGATAAGGCAGATAGATGATAGTTTAAAGGATCCAAATGCTAATATAAATGTCGATTTTTTAGCTTCAGAGAGTGAACGGATAGTAGATTAGTTGACATTCGAGTGGACTAAGAATATGATTTAAAGTGAACTGCCCAAGTGGCAGTTTTTTAATGAAAAAAGTATCTGTTTTCATATCGATAATTTTTGGTTTGTTTTTCTTAGGTTTATCATTAGGACCTGTTGAAGCAGGGTGGGTAAATGGTTATTGGAGAAATGGTTCGTGGGTTGACGGTTACTATCGAAGTGATCAGAATGGGCTTAAATATGATAACTATAGCTGGAATTGGGATGACGATTGGTATAACAAAAGTTATTATGATTATGGTAGAAGTTCTAATTGGTATACGCCTTCTTGGGAATGGCAAGATGATTATTGGTATGGCTTAGATTATTATAATGACTACAACGATTACTCCGGTTGGTGGGATTGGTAATTTCTCAAAATTAAAAATTAATTTTAACTAATCAAATTATACAATTAAATCAGGATTCCAAATTTTACAAGCAAGTTCAGCAAATTTTGTTTGTATATCAATTATGGAGTCTTTTGTGAAGTTCTTATAAGCCAATAGCTCTTGCGTTATCCGAATTTTACCTTCCTTTTTGTATTCAAGTTTTTTTACTTCGAATCCCTTGTTGGAAACCTCTGAATTTAATTTTTGCGATAGTAATGTGCAATTACCTAACCTATTCACATATAGTTCTCTATCTTCCCAACGCGAACTTTTGGGCAAAATATGTTCTAAGGTCGCCTGCTCCCAATCTAATGGAATAGATTGTTGTGTTTTGAATTCCTCAATTTTCCATAAGATATATCTTGCAAGTTGCTTTGTCGTTGGTTCATACACTTCGAAACTAGCTTGGAATTCTTTTTCAGTAACTTTTATTGCGTGTTGTTTTAAGTAGTTTAAAGCTTCCTCTACCTTTTGGGTTTTCCTTATCTGCTTTGTAAGGTCGAAATATACACCCTCTAAAACCTTTGCATCTTTTTTAGTAATTGTGCTGTGTCTGAAAGTTAATATTTCGATCGCTCTACATAATCTCAAGAAATCTTTTGGTTGTAATGCTATGTCTCCTCTGAGTAGAAGCGGGTAACAGCGTGTTGCATCTAAGGCCTTAAGGAATCTTAGTAATTCTTTTCTTGTAGTTTGGTTTCTTTTATTTATACTATCTGGATCGACCAATTCTGCGTAAATAGGTGCAACGTTACCGAGATTTCTAAGGAATACATCTTTTTCACTCTGAATTATTTTTCCGTACCAATCCATCAATTTATTTTTAGGAATTGGCTCATCTGATATTGAAAGGCAATAATGAAGTAAGAAACTTGCCATTTTCCCGGTACCTATCTTCTCAGTTATTTCATCAATCTTACCAACTGCATCTTCTGTTGATTGGTGGTTTTTTTCAGCTACAGAACAAACTTTATTTTTAACTAGATCTGCAATTCCCAAGTCAAGACCGCGGTCATTTAAAGTTTCAAAGAATAGGTAGACATCGCTGTCTTTTTCTACTAATAAATCAATAAAAGTGATTTTCATGATGGTTTCATCAAGAAAAGTTTTTAATCCGTTCATTCCGTGTGCTTGTTTGTATTCTGACAACTTAGTTTTTAACAACTCAAAGCCATCTTCAAGATATCTCCATGAAGGGTATTTTTTACTCTTATCCGAATCACCGAGAAGAATACTCTCAAATTTTTCGCGATCCCGTTTGCTTAACCTAACGATAAACTCACTCTTGTCATGGCTAATATTTTGAGGGACGCAAATATAATGTTCTTGAATGTAATTTGCGGCTTTTATGTCTTCTTGTCCAATAATTTCTACAGCAGCTCTAAGTAACATTATTAGAGTAGTAATTCTTTGTTGTCCGTCAACGATTTCGAACTTTTCATCACTATCAGTAACTCTCAATAGTAAGATTCCAAGAAAATAAGGACTACTATTTTCATTGATGTCGTCCCAAAGCTGATTTATTTCGTCTTTTTGCCAAGAATAAGGTCGCTGATAAATAGGCACGAAGTATCTATTAGAAAGCAGGAGATCTTTTAAATTCTTAGGGCGCGGATTAATAATCGACATTAAAGTGAAAAAAGTATAACAAAAAACAGCAAAATAAATAAACTCGCACTTCAGTTAGTCTTTAAAACTATCTTTGACTTTCGATCCTTCAACCCCGTTGCACTCCCTCCAAAGGCGGGTAGGGCACCACAAGTACTTCGATTATTCTCAGCAAGTAAACTCTACGGCCCCCATGCCTAATTCTTGATTCTCAGACCCTCAATAAATTAACTCCATTATTCCAAAATTCTTAAGAATATGAGAATAAGAAAATCAATCAATTAGCAAGAAATGCGGTTATGGAAGGAACTTTCAGGAATAAGACCTTGCGATATTTTCCAGAATTAAATCGAGGCGAACGAGAAATTCCAAGGTTTATTTTCATTTTTTGTTTCCTGTGCTTTGATTATTTTCTTGCCTTCTTTATTTAAGTTTAATACAAGTTTTTTATTTGCTGCGTTTAATTTTGCATCTGTTGCAGAAAATGCTACATATGCAGAGCCTTTTGGAAACTTGGTGTTTAAAGTTGGATGGGCAGCGATGTAGTAAGCTAACTTTTCAGATAGATCTAGATTCTTTGAAATTTGTTTGTTCTTGCTCATGCGAGTACCAAAGTATACTACTGTCTTAATATAATTGTAAACATTCTGTACTAAAGTTGTAAATATAGATATTGTTTATTAGTCTTGATTTATTCCACTGCGTTTCAAAAAAGCTCTTTTGTAAAACCAAAATTTTGCCTTAATGTCTTTTATTGACCAAGTAAGCCAGTTTGAGTGTTTACCACTTTTCTTTACACCAGCAACACTAATAATTTCAGAATCATCGCCAATTGAAACCCTTGTGTGTCTATGAAGAAAACCGTGGGAACTGTCATATCGTTTTATAGTAAGCCATTTACTTTTGATTTTGATTTCAAGCGAGACATTTACCACTTCTGAAATTTTTTTATTCTCCCTGTTGCGTTTGTAAGCGTAAGTGATTCGATCTGAATCTGAAAGATAAATAGGGTTATTTCCTGCTATGATTTCTTTTTCCAGTTTTGATTTTTGTAAATATTTAACTCTCCGGACTATGTTTTTGCTTGTCCTTTTAGACTTTTTAGTCATGTCATAAAATATAACAGAAATAAGGCTGCAAACAAATTTTACCTATAACCGAGGTAATCTCTACGCCCTCACGCCGGCTTGCCCTGAGCATAGTTTACACTGAGTTTATCGAAGTGAAGGAAAGAAATTGCAATTGTGGAGGGGAGTGGATAGCCCCATAACATAAGCACCCAACATTCCAATATTCTCAAGAATATTAGAATAATTTTTCCTTGACACTTTCCCATAAACAAGCATAAAATTTTTCACGGATAAACTTATGATATGTACTATTCAAAACTGAATAAAAAATACTACCGGTTAAGCAAACGATTTCCAAAATTATTAATAATTTCAACTGTAGTATTCATTTTAGGTTTAGGTTTTTTGGCAAGAGGTATTTTTGATGATTTTCGTACAGCTAAAATAGAACCAAGCCCCTCACCAGAAATAGCTTGTAACCCGCTTGATTCAATTAAAAAAGCCAATGATTATGTAGTAAAAATAGTAAGCGGTGGGGGAAGCGGCTCCGGCTTTCTAATTAGCCCCCTTGGTTTTATTGTTACAAACTATCATGTAGTTAAAGATACATCTTCTCCCCATATAGTTTTTCCTGGGAATAAAACTATAAGGGGTCAACTTTACAATTGGGACGAAGATTTGGATCTGGCTATTGTTCAAATTACAGATTCACCAAGTAATTCTCTATATTTTGGTAATTCTGATGTTGTTTCTTTGGGAGAAGATGTATATTCGATTGGTTTCCCGTATTCCGAGCTTTTAGAAGGCGAAGCAACAGTAACTAAAGGTTCCCTTTCTGCAAGACGAAAATCAGAAGATGGAAATATTGAGTATATTCAAACGGATGCTGCTCTAAATAGCGGGAACAGTGGAGGCCCTACAATAAACACTTGTGGAGAGGTCATAGGGGTAAACACATTTGTAATTTCTGAAACTCAGGGTATTGGTTTTGCCTTATCTTCAAATTCTATCCGTTTTGATATTGACCGCCTGATTGGTTCAGGGCCAAAAAAACTAGAACGCAATATTTTGGAAGATACAAACCTTAAGGCTTTGGGTCCGAAAGATATGGTTTTATTGCATTACGGCTATATATCTATGCGGCAACTCGAGAAAGCATACGATTTGTTTAGCCAAAATATAAAAGCCCAAGCTAATTTTGAAGAATATAAAAAGGGGTTTGATACAACAGTAAATTTATATTTAAATAAAATTGAGGTTGTTGATGAAAAAGTGCCTAAAGTATTTATCGAATTTACAGCAGCCGATATTTACAACGAACAAGTAAAATACACAATCTATTCGGGAACTTGGGATTTAGTTTATGAAGATGGTGTATTGAAGCTTGATAGACCCAATATTGTAGAAATCTAAAATAGATCACATATAAACTCTACGGCCTCACAAATTTACCTGAGTTCTAAAAAATTTTATGATATAATCAACTTGTAAAAATGAAAAATAATCAAAAATCGCAGGACAAAATTATTAAAGGCATTACATCAGGTTGGGTGTTAGTGACAAAAGATAACAAAAAAGTGTTAGCGCACGCAAAGACACTAAAACAACTTATGAGAAACATCGAGCAAAAAGGTATTAGAGAAGGATCTATATCGATAGTTCCTCCTGCTAACTTTTCAAGCTACGTTGGTTAATGAAACCAATTCTTTGGCGAAGACAGCATTTTTTCAGTAGCCCGTATTGATTTTCAAAAATTTAAAGGTTTTTTCGAAATTCGGTTTAGACAAGATTTAAATTGACACTTTTTCTCCTATCCACACAGGTAAACCCCGTACAGCCCTTCGGTAAACTCAGGATATACGGGGCAGGCTCTACGACCTCCATTCTTCACATTAAGTTACCCTCCTTCGTCAAGACTCCGGAAGGGCACAGCGGAATGGCAAGCACACCGGCTTGCCATGAGCATAGTTTACACTGAGTTTATCGAAGTGAAGGGAAGAAATTGCAATTGTGGAAGAAAGAGATGACAAAAAGTATGCTAGAATGGTAATATATTCATGAACACATCCTTTGAATGGGATGAGGTTAAGAATACTGAAAATCAACGCAAGCATGGCGTGGATTTTGAAACTGCTCAATACTCGTTTCTGGACCCGAATCGTGTGATTGCTAAAGATAGTGTTCACAGCGGAGAAGAAAAACGATATTATTGTTTCGGAAAAGTGGAAGGGGGTGTTTTAACCGTCCGTTTTACATACCGCAATAAACGTATTCGCATAATTGGTGCGGGATATTGGAGAAAGGGCAAAAACATATATGAAAAGCAAAGTAAGTAAAACTTCTCTACGAGTAAAATATACCGATGAACCGCTTGAGGCTCGTTTAGTAAGTGATTTTTTACCTAAGCCCGAAAACCTAATTCTTAGAGAGAAAAAAACACGAGTGACATTAACGCTTACAGAAAAGAGTTTAGATTTTTTTAAGAGCGCTGCCAAAAAGCATGGGGCATCATATCAAGCAATGATTCGACGACTAATAGATTACTATGTCGCCAATCAAAAAAGAGCTTAACTCTCATAAAAAACTCTTGGCCTCGCGCCGGCTTGCCCTGAGTTTTCCGAAGGGAAGAAATTGCAATTGTGGATGGAAGGGAATAACCCCATAAATGTCCAAACTAAGATACAATATAGCAAAAGGGGGTGATTTGATATGAGCGATGATGATAAATCAACAACAGATGAAGCTCAAGAAGAGTCAACAGACGAAAAAGAAGAAGAAGAAAAACCCGAAGAAGCAGCAGCCGAAGAACCGGAAGCCGAAGAAGAAAAGACAGCCGAGGAGCCGGAGGTCCAAGAACCAAAAGCAGACCCACCGAAAGAGGATAAAGCAGCATCAACCGATGCAACACCTGCAGGGGTTGACCAGCAAGGCCGTCAGCTTTATAACGTAAAGTGCAGCAATTGTGGAAAAGATACGCAAGTTCCCTTTAAACCTTCAGGTGACAGGCCGGTTTACTGCCGTGATTGCTACATGGAAAAGAAAAACTCGCGTAATTTTTAAAAATATCCTTAATTGGTATATTTTTTAACTAAAGCCTGATTTCGGGCTTTTTTGGTATGGCTTAAATTGACACATTATTGCCCGAAGTTCTAGAATTTCACAATGAACGATTCACCGTACAAGCTTAGCCCTTCCGATTTCAGGTATTTATGGGAAGACTGTAAGCATTGTTTTTACCTAAAAGTAAAAAAGGGCATAAATCAGCCAAGCATTGGCATTCCCGGGGTCTTTATGAAAATGAACTCTCTTCTGCAAAAGGATATTGAGGGAGTGAATTTGAAAGATATTAATCCGAATTTACCTTCGGGGATAATCGAGACGAAGGAGGGCTACTTGAAATCCAAGCCTATACCGCCTGCCGGAAGTAGTTTTATAAGTGGACGCTTTGACATCATCTCAAAATTAGACGACGGCAGCTTTGCCGTTATCGATTTTAAGATATCCGATCCAACAGAGGAAAAAGTTCAAAAATTCACACACCAATTGCATGCCTATAAATTTGCACTGGAAAATCCGCAGGAGGGGGAGAGGAAAAATGTAAGCAAAATGGGCTTGGTTATAGTTGCGCCGGAGCAAATTGGTTTTAAAAACGGGTTTGTTTATTTTAAATCTACGCCTCAATGGTTTGAAATAAAAGAAGACATGGATGGATTTTTAAATTTTATTGAGAGTGTGAATGCGGTTTTAGAAAGTGAAGCGCCGCAGCCTACGCCTGAATGCAAATGGTGCATATATCGTACATATTTTGAACCAAAAGGAGATATCGATTCAGACGAACTCCCATTTTAATTTCAAATGAAAATAAATGTTAAAGCAAAACCTTTGGCATATGAGGAAAAAGTAAAAAAAATAGGCCAGGACAGTTTTGAAGTCTGGGTTAAAGAACCGCCCGTTAAAGGTCTTGCCAATATGGCAATCAGAAACGCTTTGGCTGAATATTTTGACGTTTCCCATACCAAAGTCCGGCTTGTTTGGGGTTTTTCTTCCAAGAACAAAATCTTCGAAATTAGCATTTAGCGGTTGGCCTTAAAACTCATAATAAGTTTTCACAAAGTGGTATAATTATATTTGAGGAACCTATAATGGTGATCTTCGGAAAAGAAAGATGGCCTTTTGAGGCAAGCGGCCCAAGGTACTTAAAAAAGGAAACCGTCACGGTTCCTAATACGATCGGAGTAAATATAGATTTTTTATATTCCTTTACAAGAGGCCGGTTGTCAGTATCACTCCAGACCAATGTGCCCTTAAGTATTTGGAACGACAGTTCTGAGATTCGGGATGCGGTTAGAGATTTTCTGAAAATTGAAGATTATAATGAGGTTGATGTTAGGGCAGATGCTTCCGATCTTTTAGCCAGACTTGATTTCCGAAGTAATAGTGATTATCTTGATCATTTCTTGATGCAACACCACTAGAAATTTCCAACAGGTGTTAATTTTTCTCACTCTAAATTGACAGGGGAATTGCAAAAAGGTAGACTTTGTGCGTGTTTAAAGCTTTGGAAAAAGAAAAACCTGCAACAATTGGTCTTTGCCAGGCGCTTTTCGTAACAGTTTATTGCGGCCTTGTTGCCCTTTTATTTAATTTTCTTACCAAAGCCATATCTTCGGGCCCGGGATTTTTCGGATTTTTCTTCATGCTTATTCTCTTGGTTTTTTCGGCGGCAGTGACCGGCTCTTTAGTCTTTGGTTATCCGGCGTATTTGGCGCTTGCGAAGAATAAAATAAAGGAAGCATTGACGATTTTAGCTTATACGCTTTTGTATTCTTTGCTGATAATTCTCATAACTGCGATTCTAATTATTTCCCTTGCTTAAAAAATAATTTTTAGTTTAGTCTGAAGATGGCGAAGTTTAAAAAGGCGGCAAAGGTTGTCCAGAAAAGATAGGGGATTAATAAGTAACTTGCCGGCTTTGAGATTTTGTAAAAGTAAAAAATCGTTGCCAAAATCGACGCCCAGAGAATAATAATTTCCAAAAATGCCAAAGACGGCGATTTAAGCCCGAAGAAAACAAAAGACCAAAGGACGTTTAGAATCAACTGAAGGGCAAAGACTAAAAGTGCAAACCTGACTTCTTTTTTGGCAAAGCCTTTTTCAAAAACTAAAAATGCCGAAATTCCCATTAAAAAATATAAAGTTGTCCAGACAGGCGCAAATATAAAGTTCGGAGGATTAAATGCGGGTTTTTGCAAAGTTGCGTACCAGGCGGGAATTGCGCTTGCCGTAAATATCGAGCCTGTTGCGCCTGCCGCTTCTGCAATTATGATAAAGATAAAAGCTAGCCGAAGCTTTTTGAATTTCACCCTATATTTATATTAAATCATTTTAGGGAAAAAAGTTCCGATTGTGTACAATGTACATGCCCAAGGAGGTGAGAGAGAATGCTTGTAACTTTAGCAAACTTTGGTTTCGGGACTTCGGCTACCGATGCAGCCACATGGTCAGGCAAGGGTGTGGGATTTGGTCAAAGAGGAATGTTTATAGCAGGCGCCGACGGGTCGTCGCTTTTTGTTCTTTGGGGATTACTTTGTTTGGTGACCTGGGTTTTGGTAATTGCGCTTTTGGTTGTTTTAATCCGCTATTTCTGGAAGTTGGGTGATAAGATAAAGTAGCGTAAGCTGCAATTTTTGCCAAAAAAGCTTCCGGCGATTATTTTTAATCTTTACTCGAAAGATATAGATGACTCAAGTTCTAGTTCCTTAAGATTTTTGACTGTGAATGTGTGTTTATTTACCTCAATTATTTTCTTGCTTTGGAGTATTGCAAGCTCCAGTGATGTAGTTTCGCGCGTTAATCCGGCAAGACTTGCAACAAGTCTATGGGTTAGTGGAAACTGAATAATTATTTCGCCATTTTTCTTTTTTTTACCAAAGCGTTTGGTTAAAGTTAACATGATCAAAGCAACCTTCGCCCGTGCATTGCCGCCGAGTAGAGCTTGAGTAACCTTGATAGTCCCTTCAAGGCCGTTGAATATTCTTTTTGCCATGGCGAAAAGAAGCCCTGGCTGTTTTTGAACAAATTCTAGTGTTTCTTTTTTGGGAGCCTTAAGCACTTCCACATCTGTGATTGTTTCGAAAAAATAAATATTTGGTGTTGCGGTGATCGCCCACATCATATAAAGGTATGAGCCCGGTTTATAGATGTTGAAAGTAATCTCCTGACCGGCTTTAGAAATCGAATAGAGCCTGACAAACCCCTTTTTTAGGAAATAGATTCCTGAAGGTGTTTCACCGGGCCTGAGAATGATTTCGTTCTTTTTGTAACGGAATGGTAAGTTAAACCGAGCGAAAAATTGTTCGTCGAGCTTTTTTGTTTGTGGCCTCAAGGCGGATAGAGTATATCACAAAAAAAATCAGGCACGGCTTTGTAATATTTCTAACATCGATGTCGTGATTAAAATTACTGAAATAATTATTTCCATGTTGTACAAAGTTTCTGCTTAAAATGTGAAGTTTGCCAATGTTTCAAAGAGGCAGGCTTATGCAGAATAAATTAACAAAGCATTTAAGAGGACCGCCTGGAAATTTTGCTCTATGTCACAAAAATCGAAAGACAAAGGGGTGAGATCATAAATGAATACAGCAATTTTGAAAACAGAACAACAATTTTCAAGTTTAGAGGGGATAGTTGATAGCGGTGAATTGAGCAAAGACATGGCAGAAGGAGGGATTTTTGGGAATTTTTTCGAAGAGCTGAATACAAGACTGAAAGAATTTCGGGAATTTTTACAAAGTGCGTAAACGCATTCTAATTTGAGGGCATTTAGATGAGAGGGGGTGAAAAAATGAACAACATACAAAAAGCGCTAAGCCATCTGAAAGATCACCAGTCGTATCCTGCGACACGCAAGGATCTTATAGAAGAGTGCAATAAATTATCGGATTTTTCAAAGGAGGACAAGGAATGGTTCATGGCCAATATTCCGGAAGGCAAATATGATTCACCCGAGGATGTAGCAAAAGCCTTGGGGTGGCAAACTTAAATTATTAATGATCGGGGAAAACCTCCAACAATAAGATGATTCCGCAGCGGGGCAGGTGCGGAATTGTCTTGCTGGAAATACTTCAGGATTAATTGAATTTTTGCCTGCATTCGATATATTTTCTGCAAGGTATGTTTAAAAAAGATAGTAAGGTCCAAACATAATCGGATTCAGTTGGATCAGTTCACAATGACAAACAAAAACCTACCAACTATAAAAGGCATTTTTGTAAACAGCCATATTCGTGCAGTCAAAAAAACCAAAGGAGAAGCCGGAATTCGCAAGTTTCAAAGGATGTTTGGGAAGTCCGTCAATTTTAGAAACACGCAGGATGTGCCGGTAAGGGATGAAGTCAAAATTCTGGAGTGCGCCATCAAGATTCTTTACGGGGATAAAATATCTAAAAAAGATGTTGCGTTTGAAGCCGGCAAACTTCATTTTAGGGATTTTGCCACAACGCCGTTGGCCAAAATCATTTTTGCGGTTTTCAAAAATAATTTTAAAGTAATGATGATACAGACAGAACATATTGCCGGCCACGTTTTTCAGCGCGTTCAATTTCAGACGCAGGACTTAGGAGAAAATGCCGTACGGGTTGTAATGAAAAACAACGATTATCCGCTTGATCATTTCAGGGGGCTTTTTCAGGAATGGATGGATTATATGGGTTGCAGGGGCAAGGTTGTTGCCAAAAATTCAAGTAAAAATACCTACAAATACACTATGAGATGGCGCAAGGGTTAAATCTAAAGTTTGACAATCATGCAGCTTTTGCCATTTCACCTGATTCTTGGAAATGGCTGATCACTAAATCATGACCAGCTGCGAGTGCTTCTGCGCGCAGGAGAATTAAAGCTTTTTGATTTTCGTCCGAGATGTTTGCAGCGGCTGCTTCTGCTTCCTTGACTCGAATTCTTTTACAATCGTCAAGAACACTACTTCCATCAGGATCCCTTTCGACATTCCATTTTGCGAGAACATCAATCCAGCTAGTATCCTGCTTTTCACCTTTTAAGTCCTCTTTGAGTTTGGCGACTAATTCTGGGCGATTTTCCACATTCAAGAACGCCGGCAATAGGCTGATGATTTGCCCCGCCTGACTTGCCCCGCCCTTGACAGCATTTGCCAATGCTGTTTCAAAATCTTCATTAATCGGCCCAATTTGTTTTGCTTTGGATAAAATAGAGCCGACTATCTTTTTAAAACCATCAGTCTCTTCAATTTTTTCAACAATCTGCCTGGTCGCTGCTGCTTTAGCCTCAATAGGATTGCTGATTGTTTTTCGTCTTTCCATTTGTACTGATTATACCAGAGATTATTTAAGGTTAATTTAGGAGGGAAATTGTAAGCGAATTCACAAAATCGATGTAAGTAGTAATACTGAAATTATTTTTTTCATGGACTATAGTGAGGGTTCAATTAAATTTAGATGATCGGAGGTTTTAATGATCAAAAAGATTAAGGAAGGATATAGGGTGGTTTCTGAGAAAGGGCGCAATCTGGGAACATACTTAAAACTCGAGGAGGCAAAAAAGCGCCTAATACAAATTGAATTCTTTAAGCACATAAAAAGAGGAAAATTTTAAATAAAGTTAATTTGCGTGGGGCAAAAAATTTGGGGTTTTTGCCAATAATTTGATTTAGACGGCAACATCTTCGGTCTTCTACAGCCAGCTATGTAGAATATTTCTTTCTTTTTCCTCAAGTTGATTTTAAGATCGAATCTGTATTAATATACGCACGACTCTCCGGCAAGCGAGTTGAGGAGTTTTTTTAATGGTGCAAGAAAGAGAAAACCATACACACAGTGGAGAAGCGGCTATTTCGCAAATGGATACTCAGAGTGTGGTAAGCGTTGATTTACCAAATTGTAAACACCACTGGATTATAGAATCCCCTCGCGGAGCATTATCCGATGGGCGCTGCAAGCATTGCGGAGACGAAAGACAATTTCGAAACTCAGCTAACGATTACATCTGGGATAATTATTCTGGTGGTTTTCCTGATTCAAGAGCAGCAGTAAGAGCTGTTGCCGGTGGCAGAGATTCTGACTAATTCGGAATTGCCCCCTTTTGTTTCGTATAATTCCCTTATGAACCTATCGGTCGGGATAGTCGGGTTGCCAAATGTAGGCAAAAGTACGCTTTTTAACGCTCTTTTAAAAAAGCAAGTTGCCAGTGCTGCCAATTATCCGTTTACCACAATTGAGCCGAATGTCGGGGTGGTGGAAGTTCCGGATCCACGTCTGTCAATCCTTGCAGACGTGGTAAAGAATTCTGAGGGACTGATGCCCGGATTTAAAATTATTCCTGCCATTGTTAAGTTCGTCGACATAGCGGGTTTGGTCCGCGGCGCGCATAAAGGGGAGGGTTTAGGGAACCAGTTTTTGTCCCATATCCGCGAGGTTGACGCAATAGTGTTTGTGCTTCGCGATTTTAAAAACCCAGACATAATAAAAACCGGGCAGGACCCAAAAGACGACTTGGAAGTTTTGAAATCCGAACTTCTTTTAAAAGACTTGGAGACAGTAGATAAAAGACTGGATAGTCTTGGAAGGGAAATTAAAGGTGCAGGCCAAAATGACCCCAAAAGACTGGTTTTGGAAATTCTGGAAAAGGCCAAAAAGCTGGTTGAGACAGGCAGATGGCTTGCAGAAATTTTGGCCTTTTCCAAGCTTGAAAAAATAAAAGACCTTTCGCTTCTTTCTGCCAAAAAATTCATTGTTGTTTTAAATTGCGATGAGGCTGATTTAAATAAGGAAATTCCGCATGATGGGGGAATTAGAATTTGCGCAAAATTGGAGGAGGAATTTACGGATCTTTCCGAGGACGAGCAGGGAGCGTACTTAAAAGAGCTTGGGATTAGGGAATCTGGGCTTGAGAAATTTATCAAAAAGGCATATGAGGTTCTGGGGCTTGCGACATTTTTGACTGCAGGGGCAAAAGAAGTCAGGGCGTGGACAATTAAAGTTGGAACTTTGGCGCCTGAAGCGGCCGGCGTAATCCACGGCGATTTTGAACGCGGTTTCATTGCAGCGGATGTTGTCGACTTTGAGAAATTTGTGGAGGCAGGCGGCTGGCTGAAAGCCAAAGAAAAAGGACTGGTTAAAACTATCGGTAAGAAGGATATCATCGAAGACGGTCAGGTAGTAGAATTTAAGTTCACCCAGTAATACAACTTTCAGTGGTATTCACCAACAATTCGAAGAATCTGGAAGTTGATATACTGGGTTAGTATTTGATATGATTTTTGCTACTCCAGATGGGGATTTTTAGAAACCTAAAAAAAATAATGTCATATATCAGCAGATCGCCTTGGCACACTTCATCGAGCTGAACTCGATTTCGTTCATGCCAATGGCGCTCCTCTGATATAATTCACAAACCTGTATCATTAGTATTTTAAGGAAGTTTATGAATTATGAGTTGATGGCGGTTATAAATCCCAAAGCAGATACGGAAGCAACCGCCAAAAAAGTCGAAAAGTTTATTGAAGATGCAAAAGCTCAAAACGTCAAAGTAGAAAAACTTGGCAGAAAAGAGCTTGCATATCCTATAAAAAAACAAAAGGAGGCCGATTATTTTTTGTTTTATTTTGATGCTGAAGGAGAGGGGATTCGTGGAATTGCAAATAAAATAAGACTTGAGCAAGAGGCAGTTCTGAGGTATCTTGTAATAAAGGCAAAAGCAAAAGAGATCGCGCAAAAGCAGAAAAAGGCACAAGAAGAGGGAAGATCTGCAAAAGTCACCGTCAAAACCGTCACCTCTTCAAAAACTACTGTCAAAGATAAGAAAACGTCAACAAAGGAAAAAGAGACTAAAGTTGTAAAGGCAAAAACAAAAGTGAAAGGAAAGAAAAAATAAGATGGCGTCTCGCGCCTCGCTAAATAAAGTTTTGTTAATTGGCAATCTAACCCGTGATCCTGAATTGCGATATACCCCTTCCGGAGCCGCTGTCTGTACTTTTAGTGTTGCAACCAACCGTTCCTATACATCAGCAGACGGCACCAAGAAAGAAGAGACGGAATTCATAAGGATCGTTTCATGGAATAAACTGGCAGAATTATGCTCACAGCTTCTTGCCAAGGGCCGCAAAGTCTATGTTGAAGGCAGACTGCAGACAAGATCATGGGAAACACCGGACGGCCAGTCCAAACAGACGACTGAAGTTGTGATTGACGACATGAGGATTTTGGATTCAAAAAGATCGTTTGAAGAAGGTCACGCAGAGGAATATCAGGTGGATGAGCCCAGCGCTAAAGTCGAAGAACCGAAAGTTTCCGAAGAAGAAAAAGAGCCAAAAGAAAAAAAAGAAAAGACAAAGGCCAAAGATTTAAAAAAGCCCAAAGAGGAAGGAAAAAAAGAAGAAGCAGACAACAAGGAAGAAGAAAAAGTAGACCTGGACGATTTACCCTTTTAAATTCAAAATGCCTTTTCAAAGACGAAGACCAAAGTTTAGAAAGTGCCCGGTTTGCGCCTCCGAGGCAATTGTTGATTATAAGGATGTACCTCTTTTGAAAAAATATGTTTCCGAAAGAGGCAAAATACACGGCAGGGCAAGGACGGGAGTTTGCGCCAAGCATCAGAGACAGTTGACAAGAAGCGTTAAACGTGCAAGATATGTAGCGCTTTTGCCTTTTGCGCAAAGATAAGTTTCAAAAAAGGCAGACTTTAAAGATGGCTTTGCAGAAGAAAGTTACAGTAAGCCCTTTTTTTAATT
>Ga0209542_10001958_pt1 | contig 47223 bp, 42 predicted proteins | sample RifCSPhighO2_01_FD_184028 | JGI IMG/M metagenome (GOLD analysis project Ga0209542, IMG submission 184028) | Soil microbial communities from Rifle, Colorado - Rifle CSP2_plank highO2_0.1 (SPAdes) (version 2) | ecosystem: Environmental > Terrestrial > Deep subsurface > Rock core/Sediment ...
TAATGTGCTAAAGAAACGAATTGCTTCGTTTCCCTTTTTGAAAACATTAGTTTAATGTGCTCAAAAAGTCTCCGGCGGGCATCCTCGTTTGTATCGCTTGAAAGCGAGAGGATGCCCGAGCCGGGGTTTTTGTTGTCGCGAGGCCTTAGGGGCCTTACGCAGACGTAGGCTTGCGGCGAAGGCTGGAACGCAAAGTACGCTCCGTGTAAGTCTCGGGCCCGACCTGACGGCCTTCATCGTTGAAGTCGACGACGAAGCACAGATCTTCGCCGTCATGGTAGCGAGCACCGATCTCGTTGGCAAATTCGACTACCTCTTCGGCAGTCTCGTTGCCGCCCAACCGGACACAGGGCTTCCGGTACTGGGATGACCATGTTTCCTTCATTTCACCCTCCTTATGCAAAAAGCGCTTCAAGCGCTTTGGTGGTTTTGAGCAGGTCGTTCGTGTAAACGAACACCTCCTGCTTGGAGTGTGTACCCCGGACGTCGACTCTTAGCCCGCCCACGATGGGTGCGCACTTGATGTGGTGTCCGCCAGTCGGCAACCCGTTTTTGATGTAGCCGAGAGAGACCTTCGTCACTTCCGGAAGCCTCTCCGCCAGCTTGACCACCTTTTGAGCCGCATCGATGACTGTTGAATGGGAGCCACTTATCTTGCCGCCCCGCATGTGCCCTTTGGCCATTGCTGGAATCCTTTCTGCGCATAAGCGCACAACAGAAATTTATTCAATGTGCAAAATAAATCTTTAGTCTTAAGCTAAGCACTTTTAATGCTTACTTTAAGAACAAGGATTTTGTGCTAGGGAGGGCGGGAGGACATGGGCTTGTTGGGGCAGTTTTTAGGCTGCACATCTCAACTTGCTTTTGTCTTCCCACCCTCCGGTTGCCGCTACTGCTCGGTGGTCTCCGGCGGAATTGACTGGGTCGCTTTAGCCGACCATCCGCCTAAACCGAGTCCAACGAGTACACTGCCAGCTCCTAGAAAGAAGCCGCCGAAGAACAGGCCGAAGGAATCCCCCCACAGCAGAAGATACAAGGCGCCTGCGCCTCCAAACACCACTCCTGCGGTGATCTTTTCCATCACATGATCCTTTCTCAGATGTAGTCCTTCAGGTCTCCCTGAAGCTGGGCTTCTTCTGCGTCGGTCAGAGTCCCGCTAAGGATAGCGGCTGTGTTAAAGTCTTCTTCCCCGGGGGCCATGCCTTGACAGATGTCTCGCAACGTGCAGTCGTAGCAGAGCTCCGACTTGTTGTGCGTCTGAAACGGCTTTGAGCACTCTGCGCAAATCTTGGTCCTCCAGACCTTGCGCGCGATCCGAACTGGAGCGGTTGGAAAATCGTCTTCTCCGTCCAGCCGTTCCTGAGCGTACACTAAATCCCAGTGCCTGGCGTCTTCGTCCTCGAATGCAAAGCATTCGTCGCAGACACCCGAATCCTGGGTCCAGTACACGAGGCCGACATCGCTCTCGCATCCCGAGCAAAATCTCTCGGTTTCCGCTTGCTCGTCCTCGTACTTCCGCGCCTCCTTTTCGAGGTGCACGCAGTAGTTGCAGATGAGACGGCCATCCCATTTTTCCCAGTAAACTGGGCAAACGGGCTGATTGCAGCCTGGGCACGGGAACCAGAGGAACCCGAGCAGAGAGCGGGGTACTGGATGATATAGCAGCCGTGCTACACGGTCGACCAAGGGCAGTTTCATTGGCTAGTTTCCTTTCATATGGTTGCCGGTTTGCCTACTAATTTCTTAACAAGCAAATTGGCAACCACAGATTGGAGAGTAAAAATTTAAAATGTGCCTAAAATGGGGCTATCTCAAGCCTTATTTCAGTGGGTCTATTGTACCACAAAACCCATAGTTTGTCAACTGTTATAAGTCTCCTCCCAAGGAGACTTTGAAGAGTTTTTGTCAATAATGTACATTGCTTGGAATAAGAACCTTCGGAAAGAACCTTTCTGTGTGCTTCGTTAAGAAACTGCGCAACCGTAAAACTTTTATGGGCCCCTGCTTGTGTTTGTGTTCGCATTGATCTGTTATACTTTTATTATGACTCAAGCGCTGGATAACATACGAAATAAAGCATTGCCTATTTTGAAGAGGGCGGGTGTTACTCGTTCTGCCCTTTTTGGTTCCTACGTTCGTGGCGAAGCACAACCGGACAGTGATATTGATATTCTTATCGAACCTCCACAAGGTGCCGGTCTTTTTACTATTGTTGCGCTTAAACGCAGCCTTGAAGGCGCTCTGAAAAAAAAAGTAGACTTGATAACATATAGGTCTCTGCATCCAGCTCTTCGAGAGAAAATCTTGAAAGAACAGATTGCGATACTTTGATTGTCTTGATGACGAAAGAACCGAAGATATTTCTTCAACACATCCTTGAGAGCATTGAACTGATTGAAAAACGTGTGGTTGGTGTGACTTTTGACGAATTCAGCCACAACTTGGATCTACAAGATATGGTAATCAGACGCTTAGAAGTCGTAGGAGAAGCTGTGAGGAATCTACCGAAGGATTTTAGGGATAAATACCGGAGTGTTAGTTGGCAAGATCCAGCCGGAATGAGAAGTGCGCTTATTCATGGGTACTTTCAGGTGGATCTTGAGGTTGTGTGGGACACGATCCGTAACGACTTACCTACATTCAAAAAAGAAATTGGAAGTATTTTGAAAAAATTAAAGTGAACAGCGCGATATTACACTAGTTTCTCTTGTAGGAATTTTTGGAGTTGGCCTGTGGCAATCCTTTCTTGCTTTGCAGTGTCCCGGTCACGGACGGTAACCGTATTGTCTTCTAAGGTTTGGTAGTCAACAGTAATGCAATAGGGCGTTCCGATTTCGTCTTGGGCAAAATAGCGTTTGCCAATGTTGCCCCGATCGTCGAAAGCTACGGGAAACGTAGAACGCAAAAGGTTAAACGTCTCGCGGGCTTTTTCTACAATATCGGGTTTGTTGGCAACAAGTGGAAAAACGGCCGCCTTGTAGGGGGCTAGCGCTGGGGGAAGTTTAAGAAACACGCGGCTGCCAGCTTGCCCAGAGGCGGCCGTTGGGTCTTCGGTATAAGCAGAAAGCAAGACAACTAGGGCTGTTCTGTTTAAGCCAAAGGCCGGTTCGACGACATGCGGGATAAACCGCTCGCGGGTTTCAGGGTCTTCATAGGATAAATCTTCTCCGGATTTTTCGCTGTGGTTTTTTAAATCAAAATCGGTTCTGTAGGCTAAACCATAAAGCTCTCCCCAACCGAAAGGGAATTCGAATTCTATATCTTCCGTGCGGCGGGAATAATGAGAAAGTTCGTCTTTTTCGTGCACGCGCCATCTTAATTTTTCTTCCGGCACGCCAAGCGCGGTTATCCAATCCCACATTTGTTCTTTCCAACCTTCAAAGGCTGGTTCCCATTCGGTGGGATTTACAAAATACTCTATCTCCATTAGCTCAAGTTCCAAGGTTCTGAATATAAAATTACCCGGAGTGATTTCGTTTCTGAAAGCTTTTCCGATTTGAGCAATACCAAAAGGCAAACGGGGACGTTCTGAGATAAGCACGTTTTTAAAGTTAACAAACATGCCTTGGGCTGTTTCGGGGCGAAGAAATACTTCCTGACCTGCCTCTTCAACTGGGCCGATATGGGTTTTGAACATTAGATTAAACTGTTTCGGGGAACCTAAACTGCCGCCGCATTCGGGGCATTTGGTTTTGTCTTCCAAATGGTCTTCACGAAAGCGTTTGTGACAGTTTTGACATTCAACAAGGGGGTCTGTGAAGGATTGGACGTGGCCGGAAGTTTCCCACACTTTAGGATTCATTAAAATTCCGGTATCGACAGGAAACACGTCATTTCGGGTTTCTATAAATTTTTTCCACCAGAGGTTTTTGATGTTTTGAAGAAGGCGAGTGCCAAGAGGGCCGTAATCCCAGGTATTTGCTAAACCGCCATAGATTTCGGATCCGGGGAAAACAAAGCCACGGCGTTTGGCTAGACTAACTATCTTGGTCATTAAGTTATTCTGGTTTTGTTCTTCTGACATACCCAATGTTATCAGAAGTAGACAGAAGAAGCCACGGATTGGTTCACTTCCGAGGTGTAGATACATTTTCACTCCCGAAGTGAAATAGCTTTGCACATCGGGATTTGGGGCAGAATTGGCAATGAAAAGCGCCCCGGACGGGTGTTGGTACCCGAACGGGGCGCAATCTCGATCAAAGTGTCGTTGGGTTAGTGGTCGCTTGTAAAAAAGGCCACTGCTAGACCAATGATCCCAAAAATTGAAAGCACAACGAGTATGATGCCTAAAGCTCTTTCTACTGAGCCAAAGGCAGCGCCTAGAAGCCAAACCGTAACCACAATCACGACGCCGATCATCACCCACATGAGTTACCTCCTTTTTACGCCTGTGGCACACAGATCAGGGAACGTATGGCTTGCGGGTGAATACCAGCTGCTCTTCGTCGGTGCCCAGGTTTTCTACGGCGATGTCCCACTCGTGTCCGGAGAAGTGATCGACTAATGCCTCCCTTACTGTGGCAGAGTAGTCGCCTATACCCAGGCCGCATTCTCGCAAGGCTTCAGCCACTACGACCGTAAGGCCGGCTTCATCGTCGGCGTCGTCCAGCTCGTCGAGTTCTTCTCCAACGAAGGTAACCAGCTTTCCAAACGTGTTCCGATCCGCGTGAGCCATGCCTCCATCATCCTCAAAAGCTTCCACCGTCTCACCTCTTTCGGAGCGAATTCGATGCCAGACAAACTCGACCCTGATAATCCAATGTCTATTTAAGCCAAGGGCTTTTGCGAGGACTGCTGCCTCTACTCCTTCCATTTGCCTTTTGGCTTGAGCTAAGAGTTCGGTTGGGGGAAGTTGTAAATTCCTAACCCCTTCTTCGGCGAGAAAGATGCAGCAGAGAGCGTGCGTGACGTTGGCTAACAGTTCGGGGTTTAAGCCCAGTGCCTCGATCAGAGCCCTTGCCTCATCTTCCAGCTCTTTTATGTGCGGACCTGCCAGTTCAACAGCTCTTTGATCAGATGGGTTGTAGGATGGATACTTTTTCTTCACACCTATGCCCCTTGGTGAATTTAATGTGCTGCTGCCTGAGCTTACAGTATTACAGGCTCGTTTTTCAAGTTGTGAGGGTTTTGAGGAAGCTTTTTGACTCTAATGAAAAGCGCCCCGGACGGGTGTTGGTACCCGAACGGGGCGCGTTGGTTCGTGCCTTGTTGCAAGGACCGAAGGGGTTTTATCTCCTTTTGGGAGCGTACCTTGCGGTCTCAGGACCGACGGTCTGCCCACTGAGGCGGCACATCCGTGCCTCGAACTCGGCCGTGTTTTTCTCGAGCTCGGCACGAGCAGCGGCACGTGCTTGCTCCAGTTCTTCCAGCTGTTCCAATTGTCGTTGTGCTCGTCGGCGGACAGATGGATCAGGGTGGGTCTCCGCCGTTCGGCGAAGTTCGCCCACGATACGCTGTCTCACGTCGGGTCTTGGTCTTTCAGACATGAACTTACTCCTTGCTGCCGTGTGTGTTTTTTCCGATAGGAACCGCTTGCTTGCAGGTATGGTTGTTTTTGCTATTACCCACCCCCTTCTTGTTTACAGGCGTCATATCATGGTCCTTTCATGTCCGCTATGTCGTCCGCAACGGAATTAAAGTGCCAATTACAGATCGGAGTATACCCTACTACAAGCTCGTTTTTCAAGTTGTGAGGGTTTTGAGAAAGCGTTTTGTGCGAAGACTTCCGTTGATTAGATTTTCAATATAAGCATCCAGATTTTTTGGGATGCCAGCCCGAGGCTGGTCAGCCTTTGGCTGACGCTCCAGGAAGCCTAATTCTTCTAAAACTTTTACTTTGAAATTTTCTGTTAACGGATAGAGTTGCCAATAGTCAAGATTCTCCAGAGATCTTAGAGAGGCGAGAAGTAAATTAAAGACCTCTTTGTTTTCCTGCTGTTCTGCTGTTAGTCTGTCTACTATTTCGCATAGATGGTATGCAACTCCGACTTTTACCAGGTCTTCTCGCCAGGAATCAAACGATTCTTTAATCTCTGCGTCGGTTATGATGTCTAAACTTCTACCATTCGCAAGCATTATGTGGGTATAGGAGAAAAGTTCCAAGGACCCTCTTTTTCTCGAGGTAGGGCGACGGACACCTTTTCCCACAACTCGAATTTTTCCGTGGTTTTTGGAGAAAATTGTTAGAATTTTATCCGCCTCTCCCCAATTTCGGCGTTTTAAAATAATGCCTTCTGTGGAGTAGGTTCTTTCGCGCATATTGATCTTCCCCATTTTAACCACTATAGTATCTTTATGGAAGGTGAAGGCGGAGGATTTGAGAACTCAAAATCATTTGAAGACCCTCATGGAACAGGGACGATTGATCAGGCGCCTGACGTTGCTGATGTTGGGGAGAATACCTCCAGGCCGGATGATATTGCAGATGCTGGCCCTCCTGAAGGCGGAGATATAGCCGATGTTGGTGGGAGTCCTGATATTGCGGATGTTGGAGAACCACCTTCTCCCCGATAGTTGTTAAAACTTCACTTCACGATCGGTCGTTAGTTTAAACTCTTCTTTGTTTTTCCCAACTTTTAGGTTGACTTGGTGGCCTGTTGTGCCGGATTGTTTTTGGACAAGAATCTTATAATCTTTTCCTTTAACCGGAGTTTTATATTTAAAATGAAGTTCTGTTACCCCTAATGGACGAAGCGTAAAGAAACCTTCAAAAACTGTTTTTCCTGCTTCTTCATAAGTAGTAACGGGAACTTCGGAACCGGTTGAGTCTATAAGTTTTGATCCTTGAGGAACATATACTCGTACCCAATCTCGGAAAGGGCCATTGAGCCAGCCGTCATATTTTTGGGGGTTTTTGTATTTTACAACCAGAGTATTGGTTGTACCGTCTTTTCCTTCGTCAACTGTTAAATCTATTTCATGCTCAACGTAAAGGTTAGATTTTGCGCCAGCAAAGTTGGTGTCGTTTATGGTTAAGTAATCGCCGTCATATTCGCGTAGTCTGCCGGCGAGATTGAAGGATTCCATAGCTGTCTGCACTTTTTCGTCGGTGGCATAGAACATTACGTGTTTTTCATTAAGAGAATTCCAACCCACCTCAAAAAGATCAGCAAGCTTCTCTTTTGGCTGGCCCATCGCGTTGGCGATTAAAGTATTCATCAAAGGCCCAAGGAAACCTTTGCGGTTGTCGGCGTGGGGTGGTTTATAAACGATTTTTCCGGAGATATCATCCCAAACAATGGGACCCGCAACGTCGGCGTAGGATTCAAGCTCGTAAATAACATTGGGGCAATTGCAGCGAGAGTCGGTTTCCGCAGAGTAATTTCCGTAACCAGGAACCCCGAGTTGACCCATTACCTCTAAAAGACCAATTAAAGGATAGGTGTCGACAGAGATTATGCCGTCTATTTTTTGCGCTGACTTCATGCTCGAATAATTCTCATTAAATGTATCCATTGAAACTTTAAAGTCGGGAGAGAGATTCATATCTCGAAGGTTCCAGTAAGGAACCAGTGGTAGATATTTCTTAATAGGTTCGGGGGCGGGGATCTTGCTTTTGAACTGGTTGTCTAAAAAGTAAATATCGTTTGAGACAACGGGTTCGAATTTGCCGTCTTTGACTTTAATTATCGAGTAGGCGGTTATAAAACCTCCTGTGGGCCTCAACTCCTTGTCATTTTGCCAAAGGAAAAGGAAAGTTCGTTCTCCATTTATTCCCAAAAGATAGGGAAGTTGCTCCAAAACTGGTTTTCCGTCGGTCAGGAGTCTGTGTGCACGGTTTGCTTCGTCTATTGTTTTTCGGATTTTTGAGCGAACGGGCTTTCCGGCAAAGTATTCGGGATACCGGTTGGGGTTGATTTTTGATAATTCTTCGGACATCTTGCTGGAATTTTTGCCTATTGTTCCCATCTGAGGAATAATGCCGTCTATTGTTTCTACGATAAAGTTGAGTCTATCTTCTGCGGTTTGAGCCCCGTCTTGAGGCTGATTGGCGCCATTTAGACCCAAAATATCGCTATACGGCTCAACTGTCTTTACAAGAGTATCCGCGGCATCAAGTCCTGCTAAGCCCCCCTGCACTCCGTGGTGCACATCATTCCAGTACCCCCCAAGAAATGGTATGGGCTTGACCCAGATTAGGGTTTTTAAGCTTATGTCTAAGGCTTGGAGATCTTTTTTAGTTTTTTCGATTGAGGATTTTATTTGGGGGAGGTTCTGGTCGCTTGCGGCTTTTTGGAGTTCTTTACCTGAATTTATGACCTTTTGTGCGGAGGCACGGATTGCAACCAAAGGAATTGCTATTGCCAAAACGAGAACTATCAAAAAGATCGCGACTCCTCCTCCCGTCCCAAACATGAGTTTTTTATTCGGATTGGGGAGACGTTTCCACCAAGGAAGGGCTGTTGGGTTGGCCCCAGCTGGTTGCTGTTCGGGCAGGTCGATACGTTTCATGTCTTCAATTTTGGGCATGTTTTTTAGTGTAGCACATTTCTATCAAGGCCTTTTATATTGCTCCTTTACCGGAGATCATTGCCCAGGGGGTTTTTAGGATTATCTGCATGTCCAAAAGTAAGGACATGTTTTTGGCATATATTGCGTCAATTGCAATTCTTTTATCAAAGTTGACGTTGGACCTGCCGGATACTTGCCAGTAACCAGTCATTCCTGGTTTTACCGACAGAGCCTCTTTGATTGACTGTTTTGTTTGAGGGTATCTTGCTTGTTGAACCTTTAATTCCTCCGGATAATATGGGCGCGGTCCTATTATGCTCATTTCTCCTTTTAAGACATTAAAAAGTTGCGGAAGTTCGTCCACAGAGTATTTTCGTATGACACGTCCAACCGGAGTTACACGCGGATCGTTTTTGAGCTTGTAGCCTGATTTTCGGTATTCCTCTAAAAGTTTTTTGTTTTTAGGGTTTCTGATTGCAAAGTACGCGCCAGGTATCATTGACCGGAACTTGTAAAGACGAAAGAGTTTCCCGTTTCTTCCAGCTCTTTTGGGAGAGCTTGCTTCTACGAGAACCGGCCCAGGAGAGGTAATCTTGATGGCCAGGGCCACTAACAACATTATTGGCGAAAAGCCTATCAGCAAAAGGACAGCGAAAAAAATATCCAGCGACCTTTTGAAATCTTGGTACTTCATTTTGTAGAGTCAGAGACCAGTTTAGCAAAACTTTTCAAAAATTTCTTTTCTGAGAATTTTTGAGCATTTGCCCTACAGCTTTTGGGCGAGAAGTTTTCTCTCTCAAAATTTTCGACTGCCTCCATTAAAGCAGATTCTTTTTGCTCATAAAAAAAGACTCCGGTTTTTTTGTTCACTGTTTCTGTTGCTCCGCCTTTACTAAATGCAATTACAGGACATCCGGCGGCTTGTGCTTCTACTGCTACAATTCCAAAATCTTCTTCTTGGGGAAAGATTAGGGCTTTTGCGTTTTGGTAGTACTCTATCAATTTTTCATCAGAAACTTGACCGACAAAAGTGATGTTACTATTTGCTATTTGACGAAGTTCGTCTTCTTGGCTTCCTGTTCCCACAATGATTAGCGGTCTCTTTAACCGGTTGAAGACATTCACTACCAAGTCAGTCTTTTTATATGAGACAAGGCGAGAGACTAGGAGGTAGAACGTTGAACGTTGAACGTTGAACGTTGAAAACGAGAATCGGTCCACGTCTACAGGAGGGTAGATGAGTTTTGAGTCACGATGGTAATACTTTTTAATACGGGTACAAACTGTTTTGGAGATTCCGACCATCACGTCCGGGCGATTGGCAGCAGTCTGGTCCCAGTCTTGGAGGTAAGAAACTATTGGTAGGGATAATTCTTTCAAGAGTGGGTTTGTGAAGTATTCATTGTAACCACTCCACAAATATCTGGTTGGGGTTAGACAGTAACAAATATGAATCGTTCCGGGTGGAGTTATTATTCCTTTTGCTGCTTCTGAGGTAACAGAGATTACTAGATCAAATCCTGAGAAATTAAAACTCTCAAAGGCAATGGGCATTAAAAATGGCAACACTTCGTGATGGGATTTTGCGAAGGGAATTTTTTGTAAAAAAGAGGGTATGACTTTTGGGAAAATTTTTGCCCAAGAAGAAGTTTCCTGGTTATAAACAGAGGTGTACAGGGGCGCCTTAGGAAAGAGTTTGTTCAATGAGAGTAGAACTCGTTCTGCCCCACCCCATTTATTAACACGGTCGTAAACAAGTGCAACATTCATCTAAGGGCTTTTTCGTAAACATTAAGTGTTTCTTTTGCCATTTTTCTCCAGGAGTATTTTGCAACTTGTTGTCTCCCTTTCTTGATGAGTGTGTTTCTTAACTTTTGATTGGTGAGTACTTTTTGGATTTTCTCGGCAATATCTTTTGTGTCTTTTGGGTCAAAATACAGTGCAGCATCTTTATATACCTCTTTTAAAACTGGGATTTTAGAACAGATAACAGGACAGTTGTTTGCCATCGCCTCCAAACCTGGTAGACCAAAACCTTCGGAGAGGGTGGGGAAAATGAAACCCTTGGCGTTTGCGTAGAAAGTTTTTAACTTTTGGTCTGAGACGAAGCCTACGGTAGTTACCCATTCCTCAAGTTTTTCTTTTTTAATGAACTTTTCGAGTCTTTCAAGAAAGACGTTGCGGGCGCAAACTATTACCAAATGTGTGTTGGTGATTTTTATTGCTTTTACTGCTTGCTCGATATTTTTGTGAGGATAAAGATTGCCTACATATAGGATGTATGGTTTTTTGATTTTGTGTTTTGGTTGTGGTTGGCTTTTAACTAGAAATGTAACACCTTCATAAGTAACAACTAGTTTGTTTTTTGCCTTAGAAAAGTATTTTGTTACATCTTTTGCGGTAGCATGGCTTGGAACAATAATTGCCTTTGCGCGACTAACAGCATTTCTAACAACAAGCTTGTAGGCCGCGTACTTCATTAGGTAAAAGGGGGGCGGAAGATTTGTTGCCTTGAGACCCTTTGATGAATGCCAGAGGATGTCGTGGATTGTGATAATAAATCTTCTGGGATAAAGAATTGGTGCATTAAAATGTGGAACATGGAGGAGGTCTAAGTTTTCCCGGGCGAGGATTTGTACGAGTTGCAGTTGCTCCGAAAAAGAATAGTGGGGAATATCTGCTTCCACTATTTTCCAAGAGTGTGTACGAGGGATTTCTTGCTTGTCCTTTTTCCGACAAAACACCACGTACTCGTTTTTTTTGTCTAAAAGTTGAAGATTTCTGACTAACTCTTCTGTATAACGACCAATGCCTGTATTTTTTGACCCCCACAATCGTGCATCTATTCCTATCCTTGCCACTCTAGTTTATCCTCCTTCTTCGCATCTCTTCTAGACACTTTACTCCAAGTAAGACCGCTTTCGTGAGCCAAGCGGGATATTTGTCTTTATAATGTTTTCTGTAAAAGATTCGCATTGCCTCAGTTGACGCAGAAGCGGAGCGGATGCGAGTTTGCCGGCTTGCTGTACTTTTTTTTGTAATGTGCTTTCTTATTCCTGCACTTACACCGCCGTAGTGTAAAACGCGAACTTCAGGGAGAAACATAATTTTCCAACCGGCATTTTTGGCGCGATAGCAGAAGTCCAAATCTTCTCCATACATGAAATACTCTTCATCCCACCATCCCAAAGACTCACCCACCTCTCTCCTTACAAAGAAAAATGCTCCGGTTGTTGCGTCTATTTCGTGGGGCTCGGGGTTTTCTAAGATCCATCCCATCGTGTAGCCTGCAAAGATTTTACTGTGGGGGAACATTGCTCTTAGTCCGGTAAACTGAGAGATCGCATTCCAGGGAGTAGGGAAACCACGGTGCGCAGCATTGTCTAGCTCTTTAGACTCTAAATACAAGTAGCCCCCGACGACACCAACTTGAGGGTTTTCTTCCATAAAGTTGAAAGCTCGTTTTAGTGCCTTCTCCTCAAGCATTGTATCGGGGTTCAAGAAAAGTACGTATCGACCTGAGGATTTTTTAACACCCAGGTTGTTGCCTTTACTAAAACCTAAGTTAGTTTTACTTAGTACTGGTTTTATTTTGTATCTCCTTGAGAGGTCTAGTATTTCTTCTTGAGAACCATCACTTGAAGCATTATCAACGACTATTATTTCGTAATTTATCCTTTTTGTGTCTGATCTTTTAATCGAGTGAACGCACTTATTTAAATAGTCCTTCGAATTGTAGTTTACGATGATAATACTTAAGTCAGTTTTTGCCATATGCTGCTTCCGTATAGACCAGATCAAGCTTTTTCGCAATTGATTGGTAGCTATATCGTTCCTCCGCAAGACGCCTTGCGTTTATAGCGATTTTTTTGTACAGACCCTTGTCGGTTAGAAGTTGGACTGCTAAATCGACTAGCTCGTCTGGGTCTCTTGCAAACAAGGCAGATTCGTTGTTGACTGCGTCAATGCCTTGAATACCAATTGTGGTTGTAACAACTGGTAACATTGCCGCCATTGCACCAATTATTTTTACTCGCCCACCCGCGGGACCATAGAGAGGAGCGAGTAAGATTCCGGAGGTATGGTACGCGTTGACTACCCCGGCAATGTCGTCAATCGAGAGACCAGTTACTTCAATGCTTGGGTTCTTGAGGTGGCTTACTTTTTCTATGTTTTGCCCTGCAATAACTAGTGTTGCGCCAGGGACTGCTTTTTTAATTTTAGGAAAGATTTTTTCCACAAGGATTTCCGCCGCTTCCACATTTTGCATCCAGTTGTAGTTACCCATGAATAGTATTTGTTTTGAGTAGTGGATGGGTACTTTTTTCATTAAATCCTCACCTACAGGGTTGGGTACTATTTCCACCTTATTTTTAGGGACATACAGTTTCATTACTTCCGCGTCTTTTTCGGATACCGCAATTACCTTTGTGGCTTTCTTCCAATAGTAAGTCTCCCAGAACTTAATTTTTAAGACGTCTATCCAGAGGAGAGGTTTTAGTGGCCACCACTTAAAGTTTTTTACGAAATGTTCATATACCTGATATTCAATGGTTTGATCTACCAGTACAAAAGGGGTATTGTTTTGCGGAATGTGGGGACTGACATAGAAGGTTTCGGCGTGGATGATGTCAAACTTTTCTTTACTAAGTAGCTTTGCAAGGTCTTTTTTTTCTTCGTCGGAGAAGTTGAGGATAGCCAAAAATGGCAACGAGCTTACACCGGTTAGAAGTACGTTTCTTAGGGTCCATGGGTTTTTTGATCTTTTAAAGACCTTTACCTGAGAGCAGAATTTTTTTAGTTCTTTCACATATTTTCTATCTTCTTCGTGTTTTATTAGTGAATATAGTGTTATCTTATGCTTTTTTGAAAGTTCCTTTATTAAATTGTATGACCTTATTTGTCCACCAGAAGACGGGGGGTAGGGAAGATAGGGGGTGAGCATCAATACTTTCATATTGCAATTGTTTTGCTTCGCGACACAATTATAAGAACTCTCATCAGGAAGCTACGCAACAGTAAAATAACTTTCATTTTTTCTTTTGGAGGTCGACGATAACGTATTTGTCGGTTTTTTCCAGTATTGTGTATTCGTTCATTACTTGGTTTGTTTGCTCGTCAAAATTTACAGAAACATAGTATTGGGCCCCCAAGCGATTAATCATTTCGGGAAGTGGATATATTATGTATGGAAACCCTCGTCGCTTTGTTTGATAAAGAAAGGCAGTGTCACCCGTATATGGAGCAATAATAATTGCACTTTTCGGTAGAAGCTTATTGGCAGCAGCTCCCGCAATAATAATCTCGGGGTGGTTAACTTTGTAGAATTCTTTGACTTGGTAAAAGGAGAAAAATAGTCCCGCCAGTACACACCCCGCAGTTGCAAGACGTGTTAGGTGCTTGTTGAAAGATTTTAAGTTCCATAAAGTCAAGCACCCTCCCGCAAGAACCAAAGATACGGCGGGAATGGTAAGGGTTTGATAATAGTCATGGCGAACACTTGCTGTGGCGACAGTTGAAACATATGCGATTTGGCTTGCGAAGAGAATATGCAGCAGCCATGGATATTTTCCTTTTTGCCCCGCAATCAGCCCCACTGCAAACGGTACTGTTCCCCAAACTCCCAGGATTAAACGACCCAGACGCTCTTCCAGAATCCACCACCAGAATGAAGGTTTGAAACGTATTTTATCCCCATTGAAAGCCCATTTCCAATGCGGAATACCGCGAATGTATTCATCCATCCACATCCAACCGCGCCAATATAAAAATGGTGAAACGGCGAGACAGAAAAACAACCATAGATCTACATTCAAAATTGACCCTTTGACTTTATATTTATTGTAGGCAAGGTAAAGAAAGGCAAGTCCATAAAAAATCGTATATGGTTTGACTAGGAGCGATAAGCCAAAGAAAACTCCGGAAAGATAAATGCTCCATCTTTTTTCGGTTTCAATGTAGTAAAGAAAAAACCATAGTGATGCGACTATTCCCAAAACCGCCATTGGTTCGGGCAATATAACTCTTGAGAAAAAAACATTAAAAGGAAGGGCCACAAAAAAGAAACTGGCAAGCAATCCTCCTACGGTTCCCAGGACTTTTCTGCCAATTAGAAATAGAAAAACTGCGGAGATTAGAGAGATAAAAACAGATGTGAGTCGGCCCCATTTATCGATACCAAAGTTTGGATAGGTCTTGTAGAGCGCGGCATGTAATGCGTTATAGACAGGAAATTCTACGAAGCGCCATCCTTCGGGATTGTCTATCCCCGAGGCGATATTGGATATATCGTGGTATCGCGGCTTTAAAAGATCTATTCCATTTTTGATGTATATTTCTCCGACTGAGGCGGTGTCGGCTTGACGCCATGAGTGCCAATCGGCGATAGGATTATCAATTTTATACAATCGAAGTATGAGTCCGAGTATGAGAATTAGAAATAGTAGTAAGTATTGTTTCTTCTTCACTGTTTTTCTCCTCTTTCTATGGTGCCAATGGCAATTCCTCCGAGAGTCCAAAAGATTATAGCAACTTTCGAGGCTTCAAAGACGTCTATAAAGGTTGCGTTTAGAAGTATTCCAAACAAAGCCCCCGTAAATCCTATCAGGTAAGTGTTGTTCCATTTGCCAGTTGGTGTTTTAAGGGGCTTTATCAATTTTTCAAACAAGCGAAGGATAACTAGAAAAAACGCCAGGGCTCCAACCACCCCGGTTTCACCAAGAAGGCGGAGGTAGTCGTTGTCTGTTGCGAGAGTTATTGATGAATAGCCGGTTCCAAGAAGGGGGTTTTTGGTAAATGCTCTCAAAGCGCGTGGCCACTCAACGTTTAATCTTATGGCTGTAGATCTGTCTTCGAAGATTGCTGGGAGCGCTGGTTTTTGTTCTTCGAGTTGTTTACTCCTTACTCTTTTGGACGAGGAATCTTCTTCCTGGGCAAAAACCATTTTTACCGGAAAAAGGTTGATTTTCTGGTTTTTGGGGATTCTTTGCCAATAGGTTTGTAGACTATTCCTATACCTAACACCTAGATTGCTAAAGAGTAGAGCAGAAACGATACCGACAAGAAGAACGGGTGCTATGTAGAGTCTTTTTTTAAGGAGCCAGAGGACAACGGTTACGCCAAAAAGAAGGGAAATAAAAGAAACCCGAGATTCAGCTCGAAGTATGAGCCAGAAACCTGGAAGTATCGCCAAAGCAGAGAAAAAGATTTTGTTTTTCAATTTTTTATAATGAAAAAACAGCGCAACGGCAATCGGAAGCAGCATTACTAGAAACGCTGATAAGTCATAGTGCCCTGCGAATGTTGAGTAGAGTCTTGCGCCGGGCGTCCAGCGAAGTGCAACCCCTTTTGAGTATTCTTCGTTTTGAGTAGATATGACAGGAAAGTTAAAATGCACCTGCCCAAACCCAAAAATGAACACCCAAAAAACTGAGATGAAAAGGGTTGTAATAAAGAACCTGGTTTTGTTTGGGCCGTTGACTAGGACGCTACGCGCAATAAAGAAAGGCAGTAGATACTCTATTCTCCGTGCCCAGTGCAGGAGCACGATGTGTGGCATTGTGGTTTTTGTTAGAAAGAGGCTACTAAGTGAAGATAAAAGCCCTGCCAACAAGAAAATCATTATTGCTAGATTAATTTTGTTTTTGAAAAATTTAAGACCTTCTTTTTTGAAGATATATAAAAACCAGAGAATACTTAAAAAGAGGATTATAAAGTCTTCTGCGCGTACAGCAACATAGATTCCCGGGATATTGAAAATGGGAAATTTTGGGTACAGCGGGACGATAAGCAACAGTGCTGCTACCCCATATCTTAGGATGGTAATTGTATTAAGAGACTTGAAAAGCTTTAGCATATATTCTTATTGCTGGTTTTTGACCTAGAAAAAATCCAAACACAATTATTCTGAGTAAAGCTCCAAATTTGAGCAGAATTCGTGCAACGCTTTGGTACATTGGAAAATGTATCTTGTAGAACAGGCTTAGGCCTTTAAACTCACCCAAAATACTGCTCTCCTTCCCCATTGATGTGTCGATAAACTTAACAGTTTCTCCTCCGCTTGAGGCACTACCGATATGGGTAATACTCGTTATAGGGGCATACTGAATCTGGACACCCGCCTTTTTAATGCGATAGCAATACTCAACATCTTCGGCATACATAAATATATCTTTTCTAAAGCCCCCCATGTTTTCAAAAACGGTACGTCTTAGCATCATAAAAGCTCCGCTAATCCAATCCTGAGGATGTGTTTTTTCGTAAGAACTATTATCACCCATTATCCCTTTTGTGTTCATGTGGTATGAGCCAAAGAGCTGACCTACCAGAGGAAGATCGTCAAGGAATGTGGTCCACAGAAGAAGTCGAGGTAAGGTTGGAAAGAATCCACCGTTTGCCTGAGTAGTCCCGTTGGGGTTAGTAAGTTTGCATGTAGACATGCCAACGTTATTATTGTTATCCATCCATTGGACCATTTTGGAAATTGAATCCTCGTGGAGTTTTGTGTCCGAATTTAGAAGTAGTATGTATTTGCCTTTGGCTCTTTTCATTCCTAGATTGTTACCTCCACCAAATCCAAGGTTTTTTCTATTTTTTAGAAGATGTGTTTCTTTCTGTTTTTTGGTAAATTTCTGAATCTCTTCTACTGAACCATCTGTTGATGCGTTGTCGACTATTATGATTTCTAAGTTAACTCCTCGTGTGTATTTTAAGATAGATTCAACACAACTTTTTGTTAGGTTTTTTGTATTGAAACTTACTATCACTATGGAAATATCGGGATTTGCGCTTTTCATTTGGTGATGACTTTTTTTATTATCAGAAGAAGACTTTTGAGGTTTGCTTCAAGTAGATATAGAAAAAGTAAAAACGTGGGGACAAGAATTATCAGTCTAATCAAAGGAGAGGTCGGGATATATCGCACTGTAATTTTCCTTTCAAATGAATATCCTCTGTAAGTTATCGCATCTTTGGGGGTTTGTGCCTCAAATATATTAACAAACAGCGATTCTCGACCAGGATGAACAATCTCTGGTAGATGAACACTTCGGGTTTGGTCCCGAATCAAAACTTGGGCGTCTTCCGGGGGGTATGTCAATCGGAGGGTTAAGGTAAGCCATGGTATCACTGTTTTTCCCAGCTCCCTTTCGTAGTGCTTAAGTATTTCTTCTCTTGAAAAGCTAGTAAAATAAGCGCGTCTAAACGGTGTTTCTACGTCGGCTTTTTCAAGAGATTGGATGCTATCTTGGGGTGGTTTTGGGAAAGGTGGAGACTGAGGAAAAAAGTATAGAGCAGCTACACCGACGACGCATGCAAGAAAAAGTTTGAACACAAGTCTGAAAAACATATTATTGAAAAAGCCGGGCACGACCAAGTTTGTAGCGAGGATCTTTTATCTTTCTTTGTCCTATTTCCTTTGCAGGTACGCCCCCGACTATAACAAATTCAGGGACGTCTTTTGTTACTACTGCGCCAGCGGCAACCACTGCTCCGCGACCAATTTTAACTCCGGGTAGAATTGTTACACGAGGGCCAATAAAAGCATAGTCACCAATCTCGACAGCTTCTTCGTGAGCTGCAAAGTTTTCGCTATTTATGTCGTGCTCTGAGTTGTAGATCCAGACGCTGTCTGCGATGTCTACATGGTTACCAATGATAAGAGGGGCGCGTCCGTCTAAAAAAGCGGACTTTCCGATTATGGTGTCTCTACCAATTTCTATGTTGTTGGGTTTAAAGAAGCTGGTCCACATATGAATACTTGAGCCCTGCCCGATTCTTACACCAGCTATCCTATAGAAGAACCGTCTTGCGTGGTGGCTTGGAATCTCTCCAACACACCTAAGAAGCATCAGGCCAAAGTCATAGGCATAATTTGCCAGTCTATTTTTTACCTTATTCAGAGCTTGGTTTAATGTTAGGGTTTTATTGTATTTATCTTTTAACATTTTTCTTGATCTTTTGTGCCTACTGCTTCTTCAAGGGTTTTTAGAGTTTCTCTTGCGGTTTTCTCCCAACTGAATTTTCTGGCTTGGTTAAGAACCTTTTTCTTCAGTTTATTATACCGAGATGGGGGTGCTTCTACTACCGAAAGAATACCTTCGGCGATACTCATGGGTTTTTGGGGATCAACGTAAATTGCGGCTGTACCCCCTACCTCTTCTAGGCTGCCTGCTTTAGAGATGACGACAGGGCAGCCTGTGCCCATTCCCTCTAAAACGTGCATTCCAAAACCTTCCCAAAAGCTCGGGCTGACTAAAGCTCTTGCTCCGGCATAAAGTGCAGCTTTTTCTTCTTCGGGAATGTAATCTGTAAAGATAACGCTTTCTTTTAAAGCTAATTCCGACACTTTTTTAAAAATCGGTTCATATAGCCAACCTTTTTTGCCGGCAATAACTAAGGTTATATCTGGAACTTTTCCCTTCACTAGACTTATGGCTTCCACTAATCCCTCCACGTTTTTGTTTGGTTTCAGGGCGCCCAAATAAAGTAAGTAGTTGTCCTTGATTCCGTATTTCTTCTTGATTTTTTCTATCTTTGTTTTTGGGTAGGGGTAAAAAAACTGATTTTTGTCATACCCAAGTGGTGTAACTGAAATCTTTTTCTTTATACGGGGATAGTTTTTGATAATTTCGTTTTTGGTGCTTTCGGAAATGGCAATAACACGAGCGGCATTTGTCAGGGATGTTTGTGTCCAGATTTTTAATTGGAGAAGATCTTTTTTTGTTAAGAACTGTGGGTACTTTAAATAATTTAGATCCATGATAGACATTACAATCGGTTTGGGTAAAAATGGGGGGGTGTAGTGGCTTGGCGTAAATAGAACATTTATTTTGTCTTTGTTTCGCCATAAGTAAGGGGTTAGTTTTCGTAAAACCCACAAACCCTCTCCATGTAGAACAACGTATTTCCAGCCCTTCCTTTCATGCGGGAGATGGGGAAGAGGGGGCTGGGAAAGATAAATCACCCATTCGTGTTCCCTTCGTGGGGCAAGTTTTTCGAGAGCTTTCAGTAGCTCAGCAGCGTATTGGTTCACACCTAAACGGTGGGTGATGTTTGCTTCGTTTCCGTCTATTCCAATAATCATTACAGTTCTCCTCGATATACTCTTAAGGTCAGTTTTGCTGTGTCTTGCCAGGAAAATTGTTTTGCGCGCTCTTTGCCTTTCTCAGTCCATTTTTTTGGGTTTTTAAAAACTTCTCTTATCCCCTTCTCAATATCTTCGGGCTCGGTGGGATTGACCAATACTGCTGCATTACCAGCAACTTCGGGCATACTGGATATGTTTGAGGTTACTACGGGGCATTTCATCTGCATTGCTTCTAGTATCGGTTGGCCGAAACCTTCATAGAGGGTTGTGTATACCAAAGCTTCGGCACCACCATAAAGGGCTGGGAGTTCTGATTCGCTCACGGATCCTGTATAGATTACTCCTTCTTGTTGAGGATTTTTGACCCAAGAACTCCCAACGACTACTAACTTTAGATCCGGATATTCTCTTTTGATACTCGCATATGCCCTTCCTATGTTTGATAAGTTTTTCCTGGGATTTGCACCAATTGCCAGAAGATATGGTCCAGCAATTTTATGTTTCTTTCGAATATCTTCCACTTCGTTGTTGTGTACTTTTTGCATACCTGGTTTTCCAGCTTCTGGTATTACTACTATTTTCTCCGGGTTAAACCCAAGGTGCTCTACTAGGTCTTTTTTTGTAGCACTCGACACCGCAATTACCCGATCTACCTCTTTTTTTACCCACTCGAGCCGAGCTCTGTGGGCATCAACTATGTCGGGGTTTGAGGTTTCGGGAAATAGAATTGGGGCAAGGTCGTGGACGGTTGTTATTTTGTAGGCTTTACTGGGGGGCTGAGTCCAATCTGACGAATGGAACACGTCTAGGTGTCCTGTTAGGTTCTCTATTGGGAATACATGCAGCTTGTTCCATAAGATGTGGGCTAGTGTTGGCGGGATGGGGTACGTTTTCAGTTTTGCGTTCTGTGTCAGCGTTATTGTTTTCTGGAGCTCACCAATCCTTCGCAAAGCGCCACCAAACAGTATATATTCGTTTTCCTGGTCAATTGCGAGCATGGCTTCGACCAGGTATTTGGTATATTGGGACACTCCAGTGCCATATACTACTTGGGATATGTCAATTCCTGTTCTCATGGCTTTTCATACTCCCAAACGGTTACACCGTTAAAATCTTTTTCTCTTGTTTTTTTGTAACTTTCCTCAACTTTCTTTCGGAGGTTGTCTTGGGGATCAAAAATTGGTTGGACGTAGCGCATAAGATATATTTTCTCAAAGTTTTCTGCCTCAAGTCCATTGGGACCGTATGAAGGTACAACATTGCGGGAGTAGTAATAATAGGGATCGCGTTGGTTGTTGGTTACAAAAATAGAAGCTGCGTTTTTGCCGTTTGCGCTTTCTTCGATCCATGAAACGGCATCTTTCCAGTTTTCGCGGTGCAAGCGCGGGCTGGAAAAGTAGATTGAAGTACACACTGCAGAAAAAACAAGAAGCATGCAAAACACTAGCTTTTTGTATTTCTCTTCTACAAAAGTTAGTCCGTATGCAGTTAGCAAACAAAAGGCAGGCAGGAGGAACAATAAGCGAAAATATGAAAACACCGAAACCTTAAGGCCTATTGTTGCTGCCAGAATTAACGGCACAGTAAGCCAGGTCCAGAGAAGTTTAGATTGGTCCCAGTTCACTAAGGCACGACGTAGAGGTATCTCATGGAGAAACAACCCTACTAGCACAAAACCAGCGTAAAGAGGTTTGTTGTAAAAGGAAATTCTACCAATTATAAATTTCACCAAAACAAGGGCCAGCTCTTTAAGGTTAGTTTTTCCTAACACTTTCCACCAATCGGGAGCATTAGTTTTTACCAATAAACCGTTTTGTAGTTGTTGGTAAAAGGTGGGCAGCCAGGAGACTAGAGATAAAATAATAACACTTGAACAAAGTAGAAATTGTTTTGCTTTTTTTTGAATTATCGCATGCCACAAGAGCGGAACAAAAATAAGCGCAGGTAGATAGTCTGTGTAAACAAGAAGAGTTCCTGTGATTATAAATAATGCCCATCTACTTGTCGTAAAACACCACACAAGAAGAGCTGCAAGAAAAGTTTCCATAGAGTACATACGTGCTTCTTGGGAGTAGTAAATATGGAGGGGAGAAAAAGCCAATAGAAGGGCTGCCGCAAGACCTACAAATTTTCCATGCAATACACTGCCTATTTGATAAACGACAAGTACTGTTAGGGCACCGAATAAAACAGACAAGGAGCGTGCAGCAATTTCGCTAGTGCCAAGAATTTGTATCCAAATTTTTAACACCAAGTAATAAAGTGGTGGGTGGAAATCGCCGGGAGAGAACTTGGTTGTAATTTCCACAAAAGAAAAGTTTTTTGCAGTAAGTATGCTTGTTGCTTCGTCTAGCCAAAGAGATTGATTTGAAGAAATTAGCCGAAGTATGAGTCCAACAACCAAAATGGCTCCAAGGGCTATTTTTTTATTTAGCACTTTTACCTCCGAGGAGTGAAGACGTTATACCTGTGAAGATTCCAAAATCGTACACTACTTTGAAGATAATGAAGGGGGGTTCGCCTGCCTTCGCCCACTTCCATATCCCTACAAATAGAGATACGGGGAGAGATGCGCGGACTAGTGCAAATAGTTTCCCCCAGAGGCCGTATTTATAACTTCTTTTTCCTATCCACCGAGCTTGTTTGAAAACCTCGCCTAACGTCTCGGGGTTCTTATGGTAGAAAACAGCTCCAGGAGCGTTATCCGCAAGATAGCCTAGTTTTTCGGATAATGTCCAATCATCGGTGTATTCTCCCGTTGGAGAAAACCCTCCGACGCGATCAAATTCGCTTTTTAAGATTGCTCTAAATACTTTTTGTTTGTCGGGATAATTTGCCGGATGGCGCATACCTTTTGCCCATCCTTCATTAATTCCCCAACATTGAGACCAGATATTTTCAGGGTTTGCTACGTGTTCTAAGACGCTAAATGTTCCCCTGCTCTCCCCTTTCTCGATGGGGCTCACAAGTTTTTCAATAAAGTTGGGGGCAAAAGTCATGTCGGAATCGACAAAGACTAGAATGCTGCTGGCTGCATGTTTTGCACCAAGATTCCGTGCAGGACCGGGGCCTAGATGCTTTTGCTCAAGCAAAAGCAATTTTCTAATTTCTAATTTGTAATTTTCAATTATATCTCGCGTTTTGTCTGTTGATCCGTCGTCCACAACAATGATCTTTAAGTCTTTTTTTGTTTGTTCTTTTAGTGATTTTAGACACTCTAGGATTACATGCTCCTCGTTGTAGGTGGGGATGATTATGGAGATTTTCATAGATTGGTAATTACGACAGACAACATAGACTTATACTAGATCGCGGAACAGTTGATCGTACTGGTTGGCGATTTTGTCCCAGGAGAATTTTTCCGCTTGTCGCCGTGGTTTATCTCCCCACTTGGTTTTTAATGCTTTTTCCAAAGCTTTTGCGTAAACCTCCGTGTTCTCTGGGTCCACAAACAGACCAGCATCTCCTACAATCTCTCGCCGAATAGGATCGTCGGTTGCCACAACTGGGAGTCCTGACGCCATTGCTTCAACCATAGCGATGCCAAACGATTCCCAGGGCACAGTTGGGAAAGTGAAAACACTACCTTTGTGATAAACATCAGGCATTTCTGCGTATGGGAGAGCTATAACATCGAACCTTCCGGGTAAAAGTTCATCTCCCAGTTCTCGCAGTTCTTTCTCTTGGTCCCCTCTCCCCACCAGGAGAAGGGAGACTTTATTGAGTTTACTTACTGCTTTGATGGCAAGATTGAGCCGTTTCCAGGAGACGAAGGCAGCCACGCACAAAATTGTTGGCTCTGATGACTTAGAACTTCTGAGGCTTTTTCGTGTTCTGAATTTTTCTAGAGCGACCCCGTTTGGTATTTTATCGACCCTAACGAAAGGGTTTGCTGTCTGTGCCCATTTTGCCTGGTACTCGGTCATCGCGACGAAAGCATCAGGGAAAGTAAAAAGGTTTAGCCTGTCGTCCCATCCTGGACCAGATTGCCCCGAAACGATCATTTTTTTTCTATGTCTCCAGGCCCATATTCGACAGAGTAATGACTGCCATTTCCCATTGGTGGGAAACACTACATCAAAACCATTGTTAAGCTCTCGTAGGGCTTCTTGGGTAAATGTTTTTACACAGCCAGTGTAATAGGAGGCTCCTTTTTGAGTACTTCCACTAATAGACCAATCTATTGGAATTTTTATGACTTGTGTTTTATAAACAGTCTCTCCTAGTGCTGGTCCTGTCTGGAAAACGGTTACTTCGTTTCCTAAACTTACCAGTCTATTGGCAAGTTCGTGTACAAATGTTTCCACTCCCCTGTAAACATGGCCGCTGTAAAAGCTGAAAAACGCAATTTTCATATCTTTATCTTTCTCCAAACCCATATTCCGGGTTGTAATTCTTTTTCTTTCATATAGTTTTTGCTAATCCAGTTTACTATTTTTGTAGGCTGATAGGTTCCAAGGTCATGCCAGTTGCCCTGACTTGGTGTACGCCACACAACTGTGTCGGGAGGATTTTCTTCCCATTTTGTAATAATCTCTTCCTGAACTCCCGGCATTTCCAGATACCAGCCAAAGTTATCACTCCAGGGTTTTGGGGGGGTGGTACTTGATAAGGCGTATAGTCCCGACTGAAGCCCTTGTAAGAAGATTTTATTGCTCCTCAAATCTTTTAATTCGGCGCTAAGTTTTAGGTCCTCTTTACCGTAGAACCGAGTTTCTGCGTTCCACTCGAGACGCACCCATGGCCAGATGGTCCAATATATAAGTCCCAAAAAGGCTACACCAACCACAAGTTGAATTCTTTTACTAAGGCTCACCAGGAAGCAGGCAGAAGTTATACTGAGAAAGGCTAGTGTTGTTTGGAAGTGAAAGAATGAAAATCGTGGGTAAACAGAGAGAACACTAAGAGACAAGAAGACAAGCATTATTTGCCAGTTCCGTTCTCTAAGAAGTGGCCGGTTTTTAGTAAAAAACAGAAAGGTAGGTATAAAAAGAAGCAGTATCAGGAACCACTCCCTGCTTTCAGGATTGATCAATACGTAGTTGGGGAATTTGCTCCAGTAAAAGGATGGGTAGAAAATTACCCATTTCCAAAAACCCTCCAGGGCTCCTTCTTGAATTAGCCGAACCAAAAGTGCGCCACCAAAAATCAATGGGCCAAAAAGGAACGAAATAACGCTCTTTTTAAGGCCTGGCCTTAAAAAGGCTGATCTGTCGTGCCATATCACATAGACGAGCATGGCAAGATAGAATAGGCCGCCTGTTTGTTTGGTAAAGCCGGCTAGGGCTAAGAAGATACCGCTCAGTAGGAGATTCTTTCGAAGAAGAAAAAGGGCACCCAAAAGAAGTAGTGGGACAAGTGCAACGTCAAACCACATCATGTTGCCTTCCAAAAAAGGCTGAGTTAGGACGTATAGGGCTACTGCGATAAGCGCTGTTGCGTTTTTCTTTGAGATCTCTTTTGTTACCAGCCACACGAGAAGGTCAGAAGACAGGATAATACACCAGGAGAAAAAACGAAGAGTGTTCAGGTTTGCCCCAAAAAACTTATATAGGTAGGAGAGGGTTAGCGTGAGGACAGGGGGATACGGGTGAATCATGTCTTTATATAGAAGGAAACCGCTGTTCTTAAGATAAGGGTAAGACAACATTTCAGGCCAAGCTGTAAATTGCAGATTTGCAAGAAGAAATAAATGGAAGGTTATAAGTAGCAGTAGGATCAGAAAGGTTAGTTTCATTTTTTGATTGCTATTACCGAAAGACCCGTTCCTAATTTCAATTTGGTCACAATAAGGGTGGGTAGGGCTGTTATGATGTTTGTAAGAAATCGTTTTTTTATACCAAAAAAACTTTGCCAAAGTTCTAGGATTGGGTTGTCAAATTCCCAAATTCCAGATTTTGCCTCCCAAGAAAGCACAGAGAACCCGTTTTTCTCCAATAAAGACTTTAGGGCTTTTTCAGTAAATTGCCAAAGATGTTCATCTGGTAAGACATATTTCCAAGAAGCTCCGTAAATTTTGGCAGAAAGGCTACCTGCGTTGGGAACATTAATTGCAATAATTCCCCTCTTATTAAGCAGGCTATGTATTTTCTGTAAAACTTTTTCTGGCTGCTCGAGGTGTTCAAGTACGTGGTTCAGAATTACAACATCAAATTTTTCTTTAATTTTGGCATTTTCAAATTTTTCTTTGATGGTTGGAATGCCAATCTTTATCGCGTAAGCGGCAGACTTGTCCGATGGCTCGACACCTTGAGCAATCCAGCCATCCCTACGGAATAAATTTAGCAAGACCCCTGTTGATGATCCAATCTCTAGTACTTTCCCTTTTTTCTTGTATTTTAAAACTCTTTTAAAAGTAACCTTAAAAATATTTTCGAATAATTCTTGATTCCTAAGGTAAACCTCGTCCCTGTGGTAGCTTTTTGCTTGTGTCATCAATATCCCACCTTTTTGACAAACTTTCTTTTAATCCTCCTTAGGGGGGTTTGGATGGTGGCCATAAACTTGAATTTAGAACCAACTGTTACCCAAGGCGTGGGGACTATTTCTGGTTTTGGTCTAAAAAAAACTTCGGGGTAGTAATAATCTAATGGAAATTCGTTTCCCAGTTCATACTTTTTCTTCAGGGAACGCTTGGGGACATCGGCTTCCTTTTCGAAACTGCCGGCTCGCGGTACATTTGTGGCATGTAAATATGGTGCCTCTGTGTAGACTATCCTTTGGGGGTTTCTATTTTGAATCATCTTGTTATCCCCATCTGCCCATCCCCATTGACCGTGCACGCCAGAGGAATGAAGGCCGGGTATTTTCCTGTTTACTCCACGTAAGTTGAGGTGTCCTTTTCTTCCAGCCAACTCATACATCCCAGAGGTGTTGTCTTGATAGTGGTAGATGTCTCCCACTAAATTAACAGTTGGGACTACGATTGATTCAATCGAGCTACCTTTGCTGTTTATGAGATCGACAACCTTTAAAACTGAGTCCTCCCACCAGACCTCGTCTCCATCTACCATTAATATCCAGTCTGTTTTTGTTTCATCGAGCATACATTGCCGAACTTGGGGAAATGTTTCGGCTGTAACCTCCTTAACCTTTTTAATGCATACTTTCTTCCCTTCGGGGGATTTACGAATCTCATTTATAATCTCAAGAGTTTCATCAGTACTGCCCGTGTCCCACAGCAAAACCTGATCAACGTGCTGGATTACCGACATAACAGCAAACCAAACGTATCTGGCCTCATTTTTGACTAATGTGTGGGCTGTGATGGTTTTTTTTGTTAATGTTTTTTCCATTTGCTAAGATAATAGCCGACAAAAAGATAGGCGACAATAAGTGTGGAGAGGTTCCAGATTATGTGCACCACTACCGCGCCCCATGCACCGATCTGGGGAATTAAGAACACGTTAAGTGCCCATACTATCGGGATTTGGAAGAGGGAGAGAAGACCAATAATTTTGGGTTTGTGGAATGCATAGATTAAGAGATTAACTGCTGGGGTTGCGATAGCAAATGGAATAAACCCTACTAGTAGCCATTGTAGAATTAAGGTCGATTCCTGGTATTTTGGTCCGAACAAAGAAATTACAAAGGGAGAAATGAAGATTCCCAGTAAGATGCCAAAACTTAAGCCGAGACTAAGAAAAATGGTTTTTTTGAAATAATCGAGTAAACTCTTCTCAGTTAGCGTGGAGAATCGGGGCGCCAATACTGCTGCAATACTTCCAATTATCATCGGTACTCCCACTGCAAGTTGTTTGGCCGCACTAAAAAGACCTGCTTCATAGGCTCCCACTAAGGAGAGGATTATGAGAATATCAAGTCGAGCTGCCGTTGCCCCCGCTGCGCGGTTTAAGCCAAGCCAGCCTGAGAACCGAAATACACTTTTAACCACTTTTTGCCAATTTTTTACGGAAGTGAATCGAATTGGTTCCCAGTAAAGCGTGAGACCGAGTGTTATTAAGGGAGCTAGAGAACACATCCAAAGGGAGGTGCCTATTGTCAACTTTGAGGAGAAATAGAGGGCAAGTACTCCAATTAACCGTATAAGGTTAACAAATGCAATAAAAGATGCTGCTAGTTTCCATTTATGTTCAGCCTGGAAAATTGTTGTTTGGAACTCAAGTAGTAGATAGGCCGCGATTCCTAAACCACTACTGAAGCTTAAAAACCAATCACTTTCCTTAAAGAGGAGTGGAGAAATAAGCGGAGCGAATAATGTAAATATGAGTAGGATCAGGCTTACTGACGCTAGTCTGATCCAAAATAGAGCTTGTTTGAAATTCTGCGCAGTTCTTTTTTTTCCTTTGGCTATGTTCCGAGTGACAAAATGGTAAAGACTTGAGGTCAGACCCAAATCTCCAATTGCCTCTCCGATTGTTATTACGCTAATGGCCGCGGCGACTATCCCCCATCCTGCCGGTTCTAGGCCACGTGCCGTAAACAAGGTAAAAATAATGGCCAAGACCGACGTTACAACATTACCTAGCAGTAAGACTGAGGTATTTTTTAGAGTGCTTGAGAAAATTATTTTCTTAATCTTTTCCATGTGTATAGACCTGCCAATAAGAGCATGGTTCCTGCGGAGAAGTACAGCCCTCGCTGAACAAATTTTTGTCCTTCAAATTTAAGTGTCACAAATCCTTCCTTCGGAACATAAAAACCGTTAAAGGTTGAGTAGAATGGGTATGCTGCTGTTTTAGTGTCTTCGTTTATACTCCATCCCGCATTGAAGCTGTCGGTAAAAGTGATCCAGTTGACATCCGTTGGGATTCCCACAGTATATTCTGTGGGATTTTTAAAGTTGAGGTTCACCGGTACCCACGGAGAATCGGCTATATCCTCTTGGTTATCCCACGTGCCTCCTTCTACTGAAACAGTTGAAATTTTATCCGTCATACTTTTTTCTAAATTCCAGGCATTATTCCATTCGGCTTTGGGTATTAAGGCTACCGCATTGACAACATGGGTTCCGCCGGTGTTTTCTAGGGTCAACGTGTGTTTGCCTTTCAAAAGGTTCATGTTTTCTTTTATGGTCCAGTTGAATTTTCCTGGAGACGCGTGTTTTATTTCGACTGTAATGTCACCGAGTGTGCCATTCAGGGAATCGTCCGTGGATTTTACCAAACTTCTTACTGCCAGAACATATTCCCCGGATGGTAGGTCCATACTAAATATAAGTTTCTCTCCTTTGTTGGTTGAAAAAGCGACCCCCAGATTGTAATCAAATTCTTTTGTTTCGATACCGTTTTTTAACAATTCATATTTCCATTCCAGATATTCGCTTGAGGATCGTAGGGCCCACTGGTTATTTTCTTGCTCAGGCGAAATGAAATATCGTTGTAGAAGAGACAAGACAAAGTCCTGTTCTTTTTTGTTGTTTAAAATCAAAACAACCGACTCCGGTTTTACTTCAGTTAATCTTTCCGGGTCCCATTTGCCGTCTTCTGTAAAAATAAACGGTTGATTTTTGGGTGAGAACCTTTCCTCCTTTTTCTTAAGAGAAGTGTATATGTCGTCTCCTCCCACAACGACAAACAACTTCTTGGCTCCAAAAATGCGTGGCATATTATTCGGGGACTGGTATATGTTAATGTTTGTGCCTATATCGACCTTCTGGAGTTCTTTGGTCGAATCTAAAAGATTTTTGAGACTATCCCAATCATATTGTTCTTCTTGGGTCAGAAAAGGCTTTCTGGGATCTCCAGATAGAACGAGGTATCGTATACCAAAAACATCAAGCCAGTCTAGATATTCTGTGTCATGGAGAAAATTAAATCGGTCAAATGTTCCAGCGTTTAAACTCGCAAATGGTCTTTTGTTTGCTAGTATTTTAGCATCTACTATTTGCTTCTCTGTCGTGTGAATAGAGTATGGATCATGCTCGGGGAAGTAGGCAGTTCTGAAAAAGCCCGGCTGGTTTCTTATAAGGTTGTTAATTTTTTGAAAACTTGGGTCTATTCTGTGGCCGGCTAAGACTCCGTTTAGCTTTCCGAAAATGGGAGGCCAAATAAGCGCGATCACATAGAGATATACTAGTCCCACAGCTATTTTCTTGAGCCTCAGCCTTTCAACGTTTAGCCCCAGAAGAATTCCCCCAAAAAGAATAAGTGGGATGAAAAATTTCGTTGAGTCTCGGAAGGCCACTCCAAGCGGAAGGTGACTGGTGGCCCATTCGTAAAAGAAACCCAAAGGGGGTGCTTCGCCTTTTGCCAGAAAGGCAACAACTAAAAAACAGAAAGTGTATATGTATGGTCTTTTGTCTTTTTGCGTGCGCCAGAGGCCTCCGAAAATTAGCAATGGAAGGCCTATGAAATAGAAATATGGCGGTGAAACTTTCCCAAATTGATTAAGATACCAGTGCGGTTGAAACAAGAAAAGGCTGTTTAGAAGAGAATTCAGTTGAAGAGCACCGCCTCCACTGGGGCCGTCTTGTGATAGAAGGGTAAAGGTCGGTAAAAGCCAGTACATATTGATCCCCAAAACTGCTAAGCCAAATAAGAGCGCGGTAATATAACCTTTCTTTTCTAATGTTCTTTGGCCTGTTAGATACTCTGCGCTGATCCACAGGAGAGCTACAAACAAGGAGATTATGGCAATACGCATATCTGCGGCACCGATAACGGTAAAGGTTACCAGTGCTTGGTAAAAAGAAGAGGTTTGGGGTTTGGCGAATAGGTTGTACAAAGTAAGAAGCGATAAGGGAAACAGCCCGTAAGCAAGAAGTACACCCACCTGTCCACCGTCCACCAGTAGAACAAAGTAGGTGTTTATCACATAAAGAAGACTTGTAAAGAACTGCACGATCTTTCCGTAGCCCAAGTATCTAGTAAATATGAGGGGGGAAATTAAAGAAAGAATGACCCCTGGGAAGTAAAAAAGGATACGTACGATAGCGTCGCTTTCTAAACCCAGGTTTGACAACACGCCCATTAAAAACATTAGAGGGTGTATCCATAGGACGTTTGATACCCGTCCGAGTTCCTCCCCCCATGAAGTCCAAATATAAGGAATATCTACAAAAGTCCTTAGATACTCAGGGAAAAAGTATGGTGCATCGTTCCGAGCCAAGGGGCCGGGTAAGAAAAACGCTTTGAACACTATCGCCGTAGGAACCAGAAGTCCCAGCCAGAACACTAGATCTGCGTTTGAGGGGAATTTTTTAAATATCTTTTTCATGCGTTAGAAGTTTTAGGGTAACAGCTAGAGTGATAACCCAGAACAAGTAGTTGCTGATTTTTATTGTAAAACCGTAATGGTCTGTTAGGAGCAGGGTGGAAACAACAATGAGACCAGAAAAGAAGGTGGTAAGCAATACTCTTGTAATCACTGTTTCTCCCAGTGTATAGCTTCACAAATCGTGGCACAAGCTATTGGGCGAGTTTGGAGATATAGATATTGAGAAAGTCGAAATCGTGCTTGACAAATCTCCACTCTGCTGTTGTTGGGTCATATTTAGTCATCAGTTTTTCAACAACCCCGAGGTGGCTTGATAGAGTTTCTACTGCGGATTGTTTTTGGTCGTTAAGTTTCTTTTTTTGGATGTATTCAGCCCATGTTCCGACTGTTGTTGAATATCTAATCGTAGCCTTTTCAAAATTCGCCATATCGGGCTTTTCGATGACATATTTTAATTCAGCCAGGCGTCTTTTCACTAAATCCTCATAAAGGTTTTCTTTGGCTTTCGGGAATGGAGAATAGATGAAAAGTTTAAACTTTTCTCCGATCCTTTTTCCGATGAAACCAAACCCATCACCTGGGTTGGTGTTTTCCTTTTGAACATCGGTTGCTTGGGCTTTTGCAAAAGTTGTTCCAATTAGGACCAGACAAATAGCTAGTGCTGTGGAAAGCTTTCTGGGCATTGGTTATGATTAGGCTAACATGCTTAAGCTTTTGCGTCAAGGCAACTTTAGGATCGCTATTTTTATTTTTCTGGCAACTCTGCTCTTATATCTTCCGGTTATCAAAAACCCTTCGGTGTTACTTAGTCGCGGAAACGATCTTGAGGAGTATTATTGGCCGATTGCCTTTTTTGAGAGCGAGCATTTGATTAGCGACCGTACCTTACCTTTTTGGAATAGTATGTTTTTTTCCGGGACACCCCTTTTGCCCGATCCCCAATCTCTTCTTTTTTATCCAATAAATGCTATTTTTCTTGTCTTACCCACCGATCCAGCGTTTATTGTATGGTTTATGGTTCACACTTTCCTAGCCGGTGTTGGTGCTTACTTGGCGGCTAGAAAGGGTTTCGGTTTCTCAAGGGTTTCTAGTATTTTCACAGCACTCTTTTATATTACTTTTCCAAGAGCAGCAGGATTTGCTGAAGCTGGACATATCACCCTTGCTGCATCTATAGCTTGGCTTCCATTCGTTTTACTTGCTAGTGCAAAGCTGGCTAAGTCCCCCAACTTCTACTGGATGCTGGTCTGGTCTTTTAGTCTATCCATGCTTTTCTTTTTGTTCCCAACTATATTTGCACCCTCCCTTGCCACATCGCTTTTGTTTGTTGTTGTGTGTTGGTTTTATTCTCGAGCTCGGAGCTTGAGAACCTTCAAGTTCGTATTCTTTGGTCTCTTTGCAACTATTGGACTTATTGCTATAACACTTTTTCCGCAACTTGAATGGCTTCCCCAAACCACCCGATTTATTCTTCTGAAAGACAGGGATGTCTATCCAATATGGCGGGGGATTACCGAATTTGTGAGGGCTGTTTACCCGCATGTGTTTGGGGGAAGAGATTTCATCTTCTCACTTGATTCTGAGAAGTGGATTGCGTGTGGAATTTTCATAACAGTCCTTGCTTTTGTTGGATTTTTAAAACTTGAGAAAAAGCTAAAAGCACTTGTGGCTTTGCTTGTGGTGATTATCGTTTTTGTAAGTCTTAACAATATTTCTCCGTTTCATTCTTTACTTTTGGCCTCCGATTGGTATGTCCTAAGCCGTGTAACCACACGGAACTGGTTTGTTATTGCTTTAGTTGTGGTATTCCTAGCGGGTTTTGGGCTTGAAAAAATTGGCAAAACAAAACGAAAGAATCTTGTGTTAACTCTAGGAAGTCTCTCTTTAATAGAGCTCTTTATTCTCTCCTGGTTACGCCTTGAACGACCGATCATAAAGAACGAAGAAGTTCCGCAAAAAGTTTACGAGTTTTTAAAAAGCGACACAGAGCTTTTTCGTGTCTTTTGCACAACGAGGTGTCTCTCTCAAAAGAATGTTGCACTCTACAACCTTCAAACCATTGAGGGATATGCAACTGTTTATCAGAAAAATTACTATGATAATTTCATCTCCCTTTCACAGGTTTTCTGGGATAAATATTCTTCGACACTTCCTCCTTCTTCAGTCTATAAATTTCAAGAGATTCAACCTATCGCCACAATACTTGGAGAGGCCAACGTCAAATATGTTATTTCTCCATATACGCTCAATGATCCGCAGTTTACCAAGGTCGCTCAATTTGAAAAATATTTGATTTTTGAGAATACAAAGTTCAGAACTAGGGCCTACTTTTATGTTGCCGGGGCTACGAAGGAGATTGAAGCTCCAATTCTTAAATACAGGCCAGGCAATGTTGTTATCGACGCTTCAAAACACAAGGCGGGAGAAATTGTTTTTGCTGAAACACGGAGCTCTGGTTGGAAAGCAAGGGCTGATGGGAAAAGACTTGAGATTGAGGAAGCTGGAAATAAGTTGATGAAGGTTAAGGTTGAGCCAAATACTCAATTTGTGGAGTTGTACTATTACCCCGAAAGCTACAGATTGGGCAAAGCTGTTGGCATACTCGCCTTGGCAGTGTTGTCATACTTTGCGCTTGATTGTCTTACCCCGAGGCGACAAAGGATCTAATTGTGCCTGCAAGAAGAAGAATAAAAATATATTCTATTAAAACTTCAGCTTCTTCCGTTTGACCCAAAAACCAAAAAAGAAACACAAGTAAGAAACCGCCTATCGCCAGAGTGAATAAAATTTTCGCTTCTACTTTAAGAATAAAAGGAGCAAGACATACAAGAATTAAGATAGAGAGATATGGCTTTGACAATAACAGGCTTATATATGGAATATAATTTGCTGCGAAGCCGAAAAGGATGACACAAACAAAAATCAAAAGCCTATACCTTCTTTGGAAAATCCAATCATCGATGGATTTTTGCATTTGTTTTGTACTTGGTATTTTATGCGATTTGAATTTCATTTTTTATCTAACTAGATGTTTTCTTTCTGGTCCTAGAACCAACAAGCCAAACCAATGCAGTTAAAATTGTTGTTATAGAAAAAATGCTAGCCTTGTAAAAAACGCTTTGTGGTGCATACTCTAGCTTAAATTTTGTTCCGTCATTTTTTGTAACCAGCCAGCCGTTACTATAACCGTCCACTGAAAAGTGTTTACTAACCAACTGGTTTGTCCCATCAGATTTTACTGCAAATAACTTCCAGGAAGGATTAAATCTCTCATTAAAAACCAAAATCTCGCTACTTGACAGTTCCTGAATGTTTATATCATATCTGGTTGGGTTGAGGCGTGTGAAGTTTTGTAATTTTTCCTCTTCGTCTTTTTTATTGCCGCCACCCACTCCAATAACGGGTGGGGCGAAATACTCTCGTACTTCAATTTTGTCTATTTTGGGGAGCTCCCTGCTATTGCTACAAACATATAGAGAAATAATATTGGCAGATGCGGATGGAAAAAACACATACCTCGAAAAGTCCCCCTCAGAGCTTGCTGGTATTTCAAAATTGTCCTCTCCTGATAAAAATCCGTGCTTTTCTGAGTACTGAAAGCTTCTATCACTAAAAATGACATTCGCGATACTGGACTTGTCTGATTTCCAAACCCTAACCTCGTATGCTCGTGCTCTGTCAAAATTGCTTATTTCACCTCTGTGACAAGCGGATTTTCCGTGTGAGAACTGTTCCAGACCAGAACCCTCGATTGTAAGAATGTTTGGTAGTTCTTCAAAGTTGATAACAAGTTCTCCTGGTCCATCAAAGTCGTTCGGTATATGTGCTTTAAGCCAGCCATTTTTGTGTTTTTCCACTTCCAAAACACGTGTCTCGTTGTTTCTTTTAATCTCAATCGATTTGGGCATAAGGAGACTTCCGTCTTTCTTGAGTGGAAACGAGGCCGTAGGAAAATATAGGTTGTACTCCGTCCTCTGAGGTATATTGACGCGGTAAACTTTACGGTTAGACCATACTTCTGGGTGTTCCAACAGTGGAGCAAAGAAATTCATGATCTTGTTAAAACCCCAGATGACGCCCAGGTTTTCGTCTATATTCTCTCGACCACTCCTTTTAAATTCATTCGTAGCGGCATATCTCGCAAACACCCGCTGTGACGTTCCCAAGTAATCTGAAACCTGACTTGTCATCTCAAAGTCCTGAGAACTTGATGGTATAGCTTCGAATTCAGAATACAATCTATCCAAGTATGACCTGATAACGGCAGCATTTTTTATCAAGAACCTTTCATCTACCAATAAGTCGATCATCTTTTGTTGCTCTGAGGACCTTCTTAAGATTAATCCTAGATAGTCGCCGATTCTGCTTGTACTATTCTTGGGACTTAAAAGCAGGGCTGTTTCTTGCCTCTCTTTTAGCTTGTAAAAGATTGAGCTTGGTAGTACGTTTACATCTGGAAAGTCCTGGATATTAGCTTTCTTTTCAAGTGGGCAGGATATGCAATCAAAAACCTCCATTTCCCCAATGCTTAAGTCTTCTAATTCTTTATAAAGCTTTGAGACTGACGTTCCCACAATATTTCCTTCGGGAAAGAATTCGTTTGCTAAGGAGACATACTTATCTGGTGCGTTGTTTATTGTGGAGATGGTAAAAACTTTTGAGCTTTTACTTTTTGATATTTCATAAAGATCCCACTCACCAAACTGTTTGACCATTTGTATTCTTTTTAAAGTGCTTATTGCCTCCTGGTAGCTGTCGTTTTTGTCTGCTGCTGACCAGCTGGAATTTGTGAGGGCGTCGTGTCTTACCAAAAGATACCCGACGTTGAGTTTTTCAACCTGCTTTATAAAACTTTCTTCATCGCTTTCCCTTAACTCTTCATAAAGACGCTCAAGATGCTTTTGTTCATTTGAGTTGAGTGCGTGCCAGTTTGACAACACGTTTGCGGTGCTCAGGGCGTATTGTAGGGGTGAGAGACTCCAGTATCCCCAGTTATATGCATCATTTTGCCAGTCTTTGTTTAGCGGAGGCAGGAGAAGAATTCGCTTCCCTTGCAAATCGGTTTTTTGCGTCCAATAGGCAAAATCAAAAATATACTGCGGGGGTTTAACCTTTGTTGACTGATCTGCTTTCCAGGCAAAAATTTTTGATGGGTCAAACAATACCCAATGATAGGAAGCCCAAAGACCTATAAATACGAGTGTTGATAGAAAAATTAAAACTTTTCCAAGTTTAAAACGCAAAAAACTTGCGCTTTTTTCTATTAAGTAGCTTATCGTGAAAGCTATTAAAACCGCCATCCCAAAGATATAAAAAATATCAAACTTATAGAAACCCGAACGAAAGAGAACAAAGCCGGGGATATATCTCATGAAGAGTTCATAAACAAATCCCAGTGGTTCATGGGAACCTGCGGCAAAGACAAGTCCAAAAAGCGCAATCACTCCAAAATAAGAAATTGTTTTTTTCTGTGTTCCTTTCTTGGCAATAATGAAACTGAGAAAGGCTAATATGGGGAAAATAAAGCTTATGGCAGAAAGTAGTGGATTGTTTAAATAGAGCGGTGCATATGGATGAGTGTCATTTGCCTTATCGAAGTCAGAATATGATCCATACCATTCTGGAACGCCCAAGAGTCTGAAAAGATTCAAAAATGAGGTTGGCCTGCTTACATAGCGGAGCCATTCCAAGTTGCCCTTGTATAGGGATTCTTGGGTGAGTTCAGCCGGAGTATCTGACAGAAAATGGGTCAGGTAGGGGAGGTACGCATACGCGTTGATGAAGAAAAACAAAATAGCAGTAAGAACAATAAATCCTAGTACTTTCCTGAAATCCTTAAAGTTCAGCTCTATCAAACCCTTCAGTAATTCGAGAAAAATGAGTGCTCCAAATACTATTACAACACCCCCAAATAGCGTAATTGCAAATAGGCCACCACCATTAAATATAGAAAAAGTTATGGCAGATAAAATTGAAGCTTTGATAAGTCCAATTTTTCCTTCCTTGCTTCGAAAATATGTGCCCAATGCAATTAGCATTGCTGAAAAAACACCAAACTTTCCCCTTTCCAACATAAATACTGATTGGAAGATGTAAAAGTTAAATGTTAAAAAGACAGGAAGCAAGAAAACAAAGGGTTTACCGAAAATGTTTTTAAACTGATATGAAAAGTAAAGTGCCGATACAAAAACCACGCCTAGCCAAAAAAAGGGACTTGTGAAATTTCCTGCATATGGGACTCCTCCAATAAGCGAAGTCATCCAGTCAAAAAAGTGAATTGTTAAGCTTCCAAAATTAACCGAGTTGTCTAGTCCAAAGTCTATACGATCATCCCAAGCATAAAGTCTGGTTTGCAAAAAAGTTTTAGCATCTAGCGGCAACCCTGAGTCGTGTCCGACGATCGCAAAACCCGGGGGTAGCCAATAATACGAGAGGGCAAGTATCCCTAATAATGCAAAAAAGGCATAGACAAAAACAGCCAAGAGGAACTTGTCTTTAAAAATTATCTTTTTTATCTTGAATAGCATCAGCGCTTAGTCGTATACTCTTCTCTGTGTTTTATATACTAATTGGAGTTTAAATGACTAGGAAGTTAAATTCAATCGTATTTGCAACATTCGCGGTCAGAAGCCACGGCCAAAGGACTGCTACGAATGGAATGATAGAGCCCATGACCTATTTTTTTACCAAAAGGTCAAAAAGGTTTACCCTCATCGAACAACCCCATCCCGGAGGTGATTCTGTTATTCCATATCTTGAGGCGTACAAGGGAGCAAGACGGGTTGGGTGTTCAAGGTTCTTTTTAAGCTCGTTTCTTTTGTACCCACTTCTGAAACTTGTGCATGATCAAAGTACTTCCCCTATTTTTAAAATTCGAGATTTTTTATCCGTAGTAGAATTTGTTTTTTTTGGAAATAGAAGATACGACTTATTCATTGGACTTGAGGCAGTAAATGCCATAGCTGGTATACTTTTAAGGAAGCTGGGTCTTGTTAAAACTGTTGTTTATTATGTTTCGGATTATTCTCCAGATAGATATAAACCGAAGTGGGTTAATGATTTATATTTATTCTTAGATAGATTTGCCGCAAAACATTCCGACTTTGTTTGGGACGTATCGCTTGCCATGATGCCGGCAAGAATCAAGGTAGGGCTTGATCCCCAAAAAGCTGCGCCACTTATACATGTGCCAAACGCGTTATTTCCAAAACAGATAAGCTATTTGCCTTATTCTAGGGTGGTTCCAAATAGTTTGGTGTTTGTTGGTACTTTGGGATGGATAAACGGGCCGGACTTGGCAATAAAGGCATTAAAAATAGTTTTGAAATCTGTCCCCGGTGCGACTCTTCATGTTTATGGTAGCGGCGAACCCGACATGACGAGATTAAAGAGGTTGACCGGGAAACTTAAGCTTGGTGAGAAAGTCGTATTCCATGGTTTTGTGTCGGATCAGGTTAAGTTGTCCCAAGAAACAGCAAAATATATGCTGGGTCTTGCTCCATATCTTGCGACCCCCGGATCGCCACGATGGTGGGCAGATGCCACAAAAACCAGGCTTTATCTGGCGGCAGGATTGCCCGTTATTACTACTCAGGTCCCCCCGTTGGGAAAAGAGATTGAACGAGATGGAGCAGGAATAATAGCCGACGACACACCTACTTCACAAGCTATTGCGATCACAAAACTTTTGAAAAACAAGGTCCTTTACAAAAAAATGAGAATAAATGCCATTAAACGTGCAAGAAACAATACTTGGGAAAACACATATAAGAATGCTTTGAGAAAGATGGGGTACAAAATTTGAAAAAAATAAAAAGGGTCTTAGTTACTGGCGGTGCGGGATTCATAGGATCATTTATCGTTGACGAGCTTGTCAGAAAACGGTATCAGGTTGTGGTTCTTGATAATCTGGTTGATCAGGTTCACAAAGGCATGAAGCCCAAGTATTTAAATAAGTCTGTAAAATTCATTCTTGGAGACGTCACTAATACTGCTGATCTGAGAAAAGCAATAAAAAATGTTGACGCCATATACCATGAAGCCTCGGCTGTTGGTGTTGGACAAAGTATGTATCAGATTGATCATTATTTTAATACGAATGTTCAAGGTACTGCTAAATTACTAGATTTTTTAGCAAATAATAAGCATAACGTTAAGCATCTTATAGTTGCCTCTTCAATGAGTGCCTATGGAGAAGGTTTGTATGAGTGCCAAAAGTGCGGACTAGTTCGCCCGCCTCTTCGAGGCAGCACTCAAATGAAAAAGAAGGATTGGGAACTTCACTGCCAGTCTTGTAACAGATATCTTGCCCCTGTGCCAACTCCAGAAACAGAAAAGTTCGCAAGTAATTCGATATACGCACTGACGAAACAAACCCAGGAAGAAATGATGTTAATTTTTGGGAGAGCATACAATATTCCCGCTACTGCCTTCAGGTACTTCAACGTTTATGGTCCACGGCAATCACTTTCCAATCCTTATACTGGAGTCGCAGCTATTTTCTTAAGTCGATTGAAAAATAACCAATCCCCGGTTATTTATGAAGACGGTGAACAAACCAGAGACTTTGTTTCTGTTTATGATATCGCCAGAGCTAACGTTTTGGCTTTGGGCAATCCAAAATCTTATCACCAAGTCTTTAATTTAGGTGGAGGCAAGGGCGTTGCAATTGGTGACGTTGCTTTAATGTTGGCTGAAATATTGAAAGTTAAGATAATCCCAGATATTACTGAACAATTTAGAAGTGGAGATGTAAGACATTGTTTTGCAGATATTAAAAAAGCAAAGAAACTTTTAGGATGGAGTCCCGATATAAAGCTAAAAGAAGGCATAAAAAACCTGGTTGAATGGAGCAAGGAGGAAAACGCGGAAGACAAATTCAGTTTTGCGGTAGATGAACTAAGAAAGCGGGGTATTACAACTTAGTTCCCAAATCAGCTGCTAGTTTTTTTCTTACTTCTTCGGTCTTGTCCCATAGTCCATTATCATCGTAGTAGAATGCGAATACGCGGTCTATGCGAGTCTTGTCGCTTTTGATAAATTCCTCAACTTTTACAAGGTCAGTTGCCCAAACAAGTTCTTCTTTTTTGCGCTCCGGGTAAAAAACCGCAATCGTTGCTGGCACGCCATAGTTACTTCCCCCATAAATCCTGCTTAGTTTATATTTAACAGCAGGACTTGGCGGAGTCTGGAAATAAAGAATAGAGTCTGGGGGCAACGTGGGGTAGTATTCTTTCAATGATTTATAAAAAGCTCGAGCTGGTTTGCCATGAAAATCATTAAATTTGTCGAAATTGATTTTTACTGACAAAAAGTTAATGGCTATGATGCCCAACAATAATCCAGCGAACATCCTTTTAAGCATTGGTTTGGCTTTTTTGTTCCTCCTTACAAAAAATGTATATAAAGAGGCGATGGAAAGCGTGACAAAGAGAGCATAGCCTGGGGCCGCAAGAGACAAATACCTATGTGGAGCATCATTCACCCCGGGTGAGCTGAAGATGTAAAAACCTAAGATGTTTGCGTATATCCATCCTAAGGAGAACAATAGTAATAATCCCCACTGTTTTTTAGTTTTCAGAGCCAGAACGACTATCAAACCTGCGAGAGAAAGTGTTGCAATTACTACTTGATACACTTGTTTTATGTCGACGAGATCAACATGTCCTTTAAGGCGTTCGCTAAGCAATATCCATGGTCCTGCAAGAAGTATGTTAGTTAAGCTTATCAGGGGCTCTGCGCTTGTGAGCGCCACCTTACTGAAGTTTGCCTTAGTCTGCCAATCAAAAGTCGATGGACCAGACAAAAACACAACACCACTATGGAGAATTATATTTGATAACGTAACATTGTATCTGTAATAAGCAATAAAAATAAGAAGAAAGGTTGCTTGCCTCAAAAAGAATCCGATATTCGGAATGATGTTTTTGAAGTTGTAAAAGTAGTCAAAGAGAAATAGGAGCGGGAGAAACAGGAAAACGCGTCTTGGTTCTAGTTCCAAAAAAAGCAAAAAACATACGGCGGCTAAAATAAAATAGTAGATCTTTTTTTCCTGAAAATACCCAACAACTAAATAAAGTAGAATTAGAAGTGCGACTGTAAGGGGATAGCCACCTTCGGCTACATATGTCCACACCATTTGTACAGTATTTATCCCGATAGGACATGTTGCATAAACCAAGCCTGCAATAAGCCCAAGCAATTTACTTTTTAAAGTACGGCTGACAAGGAGATAAAAAATAACAACAGAAAGCGCATATCCTACAAGACCCGTTGCGTAATATCCTGTTGCATTAAGGCCAAAAGTTTCAAAGAGGAAATGAAAAATCTCTCCTGGAAAAACCGAATATCTATATTGATAACCATGTGTCCATTCATATAGATTCCCCCACTCGTCCATGTAAAAGTACATTTTAAGTGTTGGAAGAAAAGTAAGAATTGCTGCAGCCAAAACAATTGTGAGGTTTAATGGGGTATTGTTAAATATTCGTTTTAGCATTAGTGTTGACCTTTATTGGGTAATTATCGATCTAACTAGAATAACTGTATGTTGGTTATCTGTCAAATGAAGACTTGGGGAATTCGGCTTGCAGCCGATGTACTAAACTAATCCAGTTCATCAAGCGATAGATATTCCAGTGTGGTATTTCTAATCTCTATCTTAGTTTGAGGAGGCATTTCAAACTCTATTTTACTCAATTGAGTGCCGGCTGGTTCAATCTTAAATGAATTTATCTTACTTTCACTCATGTAAAATTTGTGGCTTTTGCAGTCTGGCTGAGTTTGTTTATTTTTGTCTGTATACACACAGATTTTCCCATCAATGCCGTTAGCTTGAAGATGATCAAGTAGAAGAAGTCTTTCTTGATGTGTTTTTGTATAGGCTCGTGGATTTTCTCTGATTCTATTCGCCAACAAGAGGTCGAGTTCTCTGAATTTGTCCTGGACAACTTCCATATCAGAAATTTGGGGGTCCCAGTTTGAATAGGTGTTCTCGATTACAAACTTTATAAATCTACAACTCGCAGGGGGAAGTTTGTCGATTACCATAAGGTAGCTTTTTGCTTCTTTTCGAGATACGTTCTGTATGGTGTCCCAATTTGAAGCGTTATTTGAGCATTCGTAATGGTATTTCGTAGGTATTCTCTCTGCTGTTGCCAACTGCATTTTAATTGCGCCAACATTGACTGGTCTCCCTAGATCAAGTATCACACTTGCGCTACCCGTGTGTTCCCAGGGGAATGATAAGCCTCTCCATGAGGTTTTTATGTTTCTGTCAATTAAATTATCTACTTCTGACAGTCTAAGTTCAGAGGAGGCTGTAGCTGAAACTTCATTGTAGTATTCATCTTGGGACCGAAGATAAGATAGATATTGAGAAAGGTTCTCGATTGATGGTTCTTCGCTTGGCTTGTCTTCTTTTTCTATTTCTATAAATCTAATTTTACTATTAAACATCAGAACGCTTGGAGAGGACGAGGGGAGCCCAATATTGGTGAGATCTTGAATTTTAACATTGCTTTTGCCTCCAGAAAGGGCTTGTTTTGTGACTTGTGTTGTGTCAACTAAACCAGTGTCTATACTGTAGAAGAACGTGTATGTGCTGTTTTTACCTACTTTATCTTCCTTAATAAGCCCTATAAGTTCATCAAAAGTTGCAGGCAAATACACTTCATCTGCCTTGAGTTTATAGCGAACTGCTAGGATTGCTGTAGCACCCATTGATGCAGTAGCTGTTGCATCATCGAAAGCTGGTTTGCTTTTGCCGTCTACCTTTACGTCAATATATACTGCTGAATTTTTGTTTAATCTTGGAAGGTCAGTTGACAAATCTGCATATAAATTTTTTGCGATACTGCTTCGATTCTTAATAAAGCGGGACTGGTCAAGGTTTAAATTGAACACTGCAAGCGCAACGATTCCAAAACAGACTACGATCTGCCTTCTATTGTCGTTAAGTATTTCTTTTAAAATAACTGCAATCAAAATAGATGCGCCAATAAAACTGTTTGTTAAATACCGATGGGTTGTAAGAATTTGCTCAGGGTTGTAGAGAAAGTAAACAAAGTAATTGAAAAATATAAACAACATTAGGTACAAAATTAGCTTTGATTTCTTCCATAGAAATAATAATGACAAACTAATGAGGAAAAGGGGGAGTGGAAAAGTAAGTTTGTTTGGAATAAACACATTTTGAAGCGTGTTCAAGAGCGACTTAAAAACAATTATATTTTCCCCGAAGCTCTTGTCATTGTTTACTAGATTGAATACTTTGTTTAAGAAATAGCCCGAGTATTCGCCCTCTACTGGATAAATGTTTAGTAAAGAAGGAGGATTTATCAAATACACCCAGCACCATATACTTATAAATGGAATCATTCTAATAAATGACTTAAGACGATTAAAATTGAATATCAATTCAAGTCCCAAAATTAAAAACAAAATTCCGTGTGATCGTATGAAGACCACTTCTATCGAGAGGAAAAAAGCGACCAGCGAAACGATATACATAACTGACTTTTTCTTTTGTATGAATTCGTTATAAAAAAACACTGAGGTGGCCAAAAAAATTACTCCTAATATACTTTGGAAACCGGTTGCGAGATGGTACATTTTGTCCGAACCAACATAGCCGGACACAAATATTAAAGTAGATATAAACGCTGTCGCCCTATTTTTTGTCAAAGATTTGGCAAGCAAATAAACTGGTATAGCCGAAACGGCATAAAGGACCAACAAAGCAACATAATAACCCGTTGACTGAATGCCTATAAAGGGGTATAAAAAAACCCAGGGGATGGCTGCATAACGATAAGGACTGTCCCGGCCCAAAATTCCGCTACCAAGAGCACCTGTAGTTTCGTCGGGATTTTGAATTTTATAAAGAATTGTATAGTCGTCATGCCTAAAATACATATTGGTTGTCTGCCAAAACCCTAGAATTACAATAAGTACAATTGTAAAAATGCCCAATGGCAACTGGAGTCTTTTTTCTTTAATTTTTTTCACAACTCGATTAAAAACTTTCATGTTCTGGGTTATAAATTCCGAGTGCTGCCTTAAGCGCTTCTAGGAAAATATCAAAGTTTTTTCTGATACCAGTTATTTTTGTTGGTACTTTCCCAGCTGGATATCGCCTCCCTACTGGCACCTCTTTTGTTGATAGCCCTATCTGATTAGCACGGACACATAAGTAAAAGTTAAGTGAGTATTTTTGAAATATCTTTCTGAATGGTCGAACTTTAGGGTGCGCGAGATAACGAGCGCTGTAGGCCCTAAAGCCGTTTGTTACATCAGTATATCTATGGCCTGCGGCAAGGCTTAATAGTGGAGACATTAACAAACGGATTCCTAATTCTCTGGAAAGGGGGGTATTTATACCCCTACCGCCGTTAATAAAGCGTGACCCTTGTACGTAGTCGAAACCTTGCTCAAGAGCTTTAATAAAAAGTGGAATACTTGAAACACTATCTTTATTGTTTCCATCTATTTGTATTATGCCGCTGTATCCTTGTTTAATTGCATACCCAAAACCCATCCTAAGCTGGGTTGCTTGCCAACCTTTACTTTTTTTAACAAGCAGTGCGCGAACTTTGTTTTTTTTGAGAAACTCTGGAGTTGTTGATCCGTCTATGCTACCTCCGTCTAATAATAAGACATCTACAACATTCGTATATTTTCGTAGCTTTTCAAGTTGGCGTTTTATTCTTTGGCCCTCGTTAATCACAGGTATACATAAGCAGTATGGTGTTTTTTTTGGCCTAAATTCTAAGACTGTATATTTGGGCATATCCCCTTGATCTTTCAGTTTGTATTTTTTATGGAGAGTTGTCTTTCTTAATTCCATAAGGTTATTGGTTTTCAACTTTTTCAAGTTGTTTATATGTCAAGTGTTCGAGAGTTAATTTCATTACATTAACTCGAATTTCAGGAGGGGTAACAAACTTGATTTTTTGTATTACTGTGCCTCCTTGTCTAACTTGTAGCGATCCGTTGAGAGTACCCAGTTGAAATTTATATTTCTGACATTGAGGCTCTGTAGGTTTGAACTTATCAGTCAGAACACATATATCCCCCTCGTATCCATTTTTGATAATATACTTTATTAACAGTTCCCGCTGATCTGGTGAGGCTGCGTATAAAAATGGGTTCTTGTTCACTTTATCAGCAAGTTCGAAGTTTAGATCCTCAAAGTTATTCTCTAATACTTCCATTTCTGATATCTGTGGCGAGTCATGTAAAACAGTATCGTAAATCCTAAGTTTGATAAATTGGCATAGAGTTTCACTGAATTTATCTACGTAAGTGGTTACTTTATCTACTTTCTTCTCAAAATTGACGGGGTTTCCCCATTTTTCTCCGTCTTGGGAGCATTCGTAGGTGTATTTGGTTGGTATCCTGCCAAATGCAGCCGGTACAATTTTCACCCCGCCTATTCTTTTAATAACGCCTAAATCAACTGTAACTTCTATTGGCTCACTATTGTGAATAAAATCATTAAAAGCTCTCCAGCTAGTACTCGGATTTTGGTCGTGTATATTGGAAATTTCGGTGTATTTTGCTTGAGAGGAAGCAGTGAAGGTGGCTGTCTTGTAAAAATTCTGTTTAGACGATAGGTAGGGAAGATATTGCATAAGGATACCCGAGCTGGCTTCGCGCAGCTCAGGCTCTTGAAAATCTAACTTTACACTCAAAGTAAAATCTAATATTGCCGGTGAGGTGTGCTTAATATTAACATTAGAAAGATCTTTGATAAGAAATTTTGATGGGTTGCTAAAGAGAGCATTTCTTGTGGTTTCTGTAGTGTTAACAATTCCAGTGTCTAGGCTATAAAAGAAGGTGTAAAAATTGTTGGTACTAACCTTGTTTTTGTGAAGTAACTCCAAAAGTTCATCAAAAGTTTCTGGCAGGAATAACTCCTTTTGGTTTAGATCGTAATGAGTAGCAAATGAAACCAGACCAGGCATGGCACCAACAGTAATCGCATTAACATATGCAGGTTTACTACTTCCTTCGTTTTTAATATCAAAGTACAGAGCTGAACCTTTTGGAAGTGAAGGTATTTGGCTTTTAAGTGATTCCCAAAATTTCCTCGATGGTTGGCTAATTCCCAGTACCAGGGACTCCTGGTATCCTCTTACCTGGGTTAAATTGAAAACAACAACAAAACCTACGAGAAGGAAGTATAAATATTTATACTTCCTTTGAAACAAAAAATACATCAGGCTGCTTAAAAAGATTGAGCTTCCTACAAACGAGGGGTTAAGGTAGCGATGTGCTGTTTGCTGTACTCCTTGTGGGTAATATAAAAAATAAACTAAAAAGTTCGAAACTGTAAATATTAAAGAGTAAAGCAGGATCTTGTTTTTTTTCCAAATTAGGACACCCGAGAGAATGACTATAAAAATCCACAATGGTAAGTTAAATTTATCTGGAATAAATATATTTTCTAGTGTTTGAAACGGAGTCAAAAGATACGTAAAGTTTCGGTCTATAAACACAACCCTTATAAAACTTTGGATTAATGAGGTATTGCCTGTATTGCCTGTTAGTGATAAATAGTTTCCCGTGGAAAATACGTAGTTAAACAGGTAACCTATTAAAAATGGTGCCATTCGAAGCGAGGACTTTGTAATATTGAGGTTAAACAGTACCTCCATGCATAATATAAACAGAAAAATGCCGTGGGCTCTGATATACGCTACCTCCATTGTAGTGAAATACAAAAGCAGGGTTATAATGTAAAAAAGCCATCGCTTCGATTTTATAAATTTATAGTAAAAAGCTGCAGTTAGAGTCAGCAGTATCGCGGAGATTAAGTTATGATAGCTGTCGTCGATTTCATAAAGCGAGCTTGATCCAACATAACCAGAAGCAAAAATTAGTGAGGCGCCTAGGGCAATTTTCTTATTCTCTGTTAAGATCTTTGCGAAAAAATAAACAGTCATTGATGCAAGGAAATAGAAAATAATCCCAACTAGGTAATATCCTTTCGGCTCTAGGCCAAAAAGAAGATAAAACGGCAAGAAAAATACAGCGGTCCATCTATACGGGCCATCGCGGCCTAAGATACCTGTTCCATAAACTCCAGCTTGCTCATGGGGATGATTTACTTTGTAAATCAATGAATAAATATCAGTCCATAAATACATTTTTAGCGTTTGTTCAAATGCTAAAAATGTTACTAAAAATATTAAAATGACGCATACGATAAACCACCGTTTTTCCAAAAGCCATAGACCGTATTTATTAATTGGTCGTAGAATTTTCACCGGGGCCATTTAAAGAATCATACTTTACTCTTGAGCTTAATGTGTTGTTATAAATTTATAAACCCGTGATTTAACAAGCATTGTAACAAAGGGGGATGTGATTTTTTTCAATAATGGCACAGAAAAGACGGCTTTGTTTATTTGGCGCAGGAGTCTTCGGACCAACATGTCTTTCGGCAAAAAACCTTCTGAGGGATAATACTTTGAGGGCAAATCTCCAAATCTCCAAGTAAGGGC
>Ga0209542_10001959_pt1 | contig 47170 bp, 58 predicted proteins | sample RifCSPhighO2_01_FD_184028 | JGI IMG/M metagenome (GOLD analysis project Ga0209542, IMG submission 184028) | Soil microbial communities from Rifle, Colorado - Rifle CSP2_plank highO2_0.1 (SPAdes) (version 2) | ecosystem: Environmental > Terrestrial > Deep subsurface > Rock core/Sediment ...
ACTTTATTGAGGAATTTTCTCCTGTAATCGGAATGCTGGTATAAGACCGCGCGGATATTCTCAATGAGCTTTGAACGGATGGCCGGGGTTCTTCGAATAATGGGAACCCACAGCGTTTTTTCCCTGATTTCCCTCAAAACAGAGCCTTGCTTGCCAATCGCGACGCCGGGCTTTTCCGCCTCAATATTGACGATAGAGCGCTGGCTGTCAAATAGTATCTGGGCGATCTTCGCCTCCTCAGGCAGAATCTTCTTAATCTCTTTCTCGGCCTTTTCAGATTCCATCGTGATGGCTGGATCAGGCCTGAGCTCTACGCGCTTCTTAATATCATCAACGATCTCCTTGATGAGGCCGTTATTGTTGAACAGAAACTCTTTATCCTTCGTATACAGGACTATATTAGCTCCTTCAAACGCCGCATCACTGATCTTCCCTTCCGGGATATGCTTCAGAACTTCCTTTAGGATATCCGCCATTAGAATAGATGTTCACTCAAATTATAATTCGATCTTCGTCTTGAACTCTTTGCTCAAGGCTTTCTTCACGCCATCCTTTGTTATGGTCACGATGTCAAGGCCTTCCCCAGAGGCGATGTCGCGCTGCACGGCAGCATTAATGCACTTCACGCCCAATGCGATGCCTTCCTCCAAGGACATATCTTCCTTAAATAGTGTTTCGAGGACTCCATACGCCATAACGCTTCCTGAGCCGCTTGAAACGAACTTCTTCACGTCTGATATAGAACCATCCGCGTACAGATCATATAAATAGAATCCTGAGCTGTCCTTACCACCCATCAAAAAGTGGGCAATTCCTGGAATGACGCTGAATTTCCTGATATTCGCGTAGATCATCCGGGCTGTGAGGTTCGCTGCCTCTTTTACCGTGATATCCTGGCCGGTCCTGAACCTCTTTAATCTCAGCTCAGCCTGCGTAAGCCTGACAAGGAGCTGGGCGTCAGAAACCGTTCCTGCTATAGTAACCGCGATATTCTCCGTTATCTGGTGGATCTTCTCCGCGTCCTTCTGCGCTATGAGATAGCCCGCTGTCGCTCTTTTATCTGCCGCAAGGACAATGCCGTCTTTGCAAACCAATCCCACCGTTGTGGTTCCTGTCTTCATGACTTCTTCCATAGCAATCATTCAGAATCTGTTCTCGGTTTAATGAAATTCATTTGGTATATAAAGGTTATGGTTGTGGAATCAGTTGAGTTACTCTGGCAGCAAGGTCAGAGGGTGTATAATTGAGTGTACAATGGTACTCATCCGCTCCTGCCCGCACGCATTCATCCGTGATGTCGGACGCATATGCATCATTTTGCTCGAGGATAGCATCTATTGCTACTAGTGGGGTATGTTCATATCCCGGGATATGCCGAATCCGCCGTATCAGTTCTAATCCGGTTTCGAACGGCATAAGTGAGCGGTCGCCAGCGAAGTCCTTAAACTCAGGAGAAGCGCCCGGCGATATATGAAGTCCGGTTATAATCATTGGAGGGACGGGATTGCCAGACCTGAATCGCTCTAAAGCATCGGAAGCCGTGTGTATCCACTCAACTTGGATTCCCAATTCGTTCAGGCGATCTGGATAAGCTCCGAGAAAATAAGGTGCATGTGCCACCCACGGAATAGTGATCGATTCATTCATGGTATCCTTTAAGACAATTAAAAATAATTAATAAAATAAAAAAATTAACGGCTTCTGCAGTACGCGAAGAGCTCGTCCACGATGTCATCGCGGTCGTTGAACTGGCCGTCGAAGTCATCAATCGAGTCTTTCAGGTTTCCGATGTCATCTAAGAGTGAGTCGACCTTTGTCGTCACGCCATCGACATCATCCGCGATATCCTGCATGTCATCGCTCTGATCGCTGAAATCAGCGGTGTCCAGATCGTCTGAGAAGTCTTCGAAGTCGTTCACGACGTCGTCGATATCATCCTTGAGATCTTCCGCATCGGTTTCCGCGTCATCAAAGTCGTCAACAGCATCACTGTAATCATCCGGATCTTCCGTGTTGTCCACAGCGCTGTCAAGCGTTCTCTTAATGTCTCGCAGCTGATCTGCAAGGAGCTGCACGCTCGAAAGAATCTCGGATTCATTGCCGTACTGGCCGCTCACGTCGGAGAAGTTGATTGCGCTCCACCTGACTGCTCGAATGTCATCCTGGATGTTGTCGAGCTCATCAATGATGTTGTCATCGATGTCTTCCTTCACATCGTCTACGTCGTTGTCAAAGTCATCCTCAATATCCGTTTCCAAGTTGTCGAAGTAATCCTCAGCTTCCTGGTCCAGGTCAAACTGGCAGTCAGCAGAGCTGAACACGTTCAGATTGCGGTTGGATGCATATTGCTTGATTTTGTCTAGAATCGTTAATGTGACGACAGGCTCCTCATCCTGGGGCTCTTCTGGCTCCTCTTCAGGTATTTCCTCTTCAGGCTGCTCTTCCATGACAGGAGGAGTTACAACCACTGGAGGCTGCGTTGTCGGAGGAACGCGAACGGTTGGTGCTGGCGTTGCGTCCTGATTAAGAAGATACACAACGGCAACGACACCAAGTAATACGACCACTACGATCGCAATTCCCAATATCAATGCTTGAGCTCGTTTATAAATTTTGACCACCCCGGAATAGGTTTTCCGAATTGAATATCTACAGTATATAGATACTCTGAACTATGTGTTGAAATGCAGCACCCCTATATAAAGCTTTTGTTATTGCCCAATGGTAACGGATAGTATTTATAAAGGCACGTCGTTGCCTGAGAGATGAGTAATCGTATAAACAGCTTGGGAAAGCTGCAATTGATATGGGGGTTGGGAAAGCCCATGCTTCTTACGACAACGATGCGAAAAAGGGTGATAGAACTCGAAGCGCCCGAAAACACGGGCGTAATAGCAGTTTTACGTAGGCAACATGTTTTTGTTGTCACGCATGACATTTCGTTCCGAAAGCCGCAGGAGCCTATAACCAAAAAAATGAAGGGAGGAGTTGTCTTTCCCGCGATTCCGTTTCCAGAAATCAAAGGGGCGATCTCAGCGTCTCCCGGGAATACCGTGCATCGATATCTTATTACGTTATTGAGGAAGCGGGCCATACGCGTGAAAAAAGACGATGCGACGCTGCTGATTGGGGTTTAAACAGTAACAGAATATGATCATGAATACTACTTTTAAGTGAATATATTTTTAAATGAACGTGCGTTTCCAAAACGCCATGCCCGAATACGAGCCGGCTCCGGAAGGATACCTAAGGACAATTCTTGCTGAATACACGCATTGCCAAGAGGTTGGATTGCCTGAGGATACTATCATCGCAAACTGCGGAACGTCCTTAGGTGCTGAGATTTTCATGTCACATCGACAAACGCATGTGATTATGGACGCATCCATACCGCCTGAGAAGCTCACGGCCATGATACAATGGTTTGCAGCCCAGACGATGCTGCCACAGGGAGATGAGCACTCTGTTGTGTTCCCCTATCACGCCTTTACGGTTGAAGAATGCGCGCATCTCGATGAGCGCACAGCATATGAGCATTTTTACGAAGGAATCGCTGACCAAATATTGAGCGCTCCATCATTTATTGATCAGGAACGATTCAGGGACATTGCCAAATGGATAAAAGGAAGGTTTGACAAGTTCGTGATGTTTCCCCTTAACCCAGAGAACCGCTACATAGACGATATTCTTGGCAGAGGAAACCTACCTTCCCAGGTTATGTTGGATGCTACTCATAATTGTTTTTCAAGAAACCTCGCCCAGTTCATGGGGCATTTTAATTATCGCTTACATCCCATTATTCATTTTGGAACGGACGCGCCGGTCTACACCGAAGCTGAAACCCGAGAGGTCATAGATCGATTTTACACGAGCGTTCATGGCCTCGATCGCGAAAGCATGAGAGCTGCGCTCGATGGACGGGAGAACGATGCAGCCCTCAAAAGGATGCAAACGGACTTTCGGGCAGTGTGCGCAGACACAAACCCTGACGAGCTTGAAGGATTAGCGCGCACCGCAAATAATTTGTACTGGGCAGAATGGTCATTTATGTACCAGGGTGCGCCCCGCGAAATAACTCTTGTTCTGCCACGATGGGTCATTACACTCCAAGAAGAATTCGCAGGAGACTGGCAGAGCTCATTCCATCCGCTGCTTAATCGGGGCACGAACAAGAAAGAGTATAGATATGAAGCTCAGTTTGTTAGCTATGTAAGGTGTTAAGATGTCAAACAAAAGGTTTACACCGGAAGAAAAGCATATGCAAGAGATTGTGAAATCTTTTCAAACAGGATTATCCGCAAGGGATTTTAACACCGCGTCAGCGGCGTTAGATGCTATTGATGAGCAGATGGAACCCCTAGGATACTGGCTTCCTTATAAGGATCTGGCAAAATTGATACGGGAGCGATGCACACTTGATGAGATGCCCCTTCTCTCACCGGATGAACTATTGTATTTGACTCAACTTTCTGCGAAACTCGGTGATATGAATAGCGATGTTGGGCTTGGGACAAACGCTGAGGCGTATCATCGGTTTGAAGATTTAAGGGGGAAAAGAGAAGGCGGAAGAATAACCACGTTGGCGACTGCGACATTGCCCTGTGAAGTTTTGGATGATCTCCTGCTGCCTCCTGATCTCGCTGAGCAAATACCTGGATACAAAACGCGTCGGGATGAACGGCATAATGCGAGGGAAGGGATCTGGAGTGCGTGGGAGGGCGCTGAGAAACTATCTGAGGGATCATTGGAAAACCTCGTCGCCTCTGGACTCACAAGCGCAAAAGTGGAAACATATCTCAACACGTTCATGACCCTTAACTTATATTCAAACCTATTCCAGGCGAACATGGATAATGATATGCTCGCACATCTCACTGGCATTTTCAAATTGCTCTATCGCATGAAGGTTCATGAAGGCATTCCAGCTGAGCAGATTCCACACTTACTGAGCCAGCACATCGAATATTATGTTGAGGAAAAAAGCCATGGGAGGTTAGAGTATGATGGCGGGGAGGGCACGCGCGTGTTTATGATGATGCACGCCTCAAATCAGCTTGCTGAAGACAATTTTTTAGGATTGTCATGGCAACGGTATGATCCCACGCAGCAGTGCATGGATTGGATTTTAGATGCGGGAAAGTTAGAAGATGAAGAGAAGGCATTTTATGTTTCGAGGATCGCACGCGATTGCACGGCGGATTTTCAGAATCGGGCTGCAGCGCTTGTTCATTCGACGATTATTGATTTTACTCGATCATTTGTCCGTCAAGGCGTCATTGATGAAGCGCGGGGAGAGCTGCTCATGATCGCTCAGAGGTATTTTAATGATGATTACCGCAAGGAATTCATTCAACCGTTCACGTACAAGGCGATTGTAACCGCCGCGGAAAAAGGACATGCGTTTGCACAGAGTCTTATTCAAGCATTGACTCCTGACGACGATGAGTTTTCAGATGGCCTCATGGGGATCATGGTTGATGTGATCGCGCGCAGCAAAGCGGCACCATTCTCGGATCACCCCACAGAAACTCGGGGCAGTGTTGAGTACTGCGCGCGCAATCTGAGGGACATCGCATTAGCAGGAGACTATGCTCACACGGCAATTGAAGAGTTTATGGAAGCATTGGATCAAGGCCAGTATGTCGCCCCCATGAATGAATGCAATACATCACTTGAGGAAATGCGTGTTCTGTCAACGGAGTTGGCTACAACGATGCTTGAACGGCGGGGCCATCATACCTGTACGGACTATATGTATGTGAGGGATAACACAGCATTCCTATACCTTCGCGATGGAAGTCAGCAAGTCATTGTTGGTAATCCTCAACATTTCGGCACGTTCGCTGCACTTCTTGGATACTGGGGAAATTGCGTATCTCAATATGATCCAGGCAAAGAACAGCCAGAACGGCATGTCATTATTGAATTCGATAATGAGTTTTTAAGAAGCCGGGCACGCCACAATATCGGCAATGACTGGTTTGGCATGCCTGTTGATACCGTGATCCCCTTTTCGCTCTCCTCAGAAAAGAGATGCAACGAGAAATGCCGTTGGGATCTCACCGTACACAACGAACAATCAACATCTCAGTGAATTACCATGCCGCAGGATAGCCCTCTCGTCTCCGTCATCATTCCCGTCTATAATACGGCGCGGTTTCTTCCTGAAGCGCTCGACAGCGTTCTCAGGCAAACGTATTCGCATCTTGAGCTCATTGTCGTTGATGACGGGAGCACGGATGATGTCCATGGTGTTATTGAGTCGTATAAAGGAGATATGCGGAGACGTGGAATTCCTGTAACTGTTCTTCACCAATCGCATAAAAACAGAGCAGCTGCCGCAAATTATGGCATCAGGGCAGCAGCCGGTGAGCTTGTCGCTTTTTTGGACGCGGATGACGCGCTCCCCCAGCAAAGCATTTCAATGCGTGCGTGGCATATGGATGATAACCCACACGTGGATGTTCTTTTCTCAGATCTTGCATATGTACGTGATAATCAAAGGTATTCCACGCATAGTCCTCCTTCCATTAACCCAACGAAACTGAGGCAAATGTGCCTCCACGCAATGAAAGCCCCCGTTCACATCAATACGTACATGTTTCGCATAAGAGCGTTCAGCAAAGCCGGATTGTTTGATGAATCTTATGACCGTGCGGAGGATGCTGAGTTCGCGTTGCGCGTGCTTGATCACTGCTCTATCGATTATATTCCCATCGAAGGGTACCAATATCAAACAGCACATCATCCTGTGCGGGAGAGAATCCGGCGTCGACTTCAGACTTATCCGTTGCATCTTCGCATAGTACAAACGCATACGCATGGTATGGAAAGGTATTGGCTTTCCATGAAGCGAGTGTGCATAGACACGCTGAAACTTGGATATGAAGTTTTTTCAGGAACTAAATAATTCAGTAACTTTTGCTATAGAAAATCTTGTGTTGGGCTGGATTTCCGCAATGTAAGCAGTTCCCCTCGACGGGCTCGTCATCCAAAGGTATGCACCGCGAGCTTGCTCCTCCCGTTTTATCTTTAATAGTATCCTCGCATTCTATCTCACCGCAGAAAATCCCTTTGACGAGTTTTCGCTTCTGGATCGCATCTGTGAACTCTTTCCACGATTTTGCTTCCACAATGCTTGATTCCAGAAATTCCTCGGCCTTGCGATAGAGGTCATGCTGCATGGATTCGAGCATGACAGAGACTTCCTTGTACGCTTCGTCAATGCTCGCAACCGATTTTTTCCCTGAATCCCTGCGCACAATAACAACCTGTTTTTTCGCGACGTCCTTCGGGCCAATCTCAATCCGTATGGGCACTCCTTTCATCTCCCATTCATTGAATTTCCAGCCCGCGGTGTAATCATCGCGGTCATCGAGAATAACAGAAAGCCCTTTGAGGCGATCCTTCACGGTTTTACAGACTTCCATAACCTCTTCTTTGGAGTCCTCAAAGATGATCGGAACGATCGCGACATGGGCATGCGCAATCGCGGGGGGAAGCACCGCCCCTTTATCATCGCTGTGCGTCATGATGACGGCTCCAATAAGCCTGGTTGACAATCCCCAGGAGTTCTGCCATGGAGTATGCATTTTTTCGTCTTTTCCCGTGAAGCTGATTCCGAATGCTTTCGCAAAGCTCTGTCCGAGATTATGAGACGTGCCGCACTGCAGTGCCTTTCCATCAGGCATGAATGCCTCAATCGTGTATGTTGTTTTTGCGCCCGCGAATTTTTCCTTTTCTGTTTTTCTGCCAATAAGTACTGGTAATGCAAGCAATTCTTTGCAGAGCGTAGCATAGCGTTTAAGATATTCTATGGTCTCATGCTCGCATTCTTCCTCAGTCGCGTACACGCAATGGCCTTCCTGCCATAAGAATTCCCGGGATCTCAGGAAAAGCTTTGTCGCCTGCGTTTCCCAGCGCACGACGTTGCACCATTGATTGATCCTCAACGGGAGGTCTTTGTGGCTTCTGATCCATCTTGAATACGAATCGTACATGATCGTTTCGGACGTTGGTCTCACAGCGAGACGCTCGCCTTCTCCCGTGATCTCTTTGTCAAGCCATGCAACTTCGGGAGAGAATCCTTCCGCGTGCTCAGCCTCCTTGTGGAAGAAGCTTTCTGGAATAAATAACGGGAAATACGCGTTTTTCACGCCCATCGGCTTAATGATGTTCGCGTTGAAGTATGCTTGGACAGCTTCCCATATCGCGTATCCATTTGGGCGAATGACCATGCATCCTTTTACAGGCGAGAATTCGGCAAGCTCCGCTTTTAAGCAGACCTGCTCATACCATTCAGGAAGATCGTCTTGTTTTTTTACTGTAATTCCGATATCTTTCTTTTCTTCGGGCATTGGTGAATGAGAGAAGCAGCGTTATATAAAGATTTGGGAAAAAGAAAAATAATTATTCGACTATTAACACGCCTTTCGCCTGAAGATGCGTGTCATCGCCATATGTGAATTCGCCTTTCTTGTCTGCGGTGAAGCGCACAATCGTTGGACCGCCTTCATACAGCACTTCAGAAACGCCAAGTTCATCGATGAGGAACTGTGTTTCCCTGCGGTCGTCCATAGATACTTCCTCATCATTGCGCTCCTCAGGGCTGAATAATGTTGAGATGGATAACGTTACGACATCTCCCTGCTTGACGCGGATCTCTGCGGGCTCAATAATATTATCTTCTATTCTCATCTCGACAACCCGGCTGTCTGGCCTATTCTGTTCTGGCATCACCGATTCTTCGATCGTAACCGTCTGCGTCGTTGGAATACCCTGTTGCGCGGGCTGCTGCTGGGTACATCCCAATGCAACAAACAAAAAGATGACAAGAGCAATGATGTGTTTCATGTAATTACCCCCTATTGCAGAAGAAAATGTGCGGTTTCTATATAAATATTGTGATTGTTAGCATTGAGTAGTGGTTATGTTCTGATATGCTTCCCTTTGTGCCAATATAGGTGATTTTTCTGCGGAAAACAGAGGCTGTCTCAGGACTCAACATTTAAATACCGGGCACCGCTTTGAACGGCATGCACGAAATCACGCAGGAAAAGCTCGACAAGTATTTTGACGTGACGGGAAAAGCCTTGAAGAAAGTCACGATTCCTGAGACAGACTACGTGAAACTGCATATCCGAAAAGCCGCGGAGGACTGCCTCGACCTAGCACAACGGTATTTTGATGATGCTCGGCATTTCCGCGACAAGGACGATTGGGTGAATGCGTTCGCTGCTCTGAGCTATGCGCACGGGCTTCTGGACGTGGGAGCGCGGATTGGGTTATTTGATGTCGGAGGGGATACTGTGTTGTTTGCGGCGGATTCCGAATCGACGAACGAGCTTCTTGAAGACGACGAGCAATAAGTCGCTACTAAATAGTAAAGATTTTAAAGAGATCTTGCTTTCCGTACTGCCATGGCAGGTTGTAAAATCGAAGAAGCGGTTGCAGAGGCCCTAAAACTTCATGCCGAACGCTGCAAAAGAAAGTTTGCTCCTGCTACTGTTGGAGAACTCACAGCGACACAGCGCGTTCCCGCTCGGAGTGGTGACGTTGATCTCAGTTTAGATATCAAAATTATCGATGACCGATGGACATATTTGGCTTTGACAATGGCCATGGCTAGATCTGATTACTCTTGGGTTGAATCACGCATGCTCCGAGATGCCCTTGGATTCTCGCTCCAATGCGTAAACTATGATCTCACGTTCAAGGTTGAATCTTCTGGAACAGGATACCCTACACACAGCATTGAATATCACAAGGTTAATGACAATCGAAATGAGATCCCGTTTGTGAAGTTGCCAGGGTCCTTGGATGAAAAGCATCTTGAGGGAATTCGATATGTATTGGAACACTTCGGAATCGAATACGAGGAAACAAACGAAGCATTTCGTGTAAAAAACGAGCGCAAAGAGGATTTTCCAGAAAGAATTCCAGAAGCTGTAAGTTTCCTAGTGAAATCAGGCTGCAAGGTGCATATTACTAATGAAGGCGGGGCCGTCAACGATTATCGATGCAAGAAAGCGATAGATTTGCAGTATGAGCCAGGAATTCAAAAAGTTACGCTGACATTAGGCTCCACTGACCAAGGGGGGTGGGCGGCTTCCATGGATCTTGTGAAAACAATTGAAGCCCTCGTTGAAGGCGTCCATGATGTCGATTTGCGCGAGGGATGGCGGTTCGCAGAGATGCCCATCACGCCACCGGAGGGTGTTGTTTTGAAAATTGGTTCCGATGCTCAGCTAAAACGGTTCAGCGAGTGATAGGCAATGGCAGATCCAATCCTTGCTGGAATTGTTAAGGACGCGACAGAAGCCTATAATCGACAACGGGCTGAGCTTTATTCTGAAACTCCGCTTACTAAATTGAATGGCAAAGCGACCATGCAGGATGGGCGTAATGTATCTTTTGGATTGGATCTTAACGCACAGGGTCAATGGCAGCATCTCACCGTTGAGACCGATATTCGTGGAATTGAGCAATGTATCGCATCAAGCTCCGTCCCAAGGGCTATGTTTGACTACACCTGGCTGCAAGCCCAGAATCAAGGGGATAAAACGCCCATGATTGTGAACTTCACTATTCATCCGGCCGCGGGAAGCACACATCCTCAATACGCGATTACATTTTCAAGAACTGGTAATCAATTCACACCTTCCGTTAGTATTATTGGATCCGCTCCCATAGAGGAAGCACCACGTATTCGCCAGGATGCAGCGCAGCAGTTGCAGGATTACCTTAATTTCTTCGAAATTCAATACGATAGCACGGGCGCTGTCCTACGTGTCAAAGAAGTCGCCGTTCAAGGGCTTAGAAACAAGTTGTCAGAGGCAGCTAGGGAGCTTGTCTCAAAAGGGCATCAGGTAGACATATCCTTTGAGGGGGGAATTAATGGCATTACGCGAACCGCTACAGTACGATACAATGCACCAGGAATGAACGCTCATTGTACACTGACATACGGTTGCAAGGAAGGGGAAAAGTTTCCATTAAAAACAGAGACTGTCCTTACCATTGAGCAGATTGTTGAGAAACAATTTGAAGTTGACCTCCCGGGAGCTCAATGGACATACACATATCCAACCATTCAGCCAGCCAAAGGCGTGATTCGCATTATTCCGGGTGATGAGTCAGGAGCGCAAAAAGAAGCGCCCAAACCTGCAAAAAAGGTAAAATGAGTTTTATTTCTAGCACTTTTTATCAAAATAAATGAAAAAGAAAAAAATTTTATCTTCTATACTGCTTCCTCACTTTAGTCCTGTAATCCGCAGATTTTGACGGTCGTGTATGCTCTGATCCTTTTCCTGTCCATCTCAAGCCGCGAGACTTCTTCCCTGCGCTTGTTAATCCTCTGAAGACCCTGCCATGCTGGTTGAGAATCCAGTTGATATGCTGATCAGCTTTGATGACGGGATGCGCGATGTCCACAAGAATGACTTCATACCAGAAAAATAATCCATCCTGGCCGACCCAGTAGCTGTTGAGCACTTCGCAGTTCTTATATTTCTTTATCGCGCGTTGCTCAGCAATCTGCTGATAACTGATATCCGGATCAATCCTTCTGCCATAATGTTTTGGCCGCCTTCCAGAGACGATCTTCGGCCTTTGGCGCCCTCCTCTTAAAACACGCTGGCGCACGATGATAAAACCCTGCTTCGCCTTATAACCCAAGCTCCGCGCGCGATCAATTCGTGTTGGACGTTCCAAGCGCACGGTCACGGGCTGCTTGCGCCATTGGATCAAACGTTCATGATTAAGCTCTTTTAATTGTTCAGAAGGAACTTTCCAGGCTTTCCTAACATACTGATATAATCCCATTGTTCTGCCTCCATTCTTATAATGCTGAGTTTTCAGCCGCACGATTCAGGCAAGCACGCCCACATTTCGTGCTGAACGGAATGAATCGGGGTTGGTTTAAAAAAGTATGGGTTTAAAAACACACAAACACTTTGCTTGTCCATGACTGAGATCATAGGCATGGACGGCTCAAGGGAAGCAGCGCCAGAGTCATTCTTTGTGACGCGTTCGCCTCCAGGCATAACTGTTGGGCCGTATCATCCGGGGATTCTTCTAGCGGCGGCTGAATCCACACGATCACCTGATTTTGGTTTCGCTGAATTTAGAATGGAGGATGATTACAGAATTCAGCGCTTACTCAATCCACCCCCTGTCACTGATCCTGGAGCGACATACGAGCAAAAACTCACGGTCATGATGAGGATGCTCAAGATGATTGAAGAGGACTGGCGCCGCAATGGATCCGGCGCAGTGAGGATTGATGGTGATTTCTTTGATCCACTAAGCGGTAAAATTGTCAATTACGAGACAACACCATATATTCATGTGCTTAATCGAGGCGGCCGCGGTTGGGAATTGCATATCGACACAAGCAAACCGGATACGACGTTCGCGTTCTTTAGGGATCCGTTTAATGATAATCTTGTGAAACTCGTGCGACGTTTGGAGAGGGGAAAAATGAAATTTGGAGGAGAAGGAGCGCAGACCCTCATAAGTTCTTATAAAGGATGGAAAGTGCCCATTATCGGATTGCAGCGGGTCTTGGTTGTTGACTTCGAGTCCGAGACACGCTATGAGGAAGGACAGACTACTGTCCGAGCACCAAAGCAGTCAAGGGTTGGTGATTATCCGAGCTACCTTACGCTGCGTGATGATGGCTCATTGGACATGGCATAGTGATTTAATACGTCAAAACCTTCATCCCGGGAATCTTAGCAAAATGTTTCCTATCCCGTGTCACAATCGTTTTCACGCCGTTGCGGATCATAATCCCGGCAATCAGTGCATCATTGTCCTTAATGAATACACCGTTTTTCTCTACGTTTGCCTGAATCTCTGCCGCTTCCACTCCAAACAGGTTTGAGCTGTATAAAACATGAACACCATCCACGAACTCAAACATTTGCCTTAGACGCTCATGAAATTTTCGCATTGACCGAGCATCATAGATTCCATAAAAAAGCTCAAATATGGAAATATCCGTGATTGCGATCTCTTCTTTCCCATACTGTTCATGTACTCCTAGCGCTCCAGGATCTCCCTTCATAAAATCAATGACGAAGCACGTGTCAGCGCAGATCATAGTCCTTCAAACATCTTTCTAATCTGTTCATGTCGTTTTTTTGAATCAGCGAGCCGTCTTTTTGCAAGTTTGCTGTATATACTGGTATCAAAATCTTTCCATGCCCCTGCAAGATGCAAGAGTGTTTCGTTGCCGCCTCGGGTTAAGCGTCGCACTACATCGCTAAAACTTTCGTCTTTTCGCTTTGCTCGTTTTAGCATCTCATACGCGTCATCCATGAGGTTAATCGTCTTTGTTCCCATACACATGTGTGTATGTGTATGTGTATTTATAGGTCTCGCTTCACTCATGCTTCTCTCGAAGGATTTTCGGGGATCTTTACTTCCTTCGGCTCACTGATTTTAATGTCGAGCTCAAACGCGCTCACTAATACCTCAAGGTCCGAGCGCACTTGTTCCGTGCATTCGATGTCAAAAAACCGCGTCTTCACGTATTTGAGTTCTTCCTCGCTCGCAAGCACTCTGCAGCCGTACATCTCAAACAGGATCTGCAGTCCCGGCTTGTATGCCTCGTTCGTGTATTCAAGGCGGAATGCCTTATTTTCTTCGTCCATAACGCGCACCTCCTATGGCGTTTACTAAAGTTTGCGCCTGAACAAGGCCTGCTCCGAAGACATCTTCTTTTCCGAGATGCTTCGCCGATTTTTTCATGGCCTGCTCAAAGCGCCCAGGATCATGCAATTGTAAGGAAACAGCGAGCGCTGCAACACCGCTGATGTGCGGCGTCGCCATAGACGTTCCAGTTAATTCCGTATATCCATGCCGTAAATACGTAGAATAAATGTTGACACCGGGAGCTGAGATGTCATTCGTATCCCAGACGTTGCTGAAACTGGGATGCTTATTATCGCGATCAACTGCGGCAACGGCAATCACCCCGGGATACGCCGCGGGATAACTCGGCCCAAATCCTTCATTTCCTGCAGCTGCTACGACAATGACGCCGTGGTCAAATGCAGCTTTACACACTTCCTCTTCAACGGTTGATTCCCTTGAACTACCAAGGCTCATGCTCACGACATTCATACCCTGGTCAATACACCATTCAATGCCTCGAATGACATTAATCTCAGAGCCATAGCCCTGCGCATTGAGAACACGGACTGCGTAGCACGTCGCTTCCGGAGCCACGCCTATCAATGAGTCGTTAACTTTTCCGGCGATCGTGCCACAGCAGTGCGTCCCGTGACCATTCTCATCCCTGGGATCATTGCCGCCATTCACAAAATCAATACCTTTCACAGTGCCAAAGCGGTCATGCAGCGCGGGATGCGTGTAATCAACGCCCGTGTCAATAATCGCAACTTTCGCGCCTTTGCCTTTTGTTTTCTCATGCGCTTCCTCAACTCCGATGTTGTGAAGATTCCAAAGCATGTCCTGGGCGATTTTTTTTGTATAACGCACAGGCTTTTCGAGTACTGGTGCAAGCAGTTCAGGAATCCAGTATGTGTGGGCAAGGCGCGCCTCGCGGATGTATGGACTCTCATGCCGAAGCGCTTTCAGGACACGCTGAGACTCGTTCGGATCAACGGGAAGCGCGAGACAAAGCGCGTGCTTGTACGCGATGCACTTCGCGCCGAATATCGCGGCGAGCTTTTCAGCGAGGTCATATTGGCGCTCTTCGTCATGATCGCGCTGTCTCGCGAGTTGTATGATAATATGCTTATGATCCTCATATGACCGCGAATGCATGAGGTCAAGCACTTTTCCTGAAATATGCGATGCGGTTCTCGCTATGACATTGATTAATGGACGCTTTTCTGGTATTCCCTCAATATGCTTTCTGCGGCTGCGCAAAAACATGCGATAGTCGAGCATTTCCAACGGGCCATATCCGAGATTGAGATACGCTTCAAGCAATGCTCCTAATGAGGCCTTTGTTTTTTCATGCCCATAGCTCTCCTCATCAAAGTGGGAGAGTTTTGCGAGATGCCCACGCACAAGTTCTGCAGTTAGATTATTCAAAGCGCGCTTTTGTTTTCCCAGAATGCCTGCATAATGCGAAGGATTAACTGTAACATTTGTGTCTGTGGAAAAAAGGACTTTGCACTGTTTTTCAGAAAGAATGCCCAGCTGCACATCATCTTCTCTGGCAATGTCCTCCAACTTTGGCGAATATCTTATTTCGCCTTTGCCTATCTTTCTCGCAGAAATCTCAAGAGAATCATGCGGATGATATGCTAAGAACGCTACAGTTCCCGATTTGTGCTTCAATGCCCTCTGAATTTTCTTTGGAACCGTGCACCGAGCGAGAACATCGCAAAGATCATCGTCGCTGGCTTTGAGAATGCCTTGTTTTCCCTGAAATAAGCGTTGTCGTTTCCCCTGCGCCGCAACAATGTGCAGCCCGTTGAGAGCATAGTACGTTTCCATGCCCCATAATGGAAAACTGATCTTAAAGGGTGTTTAGGAAGAAAAGACGGAGAATTTACGCAGAATTCAAAGGAATTCCGACTTATCCGTTATTTTTTCAGTTTTGAAGTGGTATCTCAAAATATATTCATTTTTTCCAGAGCCAATACGCCGCGTTTTTAGCGAGAACCATGCCTTTTTCATCTGACTCAAAGATATCACTGTAAAACTTACGTGCGAAGCCGGCAAAGCGCATATTCTGTTTCACAGTTGCGCCAGCGCGTGCGGAATAGTTTTGCGCAGTATTATATTCATGACTTCCCATGACAGCGCCATCATATCCATGTGCCTGTGCATATGCCCCAATCCATTGCTCAACATACGCTGTCAGTTGCTGAAACGCTGATCTTCCGCCAACGATCCCGAATCGTGAAAGCTCAAGGCTATTGCATGCAAGAATCTTTTTAGAACCGGAAAGCGCGTCAAATGCTAACACAAGACCAACCCTGTGCCTTGTATCTCTGTACACGCCAAAGAGATGGATATGCGGATCGTGTAAATAGACGGGGACAAACAGGCCATTAGCCAGTTTAGATTTATCCTCAGGAACAAAAATGCAGCAGCCAGAATCATTCCCAAATGTGAGGTCTAAAGGATTTTTTGGCAGCTCCATAACTGTGTATCTCTGCTGTTGCTTACCCCTAACTTTTGAAGAGACTGCGATGTCCGATATGTCTGGAATGCACTCAAGATAAGCACGCATTTGCTCAGCAAGATGTTTTGCCGCACGCTTGATATTTGCTGGATAAAGGACGTTCGGAAAATGCGCGTGGTTTTGCAAAACAGAGTAAGGATCAACGGAAGGATTTGTAATTCGGTGCCTGTGAGCAATTTGGAGAAGCCCCGTCGCGATGTCTTTCACATACGCATAGTCGTGCTCATACATATCAAGAAAGTCTTGGCGCACTCTCAATGGGGCTGCGAGGAGCTTTTGGAGAGGAGACATTGTGTCTGGAATTGCATTAACTGCGGGGTCGTCCGCAACCTGAAGCCAAATCTCCAATTCTGATCCCGTAAGCTCTGAGCATTCGTCTTCTATGAGCTCATTGTCCAGGTGATTCTCGAGTTGATTACGTGCCTCCTTGAGTGTTTCGCCTCTCCATGTGCTTCTTCTGTGTTCAATATATTTTTCGAACAAGCCAGTCATTACCTTAGAGTCTTTGAGCGCGTTCTGAATGAGTGAGCATATAGAATTGCCATCTTGTTCCGCGTTTCCGGCTGGTTGAAATTTAGGGAAATATTTCAACATCCGTTCCAGCTCAATAGGCATCATAGCGGTTCCCTTATACCTCTCGAGCCTCGGAAGTTTCGCTTCAATTAATCTCTCATAATCCCCACGCCATCGCTGTAGCCTCCTTGGATCGTCAGGAATCGCATGCAAATCTTTGTACATGCGAAACAGTAATTCGTCATCATCACACGTAACCTTTTGGACGTGTGAAAAAATAAGCTGGTTTGCCTGAACGCACAACGAGGGTAACACTTCCGCTGCTTCGAACGCTTGTGTAATCATTGATTCATCAGCATGATGCGTGTAAGCAGTTCGTAAAGGCCCCTTCCTCAATAACCGAGAACGAAAGAATGCCAATAGCAGACGTTCATCGCCCGACGGCTTTATTGTTGTAAAAAGTTGTTCATATACGTCCGTGCCAAGCGCATCGCTTACTTCCAGTTCCCATGAGGGATTGAGCAAGCACAGCCCATAGTACTCGGCAGCTTCTGATTCAAGCAGCACCGCCTGCCGTTTCAGTCCTTTGGCACGCATGCGTTCTGCAATCTGATCCAAACCCATGCCAGACTAAAACGCGCCACGATTTAAAAAGAAATACTATTGCTGTGTTAAGGCATTCAGCTCCAACACGAGCGTCTCCATATACAGATCATTGAGCATATCCGTGCCGTGCGCGTTTCCCTCAAACGATCGTATTTGCAGCTTAGGGTTTTTCGCGAGATCATCGAGCTGCTCCGCGGACTGCGCGCTGTATGTGTCTCCATCCGATACTGCAATTTCGACAAAACGCGTACCATACTGCACAATCGCGTCATGCGTTTTCACGCCCCTATATTCTAATCCTGGCGAAAGCAAAAATAAGCCAAGCACATCAGGATCTTCCGAGGCATACCGCAACGCGGCGTTCGCCCCAATGCTTGCCCCTATAATCACGAGATGATCTGTCGGATACCCATTATCTGATAAAAACTGCTTTGCCGCTTTGATATCCAATACGATATTCGCGAAATCAGCGTTCGAAAACGATTTCCATGAGCCTTTATTCTCGCCGTGACCGCGCATGTCAATGGCAAGAGAAGAGTATCCTTTCTCCTGAGCGTACCGCGCGAACGCATCCCATGTAGACCTGTCCTTATTCAGCTGGTGAACAAGAATCAATACTCCTTTGCCAGAACCGTTATATAATGTGGCGTGTATTAAAACGCTGTCTTCAGTGAGAAAATTAACGTCCTGAATAGGGGATGAAGAGGTCATATCTGTATTATTAGGATCCACAGTCGGGTTTGGCTGATCCTCACATCCAAGGATTAAAAAAAGAATGCATACTATGAAGATTATTGAACGCACGCGTCAACAACTCCCTGATACTCATCGCTCATCTTACGGAGATGCTGCTGAGCCTCCTCAAGCTCCTGCTGGGCTGCCATTAGCCGATCGACTGCTTCCTCATATTCTGACAGCTTTGATCCTACCTCATCCTTCGCTCCTTCAGCCGTATTCTGCGCGCGCTTGAGCTGAAGAACACATTCCTTTGAAGGGCCAACATTTTGAATAGGCTGTACGAGCTGGATAGCTGGTGGCGTTTGGTTCTTGACAACTGGGCTTACAGGAACTGCCTGCGCGAGCTGCTGCTGGGGAATGTCTTCAAGAGCGCTTTGCGGCGCGGCATCTTTGACCACGTTGCCCGTGAATGAAGGCTTCCACATGATGAGGGCAGCACCAAGAAGCAGCGCAAGAAGAATAAGCGCGGGAATCCTCGCTTTTTGAAGAAATGACTTCTCTTCTTCAAAGACTTCATCAGGCTTGAACGCCGGAAGCTTTCTCTTTGGCTTTTTAATTTCCGGCTTAACGGGATCTGACGCGTATGTTTCCATATCCATACATGGCTCTGAAGCGTTTTTGTTTATAAAGATTTGCATGGGACTCTTTGAGAATCAAATCGTATTCGCTCTAAACAGAGTTCCCGCACGCCACAACGTCAGCGGCATACGGTAGCTGAAGCCAGCTAGCATCTGCGGGTCTCGCTACCGCTCGAGCCCACGGAAAAAAAGAGGGGCTAAGGCGCAGGCCCCTCAAACGATCAACCCGTTTGCGGGTTGTGACCGTCGCACCGCCACCGTCGGCGCTCATAGTGTTGAAAACTGAATATACCATTTCCAATACCTTTATATAGTAAATCTGCTGAAATCCTCCTCAGCAATGTCTCGTAAAGGTATCAAAGGGTTTTGGATGCAGCATTGGAGAATCATGCTGCTCGTGATTCTAGCACTCGTTGTCTTAATAACACCTGCAGGATGCGGAGGCTGCGCTTGTGGGGAAGATAGCGATGACAAAGGAGATGATGACGAGCCCAGCGAAGATGATCCGAATCCCATAGGACCCGGCGGCCAATTTGGGGGAGGGATCGTTAACAGAACGTTTGAATGTCCTCCAGGATTATCCGCGGCGGAATGCACGGATTATAAGAACACGATCGGCAGGCCAACCGTAAGCGGTACAAAGACTGTTCTCGGAGCAAACCAGTTTGTGTATACGTACACGTACTCTATCTTTGCGCTTGCTGACGGAGTGTACAGGGTATATCTCACGGGAACAAATGGTCAGGCAGATCTTGAGGTAGGCATACTCGATGGGCTCACAACAAAGGCAAATAGTGGCGATAAGGATGACATCACGGTTGACTATACTGAAGTGTGTGCGTTGTCGACGACAGATGAAGCGCGAGAGCGCTGCGCTCTGCTCACAACAAGCGTTGCGCCTGTGCTCGCTCAGATCGGTGATAAGGCTGCGAGGCAGAACCAGGAGTTCAGGCTTCAGCTCTCTGCGGCTGACCCCGACTGTGAATCTGCAAGCTGCATCTCATTCAGCGCGGACAACGCGATATTCGCGGATCATTTTATTCAGGGCAACCTCATCAAATTCACACCGTCACAGGAAGATGTTGAAAACTCGCCATATGATATTACGGTTACCGTGACGGATGTCGATGGCCTTACAGATTCAGAACGATTTAGATTTACGATTCAGGATGTCAATGATGCTCCGGTTTTAAGCATTCCGGCAATATCGTTTAACCAAGGATCCTCATATAGCTTTTCGCCCAGGGATTACGCGACGGACATTGATGGAGATACGCTATCCTTCACTGTTACCGCTGGCACGATGCTCACGGCCAGCTATGACCGCGCAACGAGTACCATCCTTATCAACCCGGCAAACGCATATTTCAATGGGCCAAGCGATATTAGAGTTACAGCTAATGATGGCACGACAACGACACCCCAAACGGTCCAGGTTACTGTCGTCGACACCCCTGATGATCCTTGGATTGAGCCGCCGATTCCTGCGCAGAATCTCGTTGAAGATTTTGCTCCTTACACGTTGGATCTCACGCCCTATGAGAAAGATTTGGAAAGCTCAGGTCCTGGATTGCAATGGAGCGTTTCAGGATTCGACGCGCAGAAAATCCAGATTACGTTGTTAAACCGGGATCAGGATCAGTTCACCGTTAGGCCTGTGGCAAATGCGGATGGCACAACATCTGCTTCATTCACGCTTACGGATGAAAGCGGAAGATCAACAAGCCAGGATGTCACATTCACTATTGTGTCTGTTAATGATCCTCCGAACCTCAAGAATATTCCTGACGTTGTCATGACAAATTCAGAAGTCAAGACGGTCCAGTTGAGCAGTTACATTGAGGACCCCGATACGCCATTAAATCAGATCACGGTTGAAGTCGCGAATTATTACGACAGCAATGGAGCGATTCTTGAAGGGCAGATTGTGAATGACGCCGCGAAAACATTGACGTTGCGGCCGCGCGCAGGATTTATTGGGTTTGTGGCGCTCAATATTGGTGTGAGCGATGGTACGAACATTGACATGGGAGTTCTATTGATAGAGATTAATGGGTAAGTACGTCGGGCCGCAAAGTAACATACTCCTTCTCCCTATGCGAGCATAATACTCATTTTCCAGCATATGAATCTTTATATTTGTTCATTGAGTTGCCTGCAGCAATGCGAGTAGAATATCTCCTGTATCCTGAAACCCTAGCCAAACTGAACGAGTCCGGAATTGAAGAGAGAGTACGACAATTGAAGGAATCTGATGAGGGGCTTCACTTTATTGGGGGATTCGTATATGGCACTGAAATTTTCAACGCTGTGCAGGATTTAAAGGCGCGCGGATTTTATAAGGGTGTTCCTGAGGATTTCAGGAAGACGTACTTCACAACGTTGAACGCTATGGTGCGCAAACCAGAAGAATTTAAGTGGACAGTGCAACGCCCCACAGGCGCGCTGACAGAACCATGTGATTTGGAAGACATGCTGCTGTTTACGGGCGAGCTCGCGTCACTGGTTTTGAGTCCTGAAGAACTGTGGGATTTTGCAAAGTTTGGTTTCCCATCGGCGTCGGCGTTTATAACCTCTGTGGGAGCCTTCATCTTAAGAGAGTCCAGAGACGTCAAATCCACCCACGAGGGATACACATGGACTCGAAAAGGAGAGGACGGCTCGGAAATCATAACCGAGGTCACGGGTGATATGAATGCTGATCTTCGAGTATTCCAGACGGATATTGCTCCGTATCCAACATTGGATCCCTTTGGAAACGCCATTGGAATGCGGCCTGAAATGGATGCTGATAAGCACTTCGTAGCTGCATATCATTCCAATGAGGGAACTCTTCTTTCTGCTGTGATGAAGTACATCGAACAGCTGGGCATTAAGGTTGACTTTTATGAGGACAAGGCTAAAAAGCTCATTGCATGGGGAAGATCACTGGGCCAGGGAGGAGGATCGTGCGCTGAACACTTTGGCGGCTGTGATCAAGACGCTCGTATGTTTTTTTTTGGATTTATACATCCCATTCCCGTGCTAAATGATGCAAATGCTACAGATCAACACTCTCCCTGTTGGCTAACCACAACAGAGCAAGGGGCATACGGTGTGTATATAGCGCATAATGGTGATCTTGTTGTATCTTATCAAAATAGTAAGACAATAAAAAAACCAGAAAAAATAATCAATGCAAGATTCCCGCCTGATGATGCGCATCATCTCGTGAAGGGATTGATCTATCAATCTGCCAAAGGCCTTGGCAGGACATCAGCGAAGCAGCTCCTCGATATTTTAGCATATCGGTTCTCGCCCCAATTCGAAGAAGATCAAGCCAGATACATAAAACCATGATATACTCTTCCCTTACAAACTCTTCTTAATCCCAAGTTCTAGCGGCGTGAGCTTCATGCGGAAATCCCGCTCAAGCACATCCGCATCAACTTCCGTGCTCGTCTCCAATTCAAGAATCCCTTCTCTTGTGATGGGAAGATTCTTCGTGATCATTTCCGCTATCGTAAGCATGGGCCAGACAACCCACTTCGGCGCGTGCACTAACAGCTTCTTTTTTCCCTGGGCTTTGAGAATCATTTTCACATACTTTGTAAAAGGAACGGCATCCGGGCCTCCGATCTGATACACTTTTGACTGTTTAAGGGGCACTAACGCAGCTTTCGTGAGCAATTCCGCGGCGTCCTCAATATAGATCGGCTGTTTTTTTGCCTTTCCAGAGCCAATGACGGGAACAACGAAAGGAAACATATTGATCATGCCAACAAGCTTTTGAAATGTTATACCCTCTTTTCCATACAGCAATGTTGGGCGGATAATTACGGAAAGGAATTTCTTTTTTCTCAGATGTTCTTCAGCGAGTTTTTTAGACAGCCCATACGCATTCGGCTTTGGAGACGTGGCTGTCATGGAAGAAGTAAATACAAAGCGCTCAACTCCTGCTTTTTCTGCTAAGTCTGCGATGTTTTTCGTGCCCTCAAAATTAATGAGCATGTTGAGCTTTTCGTCCGGGCAGTTGAGAATGGCGGCAAGATGAATCACGACTTCGATATCGTGCATGACTCCTTTCAGGGTCTCTGGTTTTGTCAAATCTCCGCGGACAATGTCAATGGACGTTCCGAAACCCGCCAGATACGTGCAGTCCTCCTCCGGTATGACAAGAGCCCTGACAGCATGGCCGTCATCAATCAGCCGCTTCGTGACTTTTTTCCCGAGAAACCCATTCGCCCCGGTTATGAGAATGTTCATGCGAACGACCTCTCAATGATCTCTTTGAGCGGCTCCGGACGGATATGAAATGTTTTCTGAAGATCGTCAAGGCTGGATACCGTATCCTGATTGAGTAAAATCAACTGCCCTCTCGCAAGGGGCGGATTTTTCAATGCCAATTGCAGCAGTGTCGCAAGAATATTGCACGCGAAGATAGGAAGATGAATCTTCATTTTTTTCTTATGAAGCGTTGCCTCCGTTACGATATCAACGAATTCATTGAACGAAACAGCGTCTCTTCCGGAAATGGTGTATGTTCGCTGCCTCGTAGTCTCATCATGAACCGCCTGGATGATGACGTTCACGACCGTGTCGACATCTATGGGCTGGATTTTCTTCTTGCCTGAGCCGACAATGGGAACAACGGGAAGCTTTAATGCAAATCCCGCTATTTTCTCCAATTGAGGGCTGAGCTTTCCAATAATCAAGTTGTAGCGTAAAACGGTTGTTGGAATCCCTGAAAGCAAAAGAACGCGCTCCGCCTTCAATTTCGAGTCTGCGTAGAAGCTCCTTCTCGGCAATCCGGCGGCGATCGAGCTCACATAGATGCATTGTTTCACATTGTGTTTTTTCATAGCTGTTACGAGTTCCTCAGCGCCTTTCGCATGGATGGCATAATTGAGCTCCTTATTGTCATTGCCAATGAGCGCTGCGGCATGGACGACAAGATCAACACCCTTCAGTGACTTCTCATACGTCGTATGATCTCTTATATCCCCTTCAATGTATGTTACATTCTTGAATCTGTCCTCTGGTTTTTTATTATGAATGAGCGCGAGGACTTCTGAATGCTCCGCTTGCAACGCTTTCAGAAGGTGGGAGCCAACATATCCCGCAGCTCCGGTAACGAAGATTTTCTTCATAGAAGGAAGTTACGAATATGTGTTTATAAAGATTTGGGGTTGCTGTGATCATTTTACACTGAAAATGTTGCATGTGTTTTAGGGATTTCCCGTGAATATCAAAAAGCGTAACAATTAAATAAGACACACATAATATGTAGATTATGGATAAATATCATTTTCAGTATTGCCAGAAGATTGTTGTGTTGTCCAAAGACCTCAAGAAGGTGCTGCTTTGCAAGCGCAAAGGGGAGGCCGATTTTGATGGGGTTTTCTCATTCATTGGCGGGAAGATGGAAATCACAGACAGCAGTATAATTGATGGTTTGAGGAGAGAAAAGAATGAAGAGGTTGGAAGCACATTTAAAGTGCGGGTATTTCCGAAATTCAGCATCAACGTGCTCTTCAGGAAAAAAGACGGCAACTCAATGATCCTCCCCCATTATTTAGCGATCCATGAAAAAGGAGATATTCAATTGAATGAGGAATACTCTGAATACAAATGGGTCGACTTGGACACATTGCAGACATTTGAGCCTAAAATACCTAAGATTCATGAAGTTGTACGAGATCTTATGAAACTTCTTACTTTTGCAAAAGAAGAGGAATTTGTGTTACTGTGAGCGTCTTTGTAATGCTCGGCGTATAAGATCACGATTACTATAACCCGCACCATATTTTGATGCCCACTCTTTTCGAGCTCTTTCAAAAATCTGGATTCTTGCATCAGTTGTCATTTCCCCATCCGACATCACGTGGTGTACGTCTGGTTCAGTTAACGAAAGTCTATTCGTTGTACGAGACTCTCCTCGATGTTCGTAGTGCAACACGAGAGACTCAAAGTTAGTATCCCAAAAAAACGCTCTGTCGCCATCAAACTCCAATGAGTTCACGAGGATCATCTGACCTGTTTGTTTATTGAAGCAGAGGATCATGTCATGGCTGCTGTTGTCTCCCCGGCCTTCACTGTGAGGTTTGTACGCATAATTTACAGCAGTAAATGCAACATCAGGATGCCTAATGACATATCGCAACAAGGGTAATAACCGGTCTCGTACATGCGTACATTTACCAGTTAGTCTTCCATCTGGGGATTTCGTCTCTTTGTCGATATTTTGCCAGTGATACGCGCTTTGAGCATAGTTGACTGCAGCTCTTATCGCTTCTCCGAGCGGGGCATAACCATTTTGCATGATTTGTTCTAGAGCCTGTATATGAGCAACGTTGCTGGGAAGTCCTAATTGCATCCTTCGGATTTTACAGAGTGTGTCAAAAGGAAATCCGGGATAAACCGCGGCCTCAATTTTGACATCCAGTTTCCTTTCACCCATAGTGCAAATCTGGCTAATGTTATCCAGTATAAGGCTGCGAGGCATTGGCCTGCCATTGATATAGATTATGAATCGTTCCCTTTGCGTACCCGAATTATCCGTATAATGATCATAGCAGCAGTGTAACGTGGACTTGGCGAGGTCGTCCACTGAAATACCCTCCGGTAAATTTATGTGTAACTCTGTTAAATGATCTGTGATTGATTTCATCGTTAAAGCAATACCATTCACATCTAAATTGTCGCCCATTCGACGGATAACACGATGAGCGTCAAGGTCATACTCTATATGTCCCGTCAGCATGGTAACCTCTCACGTCTCCTCCAATTCGTTGGATCTTTGACTGCACGGTTTGTCGAAGTCTTATCACGAACCCAAGGAATATACGGACCAAACTCTCCTTGGACGAGAAGTTCAGAATGAGCATCATCATTGAGTATCTTGACGGCAGCGATTTCATCCGGATAAATGAGACCAAAAATCATGATTTCCTGCGCGGCGCCGCACTCACCCGTGTTAAACGGATCAACAATGCATCTGTTTGCCGGAATTGTGATCTCGTAAATGGTCTTTGGATGTTTTTTACGGACGAAACGGTCAGTTGGCGCAAAAACCTGCGCGCATTCGGGATTGAACGTAGCTGAAAGAAGAGGCGTATGCCCATAATACGATGTGTGTCTGTCAAGCAATTCGCGAAGGTCATAGCCGGATTCGATTTTTCGCTTTATATCCCAAAGGTGATCCCAGTGTCCTCTTCGAATGGCGTTTGAGACAAATCCCATGTCCTCAAATCCTTCGAGCGCTCCTTTGAAGAGGAGTATTCTATCATCAGGTGATGCGCTTGCATGATATTCGGGAGGAACTCTGCTATAATCGAGCGTAAATTCTGACCTGGGAATTGTAATTTCTGCTGGAAGCACGACCGCGTCTTCAAGAAGGATGCTCATTGTGAGAGGCCCGAGGTTAGAATACTTGCATTCATTATTTCACGCCCTCAAAAACGAAACATCATTCCGCATCACATTCCTGTAAACCTGATCACCGTGCAATGCCTCGGCAATTGACATCGCGGCCGTACCCATACTATAATGATGGGCCATGATCCTGTGAATCCATCCCACGTGAGGAGATGGAGCGTCTCGGAGCGATTTCTTTTGGTGTATCCCTGCAGTTCTCGTGATATAGAGATATGCCTGCTTTAATTCACGAGCGACGCGGCAGAGCGTGTCATACTGATGCGCAGGATTATCGCTTTGTTCTGAATGCAGCCTCGCAATTGCCTGCTCTACTCCTCGTGCGTGTCCTTCTATGATGGGATTATTGGATTTGAAGTTCAGCTGCGTTCTTGTTTTCTGCAGAAAGTGCGTGTATTCATGAGCGATAATACAGGGGACAGTCGCTTCCCGGGCAATACCAAGTTTTATCTGATTGTCTGAAGACTGAAATCGGGGAAAACCATCATCTCTGAACATTTGCGCCACCACGGCGCCGCCAAAGCTGATCCCAATAAGTGTTGCATAGCCCAATTCTGCCACCGCGATGCCTGCTGGCACATATGATGCGAGCGAAACTCCGAATGCGACAAGTGCGCCGGTTGTTCCCTTCCTTACTATCTCGGGCACTGTGAGCATGTCTATTGACACCGGATCTGCGGCTTGCACGTCCAAAAAATCCCTCGTTTCGCGGGTTATGACCGGACCAAGTTCATCCAATCGATCAAATGTGAGGTGAGGGCCAAAGCGATATTTATTCGCAACTCCCTTCGCAGCCGCATATTCCTGAGAACGTTGATTGAGAATGTCTTCAAGAACCTCAAGATGATTCGCGATAAATCTTTCGACGTGCGGCCTCTGCGTTAAATCAATCATGCTGATGATGAAAGCGGTTAGGCGTTTTTAAAGCTTTCTAAATGTAATCACTGCTAAGAGACTATATTACTTAAGAATCGTTTCAAAATCTACCGAAATGCGTAGACATACGCCATTAATATCCGCATAGAACTCAGATTACGGTGAGTTTTTGTGGCGAAGCATGAGCAATTTGATGGTTTTGCCCCGGGAGTTAAATGTTAAAAGAATTCTTTATCAATAAAAATCATGCCTATACCCATGTAACTTACGTGCTGGCTCAGACTCCTGAATTCCATGTCTCCTGAGAAATTCTCCGCGAATGCGTGCTGTTTCATCTCTTTGCGAATGCCCAGATAAAACTTCAAATATCGTCGCCATGCCAATAGCTTCTCTCGCGCCATCCCCCCGATCAGGACCAACATCAATTCCATGTTCCTTGCCTAAATACTTTTTATCCCATGTCCATCCGGCTGCTTCCAGGCTGTACAGAGTGAGTAAAAAATCTGTGGCCGTTAATCTCGGCATATCGACGACCATACAAACAAACTGATCCGCAGCGTCTTTCCCATGGGCACTGTGGATTCCCTGATAGACTTTCTCCAAAATTGTATCATTAAGATCGCTCTCTATTGCTCCCCGTCCACTGTAATATTCGGGTCTGCGGGACATGCCTGCCGCGACAACAATCTCGGCTGCCGTCACTTTTTGATCAATGCTCATTGAACTTTGAAAGTCATTGTGGCTTTATAAAGATTTGGGGTTTTTATCGGCAGCTGTCATCGCTACAGAAAAGTTTATATACTATGGCAGATTATATAGTCGCTATGGCAACCACAATCCAAGTGAGCAAGCAGCTCGCGAACACCCTCAAAAAAAGGAGGCAGTATGACAAAGAATCCTATGAAGAAGTTATCTGGAACTTAGTAGAGGATACCATGGAGATCAATGCCGAGGCAAAAAAGGAAGTGGAGCAGGCAAGAGCGGATATCAAAGCAGGAAAATTCTACACACACGACCAAGTAAAAAAGAGACTGGGCATGTAGATGTACGAGATTCTCTATTCCCCGGCAGCGCTAAAGCAATTAGAGAAACTTGAACGCTCCATCAGGGAAAGAATTCTTATCGCGTTAGAACGATTGAGAATCCGGCCCGAGTCCTGCGATATTAAGAAACTTGTAGGCATGCCGGGATACCGGTTTAGGGTAGGCGATTATAGAGTTCTTTTTGACATGGAAAAAGAAAAATTGATCATCCTTGTTCTCAAAATCGGGCACAGAAAAGATATTTACAAGTGATTTTATGGTTCATTATAAACTTTTTACCCAAACGTAAACGTATACGCCATCAATCCCGGCTCTGAGAGTTCAATCGTGAGCTCATGCGTACCGTAGGTTTCATCTTGGATCAGCGGATATAAGTCAAAGTCCTTCACGATCATGGTGTTCACGAGCTGCCCATCTTTGAGAATGGTTAATGTCATTGGCTTCGCCGCTCCCGCAACAAGATTCACATTTTTCGCAGTGTATTTTATGATTATTTTTCCCTGATTGCCTGTAAGCTCCATATTGTCATTATGATTAAACCAGTCGCCCTCGAGATAAAACAGATCATCTTTAAGCGAGCTGGGAAGAGCATATGTCTGCAGTTTTTCAGGCTTCCATCCTTCTGTGTTTCCCATCTGTGATCGTTGGAATTCATACCCGAAGTAGATTTCGGGAGTCCCAATCTGTCCAAAATCAGGAAGCGACGCATTCGGCTGCGTGACACCTTCTTCCAAAACGGCATTGAGTTTAAGCACGCTGTTGCGCTCACGGAGCAATTCCTGAATTTTCTGCTCTGTTTCCTCATAACCGCCTTCGCCAATATGATCATACACGATAAACCCGTCGATGTCAATAAGGTATTTGTGCGGCCAATATCTGTTTTTATACGCACGCCACGTCTGCTTGTCATTGTCTTGCACAACGGGATATTCAACGCCATACTTATCCACGGCGCGCTTGACATTCTCATACTCCTCCTCAAACGCGAATTCGGGAGTGTGAACGCCAATGATAACTAGGCCATCAGCTTCATACTTTTCCCACCACGCATTCAGATACGGAAGCGTTCTTTGGCAATTGATGCATGAGTATGTCCAAAAGTCGACAAGTACGATATTCTTTCCGATGTTCTCTCCAATAGTTATTGCCTCTGTATTGATATAACCCTCTGGAGAAACGAGCTCGACATAGTTTTGATATTGCTTTTCCTTGTCTTGCACACGCGAGGGAATAAACGGCGCGGATTCCTCGGGCAATACGACATTTTGATTTTCACCAATCATAGCTACGTCTTGGGGAACTTGCTCGCGGGTTTTAGAGGACTCTAACACCAAGATAGCACCGACTATGGCAACGATTACAACGACCGTGATAATTATTTTTTTCATTTTAAGAGCAACGCATTCACAAAGCCGAAATTAGCCACAAACCCAAGCGTTTGCGTAAACACAAGGATGCCCAGGAGGATGATGAGGATTCCGACAACGATGTTGAAGTATTTGAGGAACTTTTGCGAGCGATTAATCAACGCAAGCGCCTGCGTCGCGAATAATCCCACGAGCAGGAACGGAAGGCCAAGCCCTAAGCTGTATGCGAGCAATAGGAAAAAACTCTGGCCCGGTTGCGAAATCGCGAGCGCAAATACGCTCCCTAAGATCGCTCCAACGCACGGCGTCCAGCCGACGGCAAACGCGGCGCCGAAGACAAAGCTCGTAACATACGATATGCTGAACTTCTTGACTGAAAATTTGTGCTCTCGCTCTAAAAAAGGAAGTTTGAGTAAACCGACAAGGTATAATCCGAACAAGATGATGATGACTCCGCCAATTCTTGAGAGCCACTCCTGAACTGTAAATGAGACTGTGCTCAATAGCGTGTTAAACAGCACTCCAAGAAGCGCAAACACGGACGCAAAGCCAAGCACAAAAAAGACGCTGTTCAGGAACATTTTCACCCGGTTTGGATCCTTCAATGAAGTTCCAGAAAGATACGCGAGGAATCCTGGAATGAGAGGTAAGACGCAGGGACTGAGAAACGAGAATAATCCCGCGATGAACGCCGCGATGAGTGTGACTTCAACCATGTTAGTATTTCCTCAATTCTGTGAGATATCGCTGCTTGTCCCAGGTATCGGGAGCCTTGAGCACTTGCTCCCCATTTTGGATAATGACTTTCGTATGCTGGTACGGAATGCCAAACTCGCGGGCCAACGAACTTTCAACTTCGTCAGTATCACTGTCTTTATAGTTTACCCTGAATCCAACTATGTTTGGATTTTTAAGCTCATTAAAAGCTGCGAGCACATCCGGCTCCTCGGCTTTGCACAGCGGACACCAATTCGCATAGAAATTCAGGAGAATAATCTTGTTTTCTCTAAGTGCCGTCTCGTAGTCACCTTGCGCAAATTCGTAATATGGCGACGTTGACCCAGCAAGCTTTGTTCCTGCATACCCTGAAGACTTCATTAATATTGCATCATCATCCGGTTCAGGCATCGCATTTTCCGTTATGGCATCATCAACCGGGGCAGCAACGGGTTGCTCTGTCTCCATCACAATTCCCTTTTCTTCCATCATTGCCTGATCCTGCGGAGCGCATGCGACAACAAACAACACAGCACACCAAGCCATAACGATCATCGGTTTCATACTCATCCTCCTTACTTATATGTGATCCACGTCAAAGTCGCGAACGCGAGCATTTGGAGCGTTTTCAGCACAAATACAAAACCTTCAATGTCCATCGCGTAGTACGGCATCATCGTAACGAAAAAATACAGGCTCACAATATTCTCAATGAGAAACAATAAAGCGAACACGAATAATCCCATCGTGAACCCTGAACGAATCTTCATCATATTCCGGACATACACATTCAGCAGCGCAATAATCAGCAGCACATTGACTGCAGTAACGACCGTTGTCAGCGTCATAAGCAATGCCATACAATCACCTCTGTTTTTTCGCGTTTAAGTACTTTTTCCCAAATTCAGCCCAAATCGCCTCAATTTCGGGAGGAATGTAATACGCTGCGCCGTATGCGCCTTTGTTGATCGTTGCAAGAACCCTGTGCTTTTCAAGAACCCGAAGATGATGCTGAACCGTTTTGTAATCGAGCATGAGCTCTTTTGTCAATTGATGCGCATTTTTTGGATGCACACTGAGGCTCATCAAGATTCTCTGTCTGGTTTCACCACCCCTACTGCCCGCGATGAGATACAGAAGTATATTCTTCATACCCTGCAAACTAGAGAAATTGTTTATAAACCTTGTGCAGGACGCGTGTAGATGCGGAATGCGGTATACCCAGAGTCCTGATCACCGAGCATGAGGATCCCGCAAGGATTGCCGCTTGCACCTCTAATACTCCTGCTTTCCATTAATGCGTCTCTCCGCACAAGAATCCTTTCAAAGCGTGTACGCGGTTGCAGCTCAAACGCCCCTGTGGGTGTCGCGGTCACAATGATTTCAGCGTGGGCAGGCTCAACGTGAAAATGATCATCCAATACCTGAGCGACATAACGCAAGGTTTCTGCGTCATTGATCATGAATGTCCAAGGCATGGGATTGAGAACGCGGATGAGTTTTTAAGCGTTCCTAGATTGGAAAATTCATTGAGGGTCTCCAGCAGAGACTTTATCCGTCATATAGATTAGCACAAATTTTGTGAGTGCTTGAATAAAAAAGTCAGTGAATTCTCTGTAATAATCACCCTTCCCTGTAACTAAATGCCCCAGTTCGTGAATATACGTGCTGGCAAATGCTTCGAGACTCTGCAGTTGCGACTGTTTAATTCCAATATATTCTTGACCATCAGGCGATCGAACATACACTCCGTGTTGACTCTCTATTTCCCGACCTGTGTTCAAGAATAAACCAGAATAGACGCGTACGTCAACAGGAATGAGCTCCCCCAAGACAGTTTCCGTGATCTCAGGGATTCTCTCCAGCATTCCAGTTTCAGCAGGAGTTAAATCTAATCGATCAACCCATCGATATTGCTTTTCAGTTGCAAGACTACTTGCTCGTTTGATTCCAAGAATTCCAAGATAACAATCAAGATCAGAATTGAGCTTGACCGGATTAAATCCCATAAGCCTCGCATCGCTGTTCTCGTTAACATTGCTTGAAGCTAATACCGCGTTTTCTCCGTAGAGCTTCCTGAATACATCGACCCAGGGGTTAGTTTGAGTCTTGGGTATATCCATGCGCCTCCAAAGTTCCTTAAACTTCTCAGTTTCAGGATCATCTTTAGGTATCCTATAGTCTGCATAAATGAGGGAGCTCTGGGGACGCCGATCCCGCAATGCTTCGAATTCAAATCGATAGCAACGATCCGTTTCGGCCTCGCGCAGCAATGTTTCAATGACAGAATGATCCGTACACTCCTTCAATATGCGTGCAATCTCATTCAGCAACGTTTCCCGGTCAGCAAACAATCTGTCAGGTGAAATGTTTTCCAATCCTAGATCATAACTGAAGATTGCACCCATAGTTTGTACTCTTACTCCTTTAATAAAGAGGCTCTTGTCTCCCGCGCCCAGATCAATAATACGTGGATGATATCTGGAAGGCCAATTACGATACAAACGCGTAGCATGCCGATTCTCAGGGGTGGAAGACCCTTCAGCGTAGATCACAGAGAATGAATCATTCAGTGCAAGCACTTTCTCGGGAATCTTGAATATTTCGCGCATAAGCTCCTTAGAGGGATTTCTAAAGACGGTTCGTGATCCTTCGATATGATCACCATTTTCGGTGATGTGAAAGCAGAGCCGTTGCACCGCATGCTCATCAATACGCTCAGATTTTGCGTACGGGACTGCTATCCAGTTTTTTGAGCGGTATTCCACATCAATGCCACTGCGCAGCGCGGCTGCCGCAACAAGCTTAAGCCCTTCACCAAACTGCCCCACACTCATCACATCCGCAGCTTTCGGCGAGAAGAGCACAGACAATAATCCTGCGCTATACCCCGCACCATCATCCTCAAAGACCACCTCTTCTGCTGGCTTTGCTGGGTCTGCCCGCTTTAAGTCATACCACCGACCTTCCTGTTTGATCCTTACGGTCGTTTTAGAACCTTTACTGTCCGCAGGAAGATGATTGGAAATGCTGTCAAGAACGATGCGCTCTATTCCCCAGGCAAACCTCCGATAGTCCGTCGTCAGTGATGTTTCGATATCACACGTTGTGCTTGCCACGGGAAACCTCATCCAGGTATTTTTGTGTAGCTAATTCAATAAAATGACTCTTGTTTCTAAAGATACCATTTTTGATTTTTTGTTCAACACTCTCCAATGTGTGGGTATCCATTGAGATTGAGACTTTGACTTTCATCGTAAGAAGTAGGAATTCTTACTACTTTATAAATCTTTGCACTAAGTAACTACTAGTTAGTAACAGCACGTTTTAAGGCCATTGAATTTTTCAATGTGTATAGGCTATTGGGAGAACACGCGGCAGAGCCCTCTTCATAATAACGAATTGCGTCGCATAATCCATATAAACCTTATATTCTGCAAGCGTTATAATGATCCTCGCAAGCGGCTGTGTGGTATATCGAGATGGCGAAGTGCTTCTGATGCACCGGGTCCATTGCCCAAAATTCAATGATGTGTGGTCGAATCCCGGAGGGAAGATTAAAAGAGGAGAAATAGCAGAGGCCGCGGCTATTCGAGAAACGAGGGAAGAGCTTGGCATTGGGGTTAAGATAATCATTCCGTTGGGCACGTATCTTGATTATGAAAGAGATACGGTAGCTGGTCGGTTTCATGGGTTCTTAGCTGAGCTTGCAGAAGGAACTCCAACTATCAGAGAACCAGATAAATGCGATGGGCTGGAATGGTTCTCGTTTCGAAGAATTCCGAGTCATGTCGCACCATACACGATGCAATACCTGGATGAGCTTGTGCACTATCTAATCCAGCACCGAAGAACTTAAAAAGAAGAAGCATTAGTCAGAAAAAATGGTAAGCGCATTCGTGCTTGACATCCTTGTTTTCATCGTATTATCAATTCCACTCTATCTTGCAGTGCGCTTCCTCAAGGGAAAGCCTACTATCGTCAATGTTCTGCTTGTCAACCTCATCACGGGACTCATGTTTAGCTCTTTGAAACAGAGCCTCAGCCTGCTCAAGCTTGCGTTGGGATTATTCCTCATGCTCTGGCTCTATCATGAGATCTTCAGGCTGAAATGGATAAAAGCGGTTTTGGCGTGGGCGCTTCAGATCGCGATAACCATCATTGCGTATGTGATTCTTGTAATACTTCTGGCTATTCTGGGTATCACAACGAATGTGTTGCCGGAATGGACGATTAGAGTTTTTTAGGAGCGATACATTCAATGCTTGATATTTTCCCTCACCAGAAGTTCTCTAAAAACGCATCAAAGCTTAGATCCTGGGCATATAACTGCCGGATTTGCTCTCTCTGCGGATACACGCTGATCGTCCTATTGAGCTCAAGAGTGTTCTCCAATTCCCTAACCTGCTCTCGAATCTGATCCTGCCGTGTTGGCGTTTCAATATACTGCTCGAGTGTATTAATAAAGGAGTCATCCATGCTCCGGATGTCCCTGATGATGACTGATGTTGGCTCCATATCGAGCTTCGCAAGGATGCGGGTCACGCGTTCGCGCTTCTGCATTCTGATTACTATCGCACTCTCTGTTCTGGATGCATCGCCGCTTTGAGCCATTCCTTCATTAGTGCTCCCTATATCAGCTGCATCTGGCGTTTCTTGCGCAGCTTTTGCATCGCTCACCGCAGATGGTTTGCTGGTTCGCAGGGTTCTTGAGGTGTCAGAATTCGTTGCTCCCTGATCATCAGAGGAATCTGTATTTGAATCAGTATCTGAACTGGCTGAGTCATCAGATCCTACCTGCGCAGTACTACCCCCATCTTTGTTTACAACAGCGAGCTGGGCACTCACGGGAATCAAGACTATCAGGTGTAATAGTAAAACGCCGATTACGATTTTACAGCTCATCAAACCACCTTGTCAGCTTGACAAAATGAACAGTCTGACTTTTATCAATCTCCACGAGATTCTTTCTCTCCAGATTGTGCAGGGAGCTCGCTAAACTCGATTTTGGCATCTTCGTGATGCGCTCAAGCTCATTCCTCTTTATTGCCCCCTGGTTCTGAAGCAAGCACTCAACGACCGTCCGCTCATTGTGCAACAACGCTTTCATAACATTCTGCTTTTGGGATTTCTTGGGCGTTTTCCGGAGAAGAATGAAACCGGCAAGAGCACATAACACAACAACCACGATGATAACCGTCCATAGCATGACTTTTGTCGTGCTCTCCTTTACGGGAAGGCTCTCAAACTCATCGACTTCCGGCATCTCGTATGTGTAGTACAGCATTACCTCCTTTGGATTTGCCCATCGTATTGCAACGAATCCATTATGCTCTATCAAGGCAACAGGCTCTGTTGAAGAAACAACAGCCGAATCGGGCAAATACACCGTGATGGGTGCTGGCTCACTCGGCATGAAGTTTAACTGCCAAGAGCCGTTGTGCTTCGTTGTCAAGGCTTCAGTCTGGTATGCAATGCTCGCTTCGCGAGTAGTGCCTACGGAAAGTTGCAGCGCGTTGCCCTCTTTGGTGTAAAGGCCTCCCTTCACCCTGAGCTGCGTTGCATCCTCGGGTAATGTTATGTTATACACACCCGTGCCGTTAACATTAACGATCACAAGCGCATTGCCTGCTTCCTTCACAAATAGTGTGTAGTCTAAAGGGAAAGCGGCAGGAATTATTAACAGGAACATCACGGTTATAATATATGCTTTCATTTACCATATTCAAGTAGCGGGCTTAATTTAAAGGTTTCTAAAAAAATAAAAAAAGCATTACTTTGCAGTAATGGCTGGCAGGGGAGCAATCCTTGAGTTATCTGTTGGCTCTGCAGCAAGCGTCACAGCGGGAAATGTAACATACTGCCCCCACGTAGATCTCATGCCAAAGATTCCCCGGGCTTTCCAATGCCCCTCAGCGTACCTTCCATAGAAAAACTGTTTTCCATAGAAGCCATAAAAGTCACCCGCATAGTATATACCCCATGCTTTCTTCCCAAGGTTATCCTTTCCCGTAAAGTAATTATTGCCGTACACTCCCCACATGACATGAATTCCGGTATAATCCCATAACACAAAGCGGTTACGGGGCCGAATTTGGTTTGTAACCGCTGCATAGCTTGGAATCTCATTCGCAAGCCCTTTCACGTCGTCCGCGGATTTCTCTTCCACTTCAGTTACTCCCACTGCATTTTCCTCTAACGCAACTGGCTCAGCATCAAATGCCGCAACGGGAACAGCAAGCATGAGCGCTGCGAGCACCACTATTTGCAATAACTTCATTATATCCCTCCATGTTTTAATGGAGTTCTAATGGCATGAACAGTATATAAAGCGGGAATAGAACAACCATGAACAGGGGTGAACAGGAAATACGCACACATAAGATTTTAAAAAATGCAGAGGAATTAAACCCCCTTGACGAGCAAAGCCTGCCGTTAGAGTGTTAATAAACCCTCATTCCATCAGCGATGTCAGCAGAAACCTCTTCCTTATCGGTCCGAAGCGGCTTTCCATCTATGAGAATCTTTTTGTGCTTAGTCACCATCACGAGCTTTGAGAATTCTTCGTATTTAATCTCGGATTCATTCTGCTTCATACTATCCACACATACAATATCCCCCGGACTGCTCTTGGGCGCTTCCACGAGAGCGAGCGTTTCCTGGTCTTCGGATACCGCGGCGAGCAGCATACCCTTGCTTTCGATACCCCGTAATTTAGCGGGCTTCAGATTCGCGACAATCACAATATTTTTTCCCGGCAGTTTATCAACATCATAATATCTTTTAATTCCCGCGACAATCTGTCGCTTCTCAGTTCCCAAGTCAACTTGCAGCACAACGAGCTTTTCAGCGTCAGGATGGGGATCTGCAGCAATGATTTTTGCAACACGCAGATTTAACGGAAATAAGCCGTTTCGCGTTGCTTCAAGAATCTTATATGATCCCCCGCAAAATTTCACGATATTCTCGCAAATCTCATTCAAGCCGTCTTTTAAAACATCATCACTCGTTTCTTTATTGCCTTGAACATACACCATCACATTTTTGGTTTTTTCATCAACTTTTGTATATTCACTTTGTTTTACGTTCAGCCTGCATAACACGTGCTTTTCGTCGGCACACGCATACTCTCCCTGTTCGACATTTTCCAGGCCCGCTTCACCAAGAGGGATATATTTCTCAGATCCGGTGGTTATTCGAAACTGTATTTTTCCATGTATTTTTGAGATATCATGCGCGCCTGCGGAGATCAGGCGTTTAACGGAAACCGGGTTATAAGAGTCTACTATCGTGTTGATATTAGGCAGCTTTCCTTTTTCCTTGATGAGTTTCAATAAATGATAGTAAGGCGGTTCAAAGGGTTTGTGGTTATAGAGCTTTTTGTCTTCTAAGTAGATTCCATCTCCGGTTACGTCAAAATTCTTTACTTGACCTTCCGTCTCTCTCTTCAACTTTTCAAGACCTTCATGCTTCTTCTTGCAGTTTACTCCGGTTAATTGAGCAACTGCGAACTTAAGTCCTAAACTACTGACCTTATCCTCAACGTCATATTCGATAGGCGCAGACTTTTCATGCGGCGCTTCTTGAATAGCGTGCTCCTTCTTCTCAAACTTATGCATCACAATCTCCGCATTCCGCACAGAACCTTTGAATCCGAAACCGATATCCTTCCATTCAAGATGTTTTTCTCCGAGCTGTTCTTGAATCTTTTCTGCAAAAATGGGAAGGATTGGACTAATGAGGATGCTGAGATTCCTTGCGATGTTTGCACATAATCCAAGAATTGGAGCAGCCTCTTCCTTTGATTTTTTCCACGGCTGCTCATCCTGCATATATTTGTTGCCGAGCGCTCCCAACGCGAGGATCTCGCGCACCGTTTCACGGAAGTTATACTCTGCATAGAGTTTTTTCACGCGCTCGGCTCCATCAAGGAATGTTTTCTGTAACGGTTCATTGCCCGCAACTTCTTTAATTTCTCCGTTATAGTTTTTTTGGATGAAGCTTAACACCCGATAGCAAAAATTCCCGATGTTTGCGACTAGCTCATTGTTGATCGTATCCGAGAAGTCATCCCAGTCAAGGTTGATGTCCGAAAGCTTCTTGCTCAAGCCCTTCGCGTAATAAAACCTCAAATGCTCAGGGTTATAGAGCCGCACATAGTCTTCCGCGGTGAACAAACTGCCTCTGCTTTTGCTCATCTTCTCTTCCTTCTGTGTGAGGAAGCCATGCACAATGATATCTTTTGGCAGGTTGAATCCAATGCCCATCAAAGTAGCAGGCCAAAACAAAAAGTGGAAGTAAATGATGTCCTTACCAATGAAATGTATGATCTCTGCCTTGTCTCCCGTCCAATAGTCTTCCGCCTTTAATCCATGCTGTTTGCAATAGTTCTCTGTTGACGCGATGTATCCAATCGGGGCATCAAGCCAAACATAATAATACTTATTCTCCTCTCCCGGAATCTTAAACCCAAAATACGGGCCGTCTCGCGTGATATCCCAGTCCTCTAAGCCGTCTTTGATCCAATTGCGGATGAAGTTGATGATCTCCGGCTGCAGGTTTTTGTTCGACGTCAACCATGCATCAAGCTTTTCAGAAAACGCGCTGAGCTTGAAGAAATAATGCTCAGACTCTTTCCTCACTGGTGTGCTCTTGCATATCACGCAATACGGGTTGACGAGGTCAACGGTCTTGTACGCGGAATTGCATTTCTCGCACACGTCTCCATACTGGTCTTCAGCCCCGCACTTCGGGCATGTTCCTTTGACATAGCGATCGGGAAGGACGCGCTTGCATTTTGGGCAGTACGTCTGCTCAATCGTTTTTTTGTATATGAATCCATTTTTTTTGAGGGTAAGGAAAAAATGATCAGAAAAGTGCTTGTTCTCGGGGGAATTTGTCGTGTAATAACTATCGAACTTTATGTGGAAGCGGCTAAAATCGTTTGTGTGCTCCTTATGAACTTTTTCAATAAGCTGCTCAGGCGTAATGCCGAGTTGTGATGCCTTGATCTCAATCGGAGCGCCGTGCGTGTCATCCGCGCAGCAGTAAATCACATCCTCGCCAATCAACTTAAGGAAGCGAACAAAAATATCCGTTTGAATATACTCCACTAAATGGCCTATGTGAATCGGGCCATTCGCATACGGTAGTGCGCTTGTCACGAGTATTTTCTTTTTGAAGGGAATCACCCTGCATGTTGAAAATGAGGGTACTTTTTAAAGGTATTGCGAGAGGTTTAAATAAGCAACCCTATTTTGCTTTCCCATGCAAATACGTGATCTGGATGCGCTCATGGAGTCAGACGCGACAATTCTGCTTGATACGAATGCATTCTATAAATTTGCGCCGAGCCCACGCCATATGGATTATAATGATTGTATTCATGCCCTCCATGACTGCATTTCTCCCCGTGAGGCAGAAACAATCATTGGATTGGAGCAACACTATCAAGTGAAACTCGCACAATTGCTTGTGCGTCGCAACACGTTCGTGCTCCCGGAAGTGGAAGATGAACTCCGTGAAAGCATCCATGCGAGAATCCACTCGGCGCAAGCACAAAGCAAACGGAAACTTCGCCCCGAACTAAGGGAACTCCTAGAGTCCGTCACGTTAGCAAACATTCAATCACAACGAAACCGCCACACGGCCCAGCATGAGAGAAAATATAAGCCTCAGCATCCCGAGACGCACCGCGCAATGGCAATTTTGATATCGGAGTTCGACAAAGTGTATGGTTTCGAAGAAGACACGCTCAAGAGAACAAGGAGATTGGGGCACGATACCCCGCAGATTAAAATTCATGAGCGATATGGATTGTCGACAGACATGCTGATTGTGAGCACGGCAGTATACCATGCCATCTTTGAACGGGAGCCCGTGATCATATTCTCTCATGACAAAGCGCTGGCATGGGAGTTTGAGAGCGTGTATCGCGTCATCGGGTATAATCTTGGACTTATCCACACACCGCCATTCTGCAGGCTCGAGCGATATCCGATATCATTTATGGGAGACCAATTCGATGGCACAATGCACCAATTTGGAATGCAGCTCACGAGTACTCATATCAAGCGGGTGCGGCATAAAACAAACGTTGCGCTGCCGTTTGCGGTTTATGAAAAGATTGTTCATCTTGCGGAGGCGTGGTACGCAGAAGTCACGGCTCAGTCCTCATTAGCCACGCAATTTGATGTCGAGCATGCACAATGCGCGGCGATTGAAGATCGCCTCACGAGATTGCAAGAAAACGCGGTTACCCGCCATCCTCATCCGATTTCCCTTTCGCCTTCTTCATCTTCTTCGTGATGCCAATCTTTTTTTTGCAGGATTCACATTCAAACACATAACTGGGAATGCCATTCCACGCCTTGCGCTTAAAGGGCGTTGTTGCCTCCCCTGATTTCCCGCAATAAGGGCATGTATACTGAACTTCCACAATGAGACTCTCCTCATGCGGCTGTTTTTGCTCTGTATATCCGCAGCTTGGACAGACATACTCCGTTGCCCGGATCTTGACTTTGCCTTTTTCAACGGGCTTGCCCATCTTTGCCTTTTTGCATTGCGGGCATGTTTTCTTGTAGACCCAGGCAATGGCTTTTCCAGTATCTTCAATCTGACGGTTTGTGAAGTAGATGCATTCAGACGTGGATTCTGGAAATCGTAATGCCATTACAGGATTCTAAAAATACAGGTATAAAAAGGTTGTGGCTACATTCTACATTAGTTACATAACGCATTCACTATAATAATGCATAAAAACAATGCCTCACTCTTTTCTCGTATGAACTATGCTGAACTTGCGAAACACATTGAAGCAATTGAAGGTGCAGCAGTCATTGGCAGTGTAAGTAGCGAACGTTTTCCACTCTATCGCATTCGATGCGGACAGGGAATGCCCGTGCTTCTTTCAGGAGCAGTCCATGGAGATGAACCTGCCGGCGCACATGCGCTTGTTGAATTCTTTCGCAATCATTCGGCCCGTTATGAAGATAAATTCGCGTTCACCGCATTTCCCTGTGTCAATCCTTGGGGTTTTGAGCATGAGCAGCGCGGCAACGAACAAGGACTTAATCTGAATAGAGAATTCAAAGAGGATACAACTGCTGAAGAAATTAAATTGATGCTGTCTTTAATTTCACGATACCGCTTCGCAATGGATTTACATGAAAGCTGGACGGGGGCATCACGAGTTCCCGGAGCGGCAGAGCCTGATGGAGAAGATCCGAACGAATTTTTCATGTGGGAAATCTGCAAAGACAAAGAACAACGCGTAGGAGCAACGATTATTCAGCGTGTACGAGCAGCTGGACTTCCTATTTGCACATGGCCAAAGATCTTTAATGAAGTCAACACAGAGGGCGTTATTGCGTATCCGGAAGCGATTGCGACTCCGTGTTATGCGCAGGGAACTTCATTTGATGCGTACAGTGAACGCATGCTTACTGAACATTCATTTACGATCGAAACTTCACGCGAATGGCCTTTGGAAAAAAGAGTGCTTGCAGATATTATTAGCATTACGACTATGCTTGAAGCGTGTCTCGAATCCGGGCAGCAAGCAAAATAAGCTTTTCTTCTGGAATTTTAAATTTCGTATCATACGGCGCATAGTTCTTTCCCCAATTGTGATCCGTAAATGTGATTCCCTCAAAGGTTCTTAGTGTTTTATATCTGGGAATAACATGGACATGCATGTGAGCAGATACATTTGCGAGCGCTGCATAGTTAAAAAGATCGGGTTGGAAGAGTTCTTGTAACGCATCCCTTACTCTTGTTCCCACTGAGAAAAATTCTTCCCGTTCTTCTGGAAGCGCATCCATCAAATCGACAACATCAGTGCGTTTTGCCCAAAGATAAACACGACCAAGATAATACTGGCTACCATGCACATACAGGCTCCAATGATCAAACTCCGCAACCTTGAGATGTTCATAATCAGTCATCGCAGTCCCTTCCATTCATGATGAAACTGTTCGAGATATTGCTCCATGAACTGATGCCGCTCCTCGGCCATTTTTTTCGCGGTTTCAGTGTTCATGCGATCTTTTAACAACAGAAGTTTTTCATGGAAATGATTAATGACACTCGAATTTCCTTTATTCAAATAGGCATCCGCAGTGCTGTGGAGCTGTGGTGCAACATCAGGGTTATGCATGACAGTGCCTTTGCTGCCACCATACGCAAATGTTCTACCAATGCCTATAGCACCCATTGCATCTAAACGGTCCGCATCCTGGACGACCATTCCCTCAACGGTTTTCATGGGCGTCGGCACTCCAGCGCCTTTGTACGATACATGCGCTACGATGTCACACACATGATCAACAATCGGCGCCTGAACACTGAGCGATTCAAGCCATGCTCGCGCTGTTTTTGGCCCAATTTCTGTATCTCCACCATGAAACTTGTAATCGGCAATGTCATGCAATAATGCGGCCAATTCAACAATGTATTGATCCGCGTGCTCTTTTTCAGCGAGAACCAAAGCAAGATTCACGACGCGCTGAATATGCCACCAGTCATGGCCAGAGCCTTCACCCTCAAATTTCCCCCTCACGTATTTTCGTGTTTGCTCAAGAACCGCTTTCATGTGTTGTGTTCCGATCTGCTTATTAATAAAGATTTGGTGCAATACGTTGTACGTTTGGAAATTCCTAGTTGATTCATGATATAAAAGTATATAAACAATGGTCGTATCAAAATAGACAATGTCTCCCATCATCCTGCCCAACAATTATTATGATTGCATGGATACTCCTTTTATTTACCTTGCAGGACCAATTAAAAGCGCTCCGTGTTGGCAGGATGAAGCGATTCGTTACATTCTTGCAAACGATTCTGGAGTCATGATCGCGACTCCCCAACGAATTCTTGCAAACGATTTAACTCAGAACGTTATTCACAGGGGCGAGCCTCGATTTCACCGCCAGCGTGCATGGGAGAGACACTATATGGATCTTGCAGCCAAGTCAGGAGCGCTCCTGTTTTGGCTTCCGGAAGAGCACGAGCATGACTGCGAAAAAGCGTATGGAGCAGTGACGCGTTTTGAATTAGGAATCTGGCTTGAGCGAATCCGCAACGCTCCCGAGCTGCATGTCTGCATCGGAACAGACGGTCGTTTTTCAGAATGGCATACGTATGCCTATGATTTTTCTCAGGATGCGCCAAATCTCCGCATCTTTGAAACACTTAAGGCAACGTGCAAGGAAGCTCTTGACATTCTTCACAAAGGGGATATATAGGAATTGATGCCATAATGACACACATAACGCATGCTCCGATTGTGGACAGGGGCATACACGCCGAAAGATTCACAGTACACGACAGATCTATTGACGTTATCGTATGTTCACTTCCCGTTCCAAGAATTGTTGATATGTGTGCGGAATTTTATGAGCAGCAAATATTCAATCCAAACTATGCTGGTAATTTTGTGCATGATGGTGTCCGGAGTGAATATGCAGTCTCACAACAATGTGTTCGTGAATCACTTACGCGAGGGTTATTGGCGCAGTATAGAGAAGATGTGGGTTGCGTATGCCTCGGAGCGCACATCCCTTCTGCACCGAGAGGGCCGGTTGGAATGACTCTTTATCGAGAAGAGATCAGTGAGTTTCAGATCGTTATAGGTACATCAATTCCTGTGGAGGGATGCAATGATACATACATCGGCATTCCAGGGGCGCACGTAATTAAATACACATTCGGGGATAACATACGAGAGCCGTATGAGGAAGAAGTCGCGTTTCTCAACAGCCTAAGTGACGCCAAGTAGATCAACACATTTAAAAACGACCAAATGTTTCTAAATCTATGGCCATTGAATTCGGTACATTCAGAGAGATCGATGACAGGGGAATACGCGCTGTTCACCATAGCCTTGAAAGAGTCGAGATTCCTCTCGTAGTTTCAAGATTACCAATTCTGGAGATTGTTGAGAGAACCGTGCAGTATCACGCCATGCGCGTTCGTGAGTATGGCTCATTCGGAAGGCAGACGCACGTACACGATGGCAGCGAGGGATCCTACACGCTACAATCAAGGCCGATCCGCGCAGCAATGCTGAGAGGTCTGGCAGAGCGGACTCCATTGCAGATGGCAATCACTAAGAATCTTGAAGCGCTTCTTGAGCGTGAGATTAAACAACCGCCCGTATCTCTTACGATGGACAAGGATTCAATGCATGAATTTAAAGTGAGCATCGGGAAGAATATTCCTGTTTTCAATGCAACTTCAGGATATACCGTGTACTTCATTGGCTCAGAGAGATTCACGCTTGTCAGGTATCTGTTCGGCGATGACCGCATACCTTACGCTCATGAAGTCGCGTTTCTCAACAACATCCAGGAATAAGCGTTATACACATTCAGCAATTTTAACGGTCTCGGGAATTGGTTCAGCCATGATGAATTCCTGAACGTCGGAAGAATTAACTGTATGAAAAGTGGATGATTTCGGCGCTGAAGATTCAGCAATAAGCACAAATGCCCCCACGCAAAGCGTGATTAAAATCGCGATGATGAAAAGTTTCATGTTTGTTCTAAGTCTACGTCCGCTTATTAATTTATGGGATCCTGCTTCTCAGCGCCTGCTCAATGCGTTCCTCTAAGAGTTGTTGCGTTTGTATTCCAGCAGTCCTTCCAATTTCCCTGCCATGATAAGCAATGACGAAACAGGGAACACTCTGGACACCGAACTGCTGCACGACATCCGGGTTTTGGGCAACATCAACCCTTGCAAACTTTAACAATCTGTCGGCATACTCATCGCTGATTTTTTCAAAGAGAGGAGCCATGCGCTTGCAAGGATCGCACCAGTCTCCATAGAAATCCATAACTACAGGAATATTAGATTCGACAACCTCCCGCTGGTAGTTCTCTGGAGTAACATTAAGGATAGGCATGACACTTGTAAGTGCTTTTTTCTTTAAAAACCCGATAGGTTTTTCAACCAAACGTGATTTTTTGCGCACATGGGCTATTATGACGGGATCGCGAAAGGGTATGATGAGTTGCATAAGCAGGAGCAGCTGCAGAAGCTCACGATACTAAAAAAATGGATTCAACCGAAGCCAGAGGACAAACTCCTGGATGTCGGCTGCGGCACGGGTATTGCAACTACTCCCTGGAATTGTGAGCGTTTTGGCATTGACCATTCTCAGGGAATGCTTGAACAGGCTGCTGTTGGGCCCGTGTACAGAAAAGCATACGCCGAAGAGATTCCATACCCTGATGCGTGTTTCGATTATGTCATTTCCCTTACGTGCGCTCAGAATTTCGATGATGTTGAACGGGCTATCTCGGAGATTCATCGCGTGGCCAAGAAGATCGTAGCCCTCTCCTTTCTGAAAAAGAGCAATAAAAAACGGGAGATTCTGGAAGCGATAAAGAAACGCTTCACTATCCTTCAGGAGCTTGAGGAAGACAAGGATTGTATGCTGCTATTGGAAAAAGCTTAAATAGCGACCTGCTTAGGATATATAAATGCCGGATGAGGATGATGAGCTCAAGAGCCTTGATGAGCTCTTCCAGCCAGAGCAAGCGCAAGAGAATTCTGTTCCTGAGACAGATGAGCCTCTCGGGGATATTCTCCCTGAAGTGCACAGGATTCCTGATAAAGTTCCTGAACTTAAAGAGGATGAGGAGAGTATTGACGCGCTGTTTAGCGAAATTGAGCACCCTAAGCCTGAACTTCTTGAGGACCAGACGAAGCTGATTGAGGATCATAGTAAGCCAACATAGCTTCCATATTCTCTATGTTTGAATAGCTCTATCGAAACATTTATAAATGAACAAATAGTTTACTACTCCACAATAACTATATTATGTGGGGGTCAGCATGAAACGGTTCCTGTTCATCATTTTCGCGTTCATTCTCTCAATGCATATAGCACTTGCCGCGAACAGCGTCACAGACACTCTGCATGAAGGCGAGATTGAAACATACGACCTTGAGGGAACACCCTACATGGTCGTTGTGAATTCCGTCAATGAAGCAACGCCCCACACCGCGAACTTCATCGTCAATGGCCAGTCAACGACAGACCTTGAGGACGAGCAGTCATTCAAATTCTTTGATGACAGCAGCATCCAAATCAGATCATTCAGCCTCAACGCGACAGATTCGAACAATGACGCGGTCACATTCGAACTCAGGCTCAACAGGGCTCCGATGATCAATATGCCTTTGAGCCGGACACTGATCGAAGGGGATGCATTAGCACTCAACCTTACGCAATTCTCAAGTGATCCGGATGGAGACACGCTTGCATTCAGTGTACTCGCTGAAAACACGAGCGCGGTTGACTGCGATATCTCGGCGGGAATGCTTACCGCGCAGGCGCACACAGGTTTTGTCGGAAACAGTCCATGCACGATAGAGGTCAGCGACAGCCCGAGCAATTCTGCGCAGCCAAGAACGGCAAATGACACGATCACGTTCATCGTTCAATCAAAGGACTTCTCATTCGGAGTGCCTAACCTGCTTAGTGTCGGCAATGCATTCGCGGGCAAAACAGTATCTCAAACATACACGATTACAAACCAGGGCAACATGCCATTAACGAATATCAATGTCACCCATTCCATCGACGCAGCGTATCAGGCAACCATCAGCATAGGCAACGTCACGCAGCTTGATCCCGGCAGATCAGCAACCGCCACACTCACACTCACCATCCCCAAAAACGAGCGCAACGGCCAGCGCACGATTGGCAGTATTCAGTATCGCGCGGTCAATAATGCTTCAGCATCAAGTGCCGTGCAGATCAACGTCGAAGGCCGCCTCCGGATTTCTCAGCTTGATGTTATTGTGGACACGGAGAAGGATGATGACGTGAAGGATGGAGACCTCATCAGCGAAGACGCGGAGCCGTTTGACAAAGTTAAGTTTGACCTTGAAGTCGAGAACCTGTTCTCAACCGCAGATGACATTAAGATCAAGGATGTCAAAGTGGAGATCACGATAAACGAGATTGATGACGGGAGAGACCTCGACGATGAAACCGCGGAGAAAAATCTCGACCCGAGCGATGAAGAGACGTTTTCGCTCACGTTTGACATGCCGAGAGACACAAAAGACGACACGTATGATACCGAAATCAAGGTTACAGGAAAAGACGATGACGGGGTGAAGCACAGCGTGACA
>Ga0209542_10001960_pt1 | contig 47165 bp, 50 predicted proteins | sample RifCSPhighO2_01_FD_184028 | JGI IMG/M metagenome (GOLD analysis project Ga0209542, IMG submission 184028) | Soil microbial communities from Rifle, Colorado - Rifle CSP2_plank highO2_0.1 (SPAdes) (version 2) | ecosystem: Environmental > Terrestrial > Deep subsurface > Rock core/Sediment ...
AACGAAATTAGAAAAAGGCGATACATTCTATATCCTTGGGGCTCCTAAAGAGGCTAATGAGTTAGTAGGGGCTTATTTTCAAGAATGGCATGAAAGACGAGCAAAAAAAGGAGTTCATTGTAAAATTCTTTTTAATGAAGAAGCAAAAGAACAGGCCATAAAAAGAACAAGAACCCCTCTTACAGAAGTTAAGATTCTGCCGAAGAACATTAAAACCCCCGCACTCATAGATATTGGAAAGGATTATGTTGCAACTTTGCTTTTTGGAGATAGACCTCTTTGCATCATTGTTAAAAATAAAAAGATTTATGAGAGCTATTTGAGTTATTTCGAACTTCTTTGGAAAACAGCTAAAAAATAATCTTCTTTTTCAAAAAAAGAAGCAAAAACACTCTGCCCCCAAACCCCAACCAACCTGCGTATAATCTCGCACAATACTTCGGCTAATAAAACTGAGCCTAATCAAACTAAAAGTCAGCCCCCTAAACTATTCACTCGCGACAATCTCTTTATACTATCTCTTGGAAGCCCGCCTTCCGCCCCCGGCCACCCACGCATGAGAATTAACTCTTCGCTCATTCAATCGCTTTGTAAATTTGTGGGTTGCCTCAAATTAATATGTAAAACTTTTTTTAAGAAAAATAAAATTTCAATTAACGATAAGACTTCTGTCTTTTTGAACGAGCTTTCGAATCGCCTGGCTTATAAGGCTCTTTTCTTCTGACATCTGCAACAAGCATTGACCTGTCATAATCCATCATTGCTTTTTTTAATTCAGGAGATTGTGTAGATTTTATAATTGCTTTTGCAATAGCAAGTCTTGCTGCTTCTATCCTTCCTTCTGTTCCGCCGCCATTCAAGCTTACTGCAATATCAAAATTAAAATGTCCAAGAATATTTTTTGTCAGCTCAACTGGCTCGCTTATCATAAGCTTGTGAAACTGGTTGGGTAAATTAGCATATGAAATATGATTTATTGTTATTTTTCCTGTGCCTTCTTTTATTGTTGCTTTTGCTATTGCGCATTTTCTTTTTCCAGATGCAACCATATTTTGTGTTATCATTTTAAGCGAATTTTCTAAGTTTTTCTATTGTCATTGACTTTAGAGGTATTTTAGTTTCAATCTTAACCGCTTTTTCTTTTGCAAATTCTGCAGGAACTCCTTTATAGCATTTTATTCTTTTCCAAGCTTCTCGTCCTCTTCCAATCCTATAATCAGGAAGCATCCCCCTTATTGTTCTTTTCATCATTTTTTCAGAATCTCTTGAAAAAAAAGGTCCTTTTTCAGGCTTGTTTAAGTTTAATGCTCTAAGCTCTTTGAACTCTCGAATATTCATTACTTCTCCGCCAGTAATTATTGCTTTTTCAGAATTAATAACAACTATTTCATTTCCTTGCAAAGCTTGTTTTGCAGCAAAGCTAGCAAGTCGTCCTCTTATGCATCCTTCTGCATCAATTATTATCCGAGCCATTTTAAAAACTTCTCCCCCTTATAGCTTCTAAATCGGTTAATATTCTCTGAGTCATAATACCTATTTCTTGCATAAATTTTCTATAATTTTTATTTTCTTTTCTAGAATTATGTCTAAAGAAAAGTCTTATAGCCTCAGCAGTTAAACTACAAGGATAGATAGATGTAGCGTCTCCTAAATAAAGACTTGCACTCAATCCTGCACAATGCATTAAATTTGGAATTATAGAACTACCAACCATATCACAAATTCGAGAGGGATTTTCATTAATAATTTCTTCATTTCCTTTGCTTCTGCTCAAATTAAATTCTTGATATAAACTAATATTCCATTCGTAATCTTTAGAAATATCTCTTGCAAAAATATAATCTACAGGTTGATTGCCAATTCTTTTAACTGTTGTTATAAGTTTATTCATTTCAATATTTCTCCTTTTAATTTGCTGTCTTTCTTTATACCTTCTAATATTGTTTTGTATTCGCAGCCGGCTTTTTTTAATTTCTCAATAGCTTTTTCAGAAAATCCAAGCGCATAAATTTTAACTTTTCTTTTTATTTCTCCGTCGCTTAAAACTTTTCCAGGAACAATAACAACATCGCTTTTTGCATCATTTAATTTTCCAACATTAATTTTTGCCTGTTGTCTTGTTGGAACAGCAAGAGCGCTTCCAAGCTCAACTAAATTATTTTTTTTAGCAAGATAAATAGTTTCAACTAAAGTAGAATTTGTTTTCTTTCTCATTCTCAGGTTTATTTTTGTTTTGCTTGTCATTTTTTATATTTGAAGGATGCCAGTTATGTGGGTAAAAGTCCAAAAAATTATTAATTTTTTGGCTCGTTCAATTCTTGCGAATTGAAGAGATTCAAACCTTACAGGTTCTCATCCAGCATATTGCTTTGCAATATGCTTATGCGGGGAAAAGGATTCGAACCTTTGTAGCACTAAGCCCCTGGTTTCTCCGAGTTTTGCTCGCGATATATTTCGCCTTTTCCGGCTCGCGAACTACTCGCCTAAGCCAGGTCCGTTTGACCGCTCCGGCATCCCCGCAAGAATATGCGGGTCGAGAAAGTTATTTAACTTTCTTAACTAGTTCCTTTATTTCCTTATTGATAATTTCTATCGAACTTGTAAAAATTTCTTTTGCAGGAATTTGTCCCCATGATTCAATATTTATTGTAAGTTCTTTTGATTCATCTTTCTTGGATTCTTCAACAATTTTCTTGAAAGATTCGTCATCTTCTTTTTCCAAATCTTCAGAATATCTGTAATAAATTAATCCAGGAGAAAATTTAGCATGCTGAACTCCTCTTCCCATTTTAGCTACAGCAACAAATTCTAATTCTTGATCTTTGCCAAGAATAGTAATAGGCATTTTATATAACACGCTTCCTTTTGGGCTTATGTCTGTTGAATAAACCGTGCAAGGTCCGCTAGTGCTTAATTTTAATTTTGTTGCGCATTTTCCGCAACCTTCTTCTTTTTCACAATCACAATCTTCAGGAAGTCTTAAATCTTCATTTTTAAGAGGAACAAGACCAACTCTGTGTGCAATTATTTCATCATATAATGCAGAATCATTTTTAGTTATTTCAAGATAATCTACTGCAAGTATTGGAATATAATTTGCGCTTCGCCTTATAGCATTAGCTAAGCTTATTCCCATATCTGTTTTGAAGCTTATTTTCTCGTTGCTTTTGTTTATTAATTTAATCATATTGTTTTTGTTTACAAAAATAATAGTCAGAAATTTTTAATTTCTGAATGTCAAAAATCTTCAGGTTGAACCCGAAGTCTTCAAAATATACTTGTTTTGAAGAGCCAGAAAATTTTATTTTCTGGAGGTGTTAGTTGATTTTTGACTTGTTTTTGTATTTATTTATGTTTTATTTGTCTTTTAAATCTTGTTATACACGTCTTCCTCTTCTTCCGCCAGCTTTCTTTGGACCGCCTCTAGGCTGTCTAGTTATATCTAGCATGCTTATTATTTTAAAATCATCTCTGCTAAGCGACCGGATTACAGCATGAGAAGCACTTCCTGGTGAAGGGTCTCCTGTTGTTCCTCTTACTCGAACATAAAGTGTAGTAATTCCAAGCTCTTTAGCTTCTTCAGAAATTCTTTTTGCTCCAAACATTGCAACAGTCGGTGAACTTCTTAATCGAGATTGTTTTGTATTCATTCCACCGCTTGATCTTGCAAGAGTATTTCCCATTACATCTGTAAGAGTAAGCATTGTGTTATTTTTTGTAGTATTAATATAAAGTATTGCTGTTCTTTCTTTCTTAGGCTTTTTCTTTTCTTCTTCATCTACTTGTTCTTGTTTTTCCAGTTCTTCTGCTTGTGTAAGCTCTTCTTTAACTTCAATTTTTTCTTCTACCATGATTAGTTACTCTCCTCCACATCTTTTGGTTTCATACTTTTTAAAAATTGTTTTTCTTCATTGCTTAAGTCTTTTTTATCAGGCATTTTTAACTCCATTTCCAAAGATGCTTCTTCATCTAATGTAGTTAAATGCGAAGGTGAATCAATTCTGCTCCCATTTATTTTAACATGCTTATGTGTGATAAACTGCCTTGCTTGTTTGTGTGTTTGAGCTAATTTCTTGCTTACAACTATGCTTTGAAGTCTTCGTTTGAGATAATTTTCTTTATTTAATCCTAGAACATCAGCAATAGTGCTTACATTAAATCCCTTGCTTTTTTGTCTTTCCACAAATTCATTTTTCTTTTCTTCATTTGCAGTAATAAGCTTTTTTGCATTATTTCTTATCTTGGCAATAGCAAAACTTGCTCTCCAGACTTCTCTTCTGCTTTTTAATCCATATTTTTTGATAAGGCTGTTTTCTTCTTTAATCAAAGCAGCATCAAACATCTTTCGAGGTCTGCTGAATTTTTTGTGTTTTCGGACAGGCATATTACTTTGCTCCTCCTTGAACAACTACCGGAGCTTTTTTTACTTTAATTCCAACACCTTTTTTTCTGTTGCTTCTAAAGTGTGCTTTTGTAGACTGCCCTCTTGTTGGCTGTCCAAGTGCATGTCTCCATCCTCTCCAGCTTCTTATTTTCTTTAATCTTTTAACATCCAGCTCTTTAGCTAAATCAAGAGAATTTCCGAGCAAGTGGCTGTCTATTCCTGTTGTAAAATCATTTCTTCGATTCAATAAATATTTTGGAAATTTATGATTCCTAAGTGTTTCTTCTATTTTTGCAATTTCGTCTTTAGAAAGCTCTTCAATTTTTCTTTTCTTGTCCAATTTGTTAATAATGCAAACAGCATTTGAAATTGCCCATGAAATTCCTTTGATTCTTGTTAATCCAGCATAAACATTTTTATTTCCAGGAACATCTGTTTGCAGAATTCTAATTATCTTTCCAACTTCTTCTTTACTTATTAAAATAGGCTTTTTCTTTACTTCTTGCTTTTTTTCCTGCTTCTGCTCAGGTTTTTTCTGTGCTGCTTTTGCATCTGGTTTTTGTTCCATTGTTTTTATTTCTAGTGTATAAAAAGGTAATGCCTTTCTTCGCCTTTTAATTCTTCCAGTATCCTTTTAATTATTGCGGTTTTAGGATCAGGCAAGTTTGTTACTCTTGACTTCAAGTCTTCAAAGCTTTCGAAGGGCTTTTTCGCTCTTTCATCAAGTATTGCCTGTGTGTGTTTTTTTCCGAATCCAGGAATTAACTCCAACTGATGAAGCCTTGTATTTATCGGCTGAGCATTGTTAAAAAAATCAACAAATATTTTATCATCTGCGCTGATTTGTTTTTCAATCCATTCGTGCAAGAATGCTTGTCCTGCTTCGCTGATTTTGTTAAAAGCTAGTTTTCCAAGGATATAATATACCTTGTCCCGCTTGCCTTCGCCAATATAAACTTCCTCGCCTATTTCAAGCTTTAATCCTCGCCTAGGCACTAATTCTAGAAGCGTAAAATTGCTTTTACCAATAGCCTGGGCTATCGGCATCATTTTCCGTTCTAAAGGATAACCATAAGGAAGGTAGTCTATTACAATCGCGTATTCTTCTTTGTCTCTCATTTGTTCTATTTAAGATTTTTAATTGCTTCAAGTATCTTGTTTGTTTCATCAGCATCTAAATTAGCTTCAGTAACCACTTTGTTTAATTCAATAGCATTTTCAGGGGCAAAATCAACTATCTTGATTATATCAGTATTTTTTAATTTTATAATATCCATTTTTTCAATTTCTTCTTTAAGTTTTTTTGATTTTTCAGCGCTGAGGTTTGAGAACTTTTTTATAAAAGCCTGAATGTCTTTTGTCCTGTCACTTTCTTTTAAAGCATCAACTATTTCTTTTACTTCATATAGTGCAATTGGTTTGTTTTCTTTTATCATTTTAAGCTAATTTTTTAAGATGCATCGGCATCATTGTGTAAATTTTTTCTTCGTTTCTATCTTTTGCTTTGATTATATAGGCTCTTCCTTTCATGCCAAGAACAACTCCGCATTGTCCCTGTATTCTTATCGGAAAAGCAGGATTAAGTGATTGCTCCCTAACTATTGCTACTCTGTCGCCTTTATTAAATTCTTTAAAGTACTTACTAAGCCCGGTTTTGCCACGTGTTCTTGCATTTTTTCGTTTTATCATTTTTTAATATTTCAAATATATCTGTGTTTACATCTATATTCGTTTTTACTACTCTTTTTTTAGAACTAGGGTGTTTTTAAAGCTTACTAAACATTGCAAATATTGGTTTAGTAAGCCATAGGAATTCCAAGAATTCATTAAGCTTACTAAATTGCCACATAGTTTAGGAAGCACTAGAAGTTCCTAAGAACTTATTAAGGTTACTAAACATAAAATAACCTTTAAAAATTAAAATAAATTGAGGTTTTATCCTAAGAATTGTTCAGCCTTGTCCTGCTTACTTAAAACTTAATGAAACGAACGAAGTGAGAATCTATTAATATTAATTCAACTTAAAAATCTATTCAACGCTGCCCTGAAATAAATCTCCTTTTTCGCGGGATTGTTCCATGCTTAACTTTATAGCATTGAACATTTTAGGACCCCAAACTTTTATGCCACATTTTTCGCAGAAATCAACAACACAATTAGGCGCTACTTCGCATTTGCAGTAAATACATTTTCTAGTCATTTTATTATACCTATTCTCTCCTTTTTTATATTCTAGTTTTTTATTACAATTTTATCTTTATAAACATTTGTATAATTGCATAATTAGAATTTTTAATTTTTCATTTAAGTAAAAAAATAGAATAATAAATAAAAATGCGGAGGATAGTCCTAAACATTTATTCTAAATTTTAGGAACTTCAGAACAAGTATATGCTGAAGTGATTCGAACTCGAAGAGTTCTCATCCCACATATGTTCAACATATGTGAATGCGAGGGATAGGATTCGAACCTATGAAGGCACTAAGCCAGCAGATTACTCGCGTCATCGATTTGAGTCTGCCTCGTTTGACCGCTTCGATACCCTCGCATAAAAAAACTAATAATATCGCATATAAAAAGCTTTATAAATCATCAAAAACTCCTAATTTTGAAACGGCCATAGTGTGTTGGAAATACTCAGTCTCCATTCCGAACCTGAAAGTCAAGCAACATACGTTCTTGGTATTAGTCTCCTAATCGAGGTCAAGCCAAGAAGCTGTTTCGCTTTTTTTTATTTTATCGAAGATTTAGCTTATGGATAATTCTCTTAATTAGAGCACTTATTTTGGGAATTTTCCAGATAGAGAATTCTGAAGTGAAAGTTATATAATCAACGGAATTCGCTATAATAATCTTTCTAAATTCTACTCAAACAAACTCCTCAATATTCCAAACTTGTTAAAATGAGCGCAACGAGAATATTTTATACTAATTGAATTTTAAATTGACTAATTAAAATTTCTTGAACTTATTAACAAGATGTATTGTATCTTCCTGTCCCAAGAACATTGCTCTGCAGCAGTATCTGTCCAGCCCAAGATCATCCAATACTTTCTTAGAATCTTCGCCTTTGTTTTCAACTCGGTCTTTAAACTCTTCCCACAAATGTGCTATCGGACGGCCGCAACTCACGCAACGAATCGGTATTATCATAAAATTAACGATTTAACTATGTTTTTAAAACTTTCTATGCCTTTTTTAAATTGGTTTGCCTATGTTAAGAACTGTTCAGCCCATCTAAAGAATACTTACTTCTTATTTCAAAGATTGTTTTCAAATTATTTATTCATTCAGAAGATTACCGAGCCGAGCAAGTTCACGAGCATTAATTCATACTCCCACGAGTGGGCTTGCGAGTTAGAGGATGCAATTTAGTTTTCCTATTAAATTTAATCTCCCACTCCACTATAAAAATCTTTAAATATACCCTAGTTTTAACTATAAGATGGAAAACAAGGTGAAAGGCATATTATTTAGGCTTCCTGGAATAGTTATTCTTGCAATTGCGCTTATCGGAGCTTTTTATGTTAAGATACAAAATATTATCACCATTAAATGGGTAACCCCTATAACTCTTTTAGTAATTTTCCTGCTTTACATATTCGGCGAATATCTTGGTATGAAGTCAGAGTATAGTTATTAATTTTTTCTCAGATTCTCTTATCCTATTATTTATTGTTTATCAATCAATCAATACTTGCCTCTTATTCCCCAAGATTTTTTGCATTGTCTTTATTGTATCCGATTGCCGAACTTGTGCAGGCAATTAAATATCAACATCAATAATTAATATGAAACAGGCTAGCGCCTTAAAGATAAGAATTCAACCATTGCAAGTTTTGTTCAACTTTTTCTTACTAGCCTTGTCCTTCTTACCCCAAACTTATTGAAACGAACGAAGTGAGATTTACACTTAATGACTTAGTATCAACAAAAATCTTTCAGCCTCAATAGTTTTTTATAGCCTCGATTTTTAGCTTAGTTATGCCCGAGTAGCTCAACCCGGATAGAGCGGCAGCATCCTAAGCTGTAGGTTACAGGTTCAACTCCTGCCTCGGGCGTTCAGAAGTTAAACAAGGTTCAAATTCTTCAAAACGCAAGTTTTGAATGAGATAGAGAACTTTGTTCTCTAGACCTTTCGAGCGCGTAAAGATTATAAATAAGAATAATCATTAATTTAATATGGCAAATAGAAGAAGAGATTATGTTTTAGTGGAGGACATTATTGGTTCTATAGATATGAATTATGATTGGGAATTAGCAGAGCATGAAGCTTTGAAGCGTGCAGGTTTGGTTTATAATTATTCTGCTCATTTTAATTCCCTTGCTATTTTTTCTCCAAGCGATATTGAACGAAGAGCTGAGCAATTTTTAGAAAAAGGCCTGGCAGCAATCAGTCCCAGAAGAATTGTCAATATGGCAAAAGTTTAACTTTAAAGATTGCCTTTTAAGAATAGTAATCTTTAAAATGCCCCACTAATTTATAAATTCATGCGCTGATAGTATAATGGTTCGTACTACTGGTTTCCAAACCAAGAGTCCTCAAATATGGGCTCAAAGTGAAATCACCAGTTGATCAGGGTTCGATTCCCTGTCAGCGCATTGGGTTTAACAAAATTAAACTAAATAATAAGAAACACAATCGCTGAAAGCGCATTGGGTTTAATAAATGTATCAGTAATAATAAACACAAAACATGGACAAAACAAAACTAAAAGAGTTTTTTGACAATAATTATAAAAAGATTATTATTGTACCCTTCATAATTCTTCTTCTATCTTTAGCTTTTATAGGATATTATTATTCTCAAAATGGAGACTTTATTAATAGAGATATTTCGCTTACAGGCGGAACAACCATAACAGTATTCTCTGAAATTTCTTATCTTGAAGTTCAAAAAGCCCTTGAGCAAAAAATTCCAGATCTTGAAACGCGTTTTCTTTCAGACAGTTTGGGCAAGCAAAATCAAGTAGTAATCTTGACCGTTCAGACACCAGAACAAATTGTTCCAATTCTCGAAGAATATTTTGGGTTTAAACTCGATGAAAAAAATTCGAGCATAGAATTCACAGGCTCAAATCTCAGCGAAGATTTTTATAAACAACTTGGAATAACTATACTGATTGCTTTTTTCTGGATGGCAGGCGTTGTTTTTATAATCTTTGCTCCAAAATGGAAAATAAAAACTTTGGCAATAATTCTTAACATTCTTTTTGGAATATTTCTCGGAAAAATGTTTTTCTCTTTTTCAATCGGAATTTCTCTTTTAATCCTTCTTGCTTTTGCAGTAGTTCTTATAACTCTTTATATAAAATATTCTATGCCAAGTTTTGCAGTTATGCTTTGCGCATTTGCAGATATAGTTATGACTCTTGCAGTAGTTGACTTGTTAAATATGAAAATTTCAGGCGCAGGAATAGTCGCTTTTCTTATGCTTATTGGATATTCAGTAGATACTGATATTCTTCTTACAACACGAGTTTTAACAAGAAAAGCTACATCAATCGACAGGGAAATTTTTGGAGCATTTAAGACAGGAATGACAATGACTTTAACTGCTATTGTAGCAATTGCAGTAGCTTTATTCTTTGTAAGACCTTTTGGCACAGCTCTTAATCAAATGTTTATTATCCTTTTAATTGGTTTGTCTCTGGATATATTCAATACTTGGGTCACAAATACTTGTTTAATTAAATGGTTCGCAGAGAAAAAAACAATTACACAATGAAAATAACTTTTAGAATGTGGGTTCTTATATTTTTTATAGTTATCTCTATATTAGCTATGTTTAATTTAACCTCCATGTTTGACAAAGGAGTTTCTGTAAAGTTCGTGGATAAAAATACTTCAATATTTCAGCAAGGACTTAGAACAGGTTCAATTATAACCCAAATAAACGAAATTCCAATAACAAGCATTTCAGACTATCAAAATGCTATAGCTATTTTCTCAGATAATCAAACCCATAAAACAACTATAACTCTAAAAGGTGCGCAGATTATTGGGGTTTTTTCTTCAAATGATTTTAAAGATATAATTGTTGCCGAGCTTTCTAAGATGAAAATAAAAACAGGCTTAGATATTCAAGGTGGAGCTCGAGCACTAATTGCAGCAAAAGACCACCAGATTACAGACTCAGAACTCAATGATCTTATTGCTCTTTCTCAGCAAAGATTCAATGTATTTGGTTTATCTGATTTGACAATAAAAAAAGCTTCAGATATGTCTGGCAATAAATTTATGGTAATTGAAATTGCAGGCTCGACTCCAAAAGATTTAGAGCAATTAATATTACAGCAAGGAAAATTTGAAGCAAAAATTGGCAATCAAACAGTATTTGTAGGCGGAGTAGATATTGCTTATGTTGAACGAAGCGGACAGCAAGCAGGAATAGAAGGATGTTCTGCAGCACAAACCGGCGAGGTATGCAGATTTACTTTTCCAATAACATTAACAGAAGAAGCAGCAAAACGTCACGCAGATATTACAAGCAAGCTTTCAATAAGTACAGAAAATTCACAATATCTTTCTGAAAAACTTGACCTTTATGTTGACGGAAGTTTAATGGATTCTCTTTACATTTCTAAAGATCTTAAAGGAAGAGTTACAACTCAAATTTCAATTCAAGGAAGCGGAACAGGCGCAACTACTCAAGATGCTGTAAAAGATGCAGAAGCAAACATGAAAAATCTTCAGACAATCTTGATTACAGGAAGCATTCCTTACAAACTTGAAATAGTGAAGTTAGATACAATATCTCCTTTGCTTGGCAAGGAATTTACAAAAGCAGTTTTAATAGCAGGATTATTTGCTATTCTTGCTGTCTCACTTATAATTCTAGTTATATACAGAAAAATAAAAATTTCTTTGGCACTTTTAGCAACTTCTTTCTCAGAGTTGATAATTATTCTTGGCTTTGCAGCGCTTATTAAATGGAACCTTGATCTTCCATCTATTGCAGGTATAATCGCAACAATAGGAACAGGAGTTGATTCGCAAATAGTTATTCTTGAAGAATCTGGTTTTAAATTAATTTCCCTTAAAGAGCGAATAAAAAAAGCATTGTTAATTATTTTCACTTCTTTTGCAACAGCCTTTGTTTCTCTTGTTCCATTAACAGGAGCTTTAGGATTCATGGGCATAGGCGCAGCAGGCGCAGGATTACTTAAGGGTTTCGCAGTAACAACATTAATCGGAATAAGTGCAGGAGTATTTATCACCCGTCCTGCATTCGCAGACATGATTAAACAATTGAGCGAGGAGTAGGACTTTGGAAATTATAATTAAAATTAAAAACAAAGTACTGCGACGAGTAGAGGAGTAGAAGAATAAATATTTATTCAATATAAAAAAATGATCCCAAAAAAACACTTAATAATAGGCTTTGTAACTTCATTAATTCTACTGCTTATTGTTCCAAAGTTAAGTATGCTTGATGCTCTGATAATCTTTCTCTCTTCAGTTTTAATAGATATTGATCATTATTTAGCCTATGCTATTGAAAAAAAAGATTGGAATCCAAAGAATGCATATAACTATCTTATGCAAAAAAGAAAATTTATTTTAAAATTATCCTCCAAAGAAAGAGCAAAGTATAAGGTTATGATTATGATTTTTCATGGAATAGAATTTTGGATTATTCTGAGTTTATTGATATTTGTTAATAAATTATTCCTATTTGTGCTGATTGGAGTGATCATTCACATGATTCCAGATATTCTAGAATTATATAAAGTAGGTACATCCATTAACTTAAAATTATCTACTATTTATGTGGTTCAATCCAATAAAAATAAAATTCCAATTAAAGACTAACATGAAAAAACAACCAGAAAAAAATAACAATAGGGCATTAATTTTATTGACAATTTTAATCTCGTTAGTCCTTATAGTTTTGACTCTATTAACTCAATATTATGGTTCAACTGATTTAGGAGATTATGGAGATGTAGCTAAATATTTTGCAGGCAATCTAGCTTCAGATATAAGAAGTTCTCATTCATACATTTATGGATTTGCACTTTCTCCATTTGTAGGTTTTTTTCAAAATTTTATGATTTTTAAAATAGCCAGCCTTATTTTTTTATTCCTAATTATATACTCAGTTTACTATGCTTCTAATAAAAACAAAAAAGCTTTTTGGCTGATGTTATCCTCTCCGATAATCTGGTATATGGCTCCTTGGATAAATCCAATCCAGCTTTCCGCTCTTTTGTTTTTCTGGGCATATATTTTTATAAAAAAGTTTGAAAAAACTGAAAAAATAAAGCATCTTATTATTTCAGGTATTTTTGTAGGATTTTCCTGGATGTTTTGGGATGCAATTTTATTTTTTGCTTTATTTTTAGGAATTACTTTTCTATTCAATAAAAAATTTTATTACTTAATCTATTTTACTGTGGCAATCTTAATCGGGCTTTTGCCAAGATTAATTTTTGAGCAATACTTCTTAGGCTTTGCATTTTCAGGAGTAATTAGATATTTATCCGGAGTATTAACTGCAAGTTTGTATGCAGGAATTTATGGCACTATGGCCGGATATGATATTTTATCAAAAATAGTTTTACTTATTATAACTCCATTCTTTACATATAAACTTTTTTTAAAAGAAAATTGGCCAAATAATAAAAAAACACTTATTTTTCTAATTTTAGCATTTTTATTAATAATGAAAAATTCTCAAATAAGATATCTCTTGCTACTTATTCCGATTATAACTTTTGAATTAATTCCAAAACTAACTTTTTTACAATTTAAGAAGCAAATTATAATCTCCTCTATACTGCTTTTAATCGTAATTATTCCTTATGAAATTCAAATAGGCTATTCTACAAACGCAGAAGAATTTCAGACTCTTTTAATGAATTATAACCATATTAAAATTTATGAAAATCCAAATAATCTTTTACTAGAAGATTTAACTAATCTTACAAAAGACTATCCTAACCAAACTTTCGTAGTTGGAAATCAGCCAGACGATTTTCAGAGGCTTTCAAGCATTTATTGGGGAAAAGATGTTAAAGAATTTGTAAGCATGCAAGACTATAATCTTTATTTAACAAATGAAACAATTCTTCTTCAAAAAACATTAATACCTAAACCAAGAATTAACGACAGAAGGCAAATATTCTTATCTGGCGGAATAGCAAAAAATATTTGGGATAATACTGATTACAAAAATATTAAGTATGGAATAGGACTTAACGAGCCTTTAAATATTTCAGGATTTTTGCTATTAAAGCAATACGGTAGTTTGTATCTTTATAGTCGAAATTAAGTTAGCATCCTTTAAAAAAAGAAGTCAAAGAATCGCAAACATAACTCGTTTTTTCTTCAGTTAAACCAGGATAAACTCCTAAAAAAAAAGTGTCTTTTAATATCTTGTCAGTATTCTCTAAGCTTCCAACTATTCTTCGCTCAATATTTCTAAAACCTGGCTGTCTAAGAATATTTCCGCCAAATAGCATTCTAGTTTCAATATTTTTATCTTCAAGATAATTAATAATGCTAGTTCTATCAAATCCAGCATTGTCTCTTATTGTGATTGGAAACGAAAACCAAGATACATCTGAGTCAGGCAAGGCTCTAGGAAGAATAATTCTATCTTCATAATTTTTTAAGCATTCATATAACTTAAAAAAATTTTCTTTTCTTTTTTGAGTAAATCCTGGAAGTTTTTTTAACTGCTCAATTCCAATAGCACACTGCAAATCTAATGGTTTAAGATTATACCCTATACTGCTAAAAACATATTTATGGTCATATCCATTTGGCATTCCAGGAAATTTATGCTTAAATCGATTATTGCATGCTCCATTAGGGTTTTTATCTCCTGTCTGGCAAAAACAATCTCTTCCCCAGTCTCTTAAAGATGTAACTGCCAGCGCAATTTTTGCATTATTTGTTGCAACAGCTCCACCCTCACCCATAGTCATGTGATGAGCTGCATAAAAACTAAATGTTGAAACATCTCCGAATGTTCCAACAAACTTCCCATTATATCTTGAATCAAGAGCATCACAGCTATCTTCTATAACAAATAAACCATATCGTTTTGTAATATCCATTATTTTCTTCATGTCAGCAGGATTTCCAAGAGTATGCGCAAAAACTATTCCTCGAGTTTTTTTGAAAATAGCAGACTCTATTTTCGAAACATCAATATTATAGGTTCCAAGTTCAACATCAACAAAAACAGGCACAAGATTATTTTGAATTATTGGAGCAAGTGTTGTTGGAAAAGTTGAAGCTGTTGTTATTATTTCATCGCCTTTTCTTATTGGATTATCAATTTTATCCGAGCAGAGTGCGCTGATGGCAAGCAAATTTGCAGAACTTCCAGAATTGCAAACAACCGTTTTATTCACACCTAAATAATCTGAAAAATTCTTTTCAAATTTTTTAGCTTCTGGACCCAAAGTAATCCAAAAATCAAGCGAAGACCTCACTAATGCTTCAATTTCGCTTTCATCAAAAACTCTTCCAGAATAATTTACTCTTGAAACTCCTGGAATAAATTTTTCTTCACTTTTTCTTAATTTATGAATTCTTCTAGTTAAATCATATATCTGTTCTCTTAATTCTCGTTCTGTTTCAGTCATTTTTTATTTCTTCTTCAATTCTTCTAACAACTTCAGTAAGTTTAGTTAAATCTTTCAGTTTATGCTTTATATACTTTATGTATCTGAAATCATTTGTTTCATTAACTATTGCTACAAAATGTATGCAATGACATCGTGCGCATTCATAGTCCGCCTTGCCATCTCCAACAAACACAGCATTTCTAGGATTAAATTCATAAGTTTCAGCAATTTTTTTTAAAGCTTGAGATTTATCATAACTGCTTCCATTTGCACCATAAACTCCCTTAAAAAAGTCTTTTAATTCTCGGTATTTAACAATTCTATCAATCGATTTTTGCATTGTTGAGGTAAGAATAAACAAAGGATATGTTTGGCTTAATTCTTGAATTGCATTATTTGCCCCTTTAATCTCGTCGGCATTTATTGTTTTATTTTCACTCATCTCACTATATCTTAAAACATATTTGCTAGTTTCTGCACTTAAATCTTCAGGAGTATTCAAAGTCATTAAATCCTCTTTTTTAAGTTTTTTTAGAATAGCTTCAATAACTCCATACCTAGTTTTCTGAAGATTTTCTCTAATCGCTTGCTCTACAAATCTTTCTGAACCCCTAATCCCTGAAAAAGTTTCAAAATAAGACTCTCTTTTAACTTTATTCGAATCTACAATGACGCCGTCAAAATCAAATATTATTGCTTCTATCATTTTATTAATAATTTATTTAACTTATTTAGCAGACCACTTAGGCAGCATTTTTTGTGAAGGGCTTATAAATACTTCGCAGAAAACAGGTCCATCATAACCCAAAACACCGCTTATTTTAGATAAATCATTTTCACTTCTTAAGGACTCATATTTAATTCCCCATGCTGGAGCTAATTTGCTCCAATCCGGAAAAGATAATCCTGATGTTTCATCTGCTGCAAATACTTTATTGAAATAATTTTGATGAGTATTTCTAATTGAAAAATATCCGCCATTATTAAATAAAAATATTTTTAATGGAAGATTGTGATATCTCATTGTTTGCAATTCTTGCATATTCATCATCATTGAGCCATCGCCTTCCATGCAAATAACAGGTTTTCCAGAATTAGCAACACAAGCACCAATGGCCATGGGCAATCCTTTTCCCATTTCTCCAAAAGCAGTATTTGTTATAAGTCTCTGGCCCTTTTTCAGCCTTATTGCTTGATGATTAGCTTCGCAAGCCATTCCATTAGTCGTAATTATTGGATAATTACATTTTCCGCTTAATTCTTGCACAAATCTATAAACATCAACATAACCTGGATTTCTTTCTTTAGGATAAGGATCAGCTTTTCTTTCAATATTCCATCTTTGCAAATTTATATCTTGCTTTAGAATATTTTCTAAAAAATCTCTTGAATCAGCACAAACAGGAATATCTAACTGCAAAGTTTTTTTGCTAAGCTCAGCAGGATCAATATCCACCATTATTTTAACTGCATTTTTAGCAAAATTTTGATAATCAAAAGAAGTTTGTCTTGTCTGCATTCTTGTTCCAAGAATAAGCAGCAAGTCGCAATTATCCACAGCATAATTAGCTGTTGCTGTTCCAGTAATTCCTTGCCTCCCAAGATAATTGGCATAATCTTCTGTTATTAAATCATCACCACTCATTGCAGAAATAACATTAATTCCTGTTTTTTGAATAAATTCATTAAGTAATTCAATAGAATTTCCAAGCCTGACTCCCTGTCCAACAAGCATTAAGGGTTTTTTCGATTTATTTAATGCTCCAACAATTTCTTCAAGAGGAATAAATGTTTTTTGTTTTTTAGGAGCTTCAAATTCAACTAAATTTTGTTCTTGAATTTCTGCTCTTTGAATATCCAAAGGCAAATCTAGCCAAACCGGTCCAGGTTTTCCAGACTTTGCTAAATAATGTGCTTTTTCAAGATGATATTTAATCTCTCGAGGATCTTTAACTAAGACAGCATATTTTGTTATTGGTTTTACAATATCAACAATATTCAACTCTTGCGGTCCAATCTGCCTTAAATACGGTTTATCTTCATCCTGAACCATCATCTCTGTTCTTACTTGACCGGATAATACCAGCATAGGAATATTATCTATCCAAGCAGAAGCAACTCCTGTAATCGCATTTGTTCCGCCTGGTCCTGTTGTAACACTTATAACACCAATATCATTCTTCTGCCTCGCATATCCTTCTGCAGCTAAAGCGCATCCTTGTTCATGATGGCAGCAATAACTTTTAAGGTTAGATCTTCCAATAGAATCAACCATATGCATACATCCTCCGCCAGATACAAGAAAAATACTATCTGTTATTTTTTCTAAGTAAGAGGTGACATAATCGCTTAATTTCATGATAAAACTCCAAGATTTTTTTATTTTATGCATTTAAATAGATTGCTGTGCCCAATTATATAGTCATTATTTTTATAAATTGAGATATAAACTTAATCTTTTTATTAAGTAAACTATCCAACCCAACATAACAGGCTACTAACTATGACTCCTCTAAATAACCTGCACAAGTTCGGTTATTGATATGTTCTTATCAATAATTTAATAGTAAATAAGAGAGCATGAGGAACTTATTTTATTTTTTAGAGATTTATAGAGGAAAAGATTTAAGGTTTACTTTACAATTTTTTTATCTTTACAAATAAAATCTTCTTCAGTAAATACTTCCTTCCAAGGCACAGGAAGAGGTTTTCCATAAATCCTTCCAACAACATATTTATTGATAAAATTTCGATCTTCTGCTATTAAACAAGTATCACGATATTCTCCAAAATGCTTTATACTCATTCCTCTTTTAACAATATCCTTTAATGGCTCTTGAAAAAAATTGCCAATCGAGGTATGAATATACGGGCAAGGCATTACATCTCCAAATCGAGTAATAGAAATCATTCTTTTAACTGCAATACATCCTAAATCTAATCCATATGAAGGAGTTAAATGAGTGAATACATTATGTGTTTTTTCAAGTTCTCTGACATAATCCATATCATTTCTATCAACAAGAACATCAAAATTTCCTTCCCATGAGCCAACAGGTTTAGCGTATGTAACAAAAACACCAACATCTCTTGAATTTAGATATTTTAAAAAATCAAGAAATTCCTGCGATCTGACTCTTTGTTTTGAAACAACTGTTTGCACTAAAAGTTTTAAACCAGCTTGCTGCGCAGCATCAATAGCTTTAATTGCTTTTTCATGCGTTCCTTTTTTATTTCTGAAACTATCATGCTCTTCAGGAGAAAGACTATCCAAGCTTAATTGAATCTTATCGACCCCTATTTCTTTTAAGTGTCTTGCTCTTTTATAATCCAAAAGCAAACCATTTGTATCTGATGTAAGATAAAATTTTTGAGGGTCAATTGCTTTAACTAGTTCATCAAAATCAGGAAAAGTCATCGGCTCGCCGCCAGTAATCACAAGATGCGCAAGCCCCATTTCATCAGCCTGTCTTGAAAGCTCTCTTACGTCATCAAGCTTGAAATATCTGCCTTCTTTTCTTGACTGGAATCTTTTTACAGAGCAATGCTCACATGCCAAATTGCACCTGTAATCATATTGAAATTGAATTATAGCGATACTCTCTCCGCATTTTACTTTTTCATTAAATTTTGTTATTTTTTCATAAACTCGAGGCTTTTCATTTTTAAGAGAATTCCTTCGTTCTAATTCACTTTGTTTTAATTCTGGATTTGTCATTTTTTTGATGTAATCTAATTTTATAGTTCTTCGAGAGGGTTTATATTCTTTTGTGCTTTAAAGTATATATTATTCCTCAAAGAATTTAAATACCTCTTTGTGTTTATTTAATTAATATGAAAAAGAAGGTTGTAGTTTTAATTCTAGCTTTAGTAATTCTAAGTGGAATTTTTTATTATTTTAATGTAAATCTTAAACTAGATACTTCTTCTCAAAAAGAAGTAATTCTAAATGCTTCTAGTTATATGAATACGCTAAATAGTGTTTTGCCTCTAGATAAGATTGAATTGCCAAAAGGTTTTAGCATAGAATTATTTGCATATCCGGTTTCAGGAGCAAGAAGTATGAGTTTAAGTCCGAGCGGCACTCTTTTTGTGGGAACTAGGGAAAAAGGAAATGTTTATGCAATAAAAGACAATGAAACAATTATTTTAGCTTCAAACTTGAATATGCCCAATGGAGTTGCATTTAAAGATGGAGATCTTTTTGTAGCAGAAGTAAATAGAGTAATAATTTTTAAAAATATTGAAATGAATTTAAGAAATCCCACGTATCACGTTCTTTATGATAACTATCCTAATGAATCTTATCATGGATGGAAATTTATAAGATTTGGACCAGATAATAATCTCTATATTCCTATTGGCGCGCCTTGCAATGTATGCGCTGATGAAAATTCTTTTGATTCTATAACCCGTATTAATTCAGAGGGAACTAATTTTGAAATATTTGCAAAGGGCATAAGAAATACAGTTGGATTTGATTGGCATCCAGAAACTAAAGAATTATGGTTTACCGATAATGGTCGAGATTTGCTTGGCGATGATATTCCTCCGGATGAATTAAATCGTGCTCCAGTAAAAGGAATGAATTTTGGTTTTCCTTATTGTTTTGGTAAAAGCATCCAAGACCCTACTTTTAACTCAATTAAATGCAGCGAGTTTACCGCTCCTGAAGTTGAACTTGGTCCGCATGTAGCTTCTCTTGGAATGAGGTTTTATACTGCAGATAGATTTCCAAGCAAATATAAAAATGGAATTTTTATTGCAGAGCATGGAAGCTGGAATAGACAAATTCCATTAGGTTATAGAATAACTTTTGTTAATCCTGAACTTAAGAATTATGAAATTTTTGCTCAAGGCTGGCTTCAAGGAAGTGAAGCCTGGGGAAGACCCGTTGATATTGAAATCATGCCGGATGGTTCTATTTTGGTTTCAGATGATAAAGCTGGTGCAATCTACAAAATTAGTTATAGTGCAAATTTTTAAGAATACTTTTGATATGCTAAGGGCTTATCTGCCTGAATAGCTGGTTGAATTTCAGGATCTCCAAAAGATCTTCCATTACAAAAATCACAGGTTTCAAGAAATTTTTTATCTAATAAAAAACTCCTAATTCTACTTTTCATTTCATTAGCAATAATCTTCTCATCAAAAAGATTAACATAATCTCCTGTTAAATCTGGAACAGCTCCAAGCCTAGCCGCATTTGCAGAGAATGGACATCTATATAAACTGCCCTTTGATAATGTAACTGTATTTTTAGCGCAGCATTTACCAAAGATTTTTTGTTGTTGTTCCTGACTTCTATTATGTTTTTCAATTTTAGAGCAATCAGTCCATCCACCAACATTTTGAATATAATATTTGATGCCATTTTTTTCTAAACTTTCTACTAATCCTCCAAGATTTCTTGAAATAAGACCATAATTTGTTATTAAAAATAAAGTTTTTTCACTTTTCATTTCTTCCATTTGGTTTTCTTTAGGAACAATCGTTCCATTTGTGTAAATAACAACTTTTTTCGCTTTTGGTTCTTCAATTAATCTTTTTATTACAGAATGAGCTTCTTTATTCATGAAAGGCTCTCCACCAAGAACACGAAATTCATTGATTTCATCAATAATGCCACAAAATTTATCAATATATCGCATCAATTCCTGCATATTGCAGTCTTTAGGATTTGGATAATAACGCATAAGATTTGAGCAATCTTGGCATTTCAAAGAACATCGCTCTGTAACAATGATATCCAAGCTTCTTAAAAAAAGCTTGTCTGGATTTAGATAGTTGTCCTGGCATAAAATTGCAGTATCAACAGTATATCTCACAAAATCTGCAGGCGCACTAAAGTTATGCCTGTAAGTGTCAAAATCCCTCAATAGCAGACTTCCTGCATACAGATTATGATAACCCATTTCAGCCAGCTGATTTTTGACATCTTTTATATCTGCAGCAGAAATTAAAAAATTCGCGTCAGGGTATTGATTCTTTAATTTTGGAACATGAATTACAGGAGTATTCCATAGGTTTTTTTTTGTTTTATTAAGATTATTATCACAAAAACATTCAATGTTTATTCCAGCATTAGTGCAAGCTTGATGCAGAGCTTGTCCAACAATTCCTGCGCCAAATATTATTGTAGGAATTTTTTCGCTTTTAATTTTTTCAACTAAGCTCATTTTGCACCACTAGAAGGTTTATATCTCTTATGAGCCTTGTATTTGCAAACCTGAATAATAGGAGAAACAAGCTTTAATTTCATTAAAAAAGGAATGACTTTACTTTCGCCTTTGGAAGGAGAATAAAATTGCAGTCCTTCTCTAAAACTGGAGTCATTGATTAAATCCCGGGTAATGCCATAAATTATTTCCCTATTGTCTGAATTAATCTGCCCACAAGCTCTAACTAGCTGAATTATACTCAAACTAGTGGAAGCATGCCCAATTTCTCTTTTAATCTGTTCTTCATCTATACTTCCTCTAAGAAAATTACCAATACAGACTAGGGCCTGTCTGTAACCAAATAATTTTTTAGGATTATTACCAATACTCATTGTAGCAGAAGAGTAGCTGTCATATACTGTGTGATTATAAACTACTTGTTTTATAAAATATGCATTATCTGTATGTTTTAGATATTTAAAATTAAAATCAACATCTTCGAAAGTATGCAGTTCAGGATTAAAAGAAATTTCATTTTCTCTTATTACAGAAGATTTGAATAATCTTGCCCATGAAACTGCAAATAATAGATTCTTATTTGGTTTTTTAAGATAAGAAATTGAATAATCAACAAGATCATGCTTGTTTAGAAGTTTATTTCCAGGAAAAATAATATCTCTTCGTTCTTCAACAATTCCTTTTTTAATTTTTCTAAAATCTCCAATTACTATTTCTGCAGGATTTTTATTATAACCACGAATTAATATTGTTAGCGCATCTTTATCAATTGTGTCATCCGCATCAACAAAAGAAATAAACTCTCCGCGGGAAATATTCAAGCCAAGGTTTCTTGCAGATGCAGGACCTTTATTCTTACTGCATATAGTTTTGATTCTCGGATCTTTTGCAGAATAATCTTGGCATATCTTAAGACTATTATCAGTTGAACCATCATCAATAAGTATCATTTCAAGATTTTTATAGCTCTGGCTAGCAACACTTTCAATGCATCTTGGAAGATATTCTGCGCCGTTATATACTGGAATTATAACACTTACTAATCCTGTTATTTCTTGAGCAGTCATCTTATTTTCTCCAATCCAAAATCTCTTAGTATTCTTATATCCATTTTATTAGAATACTTTTGTTGAATTATTCTTGCAACTTCATCAGAATAACTGCCAGTCATAACAATAACCGCATCAACAGGATTAGATGAAAGTGTATCTGGCGACACAATTGGAATATGTGTTGCAGGAGTATATTTTCCTTGTTTAAACGGTGCTGAATCAACAACATATTTTATTTTATCTTTAAGTTCTGTTAAAGCCATAACTGCAAGCGCTTGATGGCCTGCGCCCCATATTGCTACGCGTTTATTCCCAAAATTTCCAAGATATTCCATCATTTCAGTTTTGAGTTGGGTCTGGTATTTTTGAAAATGAGATAAATCTAATTTTTCTTTTTTTCTGACAACAGCCGATAAAATATAGTCATGCCATATTTCCTTGCATTCAAGAGTTTCAAAGCCATTTAATCTAAGTGTTGTTTCCAACGTATCTTTAGTAAAATAAAACAAATGATCCGTAGTAAATTCTGAAAAAAGCTTATGTCTTAGCATCATATCAAAATTAGGCACTTCAACAAGACCAATAGCATTAGGTGTTAGATTATTAGAAACTCCTCTAAACATTGAATTGGGATCTGGAAGATGCTCTAAAAAATTTAAAATAAAAAAAGCATCAAAGGGAGCATCTTTGATTTTATAGCTACTACTATCAATAAAGCCCCGCGATACCCTCAATCCTCCCTTAACACATTGTTCTACTGATTTAATTGCCTGCTCTAATCCATGCGCCTCTATGCCCGATTGGGACATAAGTGAAAGGTAATCTCCATTTCCGCATCCAATCTCAATAATTTTTTTGTCGCTAAGAGAATATTTTTCAACAAAATCCTTAAATTGTTTTAATCTAAATTCTTTCATATCATTGGAACATGCAGAAGCGCGTATAACTTCCTTGTAATAAGGTACCGGTTTATTAACAAGTTGTATTAATCCACAGCCAGAACATTGGCATAATCGGAGATTAGCACCCTTGTCATTTTTAAGATTTTTTTCATCTGGAAAATTTTGAGCAACAGAAGGCATATTTTTATACTCTAAAAGATGTTTTCCAAAAAAATCCTGCTTGCATACTCTACATTTTTTTGTCATTTAAAATTTCCTCCCAAATATTTTTTATACATTTCATGACCTTTGATTAAGTTTTTAGGGCAAGAATCATGCCATTTTAAAAATCCTTGGTCTTTTTCATTTAGTCCTTTATTATTTAAAATAAATTTGCTTGAGAAAAAACATTTATACAATATTGATAAACCATGTCCGCGAGTTTTCATATTTCCGATGCACTGATTAATCTCAAGTGGAACCGAATCAAATTTAATTTTTGTTCCTATTTCTTTTTCTGCTACTTTTTCTATTCTTTTTTCAAAAGTTTCTTTAAATCTTATAATTCCTCCGGGAATATGCCACCCTTCTCCAAAAAATTCATCATTCCGCCATGCTAAAAGCGTTCGGCCTTTTTCATCTTTTATAAGAAGATCAACATTTATCAAAGGAGTAATTCTGCTGATAAATCTGAATATTTCTTCAGGCAGACCTATATTAGGGTCTATTATTTTTCCTTCTAAAAACTTTATTGCTTCATTTATGTTCATGTTATATCAAATTTTCTTTAAAATAATTTGAATCAATAAGTTCGCAAATATCAATAACTTTTTTTACATTAGGATAGTTTGTTTTTATTTTTCCAGTTATTTCATTTATATATGCGGGGATTGGAACAATAACTATTTCAATATTCTTCGTATTTATTATCTCGGGAGAATTAACTTTTTTGCCGTATAAATCCATTTTTTTCTTTACTTCAGAAATATCGACGGGATATATGTTGGTATTGTTAAGAATATTTGATTTTTTAAATAAATCTGCAGTATGATAATTTATTCCCCATATCGCAAGTTGATTATATCTCTCCAGTAATCTTTTTAAATTATCATCAATATTTGCTCTAAATTCAGAAGGTAAAGAAATATTATATCTTTGTCCACAATACTTGCATGCAAGAAAACTCGATGAGAATAATTTTACATTATCCCAGGTATTTTTATGTTTACAGATAATACAATCTCCAGATATTTCAACTCTTCCTGTTTTAGAATCTATAATTTTTGCTTCAGGCATAGAAAGGCTTTTTGTTAAAGTCATAGGTGCTTCAACAATTTCTCTTACTAATAAGGAAAATTGTTCATCTATAAGTTTAGACACATTAACTTGTGGACAACCATCTTTTAAAAATTGAATTCTGTCTTTTATCAAGCCATTTGCACAAGCATAAAAATAAAGATAAGTTCCAGGATAAATTGTTATAAGATTAAGAGTTATTTTATATTCTGAATGCTTTTTCCACCATTTAAGCGTATTTGTTGCAGTTTCCCATGTTTCTTCAATATCTCCAAATATAAAAGCCCCTTCTGCAGATATTCCTGAATCATAAACTAGCTTTAATGCTTTTTCAGTCTGTTCAATAGTTATATTTTTTCTCATGCTTTTTAAAATTCTATTGTCTGCGCTTTCCAATCCAAAAGACATAACTGTGCATCCAGCCTCTTTTATTATCGGAAGCAGTTCAGGATTTTTTGCAATATTATCTACCCTAAACTGCGCCCACCATTTAATGTTGTAGGCTTTTATTCTTTTGCAGAATTCTTTTAATCTTTCAGAATTTACTGAAAAAAGCTCATCGGCTAGGCAGATATTATCAATATTATACTTTATAATCATGTAATCTAATTCTTCGAAGAAATTATCCAAAGATCTTTGGCGATATTTTTTTCCGGCAGTATGAAAACAAAAAGTGCAGTTATACGGGCATGAACGGCTTGCAATCATAAAAACAGTATTCTTTTTATTTATTCCGCTTATGCTCGGAGAAGCTAAAAGATATTTGTCTAATTCAAACCCATCATAGTCTGGCCATGGCAAAGAGTCCAAGTCCATTATTTCTTCGCGCGGATTTGTTTTTATATAGCCTTTTTCGGTTTTGTAAATTAATCCATTAATTTTTTCAAAATTCTGCTTAGTTTCTAAAGCACTGCATAATTCTTTTATTGTTATTTCACCTTCACCATAAACTCCAAAATCAACATGCTCTAAAGCATCCATTGCAGGTTCAGAATCGCTCGTTATAATGCCTCCACCAACAATTGTGATAATTTTATTATTTGCTTTTTTAGCTGAATCTATAACCTCTTTGATTGTAATGTACTGAAAAGAAAGCCCGCCAGTAGCCACTACACTAATTCTGTTTTTTTCAATCTCTTCTTTAATAATTTCTGATACTTTTCCTTCGCGATGATTCAAATTCAATGCAAAAACATTAAATCCAGCTTTCTTCAAAACAGCAGAAATATAAGCAATTCCTAATGGGAATGAATAGCCATCGCCAATATTCTGGACAAGTCTAGGCATAATTACAAGATAATTAAGTTTTTTATTTTCCATTATATTTTTTCTCTTGAGTTTTGTTGAGCATACCATTCATATAAGCTTTTAATGGATTCTTCAATTGAAGTAAATTTAAAATTTCCAATTTCGCTTAATAAAAGAGTATTATCTCCGCTATATTCTTGACCCAAACCTTCCTGTTTAATTTCTATCTCCAAATTTTTTCCAGACATCTTAATGACTTTTTCAGCTATTGTTTTAAAATCAATAGTTGTACCTGAGCAAACATTATATACTTTATTTTTGGGTTCATTATCAATTGCCCATTTAACAATTTTTGTTAAATCCTCTACCCAGGTATAATCATAGGTTTTATTCTGATTAATTACAACCGGAAGATCTAACGCAGCACTATGGCAGATACTGGAAACAAGTCTAACTCGCCAGTCTTCATATTTTCCAAATACTCCAAAAAGTCGCAAATTATGTATTTTACTCGTTGAAAGTGCATGTAGGGTCATTATATATTTTGATAAACCATATTGGTCAGTTGGAATATGCTTGCTAAAACAATCTTCATTCATTTTAGGCATCCAATGCTCCCGACTGAATTCTGCACCAGAGCCAAAATAAATCATTTTGCCAAAATAGTCTCTGCAACTAGCAATATTAAAATACATTTTAAGATTATTTTCTAAAACTTTTGCAGGATCTTTCATTGAATGTTTTGGAGCAGCATCATAGTTGGCAGTATGTACTGCCACGTCAAATTTGCCGCTTTTTAGGCAGTCAGCGACACTTTTAGAATCAAGAAGATTAAGCTTCTGTCTATTAACAGAAATAACATTATATTCTCTGCTTAATTGTTCCGTAAGATTTCTGGCAATAAATCCACTTCCGCCGGTTATTAGTATTTTCATTATTTAACTCCAACTTTATTTCTTACTATATATAGTGGACGTTTTTTTACTTCTTCATAAATTCTAGCGATGTATTCACCAATAATTCCAAGAAAGATAAACAAAATACCAAATAAGAATAAAATAGTCAGCATCAAAGAAGTATGTCCACGAACATAACCTGCTGAGGCAGTTCCAAACAGAAGATATCCTCCCAAAAAGTAAATTATTGCTAAAAATGAAAAAAATGAAGTAAAAACTCCAATCGTGGTTATAATTTTTAGCGGAAATTCTGAAAAAGTGAATATAGCATTTGTAACAAACCAGATAAGATTGCTTGCACGGTGGAATATGCTCAATTCTTTTGCTTCACCGCCATCTTTGTATCTCGCTTGTCTTGCAAAAGGAATACCTATGCGTTTAAAACCCGACCAGGCAATCATGCCTCTTAAGAATCTGTTATGCTCAGGCATATTATTTATAATTGTATAAACTTTTTTATCCATTAGCCTGAAATCACTTACATTTTTTTGAACATTCCCTTTAGTTAAAGAATAAATTACCTGATAAAACATAGAGGAAACAACTTTTCTAATTGCAGATGCGCCAATTCTTTTTTTAATAATGCCATAGACAATTTCATATCCCTTTTCCCAAAGTTCAATAAATTTTGGTATTAATTCTGGGGGATCTTGAAGGTCAGCATTCATAATAACTGCAGCATCGCCTTTCGCATATTGAAGCCCGGCAGTTATGCCTCCATCGCAGTTAAAATTTCTGGAAAGCTGGACAATTTTGAATCTTTTATCTTCTTCATGGATATCTAATAATTTTTGATAGCTGTTATCATGAGAACCATTTTCAACAATTATCACTTCAAATTGATATCTGCTTAAGTTATTAAAAACATTTTGCAGTCGTTTTTTAAGCTCGTCTAAGCCTTCTTCTTCATTGTAGGCCGGAATTACTACGCTGATTAATTTTTTCATGATTAATTTTTAATAAATTTTTTAATTTACAATTTTGATTTTATTTAATTTATCACCTAATTATCAAGCCAGAATTTAACATAGGTTTTTCTTTCAGAATTTTTCATAATGCTTTCATCTTCATAATAAGAATCACTTTTATAGTGCGTTGTGGATATCTCTTCAAAAACCCCGCCATTTACTGAACTAAAACTATGCTTCATTCCAGGTTTTACTAAGATTATATCTCCGCGACGGTATTCTTTTTCAACGCCATCAATAGTCAGTAATACATCCCCATAATTAACTAAAAAAGACTCTTCTTTTAATTTATGCGTATGCATTGGATTAGTTTGCCCTGGGAGAATTATTATAACTTTTTTGCAGTATTCTCTGTTTATTAAGCTAATCATAACACATCCATATTCATAAAATCTATCGATGCCATAATGATGAGACACTTCTAAATCCACAACTCCGCTTAAGGGGATATTTGCTTTGGAGATTATATCTTTTATTTTCCAATAAATCTCTTTCATTTTTTCTCGTGTATCCATAATTTTTACATTATTTGCAAGAATTGGGCTGTTTGCAGGGATATCTTTATCAGCATAATACTGGATATATTTTGAGATATCATTTGCTAAAATTTGGTTTTCAATGCTTGGAATAGCATAAAAAATCTTGTTAATGCCTATTTTTTCTCCTGCTTTTATATTTTCTTTTGCAAAAACAGCTCGCCTTAGATTTCTTAAATCCTCGCTTTCTTTTTTCGTAATAGCCACTTTTTCATTAATCAATCCCGCTATTTCAAGACATTCTTTGGCAGATTTAAGCCAGTTTTTAACTTGTTCTGGATTTGAAGAATATGCGTTTCGATTGTCTCCAATCGCAACATGCCTCTCAAAAATTAAAGCGCCTTTAGCAATTGCCATTTTTATAGAGTCAACATTATCGGGATTTTCATGAGTAGAAAACCCAATATTAATTCCAGGATATCTTTGCTTTAATAAGTCAATTTGATTTAATTGTAGATTTTTATTTTCAGTTGGATACTCTGCAACACAATGCATTAAGCAGAACTTTTTATTTCTATTCATAAAAAAAGCAACAACTCGGTCAATCTCCTCCAGAGTAGTTCCTGCTGTTGATGCAATTATTGGCTTGTCTGATTTCACTATTATTTCTAATAACGGCCAGTCTGTAAAAGAGCAGCTGGCAATTTTTATAATATCAAAATCGTGTTTTTCTATCAAATCAACGGATCTTTCATCAAAAGGAGTGCATATTGATACAAATTCAAGTTTGTCCAGTTCTTCTTTCATTAATTTAAATTCTTCCTCCTTAAGCTTTGTTTCAGAAAATCTTTTAATTAGCTTGATGTCTTTTCTTTCCTTGTAATCCGAATGAATAAATGTATCCAAATCTCGATACTGAAACTTAAACGCAAAAGTAAAATTATCTTTAAATTCCCTGCAGACTTCATTAATTTCTTTAATTATACTTAGACCCTTATTGATATCACCGCCATGATTATTTGCCATTTCAAAAATAATCAATGGTTTTTTAATCTTGGAAATATTTTCTTTGTCAAAAAAGTTAACTAATTCTTCTTTCATTTTATAAGTTTCATTTTTAATTTAAATTCAGATGATTTTCATACCATTTAAATGTTTTGTTGATTGCTTCTTTAAAATTGGTTTTTGCTTCCCATCCAAGCAATTTTTTAATTTTGCTTCCATCCAGATATTGTTCGGGAATTTCAGCTTTAGTTTGATTAAGAATCTGCATATCAATAGATTTACCTAAAATTTCAGATATTTTATTTACAAGCTCAATAACATTAAGGACATTACTGCTGGCTATGTTAAATGCCTCGCCCTTTGCTTTGTCTATATTTTCTGCAATAGTTATATATGCATCTATCGTATCTTCAACATAAATATATTCCCGAATAAATTTTCCATTACTTCTTATTTTTAGGGGTTCATTTCTTAATATTGCCTCAATTGCTCCAGGAACTATTCTGCTCATATTTAAATCTCCTGGCCCAAAAACATTAGCACATCTCGTTATTACAATTGGCATATTGTAAACTTTAGCATACATCTGTGCAATTAAATCAGCGCAGGATTTAGAAACATCATAAGGTGCTTTTCCCTCCAGTCTTTCAGTTTCAGTATAGGGCATATTTTTTTGCGGCCCATATGCTTTATCACTTGAAACAACAATAATTTCACTTACTTTTGAGTAAAGCCGAGCAGCTTCTAAAATATTTATTGTTCCATTAATATTTGATTCAAGAGTTTCTAATGGATTTAAAAGAGCAGTTGTAACAATCGGCTGAGCTCCAAGATGAAAGATAGATTGAATTCCATATCTTGAAAGAATATCTGAAATTTTTCTTTGATCTTTTAAATCGCCTATAACCATGATGCTTTTTTTGCCAAGATTTTGAGTCTCAAAATAACTTTTGGAGTCATAGTCTCTAATTAAACACACTACATTTGCGCCTATTTCAATTAATTTTTCAACTAAATGAGAACCTTTAAATCCGCCTGCGCCAGTAACTAATACCCCCCGATTTTTCCAGAACTCTTTAAGCATCTTTTATGTTTTCCCATGGCGCTTTGCCTGTTAATTTAATGCTTTCTTCATAAGCCTTGTTTAATTCATCAACATGCTTTTGGTTGTCCATGCAGCTCCAATAATGAAGATGCTCATAAACCGCCATTTTTCCTTCTTCTGCTAATCTTTTTAATGGCTCTGCTTCAAGAACGCATTTTTCATCAGTTGAAAGATAATCAAAAATTTTTCTATTGCAAACCATAAAACCGCCACTGATGGTGTCTTTCATGTGCGGTTTTTCATCAAACTTTTTAACAAAACCATTTTCTATCTGAAGCAGTCCAAATTGATGAACAGGTTTTATTCCAGTAACAGTTACTATTGCTCCTGTTTTTTTATGGTATTCATAGAGTTTTTTTAAATTTACATTGCCCAATCCGTCTCCATAAGTCAAAAAAAAGTCTTCATCTTCACCTATTATTTTTTTTATTTTAGCTAATCTAGCACCAGTCATTGTATTTAATCCAGTATTCATAAAATAAATTCTTCCATATAAATCATTATTTTTTGTCAGCGCAATTTTTTGATGATTACTTAAATCCAATAGTAAATCATTAGTCATTTCAGTAATATCCAAGAAATACTGCTTAATCATATTTCCTTTACAGCCCAAACAAAGAACAAACTCATTAAATCCTTGCATTTCATAAATTTTCATAATATGAGTAAGTATTGGTTTTCCGCCTATTTCAACAAGAGGTTTAGGCTTGTATTCAGTTTCTTCAGCCAATCTTGTCCCTTTTCCACCGCATAATATAACTGTTTTCATACTTTTCTACTCCTTTTTTGCATATATAAACATTGTTAAGGTGAAATATATAGGGTAAATATCTGCAGAATTTGCTTGATTTTGCCGGGAATATCTTTAAATAATCCATAAAGTTAATTCAGTTATGAAATCAGATTCGAGATTAAATTACTCCTTAAAATTGATTGTAAAAACATCTATGATTGTCCTGATTGGGATAATTATTTCAAAGATTGCGCTTTATGCATACAGAGTTATAATTGCTAGGCATTTTGGACCAGAAGTTTATGGACTATTTTCTATCGCTTTAATGATATTAAATCTTTTTGTTGCAATTTCAACTTTGGGACTAAATGAAGGTCTTTTAAGATATATTTCTATCTCCCGTGGAGAAAACAATAATAAAAAAATAGTTTATTTATTTAAAAATTTAAAAAAGATTTCATTTATTTCCAGTATTTTAGTAGCAGTATTGCTTTTCTTATTTTCAGATATTATATCTAACTCTGTTTTTCATAACTCCGCGCTTTCTATTTATCTTAAAATTTCAGCAATAATTATTCCATTTTATGTTTTATCAAGTTTTTATCTAGCTGCCATTAGGGCTTTTGAAATGGTTGGCTGGTATTCCTTTATTATTAATATTCTGCAGAATGTTGTAAAACTTGCAGCTCTTGCGCTTATGATTTTTTTTGGCTTCAAAAGCCAGAATATAATGTATTCCTTTTTTATTGGAATTTTTATAATGTTTCTGGCAGCTTATTGGCTGTGCAAGTATAAAATTGATTGGCTGTTCCAGGAGTTATCCAAGAAAAAATTTAAATCAGGCTTATTAAAAGAAGTGATGTATTACTCCCTGCCACTTATGTTTTCAAGTGTTTTTGGGATAATTTATTATTGGATAGACTCTTTTGCTTTAGGCTATCTAAAAAATGCAACAGCAGTCGGTTTTTATAATGCTATAATTCCAATAGCTCTCCTTATCAGCATTGTGCCGGATTTATTTATTCAGATGTTCTATCCTTTAATAACTAAAGAATATTCAAAAAAGAATTTTAAAATAATAAAAGAGCTAAGCAAACAGGTTTCTAAATGGAGCTTTATTCTAGCGCTTCCGTTATTTCTTATAATTTTAATTTTTCCTGGAGCAGTGATTAATATTCTCTTTGGCCCGAATTATCTTATAGCTGAAAATGCTTTAAGAGTGCTTTCAATAGGGAGCTTTATCTCTCTTTTGTCAGGTTTATTATTCACACTGCTGTCTATGGCTGGAAAATCCAAAACAATATTTTTAACGCTTATTATCTCCTCTGCAATAAATCTCACTCTTAATCTATTTTTAATTCCTCGCTATGGAATAAACGGCGCAGCAATTGCCACAACTATTGTTTGGATAGGTTTGACAGTATTTCTTTTTAGCAAAGTGTATTCTATTCTTTCATTTGTTCCATTAAGAAGAAAAATGATAAGAATACTGCTTGTTTCCTTGATTCCAACAGGATTATTAATATATGTGAAATCATTTTTTACTATTAATTTATTAACACTGGCATTACTCGGCATTTTTTTTATTTTCTTGTATCTTTTAATTATGTTTTTAACAAATTGCCTTGACAGGAATGATATAATGATTATAAAAAGCTTCAAGCATAAATTGCTTGGAATAAAAACTGCTCCTATTGAAGATAAATCTTTATAAACTGCTTTTAAAATCAACTATTATGCAAATTTTGATTGTTGTTCCGAGATATAATCTGGGAAATGAGGCTAATTATGACTATACTTTCCCATTAGGATTAAGCTATATCTCTGCTGTTATGAAAAAAGCAGGGTATTCTGTTGATTGTTTGAATCTGAATCATAAAACTGGAACAATCAAGGATTTAATAAACAAGCAGCTTAATTTCAAGAAGTATGATTTTGTGTGCACTGGAAGCAATGCATTAGCCTATGCAATTATTGAAAAAATTCTGAGCACGATTAAGAATCATGACTCAAAGCCAAAAACTATTCTAGGTGGTCCAATAATTACTAGCGAGCCAGAATTGATGTTCAATTCGCTTAGGCCGGATTTTGCAGTATTTGGAGAAGGAGAAGAAACAATTGTGGAACTTCTTAACTTTATTGAAAAAAATAAGGATATAAGCAAAGTTAAGGGGGTTATATATGGGGATAAATATAATCAGACCATTAAAACAGAAAAAAGAGAAGCAATAGAAAATCTTGATTCAATCCCTTTTCCAGACTTTGAAGGATTAGGGCTTTCAGAACAGCTTGCTCATTTGCATTCAAACCAAGGTTATCATTCAAATTTATTTAATTATCCGCGCATATATCCTCTTTTAGCTAGCCGCTCCTGCCCATTTCAATGCACTTTCTGTTATCACGACAGTAAGTATCGCAAGAGATCCATGGGCAATATAATGAAAGAGCTTAATATTATGGTAAAAAAATATAAAATTAATATTCTTTTGATTTATGATGAATGTTTGGCTGTGGATGAAAAAAGGCTTCTAGAATTTTGCAAAGGCATTAAAAAACTCAAAAAAGAAATATCTTGGGATTTAAAATGGACAGGCCAAATGCGCGTTCAAAATGTTAGCAAAGAATTGCTTCATGTCATGAAAGAAGCAGGTTGCGATGTAATCAGCTATGGATTTGAAAGTTTTTCTTCAGAAGTTTTGAAAAGTATGAGAAAAGGCATAACTCCTGAACAGATAGATTATGCATTTAAAAATACATTAGCAGAAAATATTGCAGTCCAAGCGCATTTTATTTTTGGAGATATAGCTGAAACAAAAGAGACTGCACGAATAACTCTGAATTATTGGAAAAAATACTGTAGGGGGCAGGTAGGCATGGGTTTTATTCAGCCATATCCTGGAAGTCAAATATATGCTCATTGTATAAAAAAAGGAATAATTAAAGATAAGCTGGATTTTATAAAAAATCAATTAGGTTTAGGTCAATGGCTGAATATGACTGATAAAATGACTGATAAAGAAATTACTGAATTAAAAGAGGAAATTCTTGATTCAATGAGCAAATACACTCGATTTGTAAGGTCCTTAGATATTAAAAGAACGGGTAATAAAATTTATTCAGTCAAAGCAAAATGTCCTTTTTGCGGAGAAATTTCTGAATATGGAAACTGCCTTATTCCCAATCGCTGGGCATATGGATTTAATATTACCTGCAGGCATTGCGCAATGAGATTTTTTGTAGTCAGCTTTATTCAAAAGTTAGCTTATGCAAATTATTCCAAAGTTCGAATATTACGGGATTTATATCTTAGGCTCAAAAGAAAAATATTAAAGGAAAGATTGTAAACCCTTTATTTATTTGATATCCTTAATCTCTACGCTTGTATGCCCTAACTGCTGGCTGTAATTTGTTTTGACTTTAACATCACATGGATGGCATTGCCCATACATTTGACATTTTCTAAATTTATCCTCTATTTGAAAATTATTTTCAAGCAAGCTTCCAATTGCACATTGTTCTGCAAATAAATCTCTATGGCATCTATATACTCGGGTATCAGGAGCAATTAACAGTTCTGAAGTTTTGCATTCACATTTTTTTATTTTTTCACTAAATATTGATTTAGGATATTTTGAATAGTCCCCATATAATTCTCCTTTAAACTCGCCCGTAAATTCTTTTAATCTAAAATCAATTTCAGCATCTCTGCATCTGAACTGCATCTGGTTTATTGCAGAAAGCTGTTGCTGGGAAGGATAAAGAACAGACCATATACCTATGCTGAATCCTGCATCCTGCAGTTGTTTAGCATGTCTAACAAGCTTTTCACCATTGCCCATTTGTTCTGGATGATAGCTCACTCTTATGGAGGCATATGGAGAATTTCGTCTTAATCTTTTTGTATCAACTTGTTCAATGAATCTTTTTATTTCTTTCTCGCCCCACTGCAAATTTGTAAGAATATCTATGGGTCGTTCGGGCGTAAGATTTTGAATTATATATGTAAAATCTCTATGCAAAAAAGGCTCACCGCCACAAAGAGTTATAGGAATCTCAGGTCTTGATTCAAAGCGATTCAGCCCCTTAACCCATTCTGAACCAGAACATTCGCCAAATCCCTGCCTGTCAAAATTCTTATCAAAAGCATTCAGGCAGAAACTGCAGCTAAGATTGCACCGCATAGTTAAAAATGCTGCGATATAATTGTATGAATCTGGGATGATTATACTCTCTTTCATAAAATTATCCTGTTATAATCATTTAAAACCTTTATTATAGTCTAGACGCATATTATCTTTATTCAAGTATTTTATCCATATTTTTAAGCAAATATCTTTTTTCTGATAATGGAATGCGCAATTTCTTAAAATGTTTAAAATCGACTAAGTTTAATCTTTGACCTTCATACAGCTTTATGTTATCAAGTTCTTCATCAAATCTGCCGCGATAGATTATTTTTCTGCAGCCATATTGAACTGATTCGCCAATTAGCTCTAAATCATGAACATCACAACTTATCTCTTCTTTAAGTTCGCGTTGGAGTCCAGCAAGAACATCCTCTCCGTCTTCTATTTTTCCACCAAGCAATGACCAGTAATTCGGATGAGAAATTGTGGGCTTATTATCTCTTAAAACCATCAGCATTAATCTATTGGGATTAATTAAAACTGCTTTAGCTATGCATTTCATACCGAGTTTCCTCCAAAATTTATAGTTTTAAATGAATCATTGATTGTTGTCTTGAAAAATCTAAGATTATTAATCTTATTTTCAGCCTTTTGAATTCTTTGCGCAACAATTCTATCAACATTTTTTCCAGAAAATTTCATATGTTCCTGATAATCCTTAGAAAGTGCATTTAAATAAATGAGCACCCAGTTTAAACCTATCCATGAATCAATGAGCTGAAGTCGATCATAGAATTTAGCATCTGTTCTATAACTTTTGGAATAAGTTTCTAAAAACCTTAGTTTTAATTTTCGAGAAATCTGTCTGGTTTTATCATGATGTAAAAAATCCATAACCTGTTTAGCAGGGTCATCTCTGCCGAAATATTCAAAATCGATAAAAGTAAATCTTCCATTTTCATAAAGGGCATTATGGAATCCAAAATCTCCAGGAGTGACGACTTGTTCTTCCAAAGTTAATTTTTTATCAGGAAATTCAACTTTTTTGAATACTTCTGAAGATAATTCTTCAATACAATCTGCAACTTGTGTTGTTAGAAATTTACGATCTTCTTCATTACCCTTAAAATTGCTTAGTATATTTTTATATCTCTTTTGAAGCAGCCCTGCATAATCTCTTATGCTCAAACAACAAGTTCGTTCCTTTGCAAATCCTTTTTTTGTTTTTGAATCTATGGAATGGAGTTTAGCTAGGAATTCAGCAAGTTTTTCTATATCCGGCATACTCACTTCTGAAGGAGATAAAACTCGTCCTGATTCAAAAGAATATATTCCTATCCTTTTTGAATCATCGAATTTTATTGGTCTTGGAACTGAAAATCCTTTATTAAAAAGAGTGGAGATAGCTTCGAATTCTTTTTTAGCTTTATTCCAATGATTCTTATAGAGTTCAGAGTATTGTTTTACTAAATAATCTTCACTTGCAGTAGTTATTCTATAAAGAACATTATTTCCGCTATGCTTCAATCTTTTAGCTGTTAGTATTTCTTCTTGGAAATATTTTTTAAAATTCATTGTATCTTCAATTCTTTCATTCTTGCAATATTTCGGTATAAAGAATTTTCTGGATTGGGAATAAGCCCATGTGTAAACGCATTTCTTAAATCCCTAATTGCATCGCTTATGCTATGTTTACAATATTCCCCTATTACTTTTTCTATTTTTTCAGAAGAGATATGATATGATCTCGAATCAGAAGTTTTAGGATTATGCTTTATCTTAATATTCTCACCTATAACTTCTCGCACTAGCTCTGCAAGTTCATTAACAGTATGATTTTCTTTTCCAAAATTAAAAATTTGTCCACTAATTTTATTTTCAGGCAAAGAAATTAAATCCGTATAGAGATTAGTTATATCCTCTATATGTACATTGGGTCTTTTTTGTTCGCCACCATTAACTATAACCTCTCCTTTTAATATGGCATCAGAAGCAAGTATATTTACTATTAAATCAAGTCTTTGTCGTGGAGAATAACCGCAGATTGTTGCAGAGCGAATGCATACTGGATGAAAGTCTTTTGCTTGTTGGTTTAATATAGCTTTTTCTGCATCAGCTTTTGTTTGAGAATAAATTGTAAGGGGCATTAATTCTAAATCTTCGGTTACACTTGGTTCATTTCTTATGCCATAAACACTGCTACTTGAAGCATAGACAAATCTTTTAACACCGGCCTTTTTAGCGCATAGAACTAAATTCTGGCTAGCTTCAAGATTAACTTGTTTTGTTAATTCATGGTTAAGATTAGAGCAAGGATCATTGGCTATGGCTGCTAAGTGAATCACATAATCTATATTCCTTATTGAATCACGAACTAATTTTTCATTGCGTATATCTCCCTCAATAATTTCTACTTCTGACAAATTTTCAATACCTTTTCTTCCAAATATCATCCAGTCCATAATTTTGACATCTAATCCTGCAGAAATTAATTTAGGTACAAGTACACTGCCAACATAACCTGCTCCGCCAGTAACTAAAACTCGTTCTTTAATCATTTTAAGCAAATTCTAACTCTCCAGGATCTACATTTAGGTGATCAATAATTAATTTATTCTCCGCATCTGCAACACAATGATGATCACAATCTCTTGAGGGATTTATTCTAAAAAAGTTGTTCTTATCTGAAAACCAGAATTCTCTAAATCTTTGATTTTTTATTGATCCAATTAAACCATGGTCTAAATTATATGCTTTATCCTGACAAGCATAAACATTAAGATCTGCGCCTATAACAGGTCTTATCTGAATATAAGGGCACCAGCCATATTCTTTTTTAAAAGAGGTTACTTCTCGATTATAAGAATCAAATATCTCAAAATTTTTATCTTCAAGTTTAGCAATTGATTCACGAATCAATTTTTTTACTTGATCAAAAATAGGATTATGATACTGGTTATTTTCTTCTCCTTTATCGCTGATTATACAGGGAGATACTTTTATGCTATTGACTCCAGTTTCCTTTAATCTTTCAATCATCTCAAAAACATGAGATGCATTTTTTAGATCGATAATTAAACTAGCTCCAAGATTGCAAGAACCTCCAAGAGATTTGAAATTTCTTATATTCCGTATTATTTTTGAATATTCTCCATCACGCACTCTGCGATATTCTGAATAACTTTTATCATCCCATCCATCCATAGAAACCCTTAACCAAGAGCCCCTATGCGCAAAAATATCAGCAATTTCGCCTTTTAATCGTGCGCCATTTGTATAACTTCTAAATTTTATTGGCGTATCAGCAAGCTTTTTTAGCGTATCAAGAAAAAAAGGATAGCAAAAGGGTTCACCCCCGCCGCTAAACGTAACAGCCTTTACACCTATGAAGTTCATATCTTCTACTATTTCCATCATTTTTTTCTTAGGAATAAAATCTTTAAGGATCATATCTTTTCCTAATTGAAGTTTATCCGCCCGATAAGCGCAATAGTCACATCGGTGATTGCAAACATTCGTTGGTTTTATTCTTACATGAATTGGAGCAGTTATAGCAGATGAATTTTTAGGAAGAGAGGCTATTTTATCTTTAAAATAAAATATTTTTGTTGTTGCATATTGTTTTCCCATAGTTAAAATTCAATTTTTATTCTTTTAAAGATTATGGTGATGAATGATTATAAACAAGTTACTTTAATCAACTTCATGCTGAATATAATCAATTAACTGAGTTGTTGATAATTTTTCATCAGTTGTATAAACTATTTTTCCGCCCCTTTCTTTTAAAAAATCTTTTATTCTGTCAATTTCAGGATCAATTTTGCCAAGATAGTCTTTACCTTTGATATAAAAATCCGGCCGAATTATATCTATAGTTTTATACTCATCCTCATTATATAGCACATAGTCCACAAATCTCAATTGAGCCAAACAATAAGCCCGAACTTGTTCTGAGAAAATAGGCCTGCCTTTTCTGGACTTTAACTGTTCGCTGCGTTTATCTCGGGCAATAGCCACCATCAGCACATCACAAAAATTCTTAGCAGAACTTAAATGAGTAATGTGTCCTGGATGTAAAAGATCAAAACTGCCGCTGCATAAGCCCAAGATTTTTTTATCTGCTTTAATTTCCTGAACCTTTCTTATTAAGTTAGCCCCCTCCAAAAGATTAGTTATTCTATAAAAATTATCCTCTGTGTTTATCATTGGTAGATTAGTTTATTATTGCTATATAAAGATTATTGTATTCTAAAAAATAAGCTATCTCTTAAAATTAGGATATGTTTTAAGACTAATAAAAGTAGGATTTTCATCTTTGTAAGATTCCCATAAATTTCTTCTGGTTTCTTCATTATCTTTTGGAAAATAACTTCTTATATTTTTAAACATACTAGCTAAAACTTTTTCATTAAGCATTCGATGAGTTGGTCCTTGTTTAGGATAATCTGCATAGCCGACAAGTTTTACATTTAGATTTTGTTCATCAATATCTAATTTTACTTGTTCAAATGGCCTTTCAATTAAAAAAGGAGTGATAGTGTAAATATAGGGTTTTAATCCTTCAAGAGCCAGTCCAGCAGCAACACTAATCATGCTTTGCTCGCAAATTCCTAGATTAAGAAATCTATTTTGAAATCTTTTTTTATACTCTTCGAAGATACCATATCCTATATCTCCTGTTATTAGTATAATCTTATCATCATTTTCCGCGATTTCGCATATTGTTTTTCCAAATTCTCTTCTCATTTTAAAATTCTCCGAATTTTAATTCTTCATAAGCGCCTTTCAATCTTTCAACAGTTACTCTGCGAGCATGCCATTCAGGATTATTTTCCATATAGCTGATGCCTTTTCCTTTGATTGTATTAGCAATTATAACATGGGGTTTTTCTACAACTTTTTTTGAAAAAGCATAGGATAATTCGTCGAATAAATGCCCATTTATACTTGTGGTTTCCCATCCAAAAGCCGCGAATTTATTTCCCAAGTTTCCCAAAGAAAGAACATTTTCAGTCCTATCCAATGCCTGAATATAATTTCTATCTACAATTGCAACAATATTATCCAGTTTATGATGGCTTGCAATAAGAGCAGATTCCCAAGTAGTTCCTTCTTGGCACTCTCCATCACTCATTAAAACATAAATTTTACCTTCTTTTTTTAATTTTTTTCTAGCCATAGCCATTCCAAGACCCATAGGCAAACCATGTCCAAGACTTCCTGTTGTTGCATAAATTCCATTTTTTTCATCTAAATCTGGATGAGTTTTCATTTCAGGATTATAACCTCTTTCTTTTAATAGTAGATAAAAGGGGATACTTGCATGCCCTTTGCTTAAAATGAATTTATCTTCTGGTTTTAAAATAGAGTCATATAATGAAATTAAAATTTCTATCTCAGAAAAACTTCCTCCCAAATGGCATTCTCCTTCTTCTAAAGCCTGGTCTAAAACATCTTTTCTAAGCTGTTTTGCTTTTTTCTTTAATACTTCTATGTTAGTCTCCATATTTAATTTTATGCAATAAACCAAAAATAATCTCCTTCATAGCCTTCTTCACGATATAGTTTCAGCCAGTCCTCAACACTTTTAACTGTTTCAGCTGTTAATACCCAATCTTTCATTCTTTCTTTTTCTTGTTCGTTTCTATAAGCATCAACACTTATCAGCATTTTTTTCTTGTCTTTGCCAACTCTTATCATTTCTCGAATTGCTTGTTTGCATTTTTCTTCTGAAAGATTATGAGCCGTATTTATAGAAAGCACAACATCAAAGTATTTGTCTGGCCAAGGAAGACTTTCTGCGCTTCCCAATATTATATTTGGCCTAACCCTTTCTATAGCTTTTTTTTCTAAAAGATTTGCTTCCCTCTCTTCCTTGCCATGTTTTTGCAAATATCTTGAATAGCCCTCCATTGCTTTATCTAAAGCATATTCAGATATATCAATTCCAGCAACCTTTATTCCAGGTAGCATTTCTTGTAAATCGTAAAGAAGAAAGCCCTTTGCGCACCCAATATCTAAAATTGAGCTAGTTGAATCAATTCCATAAACTTCTTGAAGTTTTGTTACAGCCATTCTCCATCTGCCGTCATAATAATACCCGCCATAACCATTGATTCTATCTCCATCAAAAAAATCTTTTCCAAAAAGTTTAGCTATTTTTTTGTTTTCTTCTTTCCGCCATCCTTTTTCAATAGGTCTTTTAGGTTTTGGCAAGCTTTCAAAAAGATTAAGTTCATTCATATTAATTTCATTTTTCTTTGTTTTATAAAGATTTATATGCAAAAAACATACATATAAGATACCACAACAATTTTTATATACTGCCTGTTTTATCCTATAATTCTTAAAATGAATACTCAAAAAAAAAGTCTCGAAGAAGGGCTTAAATCTCTGGCTGAACGGCTGAATCTTGAAGATTTATCCCAGACTTTTTATTTTCCTAAATATTTTGAATTAGAAACAATAAGGGCATGCAATGCACGATGCACTATGTGCACAATTCCTCAATGGACAACAAAAGGAAGCAAGATGCAGGAGAGTTTATTCAGTAAAATTTCAGAAGAAATGAGTCATTATTCTGGTTGGATAAATTCAGTCTGTCTTTCACGAAATGGAGAGCCTTTGCTTGACAAAACTCTTGCAGAAAAAATTAAAATTCTTAAGCATTATGGCATAAAAAATGTGACCTTTTCAACAAATGCCTCTTTGTTATATGAGGAGAAAGCAAGAGAGCTTATTGAATCAGGGCTGGATGATATCAGATTTTCTGTTGATGGCGCGACAAAAGAAACTTTTGAGGCTGTGAGAAAAGGATTAAAGTACGAAGAAGTTTTGGAGAATTGTCTTAGATTTATTCAGTTAAGAAATGAAAGAGGCCATATACCTAGGGTGCAGATAAGAATGGTTTTGCAAAAAGCAAACTGTCATGAAGAGCAGGTTTGGAGAGATTTTTGGAAATCCAAGGTTTCAAAAAATGATATTGTCTATTCTAAAACTATGGCTAGCTGGGGAAATCAGCTGGATTCCTATGAGGGGCAAAAAGAAATAGACAGATACGCTTTAACTCCATGCATTTCTCCATGGTCAACTTTAATTGTTCATTTTAATGGAAAAGTTCCATTATGTGGATGCGATTTCAATCATAGGGTGCTTTTAGGGGATATAAGCACAGACTCTATTCAAAAAGTTTGGCAATCGCAGGAATATGATAATATCCGAAGACTTCATGCTTCAGGTAATAGAAATAATATTCAACTTTGCCGTGGCTGTAATATTTGGGATATAGAAGAAAAAAAAGTATACAATAAATAGGAGAATAATATGAACTTAATTTTTGGAGGATCAGGATATCTCGGAAGCAATTTATACAATTATTTTTATAAAAAAGGTCAGCTGCTTGCTGGAACTTATTATAAAACTATCAAAGAAGGTCTTGCTTATTTTGATTTGGAAAATCCAGATTTATCCAACTTAAGAGTTAATCTCGAAAAAGTAAATTATGCTTTTATCTGTTCAGGTATTTCAAAATTAGATGAATGTCAGAGTAATGAATTTGCAACAAGAAAGATTAATGTTGATGGAACAAAGAAATTGATTGAGCAGTGTTTTGAAAGAAAAATAATTCCGATTTTTTTCTCATCCGAACGTGTCTTCGATGGCAGGAGAGGAAATTATTGTGAAAAAGACTCAACAAATCCTTGCACAGCATATGGAAAACAAAAAAAAGAAATAGAGGATTTTCTTTTAAAGAGCAAAGAGCAGTATATTTTGGCTAGAATAACCAAAATATTTGATTTAGTTCCAGGAGATGGAACGATATTGACTAGATGGGCTGAGCAGTTGAGGGATAATCAAACAATAAAATGCACCACAGACCAGCGTTTTTCATTGACTTATTTAGGAGACTTGGAAAAATCTTTAGATATACTAACAACAAATAAATTATTGGGAATTTATCACATTGCCTCGCCGGAAGTGTTTACTAGATATGAACTTGCTAATTTAATTAAATCACGATTAAAAATAAATTCAGGTCAGATAATTCCCTGTTCAAGAAAAGATTTTAATTTTGCAGATAACGAATGTTCGGATATGTCCATGAGTTCTAAAAAATTTAGAAAAGAAACAGGGTTTGAGTTTAGAAATATGAATGCTTGCCTAAACGAATTAGTCTTAAACTGATTTTGTTAAACTGATATACTGAGAGCATTTGCCAAAGGCCCTAATAAAATGTTTATATTCTCTTGCTAAATTTTCTATAGTTATATTTTCTTTTTTATTTAATTCGCTAATATCTTCAAGAGAGCCCAATATGTCTTTGTCAATGCCACCAATATTTTGAATCAGATTTTCAATATTCATTGCCATTTCTTTTTTGACATCTCTATTTTCAAATTCATTTAAATAGGCATATCTTCTAGCATCCTTACATAAATTAAGCAATTCTAAATTTTTAGCGCTTTCTCTTTCACTAAACACTTTTTCTGTATAGAAGAAATTATGCCTAAGCCGATTAAATTGGTCCAAACAAATTTGATTATGCCCGCCATCTTCAGGTATTTTCTTAAACCATCTGTAATCCGTAAAAATTCTTGGAGAAGTGCTATAAATTTGATAATCTCCTATGAAAAAATTAATGCAATCGCTTATAGAGAATAAACCATTATGCACTGCTTCATTAAGAAAATTATCTATAACCCAGTCTTCTTCAAATCTGCTGCTTCCAGTCAATGTTCTCTTGTGCGGACCAAGGGCATCTATTAAAATATCTACCTTGTCTTTAAAATTACCTTTATTTTTAATAAGTTGAAATCCGAAATATCTTTTCATTATTTCAAAATAACTTGAAATTTCATCTATGCAAGTTAAAACCATAACCCCGCCTTTTTTTGTCAGGCCATCTAATTTTTGCAGTAATTCCTTTTGATTTTTATTGTGGGGAATTGTTTGTTCACATAGAACTATATCAAAACTCTCTTCTAAGCAAACATCTTCTAATCTCTTCTCGACAATCTGCAAATTTCCTTTTTGTAAACTCAGATGGTCTTTAAAATTTTTTCTTATATCCTCTAATCCTGTTTTATTAGCTTCTATTAAAACATATAATTCAGGTTGCCAATCCGCGATAACCAAAGAATTATAGCCTCCACCAGGACCAACTTCAACAACTTTTCTGTCTCTAAATGAAAGAGGAAGTAATCCTAAATGTCTGTATAATTCTGTTCTTCTTTCTACATGTTTCCCATAATCAGACAGATCTTGCCTTACTGGCGATATTTTATGTTCACCATAAAATTCTAGAAAATCTTTAACCAATTTCAACACCTCTTAATTTAATTTTTAATTTAATGCTTTTGAGAGAAGTGTCTTTAGGTCGCTTTATCTCTCCAGAATATACAGGGCAATTTATTAAGCTCGAATCTAGTTCGAAAGTATTTGCAATCCTTAAAGCGAATTCGTATCGTGATATTTTTTCTTGTCCCGCTAAGTGATAGATGCCTTGAGCATTTTGTTTCAGCAAATAATCTAAACAATAACAGACATCATCCGTATGCGTAGGGCAAGCTACAATTTCTTTCCAAGCATCTATTGCCTTGCCAACTTTCAAATTGTCATAAACAAATCTAACATAACCCTTGCTCCTGTCTTTATACAGAATGCCTAATCTTAAAATCAAAGCATCTTTGTTTGAATCAATTAATACGCTTTCTCCTAATTCTTTTGTTTTTCCGTAATTATTTATTGGATTAGTTCTATCGGTTTCAATATAATCTCCACATTCTCCATCAAATACACTATCTGTTGAAAAAAAGACTATCTTTCCATCAAATACTCTTGCCAATTCTTGATTGATTCCATAATTAACTCGTTTAGTTTGTTCAGGATTTTTATCAAGAAAGCCTCCCAAGTTAAGAGAGTTTATAATGAGTTGGGGTTTTGTTTTTTGGATTAATCTTTCCAGCTCTCCATCTTTTGTCAAATCTAATTTTATCAAACCATTTATATCCTTGGAAAAAGAAGTGCCGATACAATTTTGATTTTTAAAAAATTGATAAACTTCATTTCCAAGAAATCCAGATGCTCCTAAAATTAAAATTTTTCCATCCATTTTAATAAGACCTATTAATGCGCGATTCTGAAAAAGGAACAATAAACTTACCGCCCTGCTGAAGATATTTTTTATTCTTGTTTAAAATAGGCTCTGAATATCTCCATGCAAGAATAAGAACAGCTTCGGGTTTTTTCTCGTAAAGTGCTTCTGGAGATAAAATCGGAATCTTAAAACCCGGACTTAAAAGATTTTGTCTAGAAGAATTATCATCTATCAGAAAACTTAAAGAATTGCCGAGTTCCCATTCATATAACATAGTCGTTACACCTACTGAAGCGCCATAGCCTGCAACTTTGCCGCCATTAGATTTAATTTTTGCTATTTCAGATTGCATTCTATTTTTTTCTTCTGTTATTCTTGAATAAAATGACTTAAATGTTTTAATATTATTCATCTCTGATCTAGTTTCATAATATAAAAATTCTTTAACAGAATCAGAAATTTCTCTGGAGCTAGCATTGAACTTAACAGTTCCTCTAATAGAACCGCCTTTTGTGGAGCTGTGTTTTACATGAATTAATTCCATGCCATTTCTTCTAAAAAAAGATGCTAATGGTTTAACAGAAAAATAAGAAATATGTTCATGATAAATATTATCAAAGATATTATTATTAATTAAATCTACCATATAACCTGTTTCGAACACAAAGACGCCTTCAGGAGATAGTAATGTGCTTACTCCTTTTATTATATCCTCTAAATTATCAAGATTAGCCAGGACATTATTTGCTGTAATGATTGATGCATGGCCTCTTTCTTTTTTTATTTTTTCAGCAAGATTTGAATTAAAAAAATCTTGGATAGTTGGAATGCCCTTTCTTTTAGATTTTTCAGCAGCCCCGTTAGCTGGCTCGATTCCTAGAATATTCATTCCTCTTTTCCCAAAGGATTTTAATAAAGTTCCGTCATTACTTCCTATATCTACTACCATATCTTTTTGTCTTGGTTTAATTCTTTGCATTACCTCCTCTGCATATTTATCAAAATGATCTACCAACCCTAGTGAGTCAGATGTAGAATAGATGTAATTTCCATATAGAATTTTTGGATCTACTACGTCAAGAAGTTGCAATAAGCCGCAGTTATTGCATAAAGATAAATCCAAAGGAAAAGTTTCTTTGATTTTTTCTGCAAGCCCTGGCAGTAAATAGGCATCACCAGATGGAGTTGGTTTTAGAGAAAAAGCTAGTTCAAGTTCAGGACTATCGCATAATCTGCAGTCTTTTTTTTTTACAACAGAAAGACTATTTTCCATTTTATAAAAAATTTGAATGCAAGATTCCACGATTTATTGCATCCAACAATTCATTATGCCCATCAAGCATACATGGGTTCGGGCAATCATTTAAATTTATTTGTTGATAAACTCTTTTCCTTTTTTCAGAAGTCCAGATTTCCTTGAAAGTTTGTTTATTTAAATCCCCTAAGCAGTATTTTTCATTATCTTCTAGCATGCAGCACGGATATAGTTTAAGGTCTGGAGTTATTAATGTATTAAAGTGATGAACATTGCAGATTTTATATGTTCTTTGTCTTCCATTTACTGCAGATTCCACTCTTTCTTCTGGATAAGAAACTGAAAAATCCTCATTTTCAAGCTCTTTGCATCTTCTTAGCTCCTTAAACATTGCTTCCCCATCGATTTCATTTTCTTTTTTCCCATTCCATTCAAAAAAAGGCCTGAATCTTAAATAATCCATTCCTCTTTCTCTTACTAATTTAGCCGCATTGTATATTCCAGGAATAGTATGTGGTCCAAGAAGATAAGTGACTCCAAGAACAACATCACTTTTAGTTTCCCTTCTTTTTTCAGCAAGAGCAGACATATTATTCAGCACTTGATTAAATATCCTTTCATCCATGCCATGAGTTTTTTTATAAATTTCAGGGTTATCTGCATCAAGGCTTATTCTCATCCATGAGCAGCAACTAACTATAGCCTCTACAACACCTTCAGGCATTCTGCACCCATTAGTGCAAACTGCAACTTCCATTTCATTATCTTTGACAAATCTTATTATTTGCTCAAGATTCGGATGACATGTCGGGTCTCCTCC
>Ga0209542_10001962_pt1 | contig 47150 bp, 53 predicted proteins | sample RifCSPhighO2_01_FD_184028 | JGI IMG/M metagenome (GOLD analysis project Ga0209542, IMG submission 184028) | Soil microbial communities from Rifle, Colorado - Rifle CSP2_plank highO2_0.1 (SPAdes) (version 2) | ecosystem: Environmental > Terrestrial > Deep subsurface > Rock core/Sediment ...
TCCACAAAACCAAATTTCTCCTCCACCTAAAAGAATCAGAATTCCGTTTTAACAACAGAGGTGGTATTATGTACAAGAAGTTACTGAAAAACTTTAGAGAAAATCCGCTCTAAAGTTGTCTAGACCCAATGGTAATATGGATGAGTTAATGACCATTGGGTTTGTCAAGTTAGCTGTTACAGAAGTCAGAGAGGAGATGGTAAATGATCCCAAAGGATTTTCTTTAGTTAAAAAAGCCTCAGCAATTCTTCAAGATAAGTGTAAAGATGGAACTCTTGGTAAGGATGAAGAGAAAGAGGGTCTCATCTTTGGTGAAGAAATTATTTGGCAAAGCTTAATTGAAGTTATGCAAACCGATGATGGCTTAATGCTTAAAAAGCTGGCTAAACTTCAGCCAGGCTCAGGAATTCCACAGTCAATAGGAGTCACCTAAACTCATCTTAACCATTCTGTCTAAAAGATCTGGGAAAGAAATACCAGCTGCTTGGGCTGCTTTGGGGAATAAACTGGAGGCTGTTAAGCCCGGAATAGTATTAACTTCTAAAGCGTTTGGTTTCCCATTAGAAACTATGAAATCAATCCTTGAATAAGGGCCTAAGCCGAAAGTCTGATGAATTTTAAGGGCCAATCTTTGGGTAAGTTTTTTGGTTTTTTCATCTAAAGAAGGCGCATGAGGAATCTCTTTAGTCTTACCCCAGTATTTATTTTTATAATCAAACCAACCACCTTTAGGTGGAACAATCTCTATAACAGGTAGAGCTTTATTATGAAGTATCCCCACAGTTATCTCTATTCCAGGCAGATATTTTTCCACAAATAATGGTAAATTTGATTTAAGAAGTTTTTTACACAGATAACCTCTGAGCTCCCTAATGGAATTCATGACGACTACTTCCCTAGATGATCCACCAGCAGAGCTTTTTAGAACAGACGGAAAACCAAACTTGAGAATGTCCTCTTTAATTTTGACTTTTTTCCAGGATGAGGTGGGAATATTATTTTTATCACAAAATCTTTTAAAAGGAATTTTATACCAGCTTTTTTTGTAACCCTCCCAGTCTCCTCCCACACAGGGGATGCCTTGCGAGGCTAAAAACTCTTGCAAGCTTCCTCCCTCACCTTCTTCCCCATGTATAACCGGAAAAATTACATCAAATTTTTTTGCTATTTTTTTAAGTTGCTGATGTCCTTTTTTCAAATCAAAAAGCACGGCCTGATGTTTAACCTCGATCAGAGCATTCCTTACCTGCCCTGCAGACATAAAAGAGATTCTTCTTTCGGAGGATGTACCACCGGTGATTATTAATACTTTCATACAACCACTCTTTTTGTTGATTCTGCTAGGTGAACTAATAAATCATATGGGATTGTTTGGCAGAATTTGGCTGTGTTTTCTATGGAGTTTTTATCGCTTCGATTATTCGAATAAACGAAAACTTCCTGGCCAATATATAGACTGGATAGCTTGGTAAGATCAATAGTGGTTATATTCATACTGACTCTGCCAATAATTGGACAATTAGTTCCGTCCACCGTGACGAATCCTTTATTAGACAGTCTTCTGTCCACCCCATCATAATATCCAAGAGGGAGTACACCTAATATGATTTCTTTTTTAGCAGTAAAAGTTCCTCCATACCCCACCCTATCTCCTTTGTTTAATTTTTTAATTTGAATAATTTTACTTTTCAGTGTCAGGATTGGCTTTAAATTTGGATCTTCATCTATTCCATATAAAGCTAGTCCGACCCTTGCCATATTTACGCCTACACCTCCGAGGTGTAAAGCTAAACCACCAGAGTTTTGGATATGAGTCCATTTAGGGTGGATCTTATACTTTTTACAGATCATAAGAGCTTTCTGAAAATTTTTAATCTGGATCTTATTTAGAGGATCATTTTTATTGTCAGCTGAGGCTAGATGGGATATTAAGCCTTCTATTGTTAAATTGTGAAATTGTTTTAAAATTTTTAAAAACTCGGGTAAATCTTCAAAACGGATACCTTCCCTGTGCATGCCGGTATCCACAAAAATATGGATGTCACATCCAGACTGGTGCTTGCTTAAAATTTTTACTGTCTCTATATCATAAACTGCATAGGAAAAAGGTAGTTTTTTTACCATATAATTTTGTGGATCTGTGTAGCCCATGATTAAGATGGGAGTTTTAATGTGAGCTTTAAGTAACTGGTAAGCCTCATAAAGTGAATCCACACAAAAAAAGGGTGCCCCAACCAAGTCTAATATCCTTGCCATCTCCACTATCCCATGCCCATAAGCATTACTTTTTAAAACCGGAGCAATTTTGATTTTTCTATTTAAGGAAGACAAATACTGGTAGTTATGAAGCAGGTTATTTTTTGAGATTTCTATCCTATTTAATGTTTGATACTCTTTTTGGAGTATCTTTAAAAGGCCATTAATCATGAAATATTTTTTCCACAGCTTGATTAAATTTCCTGCCCCTATCAAATTCATTTTGGAATAAATTAAAAGAGGTGGCAGCTGGGGAAAATAGAATGGTATCTCCAGATTCGACAATTTTCTCTACATCAATCAATAATTTTTCTAAATTATTGTACGTACCCATAATTTTGTCTGCTTGCTGATGACTGATAGCTGACAGCTGCTTTCTGATTTCTTCTGTTGAATCCCCTTCCAAAAAGAAGACTTTTTTAACCAATTTTCCCACGATCGTGGCATATTTGGTATAATCCATCCCCTTATTCATTCCTCCACAAATTAAAATTAGACACCCTAGGGGTGTCTGTAGGTTGCCACCCCAGGTATTTATGGCTTGAATTCCTGCTTCAGGGGAAGTGGCTGTGGTGTCATTATAAATTTTGACCCCGCCCCAGGTTTTGATAAGTTCCATCCTAAGTGGTACACCCTTAAATTTAACCAGAGTACTTAATGCTGAATCTTTGGGAATGCCAAAAGCTCTTGCTACGGCCAAAGCTGCGGCCATATTTTCCAGGTTATGTTCCCCCATCAGATGTGGTTTAAAATCTTTGGGTAGGTCATCTTTAGAAAAAAATATTATTTGACCTTCGAATCCTTTTAAGAAATTATTTTTCGAAGTCACTGGATCATTTTTCCTTAAAAATAAATAGTCATCCTGTGTTTGGTGTTTGCCAATAATCCTTTTGGCTTCAATATATTCATCCATAGCTTGGTAATAATTTAGATGGTCGGGAGTAATATTGGTAACAACAGCCCATTTAGGGGAAACTTTATGAGTTGCAAAAGTTTCCAGTTGGAAGGAAGAAATTTCTAAAATGATCAGAGTATTTGGCTTAATGTGTGGGATAACATCCAGGGCGCTTCTGCCAATGTTGCCAGTTAGGATCACATCCTCTGAATCATGCCGGGATTTCATAAGAATTTCATAGATGAGTGAGGCTGTAGTGGATTTTCCTTTTGTTCCTGTGACACCAATTATCTGAGATGGATCCACATATTCCAAGAATATCCCCATATCCATTTCCACCTGTTTCCCCTGCTTTAGAGCATATCCAATAAAGGGATTTCCAGGTTTTACGGCCGGGTTTTTAATTATTAGATCTGCCCAGTCTATATCTCCCTTTTTATGTCTGCCTAATGTGTACGTAATTTGGGGATAAGCTTTGAGCTGATCTAGGGAAGGTTTCAAAGCCTTGGCATCTTTTAAATCAGTCACTCTAACGTCCGTGCCCTGTTTGGCAAAGAACAGAGCAGAACCTACTCCTCCCTGATTTAATCCCAAACCAAAGATAAGTACCTTCATGGTATGATATTATATCTTTTTCTATGCGTAATAATCCAATTGGAATCTTCGACTCTGGAATAGGTGGTTTAACTGTAGCCAAAGAGATAATAAAGCAGCTTCCAAACGAGAGCCTTATTTACATTGGAGATACAGCCAGAGTTCCGTACGGCACCAGATCAAAAGAAATAGTCACCAAATTTGCCCTTGAGTTGGTTGATTTTCTTTTAAGAAGAAAAGTGAAATGTCTGGTGGTGGCTTGTAATACTATATCTGCTTATGCACTTTCGGAAATTAAAAAGGTTTCTCCCGTGCCGGTGGTGGATGTTTTGCAACCTGTAGTTGATAGGGCCATAAAAACTACCAAGAATAAAAAGATTGGAGTGATAGGTACCCAGGGCACGATTCAAAACCGGGCCTATGATTTGGCAATCAAAAAACTGGATCCCAAAATTAAGATTGTATCTTGCGCCTGTCCTTTATTCGTGCCGATGGCAGAGGAAGGATTAAATCATCATCAGGCCACCAAGTTGATTGCCAGGGAATATCTCTCAGATGTAATTGGCGGTGGTATCGATACTTTGATTTTAGGCTGTACTCACTACCCTCTGCTGGACGAAGCCATTAGAGAGGCCGTAGGAAAAGGAGTAATCCTGATTGATTCAGCCGGGCCGACTGTTACTGAACTCAAAAAAGTGCTGTCAGAGAAAAATTTATTAAGCAATAATCCTTATCTCAAATATGAATTTTTTGTAACTGATGTACCGGAAAGGGTTTATCAGGTGGCAAGCAGATTTTTTGGTTCAGATTTAAAGGATAAAATTAGGAAAGTAACTCTCTAGCTAATTTATCTATCTCCCCTGCTCCCATGAAAAAGATAATATCTCCACTTTGGATGTGATGTTTCAACATTGGGAGGAGTTGATCTTTACTATGATACACTAGAGCATTAGAGTGAGCAGCATCAGCCAGTTGTTGAGAGCTTACTAAACCTGTATCTATTTCTCTGCTGGGATAAATATCTGTCAGAATTATTTGATCAACCGGTAAATTTTTGAATACTTTGACAAAATCATCAAAAAGAGCCTTAGTTCTGGAAAACATGTGCGGTTCATAAACAAGTATGATTCTACTTCTGGGAAATCTTTGTCTGGCTGCCTTCATGGTTACTTTGATTTCTGTGGGATGATGCCCAAAATCGCTGTATATTTGAGCTCCATGGTATATGCCAATTAATTCAAACCTTCTACCTACTCCACTATAGCTATTTAAACTGTGTAGCAGTATTTCAGGAGCTATTCCTAAAAGTAGTCCGACCTGAAAAGCTGCTTTGGCATTTAAAATATTATGTTTACCTGGAATTTTAAGGTCAAATTTTACTTCTAGCTTATTAAAGTCCAAATATTGGACATTTGCACCACGATCGGAGGAAATTTGGTTAGGCGTTTTCATGGCAACCTTAACTACCTTTGCTACATTATTATCAGACAGATTAGCAACAACCGTGCTTTTTGATTGCAGAAGAAACTTTTTAAAACTTTTTTTATAAGATTCAAAATCTTTAAAATATTCCGGATGATCCATTTCAATATTGGTAACAACGGAAATATCCGGTTTAAAGTGTAAAAAGTTATCATTAAACTCATCTGCCTCAATCACCAAATATCCTTCGACTCCTCCGTCGCTCAGGACAGGTTTAGACTTTCCCAATCTGTAATTTGTTTTCCATTTTGGGTGGATTGCTCCCAGTAAAACTATAGGATCTTCTCCAGCGTCTTCTAAAATCTGGGCAATCATAGCTGTTGTGGTGGTTTTGCCATGTGTTCCACAAACAGCAATGACAAATTTATTCTTAGTAAGATACTCCCCCACAAACTGTTGCCAGGTCAAAACTGGAATCCCCAATTTTTTGGCCTCCATTAGTTCCGGATTATCTGGATCCAAAGAAAAAATAGCTGGGGTTACAGCTAAAATGTTAATCATACTGATGTGTCTACCTAACACACCCTGGAGGTGTGCAGGAGTGTGGCCTTTTAAAAGCTGGTCTTTTCTGAAAACTGTGGTGAATTCATTATGAGGTTCCAAATCACAACCTGTAACCTTAAAACCATAAGCTTGGGCGATAGCAGCTGCAGCCGATGCCCCAGACCCCCCTATTCCTAGAAAATGTACTTTTTTGATCATGTGCTACATTATATTGAATTTATCCGTCTTTTGCATATAATTTACACTCTATGAGTTTTTTAGAAAGAGCAGGAACAAAAGGAGAAGTCTTAAGAAGGTTGGGAATGGTATTTTTGGCAGCACAGATTGCCTCCATGAACGATGGCTCAATGTGGGTAAATCCTAAAGATTTTGGATATGCCTCAAGTTATGCTCCAATTGACAGAAGTAATGTGGAACTTAAAAGTGAAGAGCTTAAGGAGACAACAACAGCTTTTGTGAAACAAATAATACATTTTGACAGCCTTCAGCAAATTTTACCTGACTATCCGATAGAGCAGTTACCCAAACCTACCTGGAGACCGTATAATTTGGAACGATACGGCATCGAGACTTTTCAGTTTGTCAGGTATTTGAGTAAAGGTGAAGCAGAAGATTTGGCATTAGTTCTGAGGTTTGGGGATAATGTCAAATTCGGGCGGGCATTTCAGCAAAATCCCGATATCACCCCCATTTGGCCTGCCGTGATATTCGGAACAGAAGAAAATATTTTCTCGGCTGCATCTGTTTCGGAGTTTATAACAATACCAAATAATAGAAGACAAAATCCACCGCTTGAGTATTTTTTAGGAAGTTTCCCCAGGCAAGCTGTCAGGTATGGTCAGGAGTTTATCATCCAATTTAATGCCGGAGTCTTTAATGTCAGAGGAAAAGAGCTTCCCTCATTCTCCCTGCCGTTTAGGTTTATATTGGAATCTGATTCCCAAGGTATAAGTTTTGAGTTCACTGAAGAAGAATTAAAGTTATTTTGCACTGATCCCTGCTTTCAATAGTGGCTTGCTTTAGCGTCAAGTTTTCATTTAGAAAATGGAATCGTTTCAAAGCTTATTTAGGAAGCTTTCAATTGTTACAAGCTCTTCATCCGAACGAAATTGGTTTGCATCAAGTTCCAGCAGAGGTATACGTTTCTCTCTGACGATTTCAGCAGCAAGGCTTGATATACAATGGCTTTCCTGTAATTCCGGTTCCTCAGCTTCCTGCCTGCTGGTAATTTCTCCTGGTATCGGTTTTTTAAGAAGAACTAGACCGTTGACTATATCTAAAAAAGTTTTATCTCCTGATAAAGGTTTTCCAAAAACGGCCTCTCTTACTCGTAATCCGGCCATCTTTGCCCACTCTGCCAGTTGTGTATTCTCCATTCCTAGTGCAATTGAGTATTCCAGGTCCATAAGAGCTGCCAGTGAAATTCCGGACCGATTAAGGAAGACAGTTCTACCATCTTGCATATATTTCAAGGCTCTTTTTTGCTGAATGATGATGACTTGAGTAAAGTAATCTACAATAGAGTTTCGTTCTTCTTCTGATTTGCCCATTACTTCTCTAAAATTAAGAGGGACACCTTCCAATAATTCTTGAGCAGCCCTTGCCAGGAATCGATTTTCCCTTGGATGTCGTGATGGCATCCCCCTTAATCCGATAAAGCCATCGTTTCTAAGTCTAGTAAGCAAGGCTGCTTTACCGCTTTTTGCAGGACCTTCAATTACAACTAATCTTTCAACCATATTGGTGAAATTATAGGTATTGAGAAGGTTTTGTCAAATATCTAATATAGCTTGTTTCGCATGAGTTTGGATGAATCTTTTTCTAGGTGGGACTTCATCTCCCATTAACATGGTAAAAACCTCATCTGCCTCAACCGCATCCTCATTGGTGACTTGTTTTAGGACCCTATTTTCCGGGTTCATGGTGGTTTCCCAAAGCTGATCCGGGTTCATCTCTCCCAAGCCCTTGTATCTTTGGATAATAATGGAATCCCCTTTTAATCCTTTGGTAATTTTGTCCTTTTCCTCATCCGAATAAGCATAATGGGACTCTCTGGCTTGTTGAATTTTATAAAGTGGTGGTTGAGCAATATATAAATATCCTTTATTGATGACTTCTGGTAAGTACCTGAAGAAAAATGTCAAAAGCAAAGTTCTGATATGTTCCCCATCCACATCAGCATCAGTCATGATAATAATCCGATGGTATCTGGTTTTACCATAATCTACTGTATCCCCTATTCCTGTTCCTAAGGCAATCACCAATGCTTTGATTTCCTCAAACTCTAAAATTTTATCAAGCCTCGCTCTTTCGGTATTTAAGATCTTGCCTCGCAAAGGCAAAATGGCTTGGAATTTTCTGTCCCTTCCCTGTTTGGCTGATCCTCCTGCTGAGTCCCCTTCCACTATATATAGCTCACAAAGAGCGGGATCGCGCTCCTGACAATCTGCCAGCTTTCCCGGCAAAGTCATCCCTTCCAAAGCTCCCTTTCTGATCACCGCATCTTTGGCAGCCCTGGCTGCAGCTCTGGCTCTTTGAGCCAACAACACCTTTTCCAAAATCTTGCGCCCATCGGTAGGATTTTCTTCAAAGAACATATCCAAACCTTCATTGACCACTTGCGCCACAATTGGCTGGACCTCGGCATTACCCAGCTTTTCCTTGGTTTGGGATTCAAACTGGATTTTATCCGAATCCATTTTAATGGAAATAACAGCAGTTAAACCTTCTTTGACATCCTCACCGGTCAGATTTTCATCCTTTTCCTTAAGTGCCTCAATTTTACGGGCATAATCATTGATGGCCCGAGTCAAAGCTATTCTAAAGCCTGTTAGATGTGACCCTCCCTCTGTTGTGGGTACCACATTGGCAAAAGATTCCACATTTTCCACAAAGCCGTCATTGTATTGAATGGCAGCCTCCACATCTACCCCTCCCACCACCCTTTTTATCAAGATCGGCTCAGGATGAATTAGCATCTTATTCATATTAAGATGCCTGATTAAAGTGGCTAGCCCCGATTGAAAAAAGAAATGAGCCTCCTGATTGGTTCTTTCATCAAAGATATGGAAAAATATCCCGGCCACCAGATATGCTACTTGCTTGATCTGTTTTGTCAATCTGTCAAAGTCAGGTTTGGTAGTGGAAAAGATGGTTTTGTCGGCAATGAAGGTGACTTTGGTGCCGCTTTTTGCCGGCCAATTAAAATGGTCGGAAGTCGGAGGCCGGATATCGGAAGTCAGAGGAGCAACTTTGGCCTTGGGTTTACCTTTGACATATTCTTGAAAGTGTTCTTTGCCATCACGTCTGACTATGGCTAGTAGATAGTCTGATAAGGCATTAACAGCAGATACCCCCACTCCGTGTAAGCCGGTGGAGACTTTATATCCACCGCCTTCTCCGAACTTTCCTCCGGCATGCAGAGTGGTCATGATTACTTCCAAGGCGGATTTTCCCACCTTGGGATGAATCTCAACAGGAATGCCCCTGCCGTCATCTGCCACGGTGATGTAGTCATTCTCATGCAACACCACCCAAATATTTTTGGCATATCCTGCCAAAGCCTCATCTATTGAGTTATCGACTACTTCCTTAATAAGATGATGAAGTCCGCGTAAATCTGTGGATCCAATATACATGCCAGGTCGCTTGCGCACTGGTTCTAACCCTTCTAAAACCTGGATTTGTTCTGCGGAATATTTGGAGGAATCTTTAGCCATGGAATTGTATTTTATCACACAACTTTTGGCATGACTAGCATCAAATATTCCAAAATGGCTCTTAAATTTACATTTTGCTTTTGCCACTCTTCTGCCTGCAAAAGTTCCTTTAAAAACTCTAGCCTCGCAAGGCCTGGCCTTGTGTGGGTAGCAGGCTCAGTTAGCTGTTGGTGAAAATATTGGACCATAAATTTTAAAAATTCTTCCCTGTCTTTCAATTTTTCAATATATGCAAATCTTTCTTCTATTGAAGAATTCAATAATTTTTCTATATCTTCTTGATAATCTCCTACCTGTTCTCTGTCCCCTGCCTGCCTCGAGCCCTGTCGAGAGGTCCCCTGTAACTTTATTATCTGGCATCTTGATAAAACTGTCGGCAGAAGTTTGGAATCAGAATCTGCCCCTAAAATAAAAAGTCCATCTGTTGGTAGCTCCTCCAGGGTTTTAAGTAAAGCATTTTGAGCCTCCAAGCTCATCTGAGAGGCATCTTCTAAAACTGTTGCCTTGATCTTACCTCTAAACGATTTATAGGCAAAATGATCCTTAATTCTTCTGGCTTCGGCAATACCAATCTTGACATCACCAGTAAAGTAAAGTAGATCAGGGTGATTAAGTGATAAATTATATTCCAACAAAATTTTCTCTATCTCCTTTACCCTTTCCCGTAGCGATAATGAAATTATTACTCTTGCAATCACAAGCAGATTTTAACATAATGAGTATATGCCCAATCCAGCTGCCCAAACAAGACAAAATCTAAGCTTAGAAGACCTCTTATTTAAACAAGGATTGTTAACTTCTGATCAACTGTCTTCAATTAGATTGGAAAGCATTAATTCCGGTCAGCCCATTGATAGAATTATCTTGCAGCACAATTTGGTTCCTTTGGAAAAGATTACTGAAGCCAAGGCACAAATGTTAAACGTGCCATTTATCAAACTTGAAGGAAGAGCTATCCAAACAGATGTATTAAATTTCATACCTGAAGCTGTAGCCAGAAGATATGTACTGATGCCTTTTGAGAAAGAAGGCAATGTCTTATCTGTGGCCATGTCAGACCCTTTGGATATTCAGATAATTCAGTTCTTAGAAAAAAAGTCCGGCTTAAGAATACATCCCTTTTTAGGTTTACCTCAAGATATTCAAAAAACCATCAATGATCAATATTCTCAAAATTTAACAGCTGAAGTAACCTCAGCTTTAAAAGAGGTGGCTTCGGTCAGACCTGGAGTGCAGCTGGGTGAAACTGCCGTACCCCAAGTCATCAGAGAAGCTCCTGTTTCTAATATTATCAATCAGCTGTTAGAGTTTGCCATTAAGACCAGAGCGTCTGATATTCATATCGAGCCCGAAGAAGAAAAAACCAGAGTCAGATACAGAATTGACGGTGTTTTACAGGAAAAGATTATTTTGCCAAAAGGAGTTCATGATGCATTAATTTCCCGGGTTAAAATCCTAGCCACTTTAAAAATTGATGAGAAAAGACTGCCTCAGGATGGTCGGTTTACCTTCAACTTAGGTAAAAATTTGATTGATTTGCGCGTTTCCACCATCCCGACAGTATTCGGTGAGAAAGCGGTTTTAAGGCTTTTGCCTAAATCCAGCGGTGCGCCCACCCTGATGGAACTGGGTTTAAGAGGTAGTTCTTTAAAAAATTTAGAGACTCAACTTCTCAGACCTCACGGCATCATCCTGGTATGCGGCCCGACTGGTTCCGGAAAAACCACCACACTTTATTCGCTTTTATCAAAGATTTCCACCACCAGAGTTAATATTTTGACAATTGAAGATCCTGTAGAGTATCAAATTCCCGGAGTTAACCAAGTGCAGGTTAACCCCCCCATCGGATTAACCTTTGCATCAGCTTTAAGGTCATTTTTAAGACAGGATCCTAATATAATAATGGTAGGTGAAATTAGAGATGGAGAAACTGCCGAGCTGGCCATTCAGGCTGCCTTAACAGGGCATCAGGTTTTTTCCACCGTTCACACTAACTCGTCAGCCGGAGCTCCGCCCAGACTTTTAGATATGGGTGTTGAATCATTTCTGCTGTCATCTGCCTTAAATTGTGTGGTGGGACAAAGAGTAGTCAGAAAAATTTGCTCCTCCTGCAAAGTGAATTTTAATCCTCCACCCGAGGTTTTAGAAAACATTAAGGCTGTTTTAGGTAGACTTGTCAATTCATCAACCCAGATTAAACTTTACAAGGGTCAAGGTTGTCATGATTGTAACAACACCGGTTATTTAGGCAGGATTGGTATATTTGAAGTGCTGGTAGTGTCTGAGTCAATTGTCAAATTAATTTTGGAGCGAACCACCATCCAAAAAGTTGAAGAAACAGCCGTGAGTGAAGGAATGTTGACCATGAAACAAGACGGCTATCTAAAGGTTTTAGAAGGTATTACCGCTTTAGAGGAGGTGCTGCGTGTAGCGCAAGACTGATATGACTATTCACCAACTGCTTGAGCTGACTGTAGTCAAGGAATCTTCGGATTTACATCTGGTGGTGGGATTTCCGCCTCAGCTAAGGATTAATGGCGAACTTTACCCTATACCCGGTACAGAACCAATTAGTTCAGCGGAAATAATATCTTTGCTGGATCCGGTGATGACCAAGGCCCAAAAAGATTTATACCTGACTGATCTGGAGCTGGATTTTTCTTTTGAGCTGCCAAATAAATCCCGTTTCAGAGTTAATGCCTATTTTCAAAAAGGTCAGCCGGCCGCAGCTTTCCGGGCCATACCCTTTAACATCAGATCTTTAGAGGAGTTGGGTTTTCCTGCTGTTGTGTCAAAACTGGCTGATTTACGTCAAGGTTTTATCTTGATTACCGGTCCGACCGGCCATGGAAAATCCACCACCCTGGCGGCTTTTATTAATCAGATCAACTTTCAAAGAGCGGATCACATCATCACCATTGAAGATCCGATTGAATTTGTCTATCCTAAGGGTAAGTCTTTAATATCGCAAAGAGAAATGTATAAAGACACCAAATCTTGGCCACGTGCCTTAAGGTCAACCTTAAGGGAAGATCCGGATGTAGTGTTAGTTGGTGAAATGAGGGATTTGGAAACTATCTCCTCTGCCATGACCATTTCGGAAACAGGACATTTGGTTTTCGCTACCCTCCATACTAATTCAGCTGCCCAGTCAATTGACAGAGTGGTGGACGTTTTTCCGGAAAATCAGCAGCAGCAAATCAGACTGCAGCTAGCCTCAACTTTGGAGGCAATTTTGTCTTTAAGACTAATTCCCACCATCACTCCGGGTAGAGTCCTGGCGCTGGAGCTACTTTTCTCAAACCCTGCTGTCAGAAGCATTATCAGGGAACAAAAAACATATGAGATTGATAATCTGATTCAGACCTCAGCTGAGATGGGGATGACGACTTTGGAAAACTCTCTGGCGCTACTGATCAGAGAAGGTAAAATTTCCAGAGAAGTTGCTTTAAGGTATGCCTTAAGGCCGGAGCTTTTGAATAAGCTGTTAAGATAAAGAGATGGCTATATTTATTTACAAGGCAAAAACTTTAGACGGTGAGGATCAAAATGGAGAGATTGAAACAGCAGATTCTCGTTCGGCAGCGATAATTTTAAGAAAAAAGGGTTTGGTTGTTACCTCAGTCATACTCAAGCCTCAAAAGCTCGGATACACTCTGGAAAAAATTTTCAACAGAGTTAGCTTTTCCGAACTGGTTAATGTGACCCGTCAGCTTTCCACCATGATCAGCGCAGGATTGGTCCTCTCTGAGGCAATTGATATTTTGGAAGAGCAGGAAAACAATAAGGGATTGAAGAAAGCTTTGGGGGAAATTTCCGATGGGATCAAAGGCGGACTGACGCTGGCCCAGGCTTTAGGCAGGCATCCTGATATTTTCCCTGCTGTTTATATCAATTTAGTCAAATCAGGTGAATCTTCCGGAACGCTAGATAAGGTGCTTTTGAAAATGGCAGATAATCTGGAAAAAGAACGTGAATTCAGATCCAAAATTAAAGGAGCGTTAATCTACCCGATGGTGGTTATTTGTATGATGATTGCGGTGATGGTTTTGATGATGACTTTTGTGGTGCCAAAGCTAATCTCTCTTTATTCGGAAGCCACAGTTCAGTTGCCCTTACCGACCAGAATTTTAATCGGAATGTCATATCTATTCACTAATTTTTGGTGGTTGATCATTTTAATTGTTGTTTTGCTTTATTTTAGTCTAAAACGTTGGAGTAAAACTGTTTCAGGGAGGGATATTTTAGACAGGATTTATCTGAAAATCCCCATTATTGGCAAATTGATATCCCAGGTAACTTTGACTAATTTTTGCCGCACATTTGGACTATTAATCTCTTCTGGACTACCCTTGCTTGATGCGATCAATATTGTCTCAGACATCACAGGTAATTCTGTTTTTAAAAAGGCTCTCAAAGAATCTTATTTGGGAGTTGAACGGGGTTTAACTTTCTCGTCGCTTTTGCCGCCACCTCTTTTCCCGACTTTGATAGGACAAATGGTTAAAGTGGGTGAGGAAACAGGCAAAGTTGACGAGATCTTTTTTAAGCTGGCAGAATATTTTGAGTCGGAATCAGATCATCTGGTGAAAAACTTGACAGTGGCAATCGAGCCGATCATTTTGATTATCCTAGGGTTGGCTGTGGGCTTTCTGGTTATCTCCATCATCTTGCCTATCTATACATTGACTACTTTGGCCACTTGACGAAAGCATATGATTTGTGAATACAATAATAATGATAGGCTAATTTGTCAAAGGGGGTGAGGAATTTTTGAAAAAAACTGCCCAAATAAAAAAAAGCGGGTTTACCTTAGTTGAACTTATTGTTGTGATCTCAATAATTGCTATTCTGGCGGTGGTGGTGGCCATAATTATTAATCCATTTGAAATTATGAGACGAGGAAGAGATGCTGACAGACTGTCACATTTAGCGCAGCTTCAGCAAGCAATAGCAGTGGCGGTTCAGGAATCAACTGCATCTGCTGCAGAGACTCTTTGTGTCAATACAACAGCGCCATGTAGCGGTACATCTGATGTAGGTAGCAGGTCAAATAATGGTTCCGGATGGGTTAAGGTTGACCTCTCCTCTCAGCAGACAGTGGCTTTTGCCACATTACCGATTGATCCGACAAACAGTACAACGTATCACTATGCTTATTGTTCTGATGGAGCCGAATGGGAAATTGATACTGTTTTGGAATCACAAAGAGAAACACCTAAGATGGCCGGAGATGGAGGCAATGATGATGTTGTATATGAGGTTGGTTTGAATTTGAGTTTGATCGCAGCATCAGGCGGATCTTGTACGTATTAAAGATTTGAGATGGGAAGTGCGAGGTGGTCGCTTCAAACTTCTCATCTCATTTTAATTATGAGTTTTCCCATTTGGTTTATAGTTTTCGGGTTTGTTCTCGGAACTGTCTTGGGTAGTCTGCTTAAAGTGTTGGCTGATCGAGGACTTTCTGGAAAGTCTTTTTTCGGCAGGTCGTGTTGCCTCGATTGTCAAAAAAAACTTCTCTGGTATGATCTGGTGCCATTGGTATCCTATATTCTGTTAAAAGGTAGGTGTAGATATTGCCGAAAAAAAATTGGCTGGGAATATCCGGCAGTGGAGATTATCAGTGGAATTTTAATAGGTTACCTGTTTTTCTTATCATACTCCACGCTGCCTGCGTTATCAGATCCTTTAAAATTAATCTTATTTTCTTTGGAGCTTGTATTTAAAATTTTCTTTATCACCGTCCTTTTGTCGCTTTTTTTAACGGATTATAAGAAAATGCTTATTCCTGACAGAATAATTCTACCCTCAATTATAATCAGCGCAATATTTATTTTTGTCATCAACTTGTATAAAGTTGCCTACCTGTATATATACCTTCAATCTCATCCGATTGGTAAATACCTCCTTCCTCCGTATAGTTCATATTTTCAGGATAGGGTTTTGTCAAACATCCAGGATTTATTTACCCACATAGGGGCAGGTTTGGGGCTGGGGACATTCTTTTTACTGCTGATACTTTTGACCAAGGGTAAGGGCATGGGCGGAGGGGATGTGAAACTGGGTATGTTTATGGGTATAGCTTTAGGGCCTATTAATACGATTATTGCCACCACATTGGCTTTTTTTACCGGGGCAATTTTTTCAATTTTTTTGATTTTAGTTAAAAAAGGGAGTCTTAAATCTGTGGTGCCTTTTGGTCCGTTTTTAGTCATAGGATCTCTAGTTGCTCTTTTTTGGGGAAACTGGATACTTGACAAATACTTTAATTTATTCCAATAATAAGTTGTCATGCATAAATTACTGCCCAAATCTGCCAGAAATCCCAGAGGTTTTACTCTGATTGAACTGCTTGTTGTCATCTCCATTATTGCTATTTTAGCAGTGATCGGTATTACCATTTTCTCCGGAGCTCAAGCCAGGGCCCGTAATGCCAAAAGAAGAACAGATGTCAATGCCCTAGTTTCAGCTTTGGAAGTCAATAAGGATTCCACAGCCTCTGTTTATGCGGTTATATCCGGTTCCTGGTTTTCAGGGGGAGGTATTCCTCAGGAAGGAACCGGAGGCGTTCCCCAATACGCTTTATTATATGTATCAGCTCAAGGGTATACGGTCAATTCACCAACTGCATGGTTGCCCGCCGCTGCTACGCCCACCTCGAATAATACCAACCCGGCCGGAGGCACTGTTGCTGTGGTATCTTTAGCTTGCGGAACTCCTCCTTGCGGCGGACCAATCCCAGGCGCTGGGACTCTCATCTATTCATTCTCGGTTTGCACGCTGCTTGAATCTGAGGTAATAGGGGGAGGTACACGCTCCATTTATTGTAGACAAAACTCCCAATAACCTGCTGTCATCTTGATTGACAAAAGTTGCACTTTCCTACCATAATATATTTAACCCATGAGAAAGCTGCCCCAGTCTGGATTTACCCTGATTGAGCTATTGATTGTGATTGCCATTATTATGGTTCTTTCAGCTGTAGGAGCCGTTGGTTATATGATGGCAGTCAGAGTCACCAGAGATGCCAAAAGGCAGGCTGATTTGAAAATTATCTCCTCTGCTTTAGAGCAATACCAAAACGATGCCCATAACTACCCTCCCAACCAAATCACCTTTACTATCGGGATGAATTTGACAGATCCCACCGGCACCAAAGTCTATCTAAATGATGTGCCCACAGATCCCAGTCCCAGTTCCACCTATCCCCTCTATCTATATACTCCTTTAACCAGAACAGGCGCAAGCTGTAGTGGTACTCCCGCCAACTGTCAGTTTTACTGCCTATATGCAGTCTTGGAAGCCGGTTCATCTATGGCTGCCTTATGTCCCGATACCGGTAGCTATAACTTGGAGGTGACACCGCCATGAGGGAGAGAGGATATACACTTGTAGAGTTGTTGGTGGTGATAGCGATCATAAGTCTGTTTGGGATAGGGACTCTTCTGCAGCAGAATTTTTCCAGGGAAGATACTGCCTTAAAAAAAGGAGCAGCAGATCTGCAGTCTTTCATCAGGCTGGCCCAAAGTAATGCCCAAACCGCGACAATCTGTCAAAGTGGTAGCTCTTCTGCCTGGACAATTGAGCCGGGAAATACCAGAACAGTGGTAGATTTAAAATGCGATATCTCGGATTCAAATCCTCCTCTGACCCAGCAAAGTTTAAATTTTGATCCAAACATTGAGATTTTATCGATCACCGGAAACAGTAATTGTGACACCTCCTATCCCCTCCAGATGCTGGATATTAGATTCCCCACCCTGTCCGGTAAACCGGTCTTTGAAAGCCCTGTCAACAACGTTTGTGTTGTCTCCTCAACTTTTCTGAACATCAACCTCAGAAATACTAAAACCGGCAATACATCTACAGTGACTGTTGATAAAGGAGGGATGATAGATGTTAGATAAGGAGAAAGGGCAGTCTCTTTTGGAGCTGATAATTGTGGTAGCTTTGGCTTTGATGGTTATTGCAGCTTTGACTTTTGCCACGATTACCTCTTTAAGAAATGCCTACCTTTCCAAAAGTTCGCTACAAGCTACCAAGTTTGCTCAGGAAGGAATCGAAAAAGTCCGTTCCATCAGAGACAGAGACGGTTCGGTTTCCACTGGTTTTAATGGAGGAACAAACAAATTTTCCCAGCTTTGGGGTATTAAATTATATGAGGTATGCATACCCTCGCCCTGTAATTTTTTGCTGGATCCTTTAAATAATAATTTATCCCAAAATAACACGGCTGCCGAAGATTTAGGAGACAGTTTCAAAAGGTCTGTTAAGATTAGCGATGACACCTCAAGCTACCAGGATAAAAAAGAGGTGACGGTAATTGTCAACTGGGTGGATTTCTCAGGGACACATGAGTCCAGGCTGACTACATACTTAAGAAAAATATGAAAATCCGGAACAAGCATGCCTTTACTTTGGTAGAAACTCTGATAGTTTTAAGCATCCTGTCTATTCTGAGTGTAGTTTTGGTGCAGATTTTTATTAGCTCCTTAAGAGGAGGAAGCAAGGCTCAAATTGTGGGCATAGTCAAACAAAATGGTCAGGCAGCCTTAGAGACAATGGATAAAGCTATCAGGAGTGCTGATGAGGTGATCTGCCCGCAAGCAAATACCACCCTTGATACTCTGGTCATACAAAAGAGTGTTACTTTTATCAGATTCAAGTTCAATCTTCCGACAGCTTCGCCTCCCGTAAATGGCTTTATCTCTCAAGATAATGTGGGTGATTGCACCTCGCCTCTTGGGGCAAACTATACTTCCTTAACAAATCTTAATATTACCAACGGGGCTTCGGTTTCCGGAGGCAGTTTCACCAGAAATTCCAAAACAGGTTTTAATGATTTAATCACTATCTTTTTCAACATCAGTCCGGCTGTTAGCGCCCCGCAGATACTAACATCCACCATTGATCCGATTAGGTTTAATACAACAGTGCAACTCAGATGAGAATTAATTGACAAGACTTTATAAAAAGTTAACAATGAAGTTATGAGAAAAAAGTTTCAATCCGGCCAAATTGTTCTGATTTTACTTTTGGTAATTACCATCGGCTTGGGGATTGGTTTATCTGTTATTCAACGCTCAATTACCAATGTGTCTACCTCTACCAAGGTTGAGGAATCATCAAGAGCTTTCTCGGCTGCCGAGGCAGGCATAGAACAGGCTTTAGTACAAATATCACAGGGCAGCTCGCCTACCGGAGTTGATTTTACTACTCAAAATCAATCTAAAGCAGTCATAGAAACCTCCGGTTTAGTACCTGCTTTAAATCAGACATTTGAAACCCCTCCCATTTCCAAAGAAGAGATGGCCCAAGTTTGGCTGGCCACTCCCAGTAGCGCTCCTAATCCGGCTTCATTGTTTTATGATCAGTCCAGTCTTGATATATATTGGGGAAATTCGAATGTTAGTCAGGATCCGGCAGTTGAGACCTCACTTATTTACATACAAAACGGAGAGATAAAAAGGAAGTCATTTTATTTTGATCCCGATTCTTCCAGAGCCTCTGGAAACGGATTTAGTCCTCCAGGCGGATCTTTTGCAGGCTGCCCGGACTATACAATCAGCACCAGTTTTGGTGCAAACCGAAGTTTCGCCTGCAAAGCCACGCTTTCTAACTTAGGTACCACTGATTTAGGAGCAGGCAGAATTCTACTTTTAACAAGAGCCAGAATTTTTTACACCAACAGCACTAACCCGGTTGCTTTTGCTCCAACCGGGGGCGGTTGTGGCCAAAGTTGCTCCTTTCCGCCTCAGGCCACCATTATTGTCTCCACCGGAACATCCGGAGCTACCCAAAGAAGAGTGCAACTATTTAAACAGCCTACAGTTTTACCATGGTTTTTCGACTTTGCCATCTTCTCTTTGGCGGCAATAAATAAATGACGCTTTTCCTATGAATAATCATGAAAAAGGTTTTTCTCTGGCTGAAATACTGCTTGTTTTGGCTGGAGTGGGGTTTTTGATAATCCTTTTGGCTACCTTTCCCAATTCCATCAAACTGGTGACCTGGTCAAGAAATCAGAGTATGGCCAAAGAGATAGCTGCCCAGGAAGTTGAAAAGGTCAGGGAACAATCATATATAAATTTAGCGCCCGGTACTCAAAGCCTGGATGAAACTGATGATTTAAGAATCGGTCTTTTACCCGAAGGTGGCGGCGAGAAAGTAATAGCAGATTGCGATCCGGCAATTTGCATACAGTCAGAGCTTGTGAAAAAGGTCACCATCACCATAAATTGGAATGAGGAGGGTAATATTAGACAAGCCAAGCTGGTCACTTTTATCTCAGAGGGAGGACTAAATCAATGATGAAAGGGTTTACCCTGGTAGAAATGATCATTGTGATGAGCTTAACTGTCATTGTTTCAGGGATGCTGGCGGCAATTTTAATTAACAATACCGAACTAGTCTATAAAGAAACTTCCAGGGTATCACAAGGTCTGGATCTAAACGATGCTTTAGTTAATTTGAAAAGTTATATCCGTCAGGCACAAATTGTGGCAGTATCTTACCCTGAGGGACCTAGTCCTACTTATACTTCTTCTTCAACCCAGTTAGTACTAAAATTTAGCTCACTTGATGCAAATGGCGAAATTATCAGTAATGCGTATGACTTTGTTATTTATATTCAGGACCAAGATAAACTTAGAGTATTGTTGATAAAGGATGCTGCCAGTTCAAGGCGGCAATTCAATACCATTCTGGCCAAAAATGTAGACGAAATAGATTTTGACTACTTGGACGCAGCGGGAGATTCAACTTCTCCCCAGGATGCCAAAAAAGTTAGAGTCAGTATTACTTTGAAACAAAAAGCAGGGTCTAAATATGAAACAAATATTGCCACAGGGGAGGCAAATTTAAGAAATGATTAAACTTAACCAATCCGGTCAGATATTGTCAATTCTAATGGTGGCTTTGTCGATTATTCTAACAGGTGCTTTGGTCACGGTGGCAGGCTCAAGATTATTTTATGAAACTTCCAAATACGCTATATTTTCTGAAGCAGCTGTAAATTTAGCAGAAGCAGGTATTGATAAAGCTCTCGCTTCATTAAATAAATCTGGTGATGATTACACGGGTGAGGAGGAAACATTTTTAGGGGACGGATCTTACTCAGTGAGTGTAACTGCCAAAGATGCATCCACCAAGATAATCACCTCCACTGGTTTTATCCCCAACAAAGCAAATCCTAAAGCCAAAAGGACAGTCAAGATCCAAATGTCACAGGGAGTTGGGGTAGCTTTTGTTTATGGAGTACAGGTGGGAGAAGGCGGTTTGGAGCTGGGGAACAGCAATATTGTCACCGGTTCCGTCTATTCAAACGGCAATATCGTGGCAGGTAATTCTAATATAATTTCCGGCGACGCCTGGGTGGCTGGAGGTGCCCAACCAAATCCTGATCAACAAACTGATTGTGTGACTTGTGATGATTTTATATTCGGGAAACAAGTCGGCAGTGATGATAGGCTGGATGTAGCGCAAAGTTTTAGGCCGGCGATGACGCAAACCATTAATAAAATTTCTTTGAAACTTAAAACAGTCGGTAACCCCCCTAACGAAATTGTTAGGATCTTAGAGGATAGTGGCGGAAAACCGGACAAGAATAATGTGTTAACCCAGGGCACTTTGTATTCCACGCTGGTTACCTCAACTTATGGTTGGATAGACGTCACCTTTGATTCATCCCCCACCCTCAATGCCGATACTACTTATTGGTTGGTGATCGACACTTCAGCAGATACCATAAATTACTGGTCTTGGCAAAATGATCTGGCTCAATCCTATACTGCCGGTTCAGCCAAATGGTCCCCTAAATGGGACCATGGTGCCGCTGTCTGGAATGCCATCAATCCTGGTGATTTATCCTTTAAAACTTACATGGGAGGTGTGATCACTTCCATCAGGGCTGCTGCCAATAAAATTGAAATTGGTGGAGATGCTCATGCCAACACCATTGAAAATGCCGATATTTCCGGGGATGCTTACTATCAAAGTCTGATTAACTCGGATGTAGGTGGATCTTCCCATCCCGGATCTTCTGATCCTACTCCCAAAGTATTCCCGATCTCGCAAGCCAATATACAGGACTGGAGAGACAAAGCTTATCAAAATGGAGGAGAAATAATCGGAGATATCACCAGCTGTCCCCCGGCTTTAAACTCCCAAAGAATTATTGGTAATGTCAACTTAGGCAGCGGTTGCAGTGTCACTGTTACCCCGCCTGTTCATATTGTCGGTGATCTGACTATGGACAGTAATAATGTTTTTAGACTGGCTTCATCATACGGAGCAGCATCAGGAGTAATTGTGGTTGACGGAAAAATTAGCATGAACAGTAATAACAGATTTTTGGGAACGGGAGTGGGTGCATCACTTCTGATGGCCCTGTCTACTTATGATTCCAGAAGCGATGGAATTTCTGCCGTAGTTTTAAACAGCCAGGGTAACACCGGCGTATTTTATGCGGATAAAGGCATTATCGAACCTGGCACTAACAATCAGTTTAAAGAGTTAACAGCCTGGGGCATTAGACTGATTAACGGTTCCACCATCAATTACGAGACCGGACTGTCCTCAACTATGTTCTCATCTGGCCCGACCGGGTCTTATTCGATAGTGAAAGGAACCTATCAGGTAGATTAATTAGTTTACAATTTACAAGTTTCAATTTACAATATAATTACTGCCTATGGCTAGAATTTCTGTCGGTTTAGATATTGGTTTTTCCTCAATTAAAGTGGTGGCTTTATCTATTGATAAAAATGTGCCCAAGTTATTATCTTTAGGCTCAATTGCCTCTCCCCAGCCCGGTATGGCATCTGATGGGGTCAGTGACTTAGAATCTGTGGGAATTGCCATAAAAAAGCTTTTTTCTGCTGCCAGGATCTCCTCGAAAGAGGTGGTAGTGGCCCTGCCTGAATCAAAAGTTTTTACCAGGGTGATTGATGAACTGCCCTATTTAACAAATCAGGAATTGGATTCAGCCATTAGATTTGCAGCCGAAGAATTTATCCCAATGCCACTTACCGATGTTAACTTAAATTGGCAAATACTATCCAGGGCAAATCAGAAAGATAAAAATATCAAAACTGTGGTTTTTGTAGTGGCATCCCCCAAAAATTTGGTCAATAAATATATCAAGGTCTTATCAAATGTGGGACTTAGGCCGCAAGCCTTAGAAACGGAAATAATTGCTTCCACCAGGGCATTGGTGGGAAACAACCCTTTTTCTCCCACTTCACTGATTATTCAGATGGGTGCCACCACCACAGATTGCGCGGTGACATCAAAAGGGATGATCTGGCTGACCCGTTCCATCTCCTCAGGCGGCTTGGCATTAACTCGTACCCTGGCTCAGCAATTTGGCTTTGAGATTAACCAGGCTGAGGAGTATAAAAAAGTTTATGGTTTGTTGGAAGATCAACTGGAGGGAAAAGTATACGAGGCTTTAAAATCCATCATCGATATTATTGCCTCGGAAGCCAGAAGAGTCATCCAGGCTTATCAGGCCAAGTACCCGCAAAATCCAATCAAAAGAGTGGTTTTATCAGGCGGAGGGGCCAAGATGCCGGGTCTGGTGATATACCTGGCCCAAAACTTCGGATTAGAAGTTCAGGAAGCAGATCCTTGGTATCTGATATCAAAAGATAAAGGTTTGGAGCAAAAGTTATTAAAGGATGCTCCGCTTTTTTCCGTAGCCGTCGGATTGGCTCTAAGAGAGGGATAAATGGATAAAAGTTTCAATATTTCAATAAATCTTTTACCGAAACAGGAGGCAGAAGTTTTAGCCAGACAAAGGCGATTCAAAAGACTTCAACTTTACGGTACCATCATCATAGCCATCCTTTTCTTTCTGGTGTCAGTGACTTTTGGACTGGCCATAATACAAAATACCAGGCTAAAACAGGCTGAGTCTGGTTTAGATCAGGCCAAAAATGAACTGGAGCAATTTAAATCAAAGGAAGCCTCCCTTTTGGTTTTAAAAGATAGGGTCAAAGAGATATCCAGAGTTAAATCCGAGCCCTCTAAATCAAGCCTGATGTTTGCGATGATATCTGAATTACTTTATCCTTCAATCTCCTTAAGCATCATCAATGTCGACAAAAACTCCAACGCCAATCTGGTTTTAACTTCAGCAAATATTGAAGATTTAGATAATTTCTTAAATGATCTGCTGGATAAACAAAAAAATGAAAGTTTAGTCAGCAGTGTGACGGTTGATAATTTCTCAAGAGGCAAGGATGGGACTTATCGGGTTGCCCTAAAGTTGAAAGGTGGATGAAGTGAATAAAGAAATATTTTTAAATACCTATTCCAAATATCAATTTTTCCTTTTTCCTTTTTTTGTGGTGATTCCCACCATATTGATAGGTTATTTTGTGCTTTATCCGCAACTCACTCGTCTGTTGTCTAGTCAGAATCAGATTGCCTCCGTGAATAAAAAAACAGTTTTGCTAAATGAAAAAATCCTAAAACTAAAGGGTGTAGACGAAGAACAAATTAAACAAGATCTGGCAGTTACTTTACAGGTATTACCTCAAGATGTTGATTTTGCCAATAGTTTGGGTATCATTCAAAACCTGGCAAATCAATACCAATTTTTAATGATCAATTTTCAAACCAGTAAACTCACAGACAGCAAATCATTGAAACTGAGCAGTTACACACTTTCTTTAGATCTTTTGGGACCCAAAAGTTTGCTGAAAAGATTTGTTGATAGTATCAATTCAAATTTTAGATTGATGAAGGTGGCCCGCTTAGAAATCAATACCCCGCCGGCAAGGGATGAGGCAACAGCTTTGATCACTGTTGAAGTGTTCAGTTCCCAAATTCCCACCTCCATTGGGACAGCAGAAACGCCTTTGCCGGAAATTACCAAAGATGATGAAGAGCTGTTGGATAAGTTGGCCTCAACCAGACCAATAGTTATTGAAGAGGTTATTCCCCAAGGTCCCAGAGGCAAAACTAATCCGTTTGAGTGAGATCAGGTCTGACCTTTTTGGTCTTTTTGACTGCTTGTACTTTTCTCCAATTTTCTATTTCAGCATGGTTTCCGGATAGCAAAACTTTTGGGACTTTCAATCCCTCAAAATCTTCGGGCCTGGTGTATTGGGAATACTCTAAGAGTCCTTCTGAAAATGATTCGTTCACTGTGGCCTCTGATTTTTCTAATACGCCTGGGATCAATCTTACTACTGAATCGGCAATTACCATGGCCGGAATTTCTCCTCCGGTTAAAACATAATCCCCGATGGAAATTTCTTCATCCACATATTTGTCGATAAATCTTTGATCAACCCCTTCATAATGGCCACAAACTATGATAAGATGGTTTAGTTGGGAAAGCTCTTGAGCTTTGACCTGTTTATATGGTTTTCCAGATGCTGAAGTTAATATAACGCGGCAAACTATTTTCGATCGTGAATAGTTTGTCATAGATTTAAGAGCTTTTGCCAGTATATCTGGACGCAAAATCATCCCCACTCCTCCCCCATATGGTCGGTCATCAACCACTTTATGTTTTCCTTCCCCGAAATCCCGTAGGTTAATTAGTTTAAAAGACACCAGACCCTTTTTTTGAGCTCTTTTAAGGATACTGGTATTTAAGATGGGATCAAAGACTTCAGGAAATAAGGTGATAATGGAAATTTTCATAGTAACAAGTAACTAGTACAGTAAAGCCTGCCTGCCGGCAGGCAGGGTAACAAGTTATTATTTACTTGTCACTGGTTACTTCTGTACTTGTTACCCCTGCAGGTTCCACAAGTTGCAGATTCACCCTGACATTTTCCGCAATAGCCCTAACAGTCAAAAGCTTTCTGATGGCCCTGATAGTTTGGCCGTTTTTACCAATAATCAAACCCATGTCAGTGGGATCTACTGTTAAAATTAGGTCCACATTGCCATCCTCACTTTTTTCGTCAATAGAAATAGCATCTGGTTTGGAAACTAAGTTGGTAATAATAAATTCAAGCAGATCCTTCATTTTTTTTATTTTGGACAGACCCTTTCTCGTTATTTAGTGGTTCAGTTACAGTTTCTGGTGTTTGTGTTGGTTGTTCTGTAACTTTAGTTTCTTCTGTTTTTGGTTCTTCAGCAGCAGGTACTTCAGTAGCTGGTTGTTCTGCTGTCTTTTCTTTTTTAGGCTTTCTTGGTGGCCTTTTTGGAGCTTTGCCGATAATTCTTAAAAACCCATCACTCATTTGGGCTCCCTGTTTAGTCCAATGGTCAATCCTGTCCTGTTTTAATTTTATATCCTTGGGTTCTGTTAAAGGATTATAAGTTCCCAAAAGCTCAATATACCCCCCGGTTCTTTTGGCCCGCTCATCCACCACTACCACCCGATAAAACGGCCTCTTTTTAGTCCCTATTCTCATTAGACGGATCTTTAGCATGGAGATAAGTATAGCTTAAGCTGTATTGAGCGTCAATCACTAACTGTAGATCTTAGGCTTCTAAAACCAGATTATGAGTTCTCATTTTTTCCAGTAATTCTTCTTCAAGATTATGTGATCTTAATTTATCCAAGTCTCTTTCTCTGGACTCAAGTTCCCGTCTAAGCCTTTCTTCAAAAGCATCCCGCATTAATAAATCATATTTTTGAGAGGCTTCTTGGCTTTGTTTTAGTACCCTTGATTTATAACAAATGGCATATGCAAAATCTACTCTTGTCTGCCATGCTCTTAAAAATGAGTTTTTACCAATCCCCTCGTAAGAGGTTTCCCCTGAAAGAGGAATTAAAGGGTTATCCATATAACTAAGCATTTTTTTAAAGTATGCAAGATATCCCTGACTTCTTTGTTTTTTTACATCTGGTTTTAGTGTGTTTATAGCATTAATTTGTGAATTGAGCCAACCTTCTAATGCATCTTTTCCCATAACCCGATTGGGTAGAACTTTTGCTGCGTATCTGTTAATAAAATACATCATCTCTGAGGCGGCTTTTGCCAGCTCGTCTAAGGTTATCCCCTTTAGACTCGGTAATTTAGAGGCTTCGACCTCTTTAATATATGATCTTGCTTCATTTTGTGACCAACTTGCCTCTACAGGTAGAGGTTTTTTTACATCAGAGGTCTCTTCAAGCCTGATTTGAGCAGCTCTTTGTTGTTTAAGCAACTGATCTTTTTCCTCCAAAGTTAGTAATGCAAATTGCAAAAGCTGAACCCGCAGTTTAGGAATTTCCGGTATGGCTTTTTTAAGATCTAACTTTTTCTGATTTTGTATTACCCCACCCTCACTGGTAGTTTCATATACAGCTTTTACGTAGATATCTTTCCAAAATTTATAGAAAGGTTTTAAATGGTTAGGCAGTTGGAGGGCTCTCTGTCTTCTAAAAGAAGGAGCGAGATGATCTCTTAGTTGTTCTGCACTGAATTCTTCCGGGGAAAAGAGGTTTTCGTCAAAGTCAGGTTGTGAAAGAAGCTGCTCCGTTGCCTCCAGTTCCCTGGTTAATTTGTTCCTGGCTGTGTCCCTGTTTTTTTTAAGAATGCCTGGTGGAAACTTATCCAGTTTATTCCAGAAAAAGTCTATAGCCAGAAGTTCTTCCAAAGCTGATAGTCGCTGGCTTGCTACATGGTTTTTGTTTTGTAACTGTTTCCTCTCTTCCAGCAATTTTTCCACAAAAGCACTTTTTGGCATTTGTACAACTTCCGGCCAGTCTTTTCCGTATTGATCGATTAAACTTTGCTCATAGGAGCTAACTTCTTTCTGTTTATTAAGCATATTGCGGATAACTTTTGTTAATTGCTCCGATGTTCTCCTGGCATAAAGAGCATTTGCCCTGGCCCGGCTTTGGGTAGTATAACGGATAAAATAAGCCTCTTTTGGTAAAGGAAAGTCCGGATTTGACATATCGGAAAGAAGTTGTGCTCTCTCTGCCAGTTTTTCTTCATCTTGTTTTATTTTTGCAGCATGAGTTTCTCTGGCTCCTTCAAACCAAATCCAGGTATTAATTCCTGCTCTAAGCTTTTCCGCTGTCAGTGCATCGCCTCTTGCCTGGGCTTGTCTTAAAGCCTGGCTTAAAAGATCCGACTTGGGAAGTTTAAAACCCTCAATAATTCTTGGATCATCCCAGAGACTGGGACTACCTTCCTTAAGCTTTTGGGGGTTGGTAATAATCTGTTGTTCTTCCCGAAATGGGTGCATTAGCAATAAGACTCCGGCGTATCTTCTGTAGAAATCCTCGATTCCTTTAGGGTTATCATCGGCAGGTACAGCAGTATAAAGCCTGAAAGGTTCTCTGGTTTGGGCATATAGAGCTTCAAGGTATGATCTTTGCTGGGGGGTGTCTGCCTGCATTTGTTCCAAAAGCAGCTCTTTTGCTTCCTCACTAAAAAAAGAGGGAGCTTTTTTAACAAAATCTCTTAACTCGGCAGTAGAGATTAATGGAGAAAGACTGCCTCTGAAAATAAAAGATGTGATCATGTTGCGGATTATCTGGACTCTCTCGGACACTGTTGCAGGCACTATTGGAAATTGTTCCAGGCTGACAGGCCGGAGAGTTTCCGGTAGAGCTGTCAAACCCATCTTTGCCCAGGTATCAACTAAAGCCAGCCTTTCCTCTCCCATCATTACAACTTGTTGTACAGGTTCTAAATCAGCAGTCAGAGCAAAAACCCGCTGATCAGTATTCGCAGCATGGATTAATGAAGCAGGCAGCGCCAGAGGACCAACTGAATCAGAATAAGTATGTTGGCTTCTCGAACTTAGATTATGAAGATTTTCAGCCTTTCTTCTTAAATCTTCTCTGATTTCCAATCCTCTTTGAAAAAGCGGTCTTAATCTATCCTTGGGGGTAAGAGAAGGTTGATTTTGTTCCGCTAGAGCTCTGAATACAGCATCTCCAACAACTCCACCTATCTTTTTTAAGGAGTCAACACTTAATCCAACACCTACTTTTCCGGCATACATGCGGCTTATGCCTAGGAGCTCTTTTTGTTGTCCTGGGTTAAGGGTAGGTTGCGCTGATTCTTCTGATGGGGTGAGTCCCAGAGTAAAAGAAACAAGAGAACGCTCACTCATAGTCATGGTCTCCTTGATTTCCAACGGCGCTCAGATATAAATGAATTACGATAGGGAGGTAATACATCTTCCTCTTCTATTTCATTGTACCCATGACTATTATAAGGATCTTCACGTACAAAGCCTTCAATTTCTCTGGCAAATGGGGCGGTGGCTGGATGAGAAACAAAAAATACTGCAAGAAGATGTTCAAGCCCACGAAATTCGGCACTTTCCATCATCTTTGCTATGATACGACCCCTATAGGATGATTCACATAAAATATCAATTAGATGTTCCACATCTAAAGTTCCTGCATCAGAGCGTCTCATAGCAGTATCAAGAAGAAGCGCAAAATCATCATCACGTTCTTCTATCCGGGAGTCCGGAATAAAGGCAACATCTCTTATATAGGTGGCAAAAATGTTTTCATTGCATTCTTCAAGGTCAATATAGCCTAAATCTTTGAGTAGCGCTAAGGAGGAAATTTCCAGTACCATTGCCTGTTCCACTTCCGGTAAATTATCAATTGCTTCAACTACTAATCTTTTAACCTTTTCACTAATAGGTCTTTTAGAATTTTTAGGATCGTCTTCTACCAACCTTGTCCCACCACCGCCTAACCAGTCAATCAATTCCCTTAATTTATTACCCCAACGTTTATTGAGACTTCCTAACTGCCTTTGAGGGTGTGCCGTGACCATTAGGGATAATGTTCTTCTGATTGATTCTTGAGCTGCTTCTAACTTTCGTGCATCAGGAGTATTTACTATTTCCATTGGATTAAAAGAAGGTCCGCCTTCTTCTTCCACCCGTAGAGAAAAATGAGCAAAATTAATAGCTTGTGTCCGATATTGCTCAGAGGTAAGAGTTCCGCGAGCAAACCAGGAACCAACAGTAGCCTCCGGCACTAAACCAATAATACGGTTAGTCAAAGCAGTCAAGTCTTCTTGGGAAACAACAGTGGTTCTTCTTATCTCAAGAGCTTTAGAAAGACCAAACCAGTCTTTTAAGTCTTGTTTAAAGTTACCGAAGAGGCTGACTTTGCCTAAGACCTCTAAACCTAGTGGGTCAAGCTTGTGAAGTTTTTCTCTTTCACTTAAAAGATCTACAGTTCGAGTCAAATCCTCCAAAGCCTTTTGAGGAGTTATTGGTTTTGGAGTAGATGTTCCAATTAGCATAGCTATAGCTTGTTCTGAAGTAAAGCCAGGATCTTCGATGATTAAATTTAATACTTCTGTGCTGGTGCGGATATAAGATTCTTGGTTAACACGATTTAGTTCAGTTTGAAAATCAGGGATAGATTTCCGTTTAAGTCTTAATTGGACAGGAATAATATCTTTGCTTAGTTTATTAAAATAAGCTTCTCCCTCCAATCCTTTAAGGTTAAATTCTTCCAGCCAATTTGGGTTAGAGTTTGGTTTTTGGCCGCGTCTTTTTTCTACAAAATCCCGGTTTGCTATATTATCCAAAACATCCCAGGCACTTTCCAGTTTATGGTTTAAGATTCGTCCCCGAGTAGCTAATTGTTCTTTTGAATATTGTGAGTAATCCCTTTCCATATTTAATGACCCCTTTGCAGTAATTTTACTCTTTTTAAAGTTTGACCAAAAGCATAAATTGCCTGGAAGCTTATTGGCACTTCATCCGTTGCAATTCCCCTCATATCCAAATAAGTGCTCCTGTTCATAGGTGTAACATATAAGAGGTATAATTTGGGACTAACTTTTAGTGGCTTTTCCGGCAAATCCGGCTTGATAGCATGAATTAATCTGCCTAAATCTGCAGGATCTATTGGCTGGTAATTTTTCAGCCTTAAATGAACTGCCAGTTGCTTGGCAGTGTAATACTCTCTTTGTACCTTCATGCGGGACATATCAGAATTATCCGAGCTGATATTTTTATAATCCACAATTGCGACTATTTCCAATGACTCGCCAGTATCAGAAATTATCAGCTCGTCAGGTACACTTATTCCCCTGACTCCATGATTAAAGCCATATGGGCCTGCAACACCAAATAGATCAGGGTAAAGATTTTGAAAAAGCAGGTCGGTTTCTTCCGGGGATAGAATGGCAGTACTCTTGTTAAGATTACCCTGGCTTAAAAATAAATATCCCACCTCCTCCAATATTGCCGCTGAAAGACCAGTATTAAAGTTGTTATTTGAGTAGTTAACTCCGTCCCAGTTGACTATCGCATTAAAAATTCTGCTGCGTCCTTTACTTTCCAGAAACGCAGTCAGTAATTCTTTTGTACTCTGATTTGCATTTCTTAAAAATTTGATTATTTGTGGTACAAATATTACCTGGCTGTAATCTTTGATTGGAGCATAAAGAGGATCTAAAATAAAATTGTCCCTTAACTTTCTTACTCTTTCTGTCTCCTGAATTTCCAGTTGCTTTAACCTCCCATCAATACCAGGTAGAACTGTTCCTATCAGAGTCTGTTGTAAAGGAATAATTACTCTGGCCAGGCGGTCAAAACGTTCCTCACTAGTAAGGTCTGTTAATCTTAATCCTTGAGCCCATGCCGCGAAATGAGGCTTTTTTTGTATCTGCTCCTCTATCCAGCCGGAATTAGGTAGGTTGTCAGCCAATTCCCCAAACCAGGCCTTTTGCCCTCCTAAATATTCTTGCTGTTGGTGTACAGATTGTGGGGTCAGTCTTTCCATAGGATTAATTTAACTTTAGAATTAACCTTGCCCTAACTCTTTTAAGCGGGCTTGTTTTTGGGTAACTAAAGTATCTAATTCTTGTAGAACAGCAGAATTACGAGGTAGATCAAAAGATACCCCTTCTGCTATTGCAGGCCTTGAGGCAAGTAAGATTGCCAAACTTTGCTCAAGTTGAATAATTTCTTCCTGTTGTTCCGGGGAAATTTGAGTTTGCACTTTTTCAAGATAATAAGTACCTTTTTGACCCTTATTCCTTTCCCCATGACCTAATGTTTGAATTATTTTATAGCCTCGAGGCTCCAGGATTCTTCTTAAATGTGGTACTGCTTGCGCGCTTACTTTTTCTGAAGGAATAGGATTTTCCTTTGTGGAATTTATTATCAAATCAAAAGTATTAGCTGTTTGTTTGCCTCGGATCTCTATTTCTTGGCCATCAGGAAGTTGCTTTTTAAATTTCGCAGATCTTCCGCTGTAGTCTTTAATTCCCCTGTCTACTTCGGCCGGACCTGGTTCTGCACCAAATTCCGGCTTAGAAGCTGGTTTTTGTTCAACAAGTTTGAGGTAATAACCTTTTCTTTTCTCTGCTGGAAAATATATGCTAACTAATTCAATTTTACCGAGGAGCTTCTTTAATCCGCTTCTCCGTCTGGTTTCTAAATTAGCAATAGCCCGTCCAACAGGGAGATTAGGATAAACACTTTTTGCCCATTCAGCATTTCTACCAAAACTACCGAGATTTCGGTTTGAATAAACTACTCCAGCCTTAAAAACTTTTCTCTCTTTTTCATACAATGCAGCAGAATTAATTACATCCAAAAGAGCCTTTCTTCTTATGTTTTCCTCCTCAGGAATTTCATCAGTAGGTTCAGCAGGTGGGGTCTCCAATGGAGAAATTGAAGGTTGAGGTTGGTTGAAATATATTACTGTTTGTTCTTCAGCCTCTTGTAAATCCTGCCTAATTATTAGAATATCTTTCCCAGTTGCATAACCTTTAGATCTTCCTGCTTCCATTCTAGCCAAAACGCTCTTAAGTTGTTTAACCTCCTCAAGATCACTAACTATAGCTTCTGCTTCCGCAATTTTTTGAGCAACCTGAGACTTTTGAGTATCCAGAGCTGGAATAATGACTTCTCCTATTCTTTCTTTGGCCTCAACCATCTCTACAATTCCTGCGTCTCGATCTTGTCTGGATAGGCGAGCTAAGTTAGAACGATTTAGTCTAATGAAAATGGAATCTTTAATAGGATCTCTATAGCGGCTTCCAGGTTTAATATAACTTGGTGTATCTCTGTCACCTAACTCTCTCTGGACAATTTGCAAACGCTCAGTTGCTTTATCCAGAGCACTAGCTCTGGCTTTTAAGCCGCCTAAGGTTTGTTTATTTGAAAATTTTAACGGTTGGACTTCCCTTTCCATATTAATCCCATAGTTTAACAAAATTAGGGATGTTTGTCAACTGTTTGGGTTTTTCAGGCAAATTATACTACTTTGTTCTATTCAACGGAAGGTATCATAAGTTCCTGGGGAGGCTGGATTCCAAGATTATCTTCAACAGTAGTCAATCTTTTATCAACTCTTCTGATATGATCTTCATTAATTACATACCTGTCAGCATAACTTTTTACTGTAGTTTCAATATAAGTAAGAGAAGGTAAGATTCGTTGTTCTTGGATGTCTTTTACCTCTTTAAGCTCTTGCTTAACTTCACTCAGGTCACTTCTAACCTCATCTAAGCCACTTCTAACTCCATCTAAGCCTTGCTGAAGCGGTTTAACAGTTTCATCTAATAGTTTCTTGAAATCACTACCGGTCATATTATTAATAAATGAATAATAATCCTACCCTATCCTAAAATCAAGGTGGATTTTTTACCGAACAGTTAATTTCCCCAAAGCCTCTTTTGCTGCCATCTCTTCTGCCACCTGTTTAGAGGAACCCTGCCCGTGTCCCATTTCTTTTTCGCCAATATAGACTGCCACCAGAAATTTTTTGGCATGATCCGGACCGCGGGTTCCCAGGATTTTATAAAGCGGAGATTTTTTGAATTTCTCCTGGACTATTTCCTGCAAGTTGGATTTGGCATCTTTGGGCGGGCCCTGATTGATTTCTTTTATGAATTGGGGCAGCAAGCTTTCCCGGATGACTTTTTCGCAAGTCCCAAGTCCCTGATCCAGATAGATTGCCCCCAACAAAGCCTCGTAAGTATTGGCCAAAAGTTGCGGATTTTCCCTGCCTCCACCAGACTCCTCCCCCCGGGATAACTTTAAATATCTACCTAAGTTCAGTTTTCGGGAAGCCTCAGCTAAGGATTTGGTTTTGACAATATAGGCTCTCAGATTGGTTAAATCCCCTTCCGTGTCTTTTGCTCTCAGGTTAAAAAGTGTGGAGGAAACAATCAAAGACAAAATAGCATCCCCCAAAAATTCTAAGCGCTCATTTGAAGGAGAGTCTATTTTTACCTCATTTAGATATGAGCGGTGGACAAAGGCCTGATCTAAAAAATTGGGGTTTTTAAACCTAATCTTAAGTTTTGCTAAAAGTTTGGAGTAGTCATCTCTCATTTCAATCAATTAAATTATCCTCCACCAACACTATCAAATCCTCCACCCGATTTAAGTTTTCCACATCTTCAGATTGAAAGGTGATATCAAATTGTTTGGCCAAAGCAGACAGCAAGTCATTGAGCTCAATTGGACTCAAATTAAGATCATCCCGCAAAGTTGCTCCTCTGTCCACATCCTCCGGAGACAACCCCAGGTGTTCAGCAATAGCTTTGATGATGGCAATCTCGTTACTCATATTATTTTGACTATTTTCCCCAACACTCCATTGACAAAAGCTGGTGACGAATCTGACCCGTATTCTTTGCCCAACTCCACCGCCTCATCAATAACCACTTTTAAAGGAGTCTCTTTTTTTATTATTAACTCAAAAGTAGCCAAACGCAAGATGGCAAGATCTATTTTGTTAATTTGCGCAATCGGCCGGTCAGGTGCAGCTTGAGAAATTAACCGGTCAATTTTCTTTAAACGGGAGACTATTTCCCTAATTTCTGCCGGAGTTTTATTGGAGCGGGAAAAGCCCCAGGAGAAAAGCTGCCGCATTAATTTCTGGCGTTTCAGGTGCCGGGGGTCAGTTTTCTTCTTCATGCTTTAGTCACTTTGACCCGCTCTTTAGAAACAGCCTTACCTTGATAAAACCCGCAATTTCCGCAAACAATATGAGGTAAAGTTAACTTGCCGCAATTTTTGCAAGTCACCAAAGGAGGAAGGGCCTGTTTGATGGCTGCTCTCCTGACCCTTTTTCTTGCTTTAGAATGTCTTCGTTTTGGTTCTCCTGCCATAGTTAATCCGGCATCACATCTGCTGCCAGTTTCTGCAATTGTGCCGCAGTTAGAGGATATTTGTCAAGGTTGGGATCCAAATCTAAAAGATGGGATGCTGCCTGGCGGGTTTTCTCCACCATTTGAATATCGGAAAGGGAGGCAATCTTAAATTCAAACCTGCCTGATTGCATTTTACCAAAAATTTCCCCGCCTCCCCTGATCTTTAAATCAAGTTCAGCCAGGCGCAACCCGTCAAAGGTTGTTTCTAGATATTTGAGGCGGCGTCTGTCTGAAGAGTAATCTGATGTATAAAGTAAGCAATAGGAAATTTTTGTCCCCCTGCCTACCCGGCCCCGCAGCTGATGAAGTTGCGCCAAACCAAATTTTTCAGCTCCCTCAATAATCATGATAGTGGCATTAGGAATATCCATGCCAACCTCCACCACAGATGTGGAAACTAAAATTTGCACAATATTTGCTTTAAAATCCGTCAAGACTTGCTCTTTGTCCCTGGATTTCATTCTGCCGTGTAAAAGCCCTAATTTAAGGTTAGGAAAAACCTTTTTTAACTTTTCAAACTCTACTTTGGCAGCCTTTACTGTCATCATAGTTTCGGAGGGTTCAATAAAAGGGGTGACAATATAGGCCTGGTCACCTTCTTTAATCTTTTTTTCCATAAATTTATAACTGTCCAGCCTTTTTTTCTCCGGCACAAGATAGGTTTTAATTTGTGGCCTCCCCTTAGGCAGTTCATCAATTATTGATAAATCCAGATCCCCATATAAAGTTAAGGCTACGGTCCTGGGGATGGGAGTGGCAGTCATGGTTAAAAAATGAGGCACCCTCGCCCTGTTTCTCAAAACAGTCCTTTGTTCAACCCCGAACCGCTGCTGCTCATCAATTATCACCAAACCTACATCAGTTGTGGTTAATTTCTCTGACAGCAGGGCATGAGTACCCACCACTACATTGGTATCCTTTGCCTTTTTTTTGGAACCTGTATAAATCCCTACCCTGACGCCAAAAGGTTCCAGGAGTTTTGATATAGTGCCATAGTGCTGGAATGCCAGGATTTCAGTGGGAGCCATAAATAAGGTGCGTAAGCCATTTTGGTAAACCAGATATGCCACAATGGTTGCCACCACAGTTTTGCCTGAACCCACCTCTCCCTGGATCAGGCGGTTCATTGGTTGAGCTTTTGATAAATCAGATGTTATTTCTTTTAAAACTTTATTTTGAGCGCCGGTCAGTTTAAAGGGAAGTTTTTTTATAAACTCACCTAAATCCAATTTATTGATTTTTAAGGGATGGATCAGGGGTTTTTTCTTCCACTGGGCTCTTGCTTTTTGAGTAGCCAGCGAAACATAAAAAAGTTCATCAAAGCCTAACCTTTCCCTCGCTTTTTCCACATCCTGCCAGTTATCAGGATAGTGGATCTTTTTAATAGCATCAGTTAAGGCAAGCATGTCATCTTTTATATAATCCGGCAAGGGGTCTTTGATCTGGGGTAAAACTTGAGGAAGTAATTGATCTATTTTAGTCCTGACCCATTTGGAGGTTAATCCTTCTGTCTCAGGATAAACCGGAACCAATCTGCCGGTGTGTACCATGTCATTCTGGCGAAAGCCAGAATCTATATTTATAGATCCCGCATCAAGTGCGGGATGACCTGCGGTCATTTTTTCCCAGCGGGGCATAATAATGGATAATCTGCTTTTATACTTTGTGAGCTTTCCTGAAACCTGTAACCTGTCACCTGTTTGGATTTGTTTGGTTAACCAGGACTGGTGAAACCAGGTCAGCTCAATTGGCGAGGTGCCGTCATTAAAAATGGCCTGGGTAATAACTTTTCTCGCTCTGGTAAAGATATTTTTAATAGACCAGATTTCTCCCAGCAAAGTAACCACCTGCCCAATTTGGGCCTCCCTTACGGTGGTAGTTTGAGAAAAATCATCATAGCGGAAGGGAAAATGGTAGATTAAATCTTCCACACTGTTTAGCTCCAATCTTTTTAATCTGTAAGATAGACTTGGTCCGATTCCCACCAGATTAGTTAGCGGAGTCTGTAAATTCATCAGCTGGATTGTATCATCTCTAAAGGGCGCTCAAAAGTGGCAGGAGGGTAAAGATAATTATTGCCAAACCTGCTATAATAGATAAAATAATCCAAAAGATTCTAAACCTTTTTGAATACATCATCTTAATAAGATAATATAAGATATTAGTGAAAGTTGCAAGCAAAAGTAAAAATTATGGTAGAAAGAAGAACATCTGGAGAAACAAGTGCTCATAATTTAGCTAGCGATAGAGGTGGGGAAAGGTATTTCGAACTTAAAGAAGCAATCAAATATGCGGCCTTTGGTTTGGCTTTGTTGGTGGTAGTAGGAATTGTGGCTTCACCGCTAATTTCAGTCTCTGTAGCTTCCCTGGGTAAATTATCAGTTACGTGAGAGCACTGATTTCTTCCAAAGCCTTCTTTCTTTTTGGATCTTCAAAGTAGATCCTTGCTGGTTCCAGTTTTTTAATTAACCATTCCGAAACAGCATTTTTTAAATCCTGCGGATGTAATTTTTTATCCACATAATCTTTTTCTAAGTCTGTGTAATCTGCGTATTCAAGATTCCCTCCCCACTTCGGATCCCGTTTGATTGTTAAGGTTACACCTTGGTTCAGGTGCAACCTTGGTTCAGGTGCAACCTTGGTTGAGGACGAACCTGAACGGTTATAGAAGATCAGGTATTTGGTCCAGTCCAGGATGGGATTGAATTCTACTTCCCCTTCCGGACAAAAGGCATTATTAACCTTTCTTTTAATTTCATCTGGAGAATCGTGGATGAATACTGCGCTATCTGGTTTTGATTTGCTCATTTTTAATGCAATCTTGATTGCTTCTTTATCCGCTTTCTGTATATCCGGCCTTAAGAGTCCTTGTAAAAGATGGTGATGTATTGCAATGGGTTTAGGATATCCTACTTCCTTTGCTGAATCCCTAGCTACAACATGAACATTCCTTTGATCTGTTCCTGCATGGGCAATATTAACTCCCAAAGCGAAAATATCAGCCGCTTGCATGGCAGGATAAATTAAATTAGCTGATGGTGATGAATCGCCGGCCATTCTCCCCATTATGGTGGTGGAACGTATCATTCTGGATATAGTTGTGGCTTTTGCCACTTCAATCATAGTGGCCCAAAATTCGCTCCTTTGGGTATAAAGCTCGCTGCCCTGTTTAAATATTAACGTGTCTGGGTCTCCTCCAATGCAAAGATATGCGGCTTTCATCGCCTCTGCAAAATATTCCCGAGCCATTTTTTTGGCAGTTTCTAAAGTTCCGTCTAACTTATTGTTAATCCATCCATGCCAATCGGCCAGCCATATAACCGTCTCTGCTCCTGCATCATGCAAATCTTTTACTTTTAAAAGTGTGGCAAGTCCGGTTCCCAGATGGACTTTGCCGGAGATTTCAAAACCAATATAGTGTTTTAATGGTGTCCCTGACTCAATCAGTTGTTTAAGTTCTTCTTCAGTTAAAACCTCTTCTAAATTTCTGGTTATTAGCTTAAATTTCTCATCATTGGTCATAAATTTTACCCTTGTGGTAATATTACCACACAATCCGTTATGGCCAAAAGTTTATCAGCAGTTTCCCAGACTTTAATCTCTGCTTACGATAAAGACACTTTTCAAGATGAGGAAAAAACCATCTCAGTCAATCCGGTGGCAGCTGACTTGGCCACCTGGTATGAGAAATTCAGAACTGCCATGGATTACCGGGATGATGAGGTAATTTTGCGCTCAACCATTGAGAGAATTTTAAAAAGAAGACTACTCTTTGGCGGTGACGGAGGAACTATTGCCCCGCCCTTAATCCGTGAACTGATTTGGGCCAGATATTTCCCTGATTCCACAGTGGCCGAATCTATTGTTTCAAAAGTATCAGATACCATCAATCTTTATCTAACTTTTGAAAAACTGCTCAGTCAGAAAACCAAACTTAACAAAATAGTGATAAATGAGTGGATTATCCATCTTTTGTCCGCTGAGATAGAACATATTTTAAGACCGAATGTGGAAGAGGATATTATGTCTAATTTTATTTTTAAGCTTTTTAAGGATAAGATTGATATCGCAGATGATACAAAAGAAATCAAAGATATCCAGGCTTTTATTGCTGTCAGACGGGCTTATGCCAATGATGATTTGGCTCTTCTGCGTTTTCACCTCTTCAAGCAATATTTTGGTTCCTTGGCTTGGGAGAATATCGAAAAAATCTCTGGCCATTTTCCGCAAGCTTTCAGTACCATCAACAATCACTTAAAGTATCCTTTAAAAGACAGATTTTACAACTTTATTAAAGACCAAACTGTGCCATTTATTATTTTGGATGACGTCTTAAGAAAAAATCAGGGGAAAAATTTCGCCTTAACCACAGACAGCGATGAGTTTGATATGATGATCCTGCGCTCTTGCGATGCCAGGTATAATTCTGTCAGAGGTAAGGTCAGAAGAGCCATCCTAAGAAGTGTCATTTTTATATTTTTTACCAAAGCTATTTTCGCACTTTTTGTGGAGGGCGCTTTTGAAAAGTTTTTATATGGCAGGATACTTTGGAGCTCAATTACCATCAACACCTTCATGCCGCCAATCCTGATGATGATCGTAGGTCTTTTCATACAAACTCCTTCCAGAGAAAATTCTTACAGGATTAGAGATAAAATTCATGAAGTTTTGTTTTCCGATGAACCTAATTTGAGTAAACCCTTAGTTTTAAGAAAGAAACCTAAAAAAACTGATCCTCTTTTGGGAGGATTGTTTATGCTATTTTGGCTGGTAACTTTTATCTTAAGTTTTGGGGCAATTATAGTCATACTGTCGAAGCTCAAGATTAATCCTCTCTCTCAAGCTGTCTTTGTTTTCTTTTTGGCTATTGTTTCTTTTATTTCATACAGAATCAACAGGACTGCGCATATGTATATCTTAAAAGACAAAAAGGAAAGTTTCCGGTCACTGGCTTTTGATTTTTTCTTCATGCCATTTATTCAGGTGGGCAGAAGGTTGACTGCTGCTGTTGCGCAAATCAATATAATTTTATTTATTTTTGATTTTATAATTGAGACCCCTTTTAAAGGAATTGTGGCCTTTTTGGAACAGTGGTTTTTGTTTCTAAGAACCCAAAGAGAAAAGCTTGATTAACATGTTCAGGTTACACCTTAACCAAGGTTGCACCTGAACATTATCCAATGCAGTAAGGTAGATTTGCGATTTTAATCTCTGCTTGTAAAATGATGGATTCCTTGGGACAATATAAAGATGGAACAGATTGTTTTAAAGCCGGAAATATTGGGATTTTACAAACAACTTCCGATCACTAATACCTTACTGGTTTCGTGGGTGGCAATGATAATCTTAATAATTGTATCAGCAGTTGCTACATGGAGAATAAAAACAATACCTTCCGGGTTGCAAAATTTTTTAGAAATGATTGTTGAATTTGGATATAAAACAGTTGAGGATTTATCAGGAAGCAAAAGAGCCAAAGTGTTTTTCCCAATTGTAATGACATTTTTTCTTCTTATTGTTACTTCAAACTGGTTAGGGTTGCTGCCGGGTTTTGGGACTATCAAATATGGCGGAGAACCGCTGCTCCGCTCTATCAATTCTGACTTGAATATGACTCTATCTTTAGCCTTACTTTCGGCTGTAATGACTCACTTTTTTGCAATTTATTATTTAGGTCTTTCCAATTATCTAAAAAGATGGTTCTCCCTGCAATTTTTTCCTGTTTTTCTTTTCGTGGGGATTTTAGAGATAGTGTCAGAGTTTACAAAAATTGTTTCACTTTCTTTCCGGCTTTTTGGTAATATATTTGCAGGTGAGGTGGTTTTATCAACAGTTGCATCAATTTTTGCATTTGTTGTCCCTCTCCCTTTTTATTTCTTGGAAATTATTGTAGGATTTGTACAGGCAGCTGTTTTTATGATGTTAACACTGGTCTTTATGGTGTTACTTTCTGAAAAACACGCGACAGAAGAACAACGTTAATCTAGAAAGGAGGATAATTTATGCCGGAAACTATAACATCAGGTATTGCAATTGGATTGGGTGCCATTGGGCCAGGAATTGGTATTGGTTTGATTGGTTTCGGGGCTTTGCAGGCAATCGGTAGAAATCCGGATGCCCAAAATAAAATTTTGCCGGTCATGCTTTTGGGTATGGCATTTGCTGAAGCTATAGCCATTTATGCTTTGGTGATAGCATTCATTAAATAAGGACCTGCTCGCGCTTCAGTATGGGAAATTATACTTCGCGCTCGCAGAACCTTGCCTTTTTGACTTCGTCAAAAACGTAGGTCTAGATTATGGATATCTTAAACCAATTCGGAGTACAACCTATTCTTTTGGCTGCGCAAGTGGTCAATTTTTTCATCCTGCTTTTTATTTTAAAAAAGCTTTTATACGGACCGATTTTAAAAGTCTTGGAAGCAAGAAGAAAAAAGATTGAGGAAAGCTTGAAAAATGCCGAGGAAATAGAAAAAAAGTTACAGGAAACAGATGAACAATCAGAAAAGATCATTGCAAATACTTTACAACAAAGTCAAAAAATTTTAGATGAGACAAAGGAAGCAGCAGCTCAAATATTAGAGGATGCGAATAATTCAGCAGCAAATATTATAGAGAGAGCGCATGTTCAGGCCCTGGAAGCGATAAAGACTGAAAGGATAATACTTGAGCGGGAGACGAAAGAGCATTTAGGGGATTTAGTGGTTTTGGCTTTTGAGAAAGTGACTGGTAAAAAGGTCACCAGAGAGGATCAGGAAAGGATGATAGAAAAAGAAGTAAGGAATCTGTCATGACAAAAAATAAGCAGTTAAAAAAACTGGCGCAGAAATGTGGCAAATTCTGCTGTCCTGATGGACGGTTAGATGAGAAAAAAGTTGTTTCAGTTATTAAAAACCTCAAATCTTTACCCAGATCCCAGGCTATTTTTGCTGTATCGGAGTTTTTGAAGGCTTTAAAAAAACAAAAAGCACAAACAACCCTTATTGTAGAATCCTCCATCCCTTTGCCAAAAACTATGCTTAACAGGATAGTTGCTAAACTAAAAGCTGATTATATTATCAGTGAGGTTAAAAATATCGTTAACCCTGCTCTTTTAGGGGGGTTAAAAATAAAAGTGGGAGATAGTGTAACCGACTATTCCCTAAGGGATAAAATTTCCCAACTTAGGGAGGCCATCACAGCTTAAACATGAAAACGGACATTATTGCCAAAATTGAACAGGACGTTAAGGCATTAAAATTTAAGGCTCAAAAGCAAAACGTGGGTACTGTGGTGGAAATTGGAGATGGAGTGGCCAGAATTGAGGGACTTTCTGATGTGGGATCTTTGGAATTGTTAGATTTTAGTTCGGGCACTAAAGGACTTGCCCTGAATTTGGAACAATACAGCGTGGGAGCGGTGATTTTTGGGGATTTTACCAAGATTAAGGAAGGGATGGAGGTCAAAACTACCGGTCAAGTTTTGCAGGTACCGGTGGGTGAGGAATTGGTGGGTCGGGTGGTTGATGCTTTGGGTTCTCCTGTTGATGGAAAAGGACCAATTAAGGTTAAGGATCACTATCCGGTGGAAAAAATTGCTCCGGGAGTAATCACCAGACAGTCGGTTAATACTCCACTTCAAACCGGTATTAAAGCTATTGATGCTCTGATTCCCATTGGACGCGGACAAAGGGAGCTAATTATCGGTGACAGGAATACCGGAAAGACCACTATTGCCGTGGATACCATTATTAACCAGAGGGACGTGGTGTGTATTTATGTAGCCATAGGCCAAAAGACTTCCAAGATAGCCCAGCTGGTGGCTAAGTTAGAAGAGTTGGATGCTATGGACCACACCATTGTGGTGGCTGCCTCTGCTGCTGATTCAGCTACTATGCAATACCTGGCCCCCTATGTAGGTTGTGCCATGGGTGAGTATTTTATGGATGTTGGTAAGGATGCTTTAGTTATTTATGATGATTTATCCAAACATGCTTGGGCCTACAGACAAGTTTCTCTGCTTTTGAGAAGACCTTCCGGTCGTGAGGCATATCCCGGGGATGTATTTTATCTTCATTCCAGGTTACTGGAGCGCTCAGCCAGAATGAGCAAAGAACACGGAGATGGTTCTTTAACTGCCCTGCCTATTATAGAGACCCAGGCCAATGATGTTTCTGCCTATATTCCCACCAATGTTATTTCCATCACTGATGGACAGATATATCTGGAACCGGATTTATTTTATGCGGGGGTTAGGCCGGCTCTTAATGTGGGAATTTCCGTTTCCCGGGTGGGTGGGGCTGCCCAAACTAAGGCCATGAAATCTGTAGCTGGCCGCCTTAAGCTGGATCTGGCTCAATTCAGAGAGCTGCAGGCCTTTGCTCAATTTGCTCAAGACTTGGATCCAGCTACCAAGGCTCAGATTGAACGCGGAAGAAGAATCACCGAGGTATTAAAACAGCCTCCCTACTCTCCTGTGTCTGTTGAGGAACAAGTTGTAGCTTTATGGTCAGTCACCAATGGATTTATGGATGAGGTGGAAGTGGATAAAGTTAAGGAATTTGAGAATAAATATGTCCAACACTTAAAGTTAAGGGAGAAAAAGGTTTTGAATGAGATAGCATCTAAGAAGGAATTGGATGCTGGTATGGTGAAAGAGTTGGAAAGAGTAACTAAAGCTTTTGTAAACAGTTTTGGGAAAGGAAGCAAAAAGAATGGCTAATACCAGAGAATTAAGAAGAAGAATAAAATCAATAAAAAATACCAGCCAAATTACCAAGGCTATGCAGATGGTGGCTGCCACCAAGATGAGAAGAGCCCAAAATCAGGCGGTCTCTGGCAGGCCTTATGTGGAGAATTTATCAGAGGCTTTGGTAAGGCTTTTGCCCAGGGTTGATCCGGAAGCCCATCCATTGCTGGGTGGAAGAGAGATTGCCACGTCGCCTGCGGTTCCTCGCAATGACAAGGTGGGTATAATTTTGCTTTCCACAGATAAAGGATTGGTAGGTGCTCTTAATACTAATCTAATTAGAACTTTGGTTGGGCAAACCGGTGCCATGGTTTATTACACAGTTGGCAGGAAAGGCAGAAGTTTTGTGGCAAGAACTGGCAAGGATTTAAAAGCCGATTTTGAAAATGTGGATGTAGTTACCTTCAGGCAGGCTAAACAGTTATCCAGGTTGGTAATAGATACATTTATGGCTGGAGAGATTGGTGAAGCCTATCTGGTTTATCCTCACTTTGTGTCAACACTAAGACAGGAGCCGAGGAGGGTTAAATTACTCCCCATACTACTAGATACATTGGCGGTGGATTTAAATATACATATTAAAGAGTACATATCTGTTAATGAGAAAGTAAAAATAGAAAAGGAGATAAAGAGCGGAGAATTCCTGTTTGAACCTAATGCTGATGCATTATTGGATTATCTTTTGGTTCATCATATTGAGGAACAAATTTATCAGGCACTTTTGGAAACTAAAGCTTCAGAGCATTCTGCCCGTATGATTGCCATGCAAAATGCCACAGATAATGCCCTGGAATTGGTGGAAGATTTGACTTTAACTTATAATCAGACAAGACAAGCAAGCATAACTACTGAACTTTTGGAAATAACAACAGCACAAGTGGCAATGGAATAATTATGAATAAAGGGAAAGTAGTACAAATTATTGGGGCAGTAGTTGATGTAGAGTTTGATTCTGCAAAAGCGCCTACTATTTATAATGCTCTGGAACTCAATATCGGCAAAAACAGGTTGGTTTTAGAGGTTCAGCAGCATTTGGGGGAAGGGCAAGTTAGGGCTGTGGCTATGGGATCAACAGATGGGCTCAAGCGTGGAACACCGGTTACAGATACTGGCTCCCCTATTTCCGTGCCTGTGGGGGAGGAAGTTTTAGGAAGATTATTTAATGTTTTAGGGGAAGCAATTGACAATAAAGGTGTAGTAAAGAATAAAAAGACTCTTTCAATACACAGAGCAGCTCCCCTATTTTCCGAACAATCTGTCAAATCCGAGGTCTTTGAAACAGGCATTAAAGTTATAGATTTACTGGCCCCATTTGTTAAAGGAGGAAAAGTCGGTCTTTTTGGAGGGGCAGGAGTTGGCAAAACAGTCATTATTCAGGAGCTTATCAGAAACATTGCTGCCGAACATGGGGGTTATTCTGTCTTTGCAGGAGTTGGTGAAAGGACCCGTGAAGGAAATGATTTATATCATGAAATGAAAGCCTCCGGGGTGATAGATAAAACAGCCATGGTTTTTGGACAAATGAATGAGCCTCCCGGAGCTCGTCTTCGGGTGGGTCTTTCCGGTTTAACCATGGCGGAATATTTCCGTGATGAGGGTGGAAAAGACGTGCTACTTTTTATAGATAATATTTTTAGGTTTTCTCAAGCAGGTAGTGAGGTTTCAGCACTTTTGGGAAGAATTCCGTCAGCCGTAGGTTATCAGCCAACTTTGGCAACAGAAATGGGAGCTTTGCAGGAGCGGATTACTTCTACTAAAAAAGGTTCTATTACTTCAGTTCAGGCTATTTATGTTCCGGCAGACGACATGACCGACCCTGCTCCGGCCACCACTTTTGCCCATCTGGATTCTACCATTGCTTTGGACCGTGGACTCACGGAACAAGGCCTGTATCCGGCTGTAGATCCGCTGGCTTCCAATTCCAGAGCACTAACTCCGGAAATTGTGGGTCAGGAACATTATGATATTGCTTTTGGAGTGCAAAAAGTTTTGCAAAGGTATAAGGATTTACAGGATATTATTGCCATTTTGGGGATTGAGGAGTTATCTGATGAGGATAAGCTGACAGTAGCCCGGGCCAGAAAAATCCAAAGAATGTTAACCCAACCATTTTATGTGACAGAAGTCTTTACAGGAATAAAGGGTACTTATGTCCCCATCAAAGAAACAATCAGGGCCTTTAAGGAAATTTTAGATGGTAAACATGATAGTAAAGGTGAACAAGCTTTCTATATGGTTGGAACTATTGAAGAGGTTAAGTAGAATTTATACTAGAAAGCTGTAAAGAAATGTCTTATAAGGTATAATACTCGTATGAAGGGTTTTAAATTAAATTTTATCCATCTTTGTGATGATGCTTCTTTTTCTCAAGAGGGAAAGTTGAGCATTATAGGGATTTTTGATGTTGTACACCTTACTAACATTCCGGGAACTTTAGTGAGGGCTTATTTAGTGAGTAACTTTACTGTCCTGGATAATGATTTAAAAGAGGCTAAGATAGCAGTTAAGGTAAAAAACAAAAAGAATAATGAAGAAGTAATAAAAACTCCAGAATTGACAGTCAATGTACCCGGGGTTAATCAACCAGTTGGTAGTAAGCAAAAAACCCTTGGTTTATCTTTACAATTAGTCAATATGACATTTAAGGAAACTGGAGAATATCTAATTGAAGTAGAAATAAATGGTGAAAAAATTGGAGAATACACTTTTTTTGTAAATTTAGTAAAATCACCTAAGGAGGTAAATTGATATGAGCTATAAAATGGTTAATAGCGACTTTTTAAACTCTACCTGGTTAATTATTTCTCAACCTGATGAAGTTCAACAGTTACTTCGTTCCTCCTTTGAAACCCTAGGGAGTTTCTCTCCTTCTACAAATTGGGAGAAAGTTTTTAAATTAGGAGATAAGATTAATAAGGAACTGAAATTATCAGAAAAAGACATAGTAGATGAAATCAATAAGCTCAGATCAAGGAAAAAGTAGAAAACGTGTAGTAGTTGATACAAGCGTTTTGATATCTGCTACGTTAACAGACGGTCCTTACAGAAGGCTTATAAGAGAGCTTATTAATTCTGACTTCGAAATATGTATTCCGCAAGAAGTAATAATTGAGTATCAAAGAATAGTTTCCGAGCCAAAATTTAAAAAGTATGAACCTTTATTCACTGAAATTTTTACCGAACTTAAGAAATCATCTATTATTTTACCACCTGCAAAAAATAAGAAATATCTTATTGAAGGATCAAAAGAGGATGAGGGCATTATTAATTGTTGTGCAGAAAATGGAGTGCACTATCTAATATCTTACGATATTAAAACTGTAGGCAAATATAATGGTCTAGAGGTAATTGTAGCAAACGAATTTTATGCGCGGTTTATATCAAATTGATTGATTTTTGCCCTTTTAGACCTGGGTTTTCAAATATCCCTAATTCTTGTAGCAGCCTCGGAGGTTGTAGATTAAAAAGAAATCCTGGAAGGCAAACATGATAGTAAGAGTGAACAAGCCTTCTACATGGCTGGAACTATTGAGGAAGTTAAGGTTTAGTATTCTCTCCAAGTACCAAATTTATAAGCAGATTTGCATAACGTATATCCCTTTTGGTAGTAAGTAGTTTTCGGTGGAAACGTTCTGATGTAAATCTTCTAAGTCCTCTTTCAACCTTCAGTATTACCACCGGATCAGTTATTTCTTCAAACGTAATTCCGTTACTCAGCACTGCTACTAGACCTTGAAACCAAGCCCTTCTTACCTTGAATTTATTGTCTGGGGAAGTACTGTGTGTCAAGTACCCCATTCATGAAGACATTATTCTCTAACTAATGTTGCATAAACGGCAGGCGGCATTTTGAGCTTGGTATGGATCCTATCATAATTGTAGTAGTGAATCTGTTGGTAGATAGCCTCCA